>Ga0307436_1000094_pt1 | contig 35952 bp, 33 predicted proteins | sample SalMarWE160440MG_FD_202513 | JGI IMG/M metagenome (GOLD analysis project Ga0307436, IMG submission 202513) | Salt marsh sediment microbial communities from the Plum Island Ecosystem LTER, Massachusetts, United States - WE1604-40 | ecosystem: Environmental > Aquatic > Marine > Intertidal zone >...
GATCGCATCACGGCGCGGCTCGAGGTCGAAGGCTTCGAGGTCATTCATTTCCATGCCTCGGGGCCAGGCGGCCGGGCACTAGAATCGCTCGCCGCGCGTGGTGAGCTTGCTGGCGTCATCGATCTAACGACTTCCGAACTCACGGATTTTGTAACTGGCGGCGTTTACAGCGCGGGCGAACTGCGTCTCACCGCGGCGGGGGCCGCTGGGCTGCCGCAGGTGGTGGTGCCGGGCTGCCTCGACTTCACTAATTGGTGGGTCGGCGAGGTGCCCGAGCGCTACCGCAGCCGCGAATTCTATCAGTACAACGTGGAAATCTTGTTGATGCGGACCAATGCCGACGAATACACCGCCCTCGGCCAGCTGATGGGCGAACGGCTCGCCGCCGCCAAGGGGCCACTGCGTGTGCTGATTCCGACCGGCGGCTGGAGCCAGCTTGTCGGCCGCAAAACCTATGATCTCGCCGGCAAGGAGATCGGAACTTGGTCGCAGCCGGAGACCGATCGCGTGTTCGTCGACACGCTGCGGCGGCATCTTCCCGCCGACGCCTTGGCCGAGCTGCCGCATCACATCAACGAACAAGTATTCGCCGATGCCTGCGTCGACAATCTGATAATGCTGTTGCGCAGCCGCCACTGGTGAAGCTGTCGATGGCAGCTTGGAGGTAGCCAGAAACGCCCACGTATTTAATCGGCATTTTCTATCCGACAAATGCTGTCGGCCGATACGCTTGCCATGCAAAGCGGCACCCCGCAGGTTTTCTTCCACCCCGAGCGTCGGACAAACACGGCGGCCCTGCGGCAAACGCGTCTACCAAGAGGTGTTCCGAAAACCCGCCTTGGCCACGCCGTTTCAGGGTTCATCTGGGGATGTTGATTTAGAGCCGCCATGATGGCGTAATGCGCGCGCCTGTGTTTAAACTGTCGCCATGACCCACGATCACCCCGATCATAACCACGGCTCGGAGTTGTCCGAGATGCAGCTTCGCGTGCGCGCGCTGGAGACGATCCTCACCCAGAAAGGTTATGTCGAACCGGCTGCGCTCGATCTTTTGATAGAGACTTATGAGAAGAAGATCGGCCCACGCAATGGCGCTCGCGTTGTCGCCAAGGCCTGGGTAGATTCGCACTTCCGACAGTGGCTCTTCGAAGATGCCGCCGCCGCGGTCGAATCGCTCGGATATGGTGGGAACAAGAGCGAACATCTGATCGCCTTGGAAAACACACCCGCCGTGCACAATCTGGTCGTTTGCACGCTTTGCTCCTGCTATCCGTGGTCGCTGCTCGGCTTGCCGCCGGTCTGGTACAAGTCGGCGCCCTACCGTTCACGCGCCGTCGCCGATCCGCGCGGCGTGTTGCTCAAATTTGGCGTGGAGCTACCGAAAAATATCGAAATCCGCGTCTGGGATTCAACCTCCGAGATCCGTTACCTCGTCGTGCCGATGCGGCCCGCGGCCACCGATGGCTGGAGCGAGGAGCGCCTGGCCGATCTGGTCACCCGGGAAAGCATGATTGGCACCGGGTTGCCTAAGCAGGTCGACGAGGTGGCGCGATGAACGGCGCGGCAGATATGGGCGGCATGCATGGCTTCGGGCCAGTGCAGGTCGAGCCGAACGAGGCGGTTTTCCACGCAGACTGGGAGCGGCGCATTTTCGCGCTCAATAATGCCGTAGGCGCGAGTGGGGCGTGGACCCTGGATGCCTTTCGACAGACGCGCGAGAGCATTCCTCCCCCCGAATATCTCGCGCTGAGCTATTATGGACTTTGGGTTGCTAGCCTCGAAAATCTGATGATCGAGCACAGCCTCGCCACCGCCGAGGAAATTGCTGCCGGCCGGTCGCTCGGACCGGCGAATCCGGTGGCAGCCAGGGCCTCGGCTGCCGATATAGCCCGCATGATCGCTCGCGGATCACCTTACGATCGACCGCCGCGAGCCCCGGCACGGTTCAAAGCCGGGGACCGTGTTCGCACGAGGAACATGCATCCGAAGACGCACACACGTCTGCCGCGATATGTGCGTGGGCATGTCGGTGTCGTCGCGCGGGTGAACGGTTGCCACGTATTCCCCGACAGCAACGCCATCGGCCGCGGCGAGGATCCGCACTGGCTCTACACCGTGCGTTTTGACGGCCGCGAATTGTGGGGCGAAAACTCCGACCCGGTCGCCAATGTCTCGCTCGCGGCCTGGGAACCTTATCTCGAGCCGTTGTAATGCTGCTCGGGGAACCGTTGCTGCATCCCCATTCTATCACGGTTGTATCATCGCTACGCGCGAACATGATATTTGGAAAGGATACCCGGGCTGTATCCGGATTTCCGGCGCTTTGACTGTTGGCGATTGATATGGTCGGCTTATTCGTGCCGCGCCGAAGAAAAGCTTCAACAATGGTTGCGCAGGATTCCGATCGACTTGAAATACCATTCCGCACACTAGGAGCGGCCTTGGCGGATTTCGCCGACCATCACCCCGACAAGCTTGCGATTCACTCGATTGATCAACGCATGTCCATCGCGTTTGGGCCTCTGCGCGAGCTCGTCGATCAAACCGCGGCGAGGATGAGAGAGCTCGGCGTGCAGCGAGGCAGCCGAATTGCGATTCTGTCAGGAGAGTGCCTTGAGAAGCTGGTACTGATGTTTGCAGCCTGGCGCTGCGGCGCGACAGCATGTCCGTTTCATGCGGAAATTGCGCTCGAACATCTGCGATTCATACTCGCCCTCATCGACCCTCGGCTCGTTGTCTGGCGGCGGGGCGATCTCGACGGCGAGGCGCTGACGGCCGGACTGTCTTGTCCCAGCGTGCCGTTCACCTCGCTCGACGACGCGATATTCGCGCCGGGGAGCGAAAGCTCAGCGGGCCTGCTGGCGCAAGCCGGCCAGGAATATGGCCCTTCCGATGAAGGCTGCATCTTTGCGACGTCTGGCACCACGGACCGGCCCAAGTGCGTGGTGTGGGACCATCTCGGCCTGTGGCTGAGCGGGCTCTCGACAATTGATTTCACCGGCCTTGGCTCCGATGACCGTCTGCTTGAATACCGTACGTTCAGCTGGTTGTCGCCGCAGATCGTCACCTTCATGCCGTTCCTTGCAATGGGTCTCAGCGTGTTCATGGCAGCAGGCTTCTCGCGCACGCGTTTCTTCGACTGGGTGCGCGAACACAAGATCACGGTAGCGGCGGGCGTCCCGACCGTCATCAACATGTTGCTCGACCAGCCGGTCGAGGTCGAGCGCGACGAGATCGTCTCGCTGCGGCTGATGACGGCAAGCTCGGCACCGCTCGCGCCGGAGCGTTGGCGGCAGTTCGAGGAGCGTTACGGCGTCCCCATTGCACAGTTCTATGGCGCCTCGGAAGGCGGCTGGCTGTGCGGCAATCGGTACAACCACCGCAAGCATGGCACGGCAGGCCCGCCGGCGAAGCATATGGACCTCGCCATCCTTGATGCCGAAGGCGAAATTTGCCCGCCCGGTGTGGAGGGTGAGATTTCCATCAGGGGCCCGCAAACGGCCACCGCGATTATCTCGGCCGAGGGCGATTGGCAGGACCGCAGGCCCTACCGGCTCACCGAGCGGGTCCGCGTCGGCGACCTTGGCGTTATGGACGCTGATGGGTTCGTCACCGTCACCGGGCGGGTCAAGGACATCATCCTGCGCGGCGGCGCCTCAATCGCGCCGCTGGAAATCGATGCGGCAATGATGACGCATGCCGGCGTTCGCGAAGCCGCAGCCATCGGCGTGCCAGATCGCGTCTGGGGCGAAGAAATCATCTGCTACATCGTGCCCGATGAGGGATCAGCGCCAAGCGCGTCCGAGCTGCTTGCGTTCGCGGCAACGGTGTTGCCGGACTTCAAGCGTCCTCGGCAGGTCGTGTTCGTCGATCGCCTGCCGCGCAACGACCGCGGCAAGGTGCGGCGCGACGACTTGAAGGCGCTATGGGCGCGCACGCGTGGCGGCGAGCCGCAGTAGAAACGCGCTTTGCACAAAGATGGGAATACTAGCGGCGAAAACTTCATCCAGTTTTTTTTCTAATGATGCGACACCTGCTGCCGAGCGTGCAGCATTTGTCCAAGCAATCGAGTATTTTCGGGCTGTGTGTACCGAAAACCTCATCCGGGGTCGATTTTGGTTTTCGCAAGCAAAATTCCCTGTTCCTCCGCCGGAATTCCCTGTTCCTCCAAAATATTTCCCTGTTCTGTTGCGTAGGGAATTTTGCTGCAAGTCTCTGAACTTGCTCGCGTGTCAGCTTTCAAAATCGGACTGAGCGGGCGGATTCGACAAAATTCCCTGTTCTTTTCCCTGTTAGCAGGGAATTTGGGAGTGGAGACGGGTTCGAATGTAACTGCGTCCGCCACCACGCAGTCCAGAACTAACGGAGATTTCCCCGAGATGCGCAATTAGCCTCGAATTTAGGGGAGCTTTCGTCGGACCTTTGGTCTCTACCAGTCGTGAATCGGGCGCGGACTGGCAGTTTGGCGTATCCGTCTCTGGCTAAGAAAATCCTGTTTCCCGGAAACAGAGACTGACCTTTGCCAGAGACTGGTTCGAGTCAAGCACTGACTTGTGAAAACCCCAGCAATTTGCGTTGCCGATCCCATTCCAATGGTAGATCGCAGAAGTGCCGGGCCATGCGATTGGATTCGCCTAATGACAGGTTATCATCTGGACGTGCGGCCGCTCGAGCTCAGAACCACGACCACAGGTCTTCATGCTTCTTGAGTTCCTCGGCCGGGCCGTCGAAGATCACGCTGCCGAGCTTCAGCACGATGGCGCGATCCACGATCCGCAAAGCCGCGTGCACATTCTGTTCAACCATCACCAGCGCGATGCCGTCGCGGCGGCTGGTTTCGAGCAGGCTCTGCAGCACATTTTCGACGATGACAGGCGCAAGACCGGTTGCCGGCTCGTCGAGCAGCAGCATGCGCGGCTGTGTCATCAGCGCCATGCCCAGTGCCAGCATTTGTTGCTGTCCGCCGCTCAGCGTGCCAGCGCGCTGGCTGCGCCGCTCATCGAGGATGGGAAACATTTCGAGGATCTTGCGCGTGACAGTCCGGCTTCGGACCAGTGCCGCGATCGACAGATTCTCCTCCACCGACAGTTCGGAGAAGACGCTGTGGCCTTGCGGGACGAAGCCGAGCCCGAGACTGACATTGCGATGGACCGCGCCGTCGATCACACGCTGCCCGTCCACCTCGACCGTGCCGCTCTTTTCGCGATGAGCGCCGATCACGCAGTTAAGCAGCGTGGTCTTGCCAGCGCCGTTGTGCCCGAAGATGGCGACGCGCTCGGAATCGCCGACGGTCAGCGAGACCTCCTTGAGGACCTGGAGGTCGCCGTAATAGGCGCTGAGGTTCGAGACCGAAATCACTCACCGTACTCCGAAATAGATTTCGCGCAGGGATTCGCTTTCCAAGAGCTCGTGGACGGTGCCGGTCTGTACGATCTTGCCGGACGCCATGAAGACGGCGCGATTGCACAGTTCCTTGATGAAGGAAATATTGTGCTCGACCACACAGATGGCCCGCCCGGCGCCCGCTTCGGCGCGCACGACGTTCTGCATGGTCTCGTAGGCGCGCCCCTCGACGCCCGCCATCGGCTCGTCCAGCAGGAGACAGGCGCCGTCGTTCATCAAGGTGCGTGCGAGGGCGGCGAGCTTCTGCTGGCCGAAGGGGAGATCGGCGACCCGCTTGTCCGCGCTTGTGGCCAGGCCGACACGGGTCAGGATCGCGAGCGCCTTTTCCTTCTGCCGCTCCTCCTCGGCGCGCAACTGGCCGGGCTGAAAAAGCACAGCGAGGACGCGTTCACCGGGATAATCGCGCGCCGCGATGAGGAGGTTCTCGAACAGGCTCATGGTGTGGAACAGGCGCATGTTCTGCCAGGTGCGCGCGATCCCCATGCGCGCCCGCCGGTAGAGCGGCAGGTTATGCACCGGCGTCCCATTGAGATAAATAGCGCCGGCGTCGAGCCGCACGATGCCGGAGACGAGGTTGAAGAGCGAGGTCTTGCCGGCGCCGTTCGGGCCGATGAGGCCGAGGATGTGTCCGGCCTCGATCGAAAGATTGATGTCGTCGGCGACGACGACGCCGCCGAAGCGCTTGCTCACATTCTCCAGCCGCAGTACCTCGCTCATCGGCGTTCCTTTCCCGCGGCAACCAGTCCCTCGGGGTTGGTGAAGATGAAAATCAGGACGAGCGAGGTGAACAGGAGGCCCTGCAGCGGGCCCATGAGATAGGTCGGCAGGTCGATGAAGGTGATGGCCTGCGGCAGCGCCAGCAGCAGCACGGCGCCCACCACCGGTCCCAGCGTCGTTCCCATGCCGCCCACGACGACCATGGTGAGCAGCATGGCCGACTGCAGAATGTCGAACTGGTCCGGCGCTAAGAACTGATAGTAATAAGCGTAGAATCCTCCAGCGAGCCCGGCCAGGCACGAGCCGAGCGCGAAGATCACGATCTTGATGCGCATGGCATGCCGGCCGAGCGTGGAGAAGGCGATTTCATCGTCGCGCATGGCGGTGATGGCCCGGCCATAGGGACCGGTCGTGATCCAGCGGATGAGAAGCACGACCAGGAGCGCGAAAACCAGCGAAAGCGCGGCGAACAGCGGACCACGCTGCGCCCCCGCAATCGTTTCGGGGACATTGCTGAGCCCGCCCGGTCCGCCGGTGAAATTTATGTTGCGGATGAACTGCACCACGCCGAGCTGGAAGCCGAGGCTTGCGATCAGCAGGAAATCGCCCGACACGCGCAGCGCCGGAAGCGAGACGGCAAAAGAGGCCGCCAGCGCGACCAGCGCGCCGATGACGACAGAGACCGCGAACGGCGTGCCGAGATGGATACCGCAAAGGGCAGCCGTGTAGGCGCCGATCGCGAAGAAGACCGGGTGGGCGATGCTGATAAGCCCGCCATAGCCGATGATCAGATTGAAGCTCGCGCTCAAGACGACGTAGATGCCGACCAGGACTAGGAGCGAGTAGACGTATTCCATGGCTGGTTTGCTCGGCCTAGCGGGCCCGGGCGAGGCCGTTGCTTCGCAGCCGCGGCAGCTTCACGCCGGTCGGGAACAGAATAATGGTGCCGAACAGGAAGGCGTAGACGACAAAGGACTGCCACTGGGCGGCGATGAACAACACGCTGAAGGCCTGCACCAGGCCCAGCAGCAGCGCCGCGGCGGCGGCCCCGAAAATGCTGGTCATGCCGCCGAGCAGCGTCGCGCTGACGGCGAAAACCATGAGGCCGGTCGATGTATGCGGCAGCAGGCTGGCATGCGAGCCGTAGAGGTACATGCCCGCGACGGCGAAGATCGCGGCGATGATCATGGAGACGAGATAGACGCGTTTCTTGTTGATGCCGTAGAGCTCGGCCAACTCGCCATTGTTGGCCACCGCGATCATGTACTTGCCCAGCCGGTGATAGCGAATGAACAGCCATAATGCGACCAGCAGCGAGACGGTGGTGGCGACCGCGGTCAGATCCCAATTGCTGACTGCGACGTTGCCGACAATCCGGACCGGCGATAGAATGTTGCGGTAGAGCGGCAGCGGCTCGGTGCCGAAGATCAGCGTCAAAAGATAGCTGATGAACTCCGAGAAGATCAGCGTGAAGATGAAAAAAGTGAGCGTCGGCGAGTTGCGATCGCGCAGCGTGCGCAGGCCGAAATATTCCAGCGCGACGGTCAAAGCCACCGTGAAGAAGAGCCCGAACAGTACGACTAGCCAAGGCGAAAGCTGCAGCGTGTTGGCGGCGAAATACATCGCATAGAACGCTGTGCCCATGATGCCCGCCTGCGCGAAATTCCACAGGTGGACGACCTTGAGCACGAGAACGAACGCGACAGTGAACAGAATATAGTAGGAAGAGATCGCGATCCCGGTCCAAAGGATCTGGAGATAGATCGCGAGGTCGGCGCTCATTGATACTCCGTGAGAAGACAATCAACACGCCAAGCGGCCGGCCTCGCGGAAACTTATCCTTTCGAACTCCGCGAGGCCGCCAGTGGCGCGAGCTTACTCGACCTTTGCCATTTGGACGAACTTACCGTCCTTGACGGTCATGAGGAAGACCGGCTTGTTTACCCGGTGCCCGTCGATCACCAACTTGCCGGTGAGCGGAAGATCAAACACCTTGATATCGAGCAGGGCTTTTCTCAGGTTTTCGGACGTTGCCGGCAGTTTCTTCTGGGCGAGCCAGCCGTAGAGCTTGGCCACGACGTGGATCGCGTCATAGGTATATTGCGTGTAGGGCAGACCGTTGGGGACCCGGCCTTCCTCCTTTTTCCAGCGCGCGATGTATTTCGCGACGTTGGGATTATCTTGCGCGCCAGGGGCAAGCGACGTCACGATCAGCCCCTCGGCGGCCTTGCCGAGCTGTTCGATCACCTTCGGATTGTAGCCGGCCGCATAGGACGAGACACGCTGCTGCATGCCAAGCTGCCGCATCTGGGCAATGACGTGCGGAAGGTCGGCCACCAGACCCTGGATGTGCACGATCTGGGCGCCGCTGCTGCGGACCTTGAGCAAGACGCCGGTGTAGTCGGTGGCGGTGGGATCGTAGCCCTCGTAGGCGACCACCTTGCCGCCGGCTTTCTGGAACACCTTGCGGTAGACTTCCGCGCCCGCCTTGCCGCTCTCGTTGTTGATGTAGAGAACGGCGGCCTTGTCCTTTTTCAGCTTGTCGTGGGTGTATTTCGCCAGCGCGGCGATATCGACGTCGGCCAGCGGATAAAGCGTATAGACCCAGTCGCCCAGATGCGCGATGTCGGGCGAATTGGCGCCGACATTGAGGGCAAGGACCTTGTCGCGGTTGGCGATCGGCGCCGTTGCCTTGACGATGTCGCTCCACGACACGAGCGACATGGGCAGGTGCTCGACCCCGGCGATGCGGTTGAAGGCGCTGATGCCGACCTGCGGATCGGCGCGCGAGTCGAGCGTCACCATTTCGAGCTTGCGCCCGCCGACGCCGCCGGCGGCGTTGATGTCCTTGAGCGCCATCTGCTCGGCCTTGACCTGATCGGAACCGAAAAGCGCCGACTTACCGGACAGCGGCATGATCGAGCCGAAGCGGATCGGTCCTTTGTCCTGCGCCAGCGAGGGCAGCGAAAATGCAAGCATCGCGGCCATCGCCGCGGCTGCGCCGGCGGCCTTAGCAATTGACGTTCGTTTCTGTCTGGAAGCTTTCATTACGATTTCCTCCCGTTGGAGCTTTTGGCCCGTCGAGGGCCACGTTGTTCGGCCTTCTAGCCGGCCTGCCGCGTCAGGGCGCGGAACAGCCGCTTCGATCGTAGAAACGTGCCCGGCTGAACATTCCAGCCGGTTATGCCTATCGCGCGCATCATTTGTCGGTTTGACAGCGGTCGCAGCGCGGAACGCCGACGATCCGCCAAAAAGGCGACCAATGCGGCGCTACGATCGCGAGCCTCCGGGGTATGGTGGCCGAAAGCCAAAGCGCACGTTTCCTCCAATTCCAACTGAAACGTTGCTGTTTTAAATGTTGGAATTAATTCCAGAATACCCAACGGGTCTCATCGTGTCAATTCGAGCCCCTCGATCAGCGTGAGCAGCGAGGCGAAAGCCGGCTCCTTCGTTCCGAGAATAGCCTCGTTGGCGTGGGCAACCTCCAATATTTCGCCGCGGCCGGTATCGGCTGCGCCGAGTACCTCGCGTCCGTCGGCGGTCTTGATGGTCGCGAGCTTCATGCCTTCTCCTCGATGATCGCGGTGGCACGAGTCCACCGCCAGAGGCGCCCTTCACCTTGACGGGAAAAACAGCAGACAGTGAAACCGTGCGCCGGGAGCTCTTCGAGGTTGTAAAGCTTCTCAATGTAACAATAGCCGATCTCGCGAACCGCTTTGTGCCCTTCCCAGATCACGTCGGCATCGCTGGTTTTCGCGAAGGCCCTTACTTGCCAAGCTCAAGACGTTGCTACGAAAGGCTGCCGCGAACCGTTGAGGCCACATGGAAGCGCATCGGCGCTTTGCTCGAATGCTTCACGCCCAGGAATGCGCCGACCACATCGTCAATGCCGGATATGCTTCAGCGTGAGACGATCATGCTTGAATGGCCGCGTCCGAGCGACAGAGGGCAGAGCGATAGTCGTTCTGATCGCATGCCCCTTTATTTTATAAAACGAAATTAATCGCATTACGTCGAATTAATAAGAGGAGCCAACCATCGCGACGGCGAGCAGGGTCGGCAAGCCGTTCGCGAGGGCGTCTCGCCCATGACGGTCAGCTGGCGACGGGCAGTTCCACCTCGGCGAGGTCGAGATGGGCGAAAATGTCTCGATACTTGGTGGAATTGGACTGCGCGACTTCTGACATGTGGCGAGCGATCACCTTGTATGTGTCGATCGCCGCATCTGTCTGGTTGCCGTTGCCCCAGACGCTGCCTTCCAGAGCGATAGCGCCCAAAACAGCATCCTGCTCGCCAAGAATGGGAAATGCGACATGCCGATCATCGGCCGAGCCGGTCCCGACAGCAAAGCCCACCTTGCGAATTTCCGCGATGCGGGCTTCATCCAGCGTCTGGCCGGTGACCTCGCAATAGCGTCGGCGCTGCTCGCTGGACTGCCACGCGGCCATAGCGTACCCGGCCGCGCTATCGTGCAGTGCCCTGGTTTCACCTAGTGATGCGGTCTGGATAACTTCGTTCGTCCCCTTCAACGACGCGATCCGCAGCACATAACCGCCGACCGGAACGAAGAGAGACGCGGTCTCACCGGACATGACGGACAGGCGTTGCAGATAGGGAATTGCGACATCGCGCAACGGAAACTTCGCGAAGAAGCCGTGCATTAGGCTGCGGCAGGCCGGCCCTGCTTCAAACCGAGCCGAGGACTGGTAGCGGGAAAGGTATCCCGCGGTATCGAGCGTATGAAGACCGCGATGCGCAGTCGTGAGCGACAGGCCTAGCCGCTTGCTGATCTCGGTCGCGCCGAGGGGTTTCGATTCATTGCAGACAAGCCGTAATATCTGGAAGATGTGGGCAGCCGAAGAGGTACTCACGTGACCGCGCCCTCAAACTCGATGTGGGCGTCGGCGTTGTACAGCGAGCTCTGCTGGTTCAACTCATCAATGATGGCCTGCATGCGCGGCAAGAGGCGATCCACATCCTCCTCGCTCATGCGGTCCTTCGGGGCTCCGATCGTGACGGCCGCATGGGGGCGACCTGTGGCGTCCAAGACCGGGAACGAGATGTAGGTGGCATTGGCGTAGTGGTCGCCATAGCCACGGGCATAACCGCGCGCGCGTACCAGACGTACCTCGTCCCAAAGTGCCTCCGGCTTGGTTATCGTGGAGTCGGTAAACCGTTCAAGCGGGCACGCCACCTTCAGATAGGTCTCGATCTCCTCATCCGAGAGATGGGCCAGCAGCGCGCGGGATGCCGGACTCGCATGCAGTGGGACGAGAAGACCGCGAGGGTTGTGGCTTACACGTGTACCGTGCGCTTCCACGCTGTCGATCGTCACGTGGTTGCGGCCCAGTATCACCGAAAGAAAAACACTCTCGCGGGTCGTCTCGTGCAGCCTCTGCAAGTAGGGCTTGCACAGGACGCGGATGTCGAACTGCTCCTCGGCTATGTGCCCTCGCAACCGTAGCACGCCAGGCCCCAGCATGTAGCGCTTGCCGCTGGCGGCTCGCACGAGATAGCCCTCGTGTTCCAGGGTTTTAAGCGTTCGATAGGCCATATTCTTTGACATGCTCAGCGTCCGGCTGACCTCCGTCACACCGAGAGGGCCGGATCGGTTTGCGAAGGCCGAGAGCACCTTGAGAGTGCGCAATGTTGCGATATTGAGGTTGCTCTGCCCCTTGTTCGTGTCGCTTATATCGGTCAAATGTCGGTGCCTCCAAATCGGTCTTCCGAATAGCAGAACGGCCGATTTGATGCAATGCGGCGCAAAGCGGCATCGGTTGCGGCAACTTCCCGATCGTCGGCGCTGCAAAGGCGAGGCCAGCGGCCAGGCTCTCCGACAGCGGCGTATGCCCATTCAGCAGTTGTTTCCGCCCGTCATGGACTGCCGACGCCGGTGCCCGCGCGCCCCTCCACCAACCGCGCGTCCGGCGCATGGCTTTCCGCGGCGGCCCGCACCTTCTCCGCATTCAAGATCATGCCCGGCACGGCCGTCGTTCGGGGCGTCCAGCTATCGTCAAGTCGACGGCGGGTCGCGGAATCCTATTTGTCGCGCAATGATCTCTCGCTGGATCTCGTTGGTACCTTCTCCGAAGGTGTAGAGTCGGGCATCCCGCCAATAACGCTGCATCGGGCTTTCCGCCGCGTATCCGGCGCTCGCGAGGATCTGCATGCCATGCTCTGCGCCGCTCGCCGTCACCGCCAGCGGTTAAAATCCGGCTTTCGCTTCTCCAAAAATGCAGCAGCGCCTTCTTGCTGCTCACCGGTGGAGTAATAGTCCGGAGCGACTTCAGCCACCAAGTCGCCCATCATGCGCTGCATCAGCGGCTCCATGTGATGATAAAAGGACCGTTTGAGAATCTTGAGGCAGGTTGGGCTCAGCGCCAGCAATTCGTCGGTCCATTTCTTGACCTCCTCGTCGAGCTTCGCCATCGGTACAACGGCATTGATCAGGCCCCAGGCCAGCGCCTGCTGGGCCGTGTATCGTCGCGCCAGCATCCACATTTCACGAGCACGCTTGTGACCGAGAATGTTCGCCAAATGAGCGACCGAGCGTCCACCGGCAGGAGATCCTACGCGAGGACCATTCTGGCCGAATATCGCGTGCTCGGCGGCGATCGTAAAATCGCAGAAATATTGCAGATGATTTCCGGCGCCAATCGCATAACCGTTGACGCGTGCAATGACCGGTTTCGGGCATGTGGCAAGAGCTTCGTCCAAATTGTATTTGTATTCATCGAACTGTTTTTTTTCTCTCTCCGTTTGCTCGTTGCCTTTTTCCCAATTGACGTCGCCGCCGGCACAAAATGACCTCTCTCCAACGCCGGTCACGACCACCACACCAACCTTGTGATTAGTGCCGGAGTCGCGCACGAGTCGTTCGATTTCATCGAAATTGTCACCGGTGCAAGCGTTCAACACCTTGGGACGGTTGATCGTAATTGTTGCAACGTAGTCCTTGATTTCAAAGAGAATGTCGTCAGCGGCCACGGTTTCAGTACCTCTTAGTGGTTCAAAATTAGAAATACTTCTTTGGGATTTTGAATGCCAGCCGATTACCTCAGTGCATATGCCGCCTTTTATCATGGCGGCTTGAGCCCCGTCGATAAGTTTGCTATAATGAAAAACATTCCAAAATGCAGAACCTGGGCGTTTGGGAGCGGTTTGCTCAGTTCGAGTTCAAATGCACAGTGCGGTGGCGGACATCGGCCGAAATTAGCGACCTCAGGCAGGAGGTGAACATTGGACGCAATCTCGACGGATATTGAACAGCCCGACGCTAGGCTGAAGTATCCATTTATCTTCAGTCCACTTCGGATCGGGTCGCTCACGATCAAGAACCGGATCGCTTTGGCCCCCATGGCCAGCCACTTGGCCAACCATGAAGGCAAGGCCACCGATGCACTCATCGCCTGGTACGTGCGGCGGGCCCAGGGCGGAGTCGGGCTTATTATTTCTGAGTCCAACTATGTGCGCGAAGACGGGCGCGGTGGCGTGGATCGCATGGGCTTGCAGGACGATGACCGCATCCCGGGGCTCCGGCAGTTGGTGATGGCAGTGCATGACTGCGGCGTGCCGATTATGGCGCAGCTTCACCACGCTGGTCATCAGGCCCCGCCGAAAGCCATCGGCCAATATCCAATCGCTCCATCAACGATTAGTCTTTTTGTGCGGGGCGAGATCCCATGGGTGGGTTCCATCTCTCGCCAGCTTGCGACCTCAGAAGTGAAGGAATTGGTGATTGCCTTTGGCAACGCCGCGTGGCGGGCAAAGGAGGCCGGCTTCGATGGTGTCCAAATCCATGGAGCTCACGGTTATCTGATTCACGAATTTCTCTCTCCGCTCAACAATCGCCGAACCGACATGTACGGAGGCTCGCCGGAAAATAGGGCTCGCTTCCTGCTGGAGATCATCGAAGAGGTCAGACGACGGACGGGGTCATCGTATCCGATCGTGGTTCGTATCTCGGGCGATGAGTACTCGCCAGCCGGCTATACTTCGGAGGATATGCTCAGCCTAGTCCCCTCGTTCGAGGCGGCCGGCGCCGACATGATCGACGTTTCTGCCGGGCGGTTTGAATCTTATGAATGGGTCATTCAACCGCAAACTGCCCCGGAGGGGGCGCTGGTTGATGTCGCCGGGGCGTTCAAGCAGATTTCCAAAGTGCCTGTGGGTGTAGCGGGCAGGCTCAAGACCCCCTCGTACGTAGAAGACGTGCTTGCGTCCGGGAAAGCCGATCTGATCAACATCGGCCGGCAACTGATTGCCGATCCCGACTGGGTCAACAAGGTGGCGGCCGGGCAGGAAGATGACATCACTCCTTGCATTGCATGCAACCGCTGCATCGATGAGATCGCCTTGGATCGGCCCATTATCTGCGCCGTTAACCCGCTCGCAGGGCGAGAGACCATCGTCCGAGTCGAACCGGCGGCGATACCTCGCCGAGTGATGGTCATCGGGGGCGGCGTGGCGGGAATGCAAGCGGCCCTGACAGCCGCTGAGCGTGGGCACCATGTATCGCTGTACGAACGGACAGAGACGCTGGGTGGACAAGCCCTATTGGCTGGGCAGGTGCCTCACTACTACGAGATTCACAAGATCCCGTTGTATCTGGCCAGCAAAGTTTTCGACGCAGACATCGAACTCCACACCGGCGTCAGTGTAGACGCCGACTTGGTGAAGCGGCAGCGGCCGGACGCCGTGGTCTTGGCCGCAGGTGCCGTCAGCGAGATTCCGCATAAGCTGCCCGGTGCCGACCTTCCTCATGTGGTGGAAGTACTCGAGGTTCTCGCGGGAAAAACTGACATTGGGCCTCGGGTGGTGGTGCTCGGCGGTGGCATCAACGGAGCCTGCGCTGCGGAATATCTCTATGACCGCGGCCACTCCGTGACCATGATCAAGAGTTCCGTCCCCATTTCGGCAAAAGCGGGCATCCTCGTACGCAAAGAGCACACGCTGTCGCTCAATGAACTGGGGGTTAAGATTCTAACCGGCGCCAAGGTGATGCGCATTCTGCCGAAAGAAGTCGTTATCTCGCAGTTCGGGGCGGAGCGGTCCATTCCGGCGGACGCCGTGATCTTGGCTGTCGGCATGCAGCCCGTCAATGAGTTGAAGGTTTCGCTCGAAGCCCTCGGAATTCCGGTTTTCATTGTTGGCGATGCGAATGATCCCCGAGAGGTGCTCGAGGCGATTCACGAAGGTTTCCAAGCGGCGATGCAGATCTGATGCGGTCGATGAAAAACGTGACAGCAAAAGTGCGACAGTAATGCCTGACCATGCAGATGCCTTCTATGCCAAGCCTGACGGTGCTGTCCGCAAGGGCGCCGCTGCCTTGGGTGAAATTAGCAAGTCGAACTTCGGCAAGTTCCGTTCCGGCCACGAATCCTGAAGGAGGCGCAAGCTGTGGAGTATGCCGCTATTTTGGTGGAGCAGATCGAGAGTGTTGCCCGCCTGACGTTGAATCGCCCGGACAAATTAAACTCGATGACCGAAGCGATGATGCGTGAGATGCAGGATGCGCTGATCAAGCTGGACGATGACCCGGGCGTCTCTGTCATCATCATCCGTGGGGCAGGTCGTGCGTTCTGTACTGGATACGACATCACCCCGGAAAAAGGCGGCACCCGGGCTTATGCCCGGCAGAACAAGGATATAACGGGTGATCGTGAACGATTGCGGCGAGTGGTGAGCCGCTGGTTCAACGCCATCTGGGACCTGCGGACCCCGGTCATTGCCCAGGTCCACGGCTACTGTCTGGCAGGGGGTTCCGAACTCGCCCTGATGTGTGACCTGATCGTGGCCGCTGATGATGCCCAGATCGGCCATCCCGCCGTGCGGGCTATCGGTGTGCCGCCGACCAACATCTATCCTTATGCGCTGGGGCTCCGCAAGGCGAAGGAAATGGTGCTGACCGGAGACACGATGACCGGCGTTCAGGCCATGCAGCTTGGGGTGATCAACTACCGGTGCGCGCCAGCCGAATTGGATGTCACCACGCTGGCATTGGCACAGCGAATTTCCAAAACACCAAAAGAACTATTGGCCCTCAACAAACAGTCGGTGAACAAAGCATACGAGGTTATGGGCATTCGCCTCGGTACACATTTGGGGGTCGAATACGACACAATGGGCCACTTCACCAAGACAGCCTTTGAGTTTTGGGAGGTGGCAGAGCGGGATGGCCTTAAGGCGGCGCTGAACCGCAGAGACAATCCATTCAAGAAAGATTGACGGCGAGGTGTTCTATGGCGGTCAATCGTTGCGAGGGCTTTCCCCCATGACATTGTCGAATGGGGTCTCGTCTACGTGCCCGAAGGGCGCAGACCCTTCCCTTTCCTGACAGTCCAGGAGAACCTTGAGATGGGTGCTTACAGCCCCCATACACGAGAAAGTAAGGCCAAATCCTACGAGCGCGTCCTGCGCCTTTTCCCCCGAATGCAAGAGCGCTTCTACCAGATGGCTGGAACGCTTTCAGAGGGCGAGCAGCAAATGTGCGCCCTTGGCCAGGGCATGATGGAGTTGCCAAATCTATTGATCCTCGATGAGCCATCGCTCGGCCTAGCTCCGGGCGTGGTGGACGACGTCTATGCCGCCATCCAGGAAATCAAACGGCAGGCAGTTTCCGTGCTGCTGGTCGAGCAGAGTGCAAAGCGCGCGCTTCAGGTCGCAAGCCGGGGCTACGTGTTGGAAAACGGTCACATCATGTTGTCGGGGCCGTCTGCCGAGCTTGCTGATGATGCACGCTTGCACGAATCCTACTTGGGGCTTTGATCACGATGGATTTTACCATTCCGGAAGAGCTGGCCAGTCTGAAGGCACAGACTCATAAGTTTGTGTACGAGCAACTGATTCCGCTTGAACGTAATCTTGAATTAGTCAGACACCCGACCGAGGAGATACTCCAAAAAGTCAAAGACATGGGTTACTACGGCCTAACAATCCCGGAGAAGTATGGCGGAGTAGGTCTGGATCTTCTTGGCTATGTCTTGGTGACGGAGGAACTGGCGAAGGCGCCCAAGCCATTTATTGTGGAAACCGTTCTCACTAACGGGATCGGCATGCTGCCGATTCTATTCGACGGAACTGAGGAGCAGCGCCAGAAGTACCTGCCTCGGCTGGCACGCGGAGAGATTGTCTGCGCCTTTGCGTTGACTGAGCCGGGTGCTGGTTCCGATGCCGGGAGTATCACGACGACGGCCGAACTTGACGGCGACGATTGGGTCATCAACGGCCTTAAGCACTTCATTACGCTGGGCGGCAAGGCCGCATATGTATGCGCGTTCGCCCGTACCGAGCGAGGAGTCTCGGCCGACAACGGGATCACCGCCTTCATTGTAGAAAAAGGGACTCCGGGATTTGCGGTCAGCCGACTGCAGGACACCATGGCCGGCGATCCACCGATTCAGGCCGAACTGACGTTTAATAACTGCCGTGTGCCGCAGGCCAATGTGATCGGGCAGGTGGGCCACGGCTTCCGTACCGTCAAGAAAACTTTGGCTACGGGCCGGTGCGAAATGGCGGCCTTTGCCGTCGGTGCGGCCGAGCGCCTTCTGGAACTGAGCAAAGACTGGGCCAATACGCGCATACAGTTCGGCAAGCCGCTGGCCACGTTCCAGGCCACGCGCATCAAGATCGCCGACATGGCCACCGAGATTTACGCGGCCAAGATGATGACCCGTTATGCCGCTTGGCTCTACGACCAGGGGCATCCTGCCGTGCTGGAGGCGTCAATGGCCAAGCTTTTCGCCACCGAAATGCTTGGCCGCGTAGCCGACGCCGCGGTGCAGATCCATGGCGGCATGGGCTACACGAGCGAAATTCCTGTGGAACGCATCTACCGCGAAAGCCGCCTGCTGCGCATCACAGAAGGCACGTCGGAAATCCAGCGATTGATCATCTCGAGTTCGGTTCTCAATAGCTAGGAGGGCATGGACAAGTGTTCGACACTGACAGCTTCGATCAATTGAAGCAGAAGCTCGCCGATTGGGATCAACGCTATGGTTCCCTGCGGACCGAGCAGGAAAAGAACAAATCGTATCGGACCGAGTCCGGCATCCCGGTCAAGCCGCTCTACACGCCGCTCGACCTCGCCGAACAAGGATTCGATTATGCCAAGGACCTGGGGTTTCCCGGAGATCCGCCCTACACGCGTGGCCCTTTCCCGAACATGTATCGCGAGAAGCCCTGGCGGTTCACCCAGTATTCAGGGCGTTCCACGGCTGAGGAGACGAACCGGCTATACCATGAGCAATTGGAGGCGGGACTTACTTCGATTGAAGTTGCTTTTGATCTGCCAACTCAGCTCGGTTATGACCCCGACCATCCGATGGCGGCGGGCGAGGTGGGCAAGGTCGGCGTGCCCGTCAAATCGCTGCGGGATTGGGAAATTCTGTTTCGCGGCATCGATCTGGACAAAGTTTACGTCTTTTCGGTTTCCAACGCCCAAGCTTCGGTCATTCTTTCCATGCACCTCGCATTGGCCGAAAAGCAGGGAGCCGACCTGAAACGGCTTCTGGGCGGGATGCATAACGACATCCTGAAAGAGTACATCGCCAGGGGCAATTTTATCTTTCCGGCGGAGCCTTCGGTGCGGTTAGTGGGCGACACCATGCTCTATTGCAGCGAAATGGCGCCGTACTACGACGCCCGGCTCATGTGCAGTATTCATATTGGCGAGGCTGGAGCCAACCGGATTCACGAAGCGGCATTTGCCCTGGCTAACTCCATTGCCTATCTCGACGAGGTGCAGCAACGCGGCGTCAATGTGTATGAAGTCGTCAGGCATGGGCTGCTCTGCACCACGTACTGCAACCACACCGATTTTTTCGAGGAAATCGCAAAGATCCGCGCGATGCGGAAGCTCTGGGGCCGGGTGCTTAGCGAGCGGTACGGCGTGAACGATCCGGCTGCTCAACAGCTTCGCTTTAACGGCTCGCAAACCGGCTCGCCATTGACCAAACAGCAGCCGCTGAACAACGTGGTTCGCACCGCTATCTCTGTGCTGATCGGGGCGCTTTCGGGCGTACAGTCCGTTGATCCTCGCACCTTTGACGAGGGTTGGGGCATCGCCACCAGGGAAGCAGAGATCCTTTCCTTGCGCACGAATCAGATCGTGGCGCACGAGACGCGGATCACCAACACGGTCGATCCCCTCGCTGGGTCGTACTTTGTGGAGTGGCTGACGCACGAGATGGAAGAGCGTATTTGGGGCGAAATAATGCGTATCGACCAGATGGGCGGCATGGTTCGCGCGATCGAAGCGGGCTACCCGCAACGCGTTATCGCTCACGATGCTTACGACCGCCAAAAGGCCATTGAGTCCGGGGAGTCGATCAAGGTGGGCGTCAATGCGTTCCGTGAAGATGAGTCCGGGCGAAAGGTAAAAACGTACAAGGCGAAGGCAGAAGTGGCTCGTCAACACTTGCAGGAATTGGAAACGCTGCGAGCCGAGCGTGACAATCACGCCGTACAGAACGCGCTCGACAATGTCATGCGCGTGGCCGAACGCAAGCCGCAGGGCAAAGACAATAATTTGATGCTCCCGATCATGGATGCCGTAAAAAGCCTGGCGACCACGGGTGAGATCTGCACCGCCTTGCGGTCGGTTTGGGGTGAATACCAGCAGCCGAGAGTCATTTAACGTGGAAGGGATGATGATTGTGGCACAGGAGCCCCCAATCAGGATCATGCTTGCCAAGCTAGGGCTCGATGGACACGACCGAGGCGTCAAAGTGGTGGCACTGGGTCTGAAGGATCACGGGTTTGAGGTGATATATCTCGGCCTGCACCAGACGCCCGAGCAGGCGGCGCGGGCAGCCATGGAAGAGGGCGTCGACGTGCTCGGTGTGAGCATCCTGTCAGGTGCGCACGAGACGTTGGTGCCGCGGCTCATGGAACAATTGCGATTGCAAGGAACGCCGGAAATCCCTGTGGTGATCGGCGGGTTCATACCGGACGATGATCTCCAACCGTTGTTGGACATGGGTGTGGCCCGCATTTTTTTGGGGGATACGCCTATCTCCGAGATTGCAAGCGCCTTGCACGAGATCGTGGCGGCAACGTCGCACCGGGGGTAAATCGTGGGCCACGGTATTGACCTCGAAGATCAGGTCGTGGTGGTAGCGGCCTCCGGCATCGGCAAGGTTCGCGGCGGTACGTCCTCATGATCGACAGGGGCCGAACCATCCATCAACGTGGAAAATCTAAAAATAGAAAAAGGGAACCCTAGTGGCCTCAATAACCGGTAAGTTCGCTGTGATTACGGGAGCCGGTCGCGGTATCGGTGCTGCTTGTGCGCGTGCCTTGGCAGCCGAAGGTGTGCATTTGGCGCTCTTGGCTCGCACGGTCGAACAGCTGGAAGGCTTGGCCGCCGAGTGCGCCGGTGCCGGCGTTCGCGCTATGGCGGTGCCGTGTGATGTCACGCAGGCGATTTCGGTCAACGGGGCCATAGCGCAGGTCATGTCCGAATTTGGCAAAATCGATCTGCTGCTGAACAACGCAGGTGTAGGCACTTACAAGTGCCTCATGAATCTGACCGAGGCCGAATGGGATCAGATGGATAGCGTGAACCTGAAAGGCACCTTTTTGATGCTGAAGGCGGTCATTCCCCACATGGTGGCGGCGCGGCAGGGACATGTCATCACCATCTCCTCCACCCGTGGGTTTGAGACTATTCCGGAAACGATCGGTTACAGCGCCACCAAGTTTGGGCTTATGGGCATGCATTCGGCGCTGGCCCAGGATATGAAGCCGCGTGGCGTCCGAGTCTCGCTGATCTGCCCGGGGGGTGTGCGGACCGGGTTCGGAGGAGAAGACGCTGAGGAGAAAGATCCGAACTGGCTTTCGTCCGAGCAGGTCGCTGAGGCCGTCGTTTACGTCGCTGGCGTTTCCTATCCGGCCGTGGTCTCGCAACTCACTTTGATCTAACCGGCCTGGAGCGGGCCACCCCAACGATGTAACCAACAAGGATGGGGACCGTGAACCTGGCTACATTTCTTATCGAAAACGCTCGCCGCACTCCGGACAAGGATGCAATTCGGTGCGGTTCGGAACGATTGACTTGGCGCGAACTCAATCGGCAGACGGACAGCTTGGCGTCGGCGTTTCAATGTCTGGGAATCGAGCCCGGCGATCGGGTAGGCATCCTGCTTCCGAACACAATCGCCTTCCTGGTGAGTTATTGGGCTGCGATCAAAGCAGGCGCAGTCGGCTCGCCCATTAACACTATGTATAAGCAGGACGAAATTGCATACGTTTTGCGTAATTCCGGCCTCCGGGTACTGGTTACTGAGGCGCAGTTTCTTCCCTTGATAGACATGGCTTGGGTCGAGAGCACCGTGCTCGAGCACATCATCGTGGTCGGTGACGCCGTGCCTTTCGGAGCCTGCCGGTTCGCTGATCTGGTCGGCACCCCTGCCGAACCTGTGCTGGTCGATCGCAACCCCGATGATCTCTGCGCACTGCATTACACGTCGGGCACCACCGGGAGGGCCAAAGGCGTCATGATCACTCACCGGAATTGGTGGGTCGGCATGATGCAGTGGCATGTGGACGTATGGAAGATTGTGCCTGAGGACATTCACCTAGTGGTGCTGCCGATATTCCACACCTTCGGGCTGATGATGACGCTGGTAGCCTTCGCAAAAGGTGGAACGATACGGCTGCTGCCCCGTTGGGATGTGCAAGAGGTGGCGAAGTATATCGAAACGGAACGGGTCACGGTCTTTTCAGGCGTCCCGACCATGTACGTTTATCTGACCCGCGATATCAACCTGGAAGAGCGCGACCTGTCGTCACTGCGGCTGGCAGTCGTGGGCGGCGCCCCGATTCCGGTGGAAGTGCAGCGGGAGTTCATCGCTCGCACGGCCGTGTCGGTGGTAGATTGGTATGGCTGCACGGGGTGGGCTAGCACCACGTCGCCGCTGTGGGAGCCTGGCGCGCCTCAGAAATATGGCTCCATCGGCAAACGACTCCCTTATCCCGAGGTCGAGATGACGATCGTGGATGAGCAGGGTATGCCGGTGCCCACCGGCGAGATCGGTGAACTCATTGTCCGGGCGCCTTCGATTCCACCCGGTTTCTGGCGCTTGCCGGGGAAGACCTCGCGGGACTTCCGCGATGGTTGGTTTTATACCGGCGACTTGGCGCGGCTAGACTCGGATGGGTACTATTTCCTTGTGGAACGCAAAGACGACCTGATCATCACCGCCGGCTATAATGTGTATCCCCGCGAGGTGGAAGAAGTGCTCTTCAGCATGCCGCAGGTATATGAGGCAGCCGTAGTTGGGGTGCCGGACCAACTAAAGGGCGAGATCGTAAAGGCATTTGTCGTGCTCCGAGAAGGTGCATCTGCCACGTCTGAGTCCGTGGTCGACTATTGCCGTGAACACTTGGCTAACTTCAAGGTCCCGCGGGAAGTCGAGTTCATTACAGCATTGCCGAAGCTTCCAAACGGAAAAATTCTGCGGCGGGCGCTGAGGGACCGGGCCGGGGGTACTCGTCAGGAAATCTGATCATCCAGCGCGCTGGATTCGGCTCCGTAGCTCGACGTTTCTTGAGCCCGGACGACGGCTAGTGTCGTATTTGCAGTACTGCCCAATAAGAATGATCGACGCCGCTAAGGCGCCCGGTGGATGATCTCAGCGATGGCCAAGGTTGCAGCGGAGTAGGGATCGATCTGGCGTTCACGCAGCCGCGCCAGAATAGCATCGGCCTGAGCGCTGACCTTGAACCGACGGCACGCCTCGGCAAACAAAACATCGCGCAGGCAATCATAGAACCGCTGCTCCAGGCGGCGTTGCCGGATCTGCTCCCAATCCTTCCGGTGTAAGTTGCCGTAGTGGCGGTCCACGGCCTCAACCAGCTCAGCGATTCCATTGCCCCGGGTCGCTTCGGTCTTGACAATCTCTGGATTGCCGACGCCAAGGTGCGGCGCCTTTATCGCCAGCATCGCTTCGAGATCGCGCACGACGCGATCGGCTCCATTGAGATCGGCCTTATTGATGACGAATATACTGGCGATCTCCAAAAGCCCCGCCTTGATCGCCTGCACATCATCCCCGAGGCCGGGAACCTGAACCACGAGCACGGAATCGGCCAGTCTCATGATATCGACCTCGTCTTGGCCGACGCCGACCGTTTCAACGATGATCACGTTCTTACCCATGATGTCCATCACGTCGACGATATCTTCAGTCGATCTCGACAGCCCGCCGAGATGGCCGCGCGTGGCCAAGCTGCGGACGAAAACACCCTCGTCGACGCTGTGGCGTTGCATGCGCAGCCGATCTCCCAGGATGGCGCCGCCGCCGAAGGGGCTAGATGGGTCAATCGCTACCACCCCAACACGCTCACCACGCCGGCGAAACGCACCGATCAACTGATCGACCAATGTTGACTTACCCGAACCGGGTGAGCCGGTCACGCCGATGACTCGCGCGCGACCGGTAAAGGGAAACAGCCGCCGCAGCCGCTCGCGAGCCGCTGGAATCTCGTCGTCAAGATTCCTCATCAACCTTGCGGCAGCACCGGCTTCGCCGCGAAGGATCGCATCGTCCGCCGTCTGTCGCCCCGTCGCCTCATTCTGTCCGCACGCGCCGTCGTTCATTGATATCCTGGAGCATGTTTCGGCTGGGTTGAATCGGGAGGATTCCCGGGAACGTGTATATAAAAGAGTCTAGCGGCAATGATTCGAGATTTGGAGCCGGATCATGCCGAAAGCTTGTTCTCAGGACCTTCGTTGACCTGACGGCTTATTTTACCAGCAGATGAGAGGTTACTGCATCGGCATGATTTCATCTAGATGGCAAGCCAAGGGCGTGAGCGGCCTTCATTAAGTGGTACAGGCGGAATGTTAGGCTAGAACTGGCGATTGCGCCAGCGCGGCCGGTGGAACCAGGCCTTGGCCGGGAGATTGAGTTCGAGCATTTTTTTGACACTGACCGACGACGGGGTGCCGCCGCAGATGCTCCGCGATCCCGGCCTGCGGGATTCTGGTGGTCGACAGGAACGCTAGCTTGGCGATCTCGATGTCGCACCAATAGCGGCAGCCGGACCAGACGACGCCGAGCCCGGCCGCCCGGGGCGTGGATCGCTTGCGGCGTCCACTCTCCGGAAGCCGCCTTTGCACGCCGTGATGGCTGACAACGGGATAGTGCTCGCGTAAAATTATTTTTTTGGCCTCGCCCCACCGGTCGAATGACGAAGGCCGGATGTATGTTCATCGCCTCACCTAGGCCCAGCGCGCCGGAGCTGCCACGGCTGCTGGGGTCTCACCGTTCCCCCAAAATGCGAAAAAGAGTCAATGGTCGGACGTTAGGTGACGTTAATAACGGGGGATGACCGTTTTCATTAGGCAGTGATTGCGAGATCACTGCTGCATCATTGCCCGGCCACCACCGTGAAAAAGTCGTAACAAGTGACTCTTAAATCAGCGGGTCCGAGGTTTGAATCCTTGTGCGCCCACCACGCACACTTCCGAGGAGTCCGGCTATCACGCTTTGCATTTCGGACGAGCTTCCAGTAAATGGTACAAACTCATCGGGCGCGCGTGGATCACGACGCGCGGCAGCATCGAAACGCGCGTTGCGACCACCGGCGGCGCCTAAGCCGTGTCAAGGAATCGGGGAGAGCGTGATGTCGGCGAATACGACCCTCATTGCCAACGGACGTGTGCTGCGTCCCGACGGTTCGCTGCAGGCGCTCGACGTCGCCGTGAGCGACGGCCGCATCGCCGCCTTGCTCGAACCCGGCTTCGGCTGGGGCGCACAGACGACCATCGATGCCGCCGGGCTCGTGGTCATGCCGGGCGTGGTCGACGTACACCTTCATCTCGGCCACGGCGCCGACATTTCCCGGCCGCGGGTCAAGGACGACGCGGCAAGCGAAACCGGCGCCGCCGCCGCAGGCGGCGTCACCACCTTCATCCCTTACATCTTCGCCTCGGAACCGTTCGAGAACGGCCTGTTCGAGGAAGTGAAGGCGGTGACGCAAGAGGGTAGCCGCATCGACTTCGGCTATCACTTCGTCATCTCGACCGACGAACAGCTCGCTGGCGTGCCGACTTACGTTGCCAAATACGGCGTGCCGTCCTTCAAGATTTTCATGAACAACCGTAGAGGCGAGGGCAAACGGCTGGGCCTGCCGGACATCGACGATGGATTTCTGTATCGCTTGTGTGAATCGACGGCGCGCGCCGGCGGCATGGTTTGTCCACATCCCGAAAACATCGAGATTGCCATCGCGCTGCGCGATTGCCTCGTGAGGGAAGATCCGGAAGGCAAGGGCGGTCTGGCGGTCTGGAATGCGACCCGGCCGCCCTTCGTCGAAGCCGACGCCGTGCAGCGCGCAGCCCTCGTCACGCAAGCTGTCGGCGGCGCGCTGTACATCGTGCACACCTCCTCGAAGGCGGCGCTCGACGCCGGCGTCAGGATGCGCGCGGCCGGCGTCGACATCGCCATCGAAACCTGCCCGCACTACCTCACCCATTCGATCGCCTGGTCAGGCGGCAGCATGGGCAAGGTCAATCCGCCCTTGCGCGAGCAAGCCGATTGCGACGCGCTGTGGGAGGCCGTCGCCGACGGCCGCGTGGACACGGTGGCGACCGATCACGTGCACCGCTACAAGACGGCGAAGGAAACCGATATCTGGAAGGCATCACCGGGATTTCCCGGCATGGAGACCTTGCTACCGGTGATGCTGAGCGAAGGCCATCATAAGCGCGGCATTCCGCTTGGCCGCATCGCCGACCTTTTGTCGGCCAACCCGGCGCGCCGCATGGGGATGCAATCGAAGGGATCCATCGAGGTCGGCAAGGACGCCGATTTCGTGCTGGTTGATATCGACGGCGAGCATCGGATTTCCGACGCGCAGGTGTTCAGCAATGCGCAGTACTCGATTTACGACGGCTGGAGGCTTAAAGGGAAGGTCGCGCGGACCATCGTTCGCGGCCGAACGGTCTTCGCTAATGGCGCACTCGTTCCCGATGCCGTCGGCACCGGCCGATACATTCACCGCGCGCTGCAGCGCTGACCTACGCCGCGGCGCGCGCCTCGATCTTTGAGAGCGCCGCGATCAGGTCTTTGGTCGTGAGCACGTCGGCGTATTTCGACGCCATGTCGAACAAGTTGACCGCATGCGAGGTTGCGGAGCGGTCGTAGACCGCGTCATGCGGTACGCCGACCCGGTAATTATAGGCAAAGGCGTCCACCGCACTCGAGCGCACGCAGCCGCTGGTCGAGCAGCCGGTGATGATCAGCGTGTCGATATCAAGATGGATGAGGTAGCTGACCAGCGGCGTGCCGAAGAACGCGCTCGGATGTCGCTTCGGCAGCAAGAGATCGCTTTCAAGGGGAGCGATCGCGTCGACGAACTCGTAGCCCTTGGCGGCGACCGTCATCAGTGCCGGCACCTTTTCGGCGAGGCGGCCATGATCATGCGCGATCTTGGGCGCTACATAAGGGTAGATGACCGGCCATTTCTTTTGCCGGAACAGCACCAGCACCTCGCTGATCTTCTCGACCGCCTTCCAGGCGACCTCGCCGCAGCTGGTAGGAAATTCTTTGATCGCCTCGAAGTAGGGCATCGGCTTGGTGCCGACCGTACGATACTGCACATCGATGATCAGCAGGCCCGGACGCCTGCCGAATCCGGAAGGCCCGCCGAAGCCGGCTTTCTGGTAGGCGAGCAGTTCTTCCTCCGGAATGACCCCGGTCCACGGCTGGGTCGTCATTCGGCAACCTCCTTGCTGGCGTATTTCGCTTCGAACGCGTCGATCTGATCCTTGCCGACCAGGCGCTGCCGCTCGGCAAAGCTTGCGACGATGCCGTCCTGCTCGGAAATCAGCTTACGGCTGCGCAAATGCTCCAACGCATTCTGAATGCCGAGGATCGCGCCTTGCAGCGCGGCGTTGGCGTAGAGCACTATCGCGACCCCCGCCTGCTGCAAATCGGCGTAGGAAATCGGCGGCGTCTTGCCTCCGATCACCATGTTCACCAATTGCGGCGCGGTGAGCCGCTTTGTGATCGTGGCGATCTCATCGCGTTGTCGCGGTGCCTCCACGAAAGTGATATCCGCGCCGGCCTCTATATAGCGCGCGGCACGTTCGACCGCGGCTTCAAAACCGAGGATCGCGTAAGCGTCCGTGCGCGCGATGATCTGCAGGTCGGGATCGTGCCGCGCGTCGACCGCCGCGTGAATTTTCTGCGCCATCTCATCGGCCGGGATCACGTCCTTGCCCTCGAAGTGGCCGCAACGCTTCGGAAAAACCTGGTCCTCGAGCTGTACGGCGCTGGCGCCCGTCCGCTCGAGGGTGCGGATCGTGTGCCAGACATTGACCGCGTTGCCGAAGCCGGTGTCGCCGTCGACGATCAGCGGCTTCTCGGTGATATTGCGGATGGCGGCCACGTGATCGGCCAGTTGCGACAGCGACAAGAGCGCGACGTCCGGCAGGCCGAGATAGGCATTGGTCACGCCCGCGCCGGTCACGTAGAGCGCCTCGAAACCGATGTCGTCGGCGATGCGCGCCGCGAGCGCGTTCATCACGCCCGGCACAAGCAAAGCGCGCCGGTCCGCTACCGCCTTCTTCAATTGGGCGGAATGGCTCATCCCCGAGGCAAGTTCCTATTTTGACATTCGTCTTTTTCGGGCGGCGAGGCGGCGCGACACGCGCGCAGGCATAGCGACTCCTCCGCTTGGATACGGCGAGTGCCAAAAAACTACAACCCCTTTGTTTAAAGTCAAATGTCGAAAAATGACAACCCGGTCGCTGCCGGACTTTGCCGTGCAGGAGATTTTTCGCGAGACCCTTTTTCCGGTATGCGTAATGCGCGGACTGGCGGCGATGGCTAAAGCCCGCGCGCTCTGTCGACCCCCGCAGCCCCGATACCAAATCAGACCTACGATCTGAGTTTCTGCAAAAAGCTGCACGCCTTCGCCGTTCGCCCAAAGCTAGAGCGTGTTCACGATTCCTCGACTGCGGCGCCGGATCAGGAGCTTCGCGCGCACCCTCACCGCCCAAGAAACTTGCAATTATTTCAGGCATACAGGATATGCGTGAAATTAACCGGAATCTGCTCTAGCAGGACTCATTTGGTTCACCTTCGCCAGCGATCGTACGGGACAAATCAATCTGCGGCGGGGCTGCTGCCCGCCTGAATCGGCCCTGGTAGCGCTATGATTTCCAGTCCGTCACGTGGCTGTCCGTTTAGCCACTCGGCCGGCAATTGCCGTCATCACGTCGTCCATCATGCGCGCCTCTTGCCCACCGTAGCGAGGAGAAAAGTGAAATGGCTCAATCCGGCGCACGCACATTCGGCTTGAGAAATTTTGCGCCAAATTATAGCTGGACTCGCCGCCGCCGCGGCTGCAGAGACCACTTTGGTAATTGGCGAGACCAGTAATCCGAGTGTGATCAGAGTGAGTTATTGGCAATCAGCGATTCCCCGCCGACTGTGAGCGCCAGGCTCACGTTGCCAAATGATTGATGCATATCAAGGTGCAATTCCGGGCAAGGGGGAAAATTTTAAACACGAAACTCGTTTAGTCATGGAAGAACAAGTTACTATCGAAAGGACGCCAAGGACATAACGAGAGGAGAATCCGATGAAAGTCAAAGAGATGATGCATAAGGGCGTAGAATGGGTTTCTCCAGATACGTCGATCACGTCGATCGCGAAGAAGATGCAGCAATATGACATCGGCGTAATCCCTGTAGGGGAGAATGATCGACTTGTCGGCATGGTCACTGATCGCGACATCACCGTGCGCGCACTCGCTAACGGCAGGGACATCTCCAAGCTCTCGGCCCGAGATGTCATGACGAAGGGCGTTATCTGGTGCCGAGACAGCGACAGCGCCGCCGAGGCGGCGCGTCTCATGGAAACCAAGCATATCAGGCGACTTCCCGTCATGGATGAGAAGAAGAGAATGGTTGGCATGCTGAGCCTTGGTGATCTTTCACACGCCGCGTCGCAAAAAACCGCGGCCGAGGCCCTAAAGGCGGTTTCCGGCCACCACGCCTGAAAGAGACGAACACCAGCGGCGGGGGTAGAAATGACTCCCGCCGAATATTGTCATTTGAGGATCGGGCAAAATGCTGCCGGTCGCCTGACCATGATTGGCGCTGGAGTCGTGGCAGTCTTGGCGACCCAGCCCGAGCAACGCCGAAAGGCGCAGCCTTATCTGCGACTCCACAACGCCGGTCGCGCAGTTTAACAGTCAGTACACGTCGATCGTGCCAGCGATGAGACCGTCGGCCAGCTCCGACGTGCGCGCAAGCTGTGTGCGGGCTATTTCCTCAGCGCGGTTCTTGAATTGATCGACCGGGGTCCCCTCTCGGGCTGCGAGTCTGACATGCATGAGTGCCGGTTCCCTGATGGGAGCTCCAATTTGACCGACCAGGAAACATTGCGCTGCAGTGATGTCCAGTTCCTTGGCAACTAACGTCTCGGCTATTTCGTGGGCAAGGACGTTGTAGATTTTGCCTATATGGCTCACCGGGTTCTTTCCGGCGATCGCCTCGAGGATCATCGGCCGATATGGCGTGATGAGGCCATTGACTCTATTGCCGCGACCAACCTGACCGTCATCGCCGGCCTCTGCGGACGTTCCCGTTACGGTGAGATAGACCGCGCCGCTCTGCGGATTATCCGCCATGTTGACATTCACTGCGCACTCAGGGAATCTGTGCTCGATCGTCAAGTTGCGTAAAAGAGTTTCGAGCGCGGCCTTTTCGTCGAGATAGTCGTCGATGTGATAGAGGAATCCTCCGATCATGGCGCAAGCGACCGTCAGCCGAACTGCACGGCCGTGACGAACACCTATGATCTTGACGTCCTCACCCCATGCCGGATGCGTACGGTTGCGATCTCGGCTGTTGATGCGTCTTTCGGCCGCCAGAACGAGATGCTCCAGCGCACTCATCGGGGCATAGCCGACCCCGACCGCCGTGTCATTGGCAAGAAGGCCGTCAGACTGAGGACGACGCGAGAACAGCTCCTGCAGATCGTGCGACCCGGGCCGGATGAGATTATGAATATGCACATGATGGTCTGCATCCAAAGCATGCAAGTTGGCGCGCAGCCAGGCCCTTGATCCCTCTATAGCTATCTCATCGATGGGAAGAACTTCGCCGCCGACCTCGGTCACCGCTCGCCCGGCCAAATAGATGGTGATGGGCGTCAGGACAGTGCCGCCGCCAAATGCGGGCGCAGCAATGCCGCCGCGCAGCAATGCCTTGTCGACATTGTGATGAAGGATCTTTCCAAACCGTACTCGATATTCTCGACAGAGATTGCGCGAGAATGCCTCTGCGAGAGCGTCACAGATTGTATCGGGATGACCGAACCCTTTGCGCTCAACTACCTCAACATCGTTATCGTCGACGTGAAGTGCGGATATAACGACAGATTGCATGGCGAATATCCGAGGTCATGGCCCGCTGGATTGCGATGCGTTCACGAAAAGTGACCGAGCGATACGCATTGACGCGGGGCAACCTGTTTAGACATGAGTCGCTTCTTCGGTGACAAACTACGCTAGAAGCGGCGGTGGGAGGTCCTTTGACTCAAGTCAACGGCGGCCATGAGACGCGATGTGCCCGTTCCAGTCCGGGCTCGCTAATTTCCGAGCGCAAAAGCACCTTATCGTGGCACTTATCAAGGCCTATTCAATAGCCGAGCTGGAATTGAGGTAGGTCAATGGATGCAGCCGGCATTTGCGCGATTTTTGCCAAGAACTGCGCAAGCCGGGCACCGCCATGGCCTCCGTCCAAGGTCACAATTCCATTAACCGCGTGCTCGATATCGACGGCAAGCTCGTCGGGACGATGCCGGAATTTGCCCGCAATCCGGACGAACTGCTGAAGCTTTATCGAGCCCTCGTTCTGACGCGGACCTTCGACACCAAGGCGGTCGCGCTGCAGCGCACCGGCCGCCTGGGCACCTATGCCTCCTCCTTGGGCCAGGAGGCGGTATCGGTGGGGGCTGCCGCCGCCATGCAGCCGGACGACGTCTTTTTGCCGAGCTTCCGCGAACATGGCGGGCAGCTCTGGCGCGGGGTGACCCTCAAGGAGCTGTTCCTTTACTGGGGCGGCGATGAGCGCGGCAATGATTTCGCCGGCCCGCGTGGAGATTTTCCGAATTGTGTACCGGTCGGCTCGCATCCGCCCCATGCGGTCGGGGTGGCGCTGGCCTTCCGCTTGCGTGGCGAGCCGCGGGCTTCGGTCTGCGTGATCGGCGATGGCGCGACCTCAAAAGGCGATTTCGCTGAAGCGCTGAACATGGCCGGGGTCTGGCAGGTACCCGCTGTCTTCCTCATCAACAGCAATGCCTGGGCGATCTCGGTGCCGCGGGCCAAGCAATCCGCGGCCAAAACCTTGGCCCAGAAGGCGGTTGCCGCCGGCATTCCGGGCGAGCAGGTCGATGGCAATGATGTGATCGCGGTCCGCGCGGTCATGGAACGGGCGCTCGCGCAGGCGCGGCAAGGCCACGGTCCCAGCCTGATCGAAGCCGTCACCTACCGCCTATGCGACCACACCACCTCAGACGATGCCAGCCGATATCGCGACGACGCGGAAGTGAGCCGTCATTGGCCGGCCGAGCCGCTGGTCCGGCTGCGCAACTTGCTGACCGCTGCGGGGCACTGGGATAAAGACAAGGAAGAGGCTTTGCTGCACAAGTGCAGCAATGCCGTCGAACAGGCGGCGCAAGAATATCTCGCGACGCCCCCGCAGCCGGTCGCCGCGAATTTCGATTACACCTATGCCGAAACGCCTGCCGAGCTGGCGGAGCAACGGGAAACGGCGATCGCTCTGGCGCAAGGTGCCGCATGAGCGAACTCAACCTAGTGCAAGCGGTCAACGCCGCGCTCAAACGCGCCATGAGCGAGGATGCCGATGTCCTTGTGTTGGGTGAGGATGTGGGCATCGATGGCGGCGTCTTCCGCGCCACCGAGGGCTTGTTTCAGCAATTCGGTGAGCAGCGCGTGCTCGACACACCGCTGGCAGAGGCATCGATCGCTGGTGTTTCAATCGGGCTGGCGGCCCAGGGCTTCCGCCCCGTCGCCGAGATCCAGTTCACCGGTTTCGCCTATACCTGCATCGACCAAATCCTCAACCACGCCTCGCGCCTGCGCTCGCGCACCCGCGGGAGGCTGACTTGTCCTATGGTGCTGCGCTCGCCGGCGGGCGGCGGCATCAAGGCCGTCGAGCATCACTCCGAAAGCCCGGAGGCCATGTTCGCCCATATCCCCGGCATCAAGGTGGTCATGCCGTCCTCCCCGGCGCGCGCCTATGGTCTGTTGTTGTCGGCCATCCGCGATCCCGATCCGGTGGTGTTTCTGGAGCCGACGCGTCTCTACCATGCTGCGCGGGGGGAGGTTGCCGACAATGGCGCCGGCCTGCCGCTCGGCCGTTGCGTGACGCTGCGGCCGGGGCGCGACGTCACCATCGTTTCCTGGGGCGCCATGATCAAAGGGACGCTCGACGCGGCTGACCAGCTGGCGGCGGACAATATTGAAGCCGAGGTCCTCGACATCGCTACGCTGAAGCCGCTCGACAGCGCTACCATTTTCGACTCGGTCGGCCGCACCGGCCGGCTCGTCATCGTGCACGAGGCGCCGATGAGCTGCGGCATCGGCGCCGAGATCGCCGCCCGTGTGGCCGGCCGCGCCATCACCAGCCTGCTGGCGCCGATCGAGCGCGTCACCGGCTATGACACCATGATGCCTTACCTGCGCACCGAAGCCTATTACATGCCGAACACCGCCGCCGTCGTGGCCGCCGCGCGGCGCACCATGGCCTACACATGAAAACATTCGCGCTTCCCGATCTGGGCGAGGGCCTGCAGGAGGCCGAGATCGTCAGTTGGCACGTGGCGGAAGGCGACCACGTAGTGGCCGATCAGCCCTTGCTCGCGGTCGAGACCGAGAAGGCGGTGGTGGAAATCCCTTCGCCGCAGGCGGGCCACATCGGCAAGCTGCTGGCCAAAGTGGGCGAGCACGTAAAGGTCGGCGCGCCTGTGCTCGAATTCGAAGAGGGCGCGCATGCCGAAAGCGGCACCGTCGTGGGCCAATTGGCGGAAGCACGTGCTGCGCCGACAGCGGCGCCGCGCGCAGCTGCATCTTTCGCGCCGAGCGCACCTACCGTCCGCGCCACTCCCGCGGTGCGGGCACGCGCCCGCGAACTCGGCGTCGACCTTTCCTCCGTGACGCCGAGTGGTCCCGGCAACTCGATTACGCTTGCTGATGTTCAGGCCGCGGCGTCTCATTTGGGCGCAAAGGTGCCCGAGACATTGCGCGGTGCCCGCCGCACCATGGCCGCCAACATGGCGCGGGCCTGGCGCGAAGTCGCTCACGCCACGGTGCAGGATGATGCCGACATCGAAGCTTGGTCTCCGGACGAGGACGTCACCGGCCGGCTGGTGCGCGCGCTGATCGCCGGCTGCAAGGCCGAGCCGGCGCTCAACGCCAGCTTCGATGCCGGGTCATTGTCGCTGCGCGAGAATCCAACCATCAATCTCGGTCTGGCGATCGACAGCCCGGACGGACTGTTCGTCCCGGTGCTGCGCGACGTGGCACGCGCAACACCACAGGAATGGCGCCGGCAGATCGATGCGATCAAGCGCGGGGTTAAGGAACGCAGCCTGGCGCCGGCCGATCTGCGCGGTGCGACCATCACATTGTCCAATTTCGGTTTGATCGCCGGCCGTCACGCCTCGTTGATCGTCATGCCGCCGCAGGTCGCGATTCTGGGCGTCGGACGCACTGTTGCGCAGGCCGTCCAATCAGGGAATGGAATCGCGCTGCACCGCATGTTGCCGGTGTCGCTGACCTTCGATCACCGCGCCGTCACTGGCGGCATGGCGGCGCGCTTCTTGCGCGCGGTCATCACCGATCTCGAAACCGCTGGGTGAACGGAGCCAACTATGCAGGATCTGTTTCGTTTTGCCGATGAGTTCGGCCCGGCCCGCATCATCCATATTCATCGCGCCAGCATCGGCCTGAAAGCCATCCTGGTTGTCGACAACGCGGCCTGCGGCCCCACCGTCGGCGGCGTGCGCATGGCGCCCGATGTTTCGGTCGAGGAATGTTTCCGGCTGGCGAGGGCGATGACGTGGAAAAACGCCTCGGCAGGCCTGCCACATGGCGGGGGGAAGTCGGTCATCTTCGGCGACCCCCGCATGCCGGCGGCGCAGAAGGAGCAGATCATACGCGCCTTTGCCGGCGCGATCCGCAACATCGTCGATTACATCCCCGGTCCCGACATGGGCACCGATGAGCAATGCATGGGCTGGGTCAAGGATGAAACCGGGCGCGCGGTCGGCCTGCCCAGCGCGGTCGGGGGGATTCCGCTCGACGAGATCGGTGCCACCGGCTTCGGGCTCGCGGCTTGCGTCGATATTGCGCGCCAATTCATCGGGCTCGATCTGAAGGGCGCCCGCGTTGCCGTGCAGGGTTTTGGCGCCGTCGGCAAACACGCGGCGCGCTTTCTTGCCGAGAAGGGCTGTGTGCTGGTTGCCGCGAGCGACAGCAAAGGTACGTTGGCCGACCCTTCCGGTCTCGATATCGGCGCCTTGATTGCGCTGAAAGAGGCGGGGCGGTCGCTGCACGAGCATGACAAAGGCTCAAAACTGGCGACCGATGCCATCATTGATGTCGATTGCGACATATGGATCCCGGCGGCGCGGCCCGATGTGCTGCGGGCCGACAATGTGGCACGGCTGCGCGCCAAATTGGTCCCGGAGGGTGCCAACATTCCGTGTACGCTGGACGCCGAGCAAGTTTTGCATGAGCGCGGCGTGCTCGTGGTGCCGGATTTCATCGCCAATGCCGGCGGGGTAATCTGTGCCTCGATCGAGTATAGCGGCGGCACTCAGAGTGCGGCCTTCGACTATATCGATGAGCGCATTCGCGCCAATACGCGAGCCGTTTTGGAAGAGAGCCGGCACGCCAAGATGCTGCCGCGCGCCGCCGCATTGGCGCTGGCCGAGCGCCGGGTGCGTGCGGCCATGCAGACAAGGCGGTGGCGTTGAGTGATAGGCTAGTATCGATCGCCTGTCCTTTCCGAAAATTCCATCCGATCTGGTTTGGCCCCGGCGCATGGGTGCTGCCGGGCGGAGATGAGTGCGAGCTGGCGGCGGCCCTATCGAAGCTGCCCACGCCGATCATGGGCTTCGGCAGCTCCGACTGCGCCCGCTGCCGCAGCCACCTCTTTCGACGGCCCGACGCGGCAACGCCGGTCATTGCTCTTGAGACTTTGGAAAGTCAGAATACGTATGCAACCAGCTCGCTAGCGAGAGACGGACCCAACGACCAATGCCGCAGGCTGACAAACCGCATTCCGAGCCGGAGATCATTCCGCCCGACCATGCCGAGCGGGACTCGCACCGGACGGGAGTCTTCGTCGACGCGCGCAGCACCGAGCGCGTTTACATCGCGAGGCTTCACCTGCTCGGTTTCATCCTGGTCGTCCTGATCGCGGCCGTCCTGTCGGCAGTGATGATCGCCCTGCTGCTGGGTGTGCTCCTGATCTGGCTGCCGCTGCTGGTCTTCTTCGTTGCAGGCGTCATCATCGTGGCGGTCCTGCGGGCGTACTTCACGCGAGCGCCGTGAGGCCGAGCGTCGCTTCATGCGTGCCAATCAACGCATCCGCCAATTTCGGAATACTTGGCAGAACGTCATCGGGAAATCACTCACTACTATCTCCCGTTCAAATTCCCTGTTCTCGCCTATAAATTGGAGTGCACCCCTTAAAGTGGACAGGCGACCGCTGAGAGATTGACCTATTCTGGCTGGGCCTTTTGGGGAGAAGGTCATGGCCCGCTACCGCACGTTCAATGT
>Ga0307436_1000096_pt1 | contig 35086 bp, 33 predicted proteins | sample SalMarWE160440MG_FD_202513 | JGI IMG/M metagenome (GOLD analysis project Ga0307436, IMG submission 202513) | Salt marsh sediment microbial communities from the Plum Island Ecosystem LTER, Massachusetts, United States - WE1604-40 | ecosystem: Environmental > Aquatic > Marine > Intertidal zone >...
CGCCTGGCTCACCAACGGCGACTTCAACGAGTGGTCATTCCTCCGTTTCTCGCACCGTCCGACACTGACCCCTTCCCAAGTGCTGAGCATGGGACGCCGGCGCCAGAACGAGGCGCGTCTGGCGGCCGAACGGCTGGGCCTGTCGCCCAAGCAGATGATCTTCCTCGGCTACCCGGACCACGGCACGCTGGCGATCTGGCGCCGCCACTGGGACGCGAAATCACCGTACCGGGCCCTGCTGACCCGGGCGACGGCGGTGCCCTACGCGGCCGCTCTACGACCAGGCGCCCCATACACCGGGCAGGACATTCTGCGCGATCTCGAGACGGTCATCCGCGACTTCCACCCCACGATCGTGGCGCTCTCGCATCCCGCCGACCATCATCCGGACCATCGAGCGCTCTATCTCTTCACGCGCATCGCACTCTGGGATGTCGGCGTGGAATCGCACCTGCGACTCGCCCCGTATCTCGTGCACTATCCCGGCTGGCCGCCGGCGCGCGGCGGGTCGGTCCCGAGCGCGGCATTGCAGCCACCCTCGAGCCTGAAAGACATCACCTGGGAGTCGCTTCCACTCACCGAAGACGAGCTCACGACCAAGACTGCGGCGCTGGAGGAGCATCGTACGCAGATGGCCTCGGGCCGAGCCTTTTTGCGACGCTTCCTACGGTCGAATGAACTCTTTGGCGACTTCGAGATCGTCAGGCTGCCCCGGGTCCAGACGGAGCGCGAGCTGTCGGTTGCCGAGCCGGGTGCGCCGGAGCTGCCGACCGAAGACATCAGCCAGCCGACGCCCTTCCACCATGCACCGATCATTCGTACGCTGCGGGTCGGTCGACAGGACTCCGAGCTGGCCTTCGAAGTGGTCCTGAACAGGCCCTTGCAGCAAGGCGAAGAGCTGCAGATCGAACTCGCCGGCTGGAGCCCGGGCGCGGCACCCTCGACTCCGGCCCAGCTGATCGTTCAGATCGGACCCGGCAAAGTCAGAGTCCGTTCCGTCCATTCATCGGCGCGACGCCCCACGACGACCCTTCGGCGCCAAGGGGGGCGATTGAATCTGGGCATCCGACTCGTCGACCTGGACGACCCCTCGCGCATCTTGCTCACCATAGAGACCCGGTCGGACCGGCTGGTGACACACCTGCTCCCCACGCGAGTGATCGAGCTGACAGGTCCGGCGCCGGCCGACTGAGACGCTGTCAGCCGGCTCGGGCCCCTACTTCACTCCGACGATGTACGCGATGAACCCCTCCTGATTCTCCTCCGACTCGGTCCGCTCGAACTCTCCCGTGCCCTCGCCCTCCTCGTCGGTCTGCTCCCAGAAGACCTCGCTGCGGCGGAATCCAGCTTCGGCGAGGAGCTCTCGCACCTCGGGAATCGTCCACAGCCTCCAGTCATAGGTGAACGCCTTCTCGAGCTTCGATCCATCGGGAAACTCGAAGTGAATGTGACACCGGGTTTCGTGCGTGATCGCATCGTAGGACTCCTGGTCCCATACGTAGACGAAATCGTCCACTTCGCGGCGTTCTTCTATCGGCACGACCGCCTCGGTGCCGCCATAGAGCTCGCAGACAAAGAGGCCTTGCTCACCCAGGCTGCTGTGTACCGCGCGCAGGTAGGTGCCCAGCTCGGGGCGACTCTTGAACGTGCAATAGCTGAAATTGAGCGCGCAGACCACGTCGACGCGCGGCCGCGTCACCTCGCGCACGTCGGCCTGGAGGAGACGAATTCGGCGTCGCATCGCAGGCGCCATCGACTCGATGTGCCTCCGCCGCCCCCACTCCAGCGTCGCCTCGTCCAGGTCCACGCCGATCGACTTGCGCCTGCTTCCCCCCTCGATCCAGCTCGAGGCGAGGTAGGCCGTGCCACAGAAGTCCTCGCGCAGGGTCACCGGAACCCGCCGGAAGTGTCGTCGGAAGACGCGCAAGATGAACTCGATGTCGCCCTCCGGGGCCTGGACCGAGGCCTCATAGAGAGCATGCGGGTCCGCCAGCTCGGCCAGCGTCGCGCGGCGCTTCCTGGACATGGCGCGAGTCTAGTGCAAGGGAGCCGGTAGGCAGTTTCCAGCCGCCAGCCGCCAGCCTCCAGCCGCCGGCCTCCGGCCTCCGGCCTCGCCCCTCGCTCCTCGCTACTCGTCCCTCCCCAGCGATACCATCGCCATGACAATGCGGACGGAGACTCCTCGCCTGCCGCTGGCCGGGTCGCATGGTGAGCCCGAAGATCTGGCCCTGCGTCTGACGCTGCCTGGTGACGCCGTCACTTCCACGGCGGTCCTCTATTGCCATGGTTTCGGCTCCAGCCAGAGCGGCGAGAAGGCGCAGTTCTTTCGCCAGCGCTTCGGCGAGGCCGGCATGGCATTCTGCTCGTTCGACTTTCGTGGTCACGGCGACTCGGGCGGCTCCTCTCTCGACCTCACGCTGAGCCGCAACCTGATCGACGTCGCCGCGGTGGATGACTTCCTCGTTCGACGCGGCGCGCAGCATCTCGTCCTCTTCGGCTCGTCGATGGGTGGCTTGGCGGCCCTATGGCACGCCGCCCTGAAGCCCGAACACGTCGCCGCGGGCATCGCGATCGCGCCGGCACTGGGCTTCGGCAACTCGCTCGAGGACATGCTGGGCCGCGAGACCATGGAGCGCTGGCGACGCGACGGTCAGATGCACTTCGTCACCGAGGTCAGCGAACTCGACGTCGGCTGGGAGATCGTGGAGGACCTGCGGCGCTATAGCGAATCCGAGCTCGCCGCCCAATTGCAGAACCCATTCTTGTTCTTCCAGGGCAAACTGGACGATCAGGTGAACTGGCGCCTGGTGCAGGCCTTCGCCCAGAAACGTCCGGATCTCTTGCGCTGCGAGCTGTTCGACGAGGGCAACCACCGCCTGATCGATTGGCTCGATTTGATCTGGCGACACAGCCTGGACTTCCTTCGCCGGCAAGGCGTATTCGCCGCGGCGAAGAGCGAGACGAGCTGACCTCTGAGCGGGCGTCTGCAGCCCGGCTCAGCGCCGGCCGCCACGCTCCTTTTGATAAGTCCCGATCAGCTGCGCGCGGGCCAGAACGTGGCCCTGCATCGCCTCTACCAGCTCGTCCTTGGTGGGCTCGTCCAGCGAGGGAAAGGTGCGGTCGAGAGCGTAGAGCTTGAAGAAATAGCGGTGCCGTCCGATCGGTGGGCAGGGGCCGCTGTATCCCAATCGCCGTGAGTCGTTGACCCCCTGCCGTGCTCCTTCCGGCAGATCGGTCGACGCGCCCTCCGCCAGTTCGTGAACCGCAGGCGGGATGTCGAACAGGACCCAATGCACCCAGGTGCGCCGCGGCGCTCGCGGATCGGGCGCATCCGGATCGTCGAGGATGAGAGCAAGACTCTTGGCTCCTTCAGGGACGTCCGACCAGGCCAGATGCGGCGACCTGTCCTCGCCTTCGCAAGTGTAGACGGACGGAATCGCGCCATCGGCGGAAAAGCTGTCGGATCGAAGCGTGATTGCCATGGGGTCACCTCCTGAATCCTCCGCGATGCTCCCGCGCTCTCGACCACAGGCCGGCAGAGAGAGAACGAGGCAGCCGATCAGCGCCCCGAGGCATGAAGCCAGGTGCAAGGCGGAACGACGGGGTGGACGGTGCACGATGCCTCTAGATTACACCTGGCACATGGAGGAACTCCCACCCACCGTCCTCGCCGCGGCGATACACTGCGAACGTCAGATCCCACTCGATGAGACGGGGGAAGTCGGCCCAGGGAGGTCACAGATGGTGATGCAACTGCTGAAAATTCTCGTCCTGATCGTGATCGTCCTGGTCGCCTGGCACTTCATCGCGCCACATCTCGCTCAGCACGATGCCTCGCCGGCGGGCGGGGACGACGCCAGAGGCGGCGCGCCGGACGCCGCCACCTGTGTCCAGGCGGCATCGGAAACCCACGATGCGGTCGTCGAGGCGCTGAGCGAGATCTCATGGCCCAAGGTCGATCAGGCACGCTGGAACTCCACGCGTCCCGATCTGGAGAGCCAGGTCGGGGCCGCCCAGGCCACCTGCTCGTGCGCGGAACCGGCATGCGCAACGGCCTCCGAGATGCTGCAACAGATCGAGGACCTCATATCCGAGGCCGACAGCGCGATCAACGGCGGCCTGACCGGGATGTTCAATCCGGCGACCAAGGAGGAGAACATCCAGGCCTTGCTGACCAAAGCGCGCGCGCAGGCGGCGGGCGGATTCTGAGGGGCAACAGTTCGACCGCTGCGCGGACGAACTGGCCGTTGCTCTCTGGCGCCCTCGCTCACCGCTCGGTCGCTCTTGCCTAGGTGTCGAGAAGCTAGTTGTAACAGGGCTGGGACACTGTCTCCCTTCTGGGGTGGGCGCGGGGACTGGAAGCTGGTGGCTGGTGGCGGGCGGGGTGGGGCCGGCAGCGGGCTATACTTCGTGGCAGTCACCTCTGTGGTTCCGTGGAAGGAGATCTCTATGCGGATGCCTCGTCTGCTCGCCTTGAGTGTCGCCGTTTCCTTGCTGCTCATTCCGGCTGTTCTATCGGCGCAGGAGGAATCGGCCGGGCAGCGTGGGGCGGTGTGGGATCTGGGCAAGCTCGACAACGGAAAGCGCTATCCGACGACCGTCTCCGCCAAGAACGAGAACTGTCGCGGCAAAAGGACGTTCGAGATCGAGGTCTCCGGAGAGATCGCTCAGTTCCTGCACATCACCGGCCCGAAGCGGTTGGAGAAGATCGGCCGCGGCGAGGTCAAGACGACCGCTGCCGTCGTCGATCTGGTGGGCGCCGAACCGGGACAGTATGAAGGCCTGATCACCGTTCGCTGCCTCGACTGCTCGCCGGCCTGCCATCAGGACTACACCAATCTCACCGTTCTCCTGCAAGTGAAGGGTCCCGCCATGCCGGCAGCGCCCACCGGCATCGCCGAGCAGACTCCGACAGTCACCGGCACAACGGTCTGCACCAAGCTTCTCGATCCCTGCGCCGAGCTGCTGGCCAGGGTGCAAAAGCTAGAGCAGGAAGCGGCGGTGGCGCGGGCTCACGCCCGAGACCTGGCGGAGAACCAGGACTGGGAGAACTCGCAAGCCAAGATGGACGAGAAAGAGGCCTCCGACGACGACGCCTATGCCGCCAAGCTGCGCGACCAGGCCCGCCAGTGGCGGGAGCTCGCCGACTCCGCCCGTCAGTCGGCGGCCAGGAACACCCAGCGCGCCGGGAACTACCCCGCCGGTTCCAAGTACAACCAGGAATGGAAGGACGAGGCACAGTTCGATGACGCGACCGTCGCCAGGCGCGAGGCCCGGGCCAAGGAGCTGGAAGACGAAGCCGATCGCGTCTCGTCCGGATCCAAAGCGGAGCGGGCGAAGGCTGAGGCCCGGCGTCGTGCCACCGAGGCGGCGCAACGGGAGGCGGACGCCAAGACCGAGGCCGCCGAGGCGGCCCGCAAGGCCTATGACGATTGTCTCGAGAAGGCGCGGGAACAGTGCGAAGAAGAACGCAGCCAACCCAAGATGCCGGGCGGCGGGACTGGCACTTCGACTGGCACCTCGACTGGCACAGGCCCATCCTCCGGGAGCGGCACGGGCACGGGCGGCAGCACTGCTGATGGAACCACAACCCCGACTCCGCCCATCCTGAACGCCCCCCAACCGTTCCTGCCAGCCTTCACGACGCAGTCCGGCAAGCTGGCAAAGGTATGCACATGGGTCGAATACCAGATCCCGCCCGGCGAAGTGGTCACCAACATTCAACTGCGCAGCGCGCGACCTTCAGACGACAGGTCCGCGATCGACATCGAGAAGCAGGGTGGCAACCTCGAGCGCAGCGTGAGCTTCAAGTTCCACTGCGACCATCCCGGCACCGCCGTCATCAGCTACGAAACGGCGAACAACAAGCGCTACAAGTTCCGCGTGCTCTGCGTGGAGTAGCGGGCTCGAGGCTTGCGGCCGGGCCGGTAGCTACCGGCCGTGACCCTTGCCCTTGCCCGGGTTCTTGTCCGGGGGACCGCCCTTGCCACGCTTCGCGGGCGGGCCGTGTTTCGCATGGGCCTTGCCGGCGGCATGGCCGATGTCCGCGAAGTGCTTGCCCTCGTGACGTAGACGCACCACCGCGGAGGCGTCGGCGTCGTAGTAGTCCCTCATGAAGCGCAGATTGACCAGATTCACGACGTCGGCATCCGGCAGCCGAACCGTCGACCATTTCGCCCGCGGCACCTTCTTGTAATACCCGTACGCGTGGCCATACGGCGGGCCGGGGTCGAACTCGACAGGCACGTAGAAGATCGCGGGGCTGAGGCCGAAATGGAGCGTGATGTCCATCCAGCTCCGCCCTTCGCTGCGCAATCGCAGAATCACGCTCGGTTCCACATGCGCGCGTTGGGCGAGGAAGAAGACGACCGGCGCCTCATCCGGTGCCAGCCGGCTGCGAACGGCCTGGATCTGAACGGTCGGAGCGTGGAAATAATCCCCGATCGCCAGATAGAAGCTGTCCAAACCCTGATCGGAGATGGACGCCCCGATCTGAACCTGGGCCTGGACCGGCGTGATCGTCAGCAGCAGACCCAGGGTCAGGGTGACCGTGAGGAATACATGTCGACGGTGTTTCATCGTTTGGACCTCCTTCAGAAAGCCCGCACATCGACGGGTTTCCTTGTCTATTCGCCATTGGGCTGCAATGGCCGTGCCGTATTCCGAACCGCGGACCGGCGATCGTCTAGACGGTTGCTATCGTAAGAAGCAGCGCGCACAATGCGCAGCCACTCGAGAACGGACGTATCTGGGAGGCGAGTCTTCATGATGCACCCGGACACAGAAGTACGTTTCATCAGCCCGGAGAAGGGGCATGGCGTCATCGCGCTGCGCCCCATTCCGAAGGGAACGATCACCTGGGCGCTGGACGCTCTCGACCGCACCTTCACTCCGGCCCAGGTGACTGCGATGGACACGATCTATCGCCAGATCATCCACAAGTATTCGTACCGCAATCGCGTTGGCGACTTCGTTCTGTGCTGGGATCACGGCCGCTACGTGAATCACAGCTCACGTTCGAACTGCGTGACCACGGCGTATGAATTCGAGCTCGCGGTGCGCGACATCACCGCCGGGGAAGAGTTGACCGACGACTACGGTTTCCTCAACCTGGAGGAGCCTTTCGACTGCACCCCGGAACCCGGCGCGACCCGCACGCACATCATGCCCGACGATCTGCTGCGCTATCACGAAACCTGGGACGCACAGCTCGAGGACGCGTTCCGGAGCTTCAACGAAGTCGAACAACCACTCCTCGTCGTGCTCCGCGAAGAGACCCGACGCACCGCCATCGCCATTGCGTCGGGCGAGCGAGAGATGGATTCGATCCTGGACTGTTACTGCGGCCGGTAACAGGGACTCGAGCAGATTTCGGTCGGTTCAGGCGGGATCGGCGGTCCGATCATCGCCCTCGCCCCCGTCTCCACTCCGATCGTCGACGATGCTGCCGTCGCGGATCTCGACCTGACGTGGCGCCCGTCTGGCGAGCGCCTTGTCATGGGTGATGACCAGCAGCGTACGACCCTGCTCCCAGAGCTCGGTGAACAGGCTCATGATGTCGCCGCCCGAGCTGCTGTCCAGGTTGCCGGTCGGCTCGTCGGCGAGGACCAGGTCGGGGTCCATGGCCAGGGCTCGGGCTACCGCGACGCGCTGCATCTGGCCACCGGAGAGCTCGGTCGGCTTGTGCTCCATGCGGTCCGCAAGGCCGACCTTCTCGAGCAGCTCCTCGACCCGCTCCCGCCGTTGACGCTTCCCGACGCCGCCGAACAACAGCGGCATCTCGACGTTTTCGAAGGCCGAGATGTGCGGCAGGAGATTGAAGTTCTGGAAGACGAAACCGACCCGCCGATTGCGGATCTCCGCCAGTTGGTCGCGCTTGAGCTCCGCCACCGCTTCACCGCGCAGGTGGTATTCGCCGGCGGTCGGCGTGTCCAGACACCCGATCAGGTTCATCAACGTGGACTTCCCCGAACCGGAGGGCCCGACGACGGCGACGAACTCACCGTCCTCGACCTCCAGATCGATGTCCCGCAGAGCCTCGACCTGCACCTTGCCGGTGTCATAGACCTTGCGGATCCCCTGCATGCGGATCACCAGCCCATTGCCTTCGTAGATCTCGTGTCCGTTTCGCATCTTCGTCACTCGTAACGCAGGGTCTCAGCCGGCTGCACGCGCGCGGCGCGGCGCGCCGGGAAGTAAGCTGAAAGGAGCCCGATCGCCCCCAGGATCAGCGCCGCCACGACGCCGATGGCGGGGGAAAGCGTGGGCTTGCCGAGCAGCTCCAACGCTTCGTTGCCGCTCGTCGGGACCATCGCGAGGAGCATCACGACCGTGGTGGCCATCGCCACTCCGAGCACGCCGCCCAGCAGCGTGTAGATCATTCCCTCCAGAATCAGCGGACCGGTGATCCACCGGCCGCGCGCCCCCAACGCCATCTTCACCCCGATCTCCCGGGTCCGTTCCTTGACGACCGCATACATGATGTTGGCCACCCCGATGCCGCCAACCGCGAGGGTCAAACCGCCGATGAAGCCGAGAAAGATCTCGATCCCGAGCAGAATGTTGCGCGTCATCTGCTGGTCCTTGACGTGATCCCAGACCGGCAGGGCGCGTTCGTCCGCCGGATCGAATCCGTACTTCTGTCCCAGCGTGCGCCGCAGCTCGGCGATCAGCTCCGGCATGTCTTCCGGTCGCTGCGCGGCGACCACGATGTTGGAGAGCTCTTCCCGCCCGTATTGCGCCTCGAAAGTGCGCAGGGGAATGACCGCGTGATTCTTGTCCTGTGTCCCGTAGGCACCGGTCTGCATCTTGTGCTGCATCACCCCGATGACCGTGTAGGGCACGTTGTCCACCAGAAGTGACTTGCCGACCGGGTCCTCGTCGCCGAAGACGTCCTTCGCCACTTCGTCGCCCAGGAAGATCACCCGGCGGCGCTGCGCGTCGTCGATGGGGTCGAGGAAGCGGCCGCCGGGAGCGGCGATGTGATTGCGGATGCGCCCATACACCAGGCTGACGCCGACCACCTGGGTGTTGTTCGTCTTCTTGCCCCGCGTCAGCGCCACCTGCGAGTTGCGGATCTCGCCGCTGATCCCCGCCGCCTCCGGCATCCGACGCCGCAGCAGATCCAGGTCGGCGATGCGCGGCCGAATCGGCCGCCCGGAACCCAGACCCTTCCAGGGCTGCGTCGTCTCGCCGGGCCAGAAGATGGCGATGTTGTGCCCCAGACCGCGTCCTGCAATGTCGAGCTGCTGGCCGAGGCCCTGGCCGAAGGCGAGCAACAAGAGCAGAGAGAGAGCCCCCCAAGCGATCGCCGCGATGGTGAGCATCGCGCGGCGGCGCTGCACTCGCGAGGAGCGGATGAAGAGTTGCAGGGTGACGGGCATTCTGGCCATGGTTCTGTTCTCGTCTCCGTCCTACATCTTCATCGCCACGACGGGGTCCAGCGAGGATGCCGTGCGCGCCGGGAAGTACCCCGCGATCAGTCCGATGACGCCGAGCAACGCCGCGGTGATCACGCCGACCAGCGGCGAGAAGGTCGGATCCCCGACGTATTCGCTCATCCCCAGTGCCGGGAACACGGCACAGATCCCCGCCGTGATGGCGAAACCGATCGCCCCCCCGACCGCGGTCACGAAGAACGTCTCGAGGAGGAACTGGCCGAGCACCGCCTTGCCCCGCGCTCCCAGCGCCATCTTGATGCCGATCTCGCGGGTGCGCTCTTCGACCACCACGTTCATGATGTTGGAGACGCCGATCCCGCCGACCACCAGGGTCAGGGAGCCGACCACCCCGAGGAAGATCTGGAAGGCGAGCATGAAGATGTTGATGAACTTGGCGCCCTCCGAGGTGTCCCAGATCGACAACGCTTCCTTGTCGTCCGGATCGAAACGGTGCTTCGCGGCCAGCGCTGCCCGCACCTCGTCGGTGACCTGCTTGGTGTCTTCGACTCGCTTCGCCCGGAAGATGAAATCGTCGAGGTACTCCTGGCCGGTCAACGCCTGCATCGTCGCGGCGGGAATGAAGATCTTGTCCTTGTCCCGGCCGCTGTAAGAGGAGTTCTGTTCCTTCTTCTCCATCACGCCGACGACGGTGAACGGCGAGCCGTGAATGCGCAGTTGCTGTCCCACGCCCTCTCCCGTACCGAAGAGCTGTTCCGCCAATTCATTGCCGAGAAAGGCGACCCGGCGCTTCCCGGTCTCGTCGATGGGATCCAGGAAGCGTCCTCCGGCCTGCGGAATGATGTTGCGCATCTCACCGAATCCGGGCTGCACGCCGGAGACGTCGACCGCCAGGGTGCGACGACCAGTTTGCACCTTCAGGTTGTCCTCGTATTCGCTGGAGATCGTCCCCAGCTCGGGCACGCGCCGCCGCACCAGCGTCATGTCGTCGTCGTCGAGGCGGATGCGCCGTCCCTTGCCCAGCCCCTCGAACGGCATCGAGGTCTGCGAAGGCCAGGCGATGACGATGCCCCAGCCGATGCCGGCCTGCTCCTTGAGCAACTGGTGATGCAGCCCCTGGCCGAAGGCGAGCAGCAGGCTGACCGCCGCCGTGCCCCAGACGATGCCCAGCGTCGTCAGGACGGTGCGCATGCGCTGGGCCTTGAGATCCAGCAGCAACTGGCGCAGGGTGTTGCGCAGCAACCTCATCCGACCTGTCCTCAGAGCACGCTGCGCGGCGGCCGCTGGACGACTTCGTCGCCCTCTTTGAGGCCGGACACGACCTCGATGTTCAGGCCGTCGCTCAAGCCCGTCTTGATCTCCACCTTCTTGGGATCGCCGCCGGGCTCATCCGGCGGCACCTCCACGAACGTCTTGGCGCCATTGTCTTCGAACAGCACCAGGCGTTCGGGGATCATCAGGGCGTCGTCCTTTTCGCGAATCACCAGGTCGGCGGTGGCGGAGTATCCGGCACGCAGCGTCGCCGCCGCGTCCGGATCGAGCTCGATCTCCACGTCGAACAGTCGCGCCCCCTCCTTCTCGGTCGCCTGTGGGGCGATTCGCGTCAGCGTCCCGCTGATCTTGGCGTCCGGCAGGGCGCCGATGTTGAGACGCGCCGGCAGCCCGGTGGAGAGCTTGCCGACGTCGATCTCATCGACCGTGCCCTTGAAGATCAGGTCGTTCATGTCGGCGATCGTAGCCAGCTCGGTTCCGGCCTGAAAGCTGGTCAGGGGAACCACCGGATCGCCGGGATCCACGGTGCGCTCGAGGACGATGCCGGCGGCCGGGGCCCGGATCACCGACTCCATGGTGCGGCCACGACCCGAGACTCGGCCCTTGCGCACCAGCTCGAGGTTGTCCTGGGCGCTCGACAGCTCGATGCGGGCCTGATCGTAGGCCTCGCGCTTGACGTCCTCTTCAGACTGAGGAGTGATGCCCTGCTTGGAGAGCGCCTGCGAGCGATTCCACTCCGCCTGGGCGCGCCGGAACGACGCCTCCGCGGCGTCGACCCGGCGTTCGGCTTCGACCAACTCGGTCGGGGTGGGATCCGGCACGATCTCGAACAGCGCGTCACCCGTCTCCACACGGTCACCCACCTGGACCAGGCAGCGCTTGACCAGGCCGGAGATCTTGGATTTGACCTGGTACTTGAGCCGCGGTTCGATCTGGCCGATGGCCACCGCCTTCTCGGTGATGGCGCCACGTGTCACTTCGACTCGTTTGAAGCCCTCGTCGTCCCCCTTGCGACTCTTTTGCCAGGCGTAGGCACCGATCAGCAAGCCGGTGACGAGGAGCAGCCCGATGAATATCTTCAGCATGCGTCCCATAGCTCAGTCCTCAGGAACCGTGAGCGGAGGTTTCCGCTTCTGAAGACACTACGCCCGAGAAGCGGGGAGGTTTCGGAGGGACAGCTACCAGCCACCAGCCACCAGCCACCAGCCACCAGCTACCAGCTACCAGTATACGGAAGGGTGGGGGAACTGGCGGCTGGTAGCTGGTAGCTGGTGGCTGGCGGCTACCCGAACCGCCCCGTGATGTAGTCCTCGGTCTGCTTCTTCGCCGGCTTGGTGAACATCGTCGGTGTGTCGTTCGACTCGATGACCTCGCCGAGGTAGAGGAGAGTTGTGTAGTCGGCGACTCGCGCCGCCTGTTGCAGGTTGTGGGTCACGATGGCGATCGTGTAGTCGGCCTTGAGCTCGTGGACGAGCTCCTCGATGCGCGCCGTCGATAGGGGATCCAAGGCCGAGGTGGGCTCGTCGAGCAGGAGGACTTCGGGTTTCACCGCGATCGCCCGGGCGATGCACAGCCGCTGTTGTTGACCGCCGGACAGGCTGCCGCCCGCCTGCTTGAGCTTGTCCTTGACCTCGTCCCAGAGGGCTGCCTTGCGCAGCGCCCACTCGACGCGGTCCGCCAGCTCGGAGGAGGACAGCCGCTCGTAGAGGCGAACTCCGAAGGCGACATTGTCGAACAGCGACATCGGAAAAGGCGTCGGCGCCTGGAATACCATTCCGACTTTGCGCCGCAACAAGTTCAAGTCGACGTTCGGCACCAGGATGTTCTCACCGTCGAGCAGCACCTCGCCGCTGGCACGCTGCCTTGGATAGAGCTCGTAGATACGATTGAAGGTGCGCAGCAGCGTCGACTTACCGCAGCCGGAGGGGCCGATGAACGCGGTCACCATGCGCTCAGGGACCGTGACGTTGAAGTCCTTCAGAGCGTGGTGCTTTCCGTACCAAAAATTCAGATTGTGGGTCTCCAGCTTCGCCGTCAGCTGCTCGGCGGCCGGGATCGATTGCAGACGGTCGTCGACCGAGACCTTGATCTGCGGTGGACCGGCGTCTCGGGATGGCTCTTCCTGCTCATTGGAAGTTTCGTCTTCCTGCAGCTCGCCCTCGAGAGGCTCGTCCAACGGCTCCTGCTCGAGATCCGGCGGTATGGGCATGATCACCGCACCCTCCGTTTACGAAAGACCACCCGGGCCACGATGTTGAGGCCGAGAATAGCGACCGTGATGAGAAGCGAGCCGGCCCAGGCGAGCTGCTGCCAGTCCTCATAGGGACTCATCGCGAACTGGAAGATCACCACCGGCAGGTTGGCGATGGGGGCATTCATGTTGACATTCCAGAACTGGTTGTTCAGCGCCGTGAACAACAACGGTGCGGTCTCTCCAGCGATGCGCGCGACGGCGAGCAAGATGCCGGTGAGCAGGCCGGCCCGCGCCGCCCGGTAGGCCACCTTGACGATGACCTTCCAGCGCGGCGCGCCCAACGCGGCGGCGGCCTCACGCAGGCTGGTGGGCACCAGCCGCAGCATGTCTTCGGTCGTGCGTACGATCACCGGTACGGCGATGATACCGAGCGCGGCCGCTCCGGCCCATCCCGAGAAGTGCCCCATCTTCACGACCATGACCTCATAAATGAAGAGGCCGATCAGGATCGAAGGCGCACTCAGCAGGATGTCGTTGACGAAGCGGATCACCGACGACAGCTTGGCATCGCGTCCGAACTCAGCCAGATAGGTCCCGGCCAGCACGCCCAGCGGCGTCGCCACCAGCATCGCCAGTCCGGTCATCAGGAGGCTGCCGACGATGGCGTTGATCAGGCCGCCGCTATCGCCCGGCGCCGGCGTGTTCTCGGTGAACACTCTCGTGCTGATTCCACCCAGTCCGCGCTGCGTGAGCGTGATGAGGATCCACACCAGGACGGCGACACCGATCGCCATCGCCGCGACCGACAGGGCCAGCGCAATGAAATTGACGATGCGGCGTCGTGTGTAGAGCCCTAACATGTCGGTTCTCTCAACTGGCCCGCCCCTCGCCGCGCGACAGTCGCATCAACATCAGCTTGGACAGTGCCAACACGGTGAAGGTGATGGCGAAGAGCACCAGGCCGAGAGCCAGCAGGGAAGACGTGTAGACCTGGCCGATCGCCTCGTTGAACTCGTTCGCCAGGTTCGAGGCGATGGTGTTGCCCGGCATGAAGAGCGAGGCGGAGATCTCGTGCGCATTGCCGATCACGAAGGTGACCGCCATGGTCTCGCCGAGGGCCCGCCCGAGGCCCAGCATGATGCCGCCGAATGCACCCGTACGGGTGTAGGGAAGAACGATCTTCCAGACGACCTCCCAGGTCGTCGCGCCGAGCGCATAGGACGACTCCTCCAGTACCGGTGGGACGGTCTGGAACACATCGCGCATCACCGCCGAGATGAACGGGATGACCATGATCGCCAGGATGATCCCGGCGGTGAACATGCCGATGCCCATCGGCGGTCCTTGAAACAACCTGCCGATGAGCGGCCAGCCGCCCAGATGCTGGGTCATCCAGGGCTGCACGTGGAGCGACAGCAGAGGCGCGAGCACGAAGAGGCCCCACATGCCGTAAATGATGCTCGGAATCGCCGCCAACAGCTCGACCGCGGTCGACAGAGGCTGCTTCAGCCAGCGCGGACTCAGCTTGGTGATGAAGAGCGCGATGCCGAAGGAAATCGGCACCCCGAACAGCATGGCGATCGCCGAGGTCACCAAGGTGCCGAAGACCGTCACCACGGCGCCGAACTGCTCGGTCACCGGGTTCCACTCTTTGCTGGTCAAGAAGTGCCAGCCGAACTGCCGCCAGGCCGGCAGGCTGCCGTAGAGGAGGGAGAGCAGGATCGCCACCAAGATCGCAAACACCGTCAAGGCGAAGACCCGAGTCGCGTTTCGAAACAGGGTGTCACCGAGTCTCTGCCGCGTTCCAGACGCGGTGTACCGATCGCTCATCGGGCTCGGGGCCGGCTCGGCGGATTGGGTGGGTGGCGTCATGTGTAGACAAGAAGGGAGAGAGCGCCGTGACGGTCGCTCTCTCCCGACGAATTGGCGCGCTTGAATCGCCGCAGCGACCGCGCCTTACATCCCTCCCTGACCGGTCCAGATGGCCCGGCCGCTCGCATTCTTGATTTCCCTGGCCCAGGTCTTCTCGACCAGCTTCACGACGCTCGCCGGCATCGGCACGTAGTCGAGACTCTCCGCCATGGCGCTACCGTTGTGGTACGCCCAGTCGAAGAACTCGAGGACCTGCTTGGCGATCGCGGGTTTGTTCTGCGTCTTGTACATCAGGATGAAGCTCGCGCCGGTGATCGGCCAACTGTTCTCGCCGGGCTGGTCGGTCAGCAGCAGATAGAAACCCGGAGCATTGTTCCAGTCGGCGCCCGCCGCCGCGGCCTGGAAGGTCTCACTGCTAGGTGCCACGAACTTGCCGGAACGATTCTGCATCAGAACGTAAGCGAGCTTGTTCTGCAAAGCGTAAGCATACTCGACGTAACCAATCGCTCCAGGGATGCGCTGCGCGTAGGAGGCAACACCCTCGTTGCCCTTGCCGCCGACGCCGGCAGGCCAGGAGACGGAGGCGTCCTCACCGACTTTCGACTTCCACTCAGGGCTCACTTGCGACAGGTAGTGCGTGAAGATGAACGTGGTGCCCGAACCGTCCGAGCGGTGCACGACCGTGATGGCTCTGGAGGGCAGGTTCATGCCGCCGTTGAGGTGCGCGATCGCCGAATCGTTCCACTTCGTGATCTTGCCGAGATAGATGTCGGCCAGCACCGCGCCGGTCAGCTTCAACTGGCCCGCGCCGATACCCGGGACGTTTACTACCGGCACCACGCCGCCCATGATCATGGGGAACTGCATCAGGCCGTACTTGTCCAGCTCTGAAGGCTGCAGCGGCTTGTCGGAGGCGCCGAAGTCCACCGTCTTGGCCTCGATCTGCTTGATCCCGCCGCCGGAACCGATCGACTGATAGTTGAGGCCGGTGCCGGTCTTGGTCTGGTAGGCGCCGGCCCACTTGGCATATATCGGATACGGGAAGGTGGCGCCGGCGCCTGAGATGCTGGTCGCGGAAGCAACCGCCGGAGCCATGAGTCCGAAGGCGAGGGCCAGGCCTCCGACAACGGCCAGGATCTTGATCGACAAATCTGTCTTCATCTTCTTCTCCTCATTCTAGAGTTGTCTGTCGCCGCGCGACCCTTACGCCGGGCTCGTCGCGGCTCGGAATCCATTGTCGCGCGCCAGCGTGACAGGGAGGTGACGGTGGGGTGATGGAGGTGTCACAGGAGGACACCCCGGCGGCGGGAGAGCGGACCGCAATGAGCCTCTCTCCGCACCGCCGGGGGCCGTGGCCATGGAAGGGCGCCCGGGGCCAAGGGTTTGGGGCCAGAGCGCATGGGTGAAGGCCAGGGCTTGGCTGCGAAGCCCAGATGTCAGTTCCAGCGCCCGGCCCTCGCTTCACCACTTGTACTGTGCCCAGATGCCGACCTCGTTCGCCTCGCCCTTGGCGCCGGGCACGGTCGAACCGACGCCGCTGACGCTGCCCCCGAGACCGGAATCCACCGTCATGTGCTTGAACGCCACCGAGACCAGGAGGAGCTTGGCCGGCTTGAACTGCACGCCGGCGTTGTAATACGTGCTCTTGAGATCCGGATTCAGGTCCTTGCTCGGCTTGGTCTGATCGAAGCGGGCAAACAGGTCGACCTTGGAGACCGGCGCCGAGGCCCAGATCGAAAGACCGTCGGCTGAATCGGTCGCCACGGATGTCACCTGCTTCCAGTTGTCGGCCGTGAAGTACTCGCCGCCGATGTTGATGTGCTCGTTCTTGAAGTCAGCCAGGAAATCCAACCGGGTCGCGGTGTGGAGGACCGGCGTCGCGTTGGTGTCCTTGCCCAGCTTGCCGGAATACCCACCCACCGCCAGGACGAGGCCGTTCGCGGGCTTGAAGTCGATGCGGCCCTCGAAGTCGACGCTCTTGGTACGCGTCGGATCGCTGTAGCCGCGTCCATTCACGACACACACGCCGTACTCGAATATGCCGCTCTTCCCCTGCATGTGCACACCCCAGTCCGCCGAGGTGCCGAAGCCCTGCATGTCGGTCAAGGTGTTCTCGAGGTAGCGGTAGCCGTAGACGCCTTCAACAAAGGGGATCCAGGGCGTGTCGGTCGAACCGATGCGCAGGTCCGCCAGGTCGGAGAAATGGCCTTCCAGGTAGGCCTTCTTGACGAAGAGGTCGTAGCGCTTGGCGCCGTGGTCGCCGATGTCGGAGACGAAGTGAGCCGACCACACGTCGTCGACGTGGTAGCCGAACTCCAGGTACACCCGCTTGATGTCGGTGCCGAAGCCGCTGTCGTCACTCTTCGTATCGGTGCCTTTGTCCTTGTTCTGCTTCGCCGTCACGTCGGCGTAGATCCGACCGTGGAAGCTGAAGTCGTCGTCCGCGGCAGCGCCGCGCGCGACACTCAGCGCCATGAGCAGACACAACCCCGAAACGAGGGCTGCGCCCGTTCTCCGGCCCCTGCGATGCGTGCTCTGATTCATTGCGGTCCTTCTCCTCTCTTGGAAGACACTGGTGATCCGAACGGGCTGTCCGTCCGCACGCGGGGAGTGTGGCGAGGAGGGGTGACAGGAGGGCGTCACCGCAGTGACAGGGATGTCACAGTGGGGGGGTGAGGCACGAGGGGCGAGGGGCGAGGGGGCCTGCAACTCGCTCCTCGGGGCGGGGGTGAGGGCGGGCCTCACTCCTCGGGGCGGGGGTGAGGGCGGGCCTCACTCCTCGGGGCGGGGGTGAGGGCGGGCCTCACTCCTCGCCAGCCAGCTTCTTCAGCTGTGCCAGCGCGTTCTCATTGTCCGGATCGAGCTCCAGCGACTTGCGGTAGTAGATCGTCGCCAATTCTGTTCGCCCGGCCTTCAGATATGCCTCGGCCAGGCTGTCCCAAACGTTCCCCGACTGCGGAAACTGCTCGGCATTGAGCCGCAGCATCGCGATGGCGCCGTCCACGTCGTCCTTGCCCAGCAGCTCGTAGCCGAACTCATTCAACGGCCGCTCGCTGAAGTCGACCGTGCCACGACCGTAGTAGCGATCGCGCAGCTGCTTGTAATGTGCGATCGCGGCGCCGGCACCGCCGTCCGTGTACGCCGCGCGGAGCTCCTCGACCAGGGTGGTCGGACGCGGCCGGCCGCGATGGCAGGTGCCGCACCACATGTTGACGCGCACCGGGGCGCTGGGTTCGATCTTCGCCAGGTGCGCGTTGATGTCCTTCAGCATGCGCAGCATCTCGCGAGCCCGGTTCTTGTTCGGATTGTCGTCCGCGGGGAAGTCATAGGTCGACAGCGGTTCGCCTTCCTTGCCCACGTGGCAGTGGGCGCACCGCACTCCGAGAGCGCGGGTGAATCCGATCATCACCGGCCGCAGCTGCTCGCCGGTCATGTCCTTCGGCAGCACCTGCAGATTCTTCGGATGCTCCGGCCATTGCCAGCGCTCTTGTGCAGTCGCGACAACCGTCAGGCCGAAGAGCAGTATGGCGAGCAAGCTCCCAACCAGGATCGAACCGGTGAATCGGCGCATCGATAGCCTCCTGCTGAATTGAAGGTCGTTGTGACTCCAGAGTATGTACGAGCCAACTCGCCAGTGGTTCAGACCTGCGCCGACATCCTGGAATCCACGTTGTATGCTGGCTTGGCCCGCGCGACCCTCCACTGCCTTCACCGTCCTCGTGCCCTCCAGGGTTCATCTCTCACCCACCCTCTGTCGTGGCTCTCAACGCGTCGCGCACCAACGCCGGACCTGACCTGGAGAATCCATGAAGCCGCACTCCGGCCATTCGAAGAGCTGCCTCGCCGCCGCCGCCTTGGTCTTCCTCCTCTCGCCGGGGATCGCGTGGTCCCATAGCGCGCCCCTGCCGGGACCGCACCCCATCCTGCCGGTCACCACACAGCCGTCACACAACGCCGAGGCCAGCCACGAGCCGAGCGGCACTCATTCCTATCCCCGCCGCGTGGTGAGTGATCTCCACGCGTTGCTCACCGGACCGTGTCGCCTCGACACCGCTGGTTGGCGCGACTTCGGGCTCGGCGTGGCGGCGGTCGGGTTGACCTCGGCTTTCGACGAGTCGATCCGCACGAACATCCAGGACGGCCGCAGCACCGGAAGTGATCGATTCGCCCACGACGTTCGGCCGCTCGGCCAGTGGGGAGCCCTGGCCTTTGTCGGCGGCGCGTGGGTGGCGGGTGACGCGACCGGCAACTCGAATCTGGCCGCCATCGGAAAGGACGGGGTCGAAGCCAGCCTCTTCGCCGCCGGAATCGTCACGCCGCTTCTGAAGGAGATCGCGGGACGCTCTCGCCCCGACGCCGGTCAGGGTCCGCACGATTTTCACCCATTCACAGGTGGTGCCTCGTTTCCTTCCGGCGAGGCTACCGAGGCCTTCGCCGTGGCCTCGGTGGTTTCGGCTCACTCGCATCAGATTTGGATCAAGGGGGCCGCATGGGGGGCTGCCGGGCTGGTGGGATGGGAGCGTATGAACCTCGATCGCCACTGGGCCTCGGACATCGTCGCCGGCTCCCTGATCGGTGCCGGGATCGGCGAATGGGTCGTTCACCGCCACCAACCTGAGACCATCGCCGGCGGTTTGCAGTGGGCTGTCGCTCCCACGAGGCGCGGCGCCGAAATCGTTCTGACCTGGTGAGACTCGCGATGACTTCACCCGACCAAAGTCGAGCTGGCGACGGGGCAACCCACGACCTCGCCAGGACGGCGCGAAGCCTTCGCTGGGGCCTCGTCATCGGGCTACTGGTTCTGGCCTTCGCGTTCCAGGGCTCGCGCGGAGTGTACGAGCCGGACGAGGGCCGCTACTCAGGCGCCGCCCTCGGCATGCTGCGCCAGCACGACTGGATCCATCCGAGCTTCGATCACGAGCTGACGAACTACACGAAGCCGCCGATGACTTACTGGTCGCTGGCCGCCTCGATGAAGTCATTCGGCAAGAACGAATGGGCGCTGCGGCTTCCGAATGCGCTCGCCTTCCTGCTGACGACTCTCTGCGTCTGGCGGTTGGGTCGGCGGTTGGTGCCGGATCGCGCCGTTCTCGCAGCGCTCATCTACGCGACGTTCCTCCTGACGACCGTCGCCGCAAACGTCGTCACCACCGACACCTTGCTCACCCTCTGGGAAGTCCTCGCCGTCTTGCTCTTCGTCGAGGCGTGGTGGAGAAGAGACAGCGGTGCATGGCGATTGCCGATACTCGGCATGTGGGCGGTGTGGGGCCTGGCCTTCCTGACCAAGGGTCCGCCCGGGTTGCTTCCCCTGCTGGCAATCGTCGTCTTTCTCTTGACTCGCCCCGGACGGAGACGCGCTCTCTGGCAGCTCTTCTGGCCGCCCGGCCTGATCTGCTTCGCACTGATCGGGTTCTGGTGGTTCGCTCTGGTGATCTATCAGGATCCGTCACTGCTCGGTTACTTCCTGGGCGAAGAGGTCGTCGGGCGGCTGGTCAGCTCCGAGTTCCATCGCAATCCGGAATGGTACGGCTCGCTCAAGGTCTATCTGCCGACGATCCTGCTGGGGAGTCTGCCCTGGACGTGGATCCTGCTGCGGCGCGTCAAACGTCTGCCGCAACTCATCCGCCCGGGCTTCTGGCGTGCCAAGAGCTCTGAGCCGGAAGACATGTTCCTGCTCATCTGGCTGTTCCTCCCTCTGACCATCTTCTTCGTGGTGCGCTCCCGACTGGGGCTCTACGTGCTGCCCCTGTTCGCGCCGATGGCGCTGCTGATGGCGCGTCGCGTGACGAGCTGGAAGTGGCCTCCTGATCGCGGAAGGCAGCTCGCCCTGGTGCTCTGGGTCGTCTTTCTTCTCCTGGTTCGCTGGGTGGGCGCGAAGGTTCCCACCGCCAAAGATGATCGTCGCATGGCGCAAGAGATCCAGCGCCTGTTGCCGAACCCAGTGAACGAAGTCATCTGGCTCGGTCGCGGCCCGCGCTGGGGGCTGTCCTTCTACCTGCACACGGAAGTCGAGCAAATCGCTCTCCGTCCGGGCGCCACCGACCCCATGGGCCGGCCACTCCAGACGGCTCGATCTGAGCTGCGGGAAGAGGGCGAGCGGCCACGCCTTTGGATCGTGCACTCTTCGCAGGCCACCGAGCTGCTCCAGATCTTCCGCGCCGACGGCCTGGAGGGCCGGCGTCTCGGGGAGTTCGAGGATCGCTCCTTCTACCTGGCCGACCCGACGCCCCGGCTGCCACCCCAGTAGTGTCGCTCTCCTGTACGCTGGGAGTGGCGTGATCAAACGCATCTTCCTTGCGCTGGTCCTGATCTCGGTCGCCGCACCGATCCAGGCGTTGAAGCCACCCCCGACGGTCCACGAGCTGCTCGGCGAGAGGCTGGAGTTCGAGGTCCGCTGGGGCATCATCCCGGTCGCACGCGCCACCATGGAGATCCAGGCGGCGCCGCACAAAGGGCTGGCGTTCACCCGCGTCACCGCGCACTCACTGCCGCTGATCGACGCCTTCTATCCGGTGCGCGACCGGGTCGAAGCCAAGGTCTGGGTTTCGAATCTCCGCCCTGTCATCTACACGCGATCGGCGCGGGAAGGCCACGGACCGGTGGCCCGCGAAGTGCTCGTCTTCAATCACCACGACGGCGTCGTGCAGCGCTTCGACTCGGGCAAGGCGCGTCCCTACCTCGCCATTCCGAAAGAGGTGTTCGATCCACTGACCTGCTTCTTCGCCTACCGCACCATGGAGGTAAAGGGCGACGGGACGGTCACGATTCCAGTCACCGACGGGCGCCACAACATCAACGGCTCGGTGCGCGTGTTGCGCCGTGAACACGTGAACACTCCGGCCGGAACCTTCGACACTGTGGTCGTCGAGCCGGACGTCGAGGGGATCGGCGGCATCTTCCGCAAGAGCAAGAACGCCAGCATCCTGATCTGGCTCACGGACGACCAGTGGCGCCGCCCGGTGAAGATGGAGAGCGCGGTGGCGGTCGGCCACTTCACCGCCGTGCTCACTGCCATGCACTGGAACGAGAAGGACGAGAATCAGAAGGGCAGCGACTCGCCTTCGGAGGCGGAGCGCTCCCGATAGAGACGGCGCAGGCGATCGGTCATCGGCCCGACGGCGCCCGAGCCGATGTGGCGCCCGTCGACCTCCAGCACCGGCGTCAATTCACCCATCGTGCCGCTGGTGAACATCTCGTCCGCGGCGTAGACCTCACCCAGCGTCACCCGCCGCTCTTCCACCGGAACGTCCGCCTCTGCGCCTGCGATCTCCAGCACCACGCGGCGCGTGATGCCCGGCAGGCAGCTGTCCGCCCACGGGGTGATCAGTGTGCCGCGCTTGATCAAGAAGACATTGGTGGCGTTGGTTTCCGCTACATAGCCGTCCAGATCCAGCATGAGCGCGTCGTCGGCGCCGGCGACGTTGGCCTGGATCTTGGCCAGGATGTTGTTGATCAGGTTGTTGTGATGGATCTTGGAATCGATGGTCTGTGGCGAGTTGCGGCGGATTGCGGAGGTGATCAGGCGGATCCCCTCGGTCGGGTAGACCGGCTGCTTCCACTCGGCGAGTACGATGAGCGTCGGGCCGGCTCGGTTGAACTCCGGGCTCATTCCCGAGGTGACCTTCGGCCCGCGGGTCAGGGTGAGGCGGATGTGCACCCCGTCGCGCATGCCGTTCGCCTTCAACGTCGCGAAGATCGCTTCCTTCACCGCCTCCCGCGCGGGAACATCGGTGAAGGCCATCGCCCGCGCCGAATCCATCAAACGATCGAGGTGGGCGTCGAGCTGGAAGATGCGCCCGTCGTAGACGCGGAGGCCCTCCCACACAGCATCACCACCCTGCACGACCGAGTCGAACACCGACACCGCCGCCTCGTCGCGCCTCTTCAGGCCGTCGCCGACCCAGACTTGGATGTCGGCGTTTCGCGGGTCGGAGAGGTCGGAAGCGGAGTAGGTGGACATGACGCGGATACTAGCGGACGTGGCGCGACCGGCTACCGGCTACCGGCTACCGGCTACCGGCTACCGGCTACCGGAGGGAAACACGTGCGTGCAGCGACTGGAAGATCCTCGCTCCCAGTCTGGACCGGGGTTGGGGTTGGGGATGAGGATGGGGACCGGGGGCCGCTGGCCTCCTGGGCTGGGTGGGGGAACCGGAACCTGGAGGCCGGAAGCGGGAGACATTCCGGGGCCCACGTCTCTCGATCGGTCTGCGCAGGACCGCGCTTCTACGAATCCGTCGCTGCCTTCAACGCGCGCTCGTATAGCGCCTCATAGTGCGGACGCGCCGCCTCCAGCACCGGGAGGACGTCCTCGGGGGGTGGCGCGCTCTTGGGGCGATAGGGCGCGAAGCCGGTCGAGCCGTGCACGTTCTGGTACCAGTGCCGCGCCCAGACACCATCTTCGGCCCGCGGGCCCGCAGGCCAGGAGAGCATGGCTGAGTCGAACGGGATACCCAAGCGCTCGCAGAGCTGAGTCAGCACGCCCTCCGGATCGCGGAGGAGCTCCTTGGAATCGAGCACCGGTGGAACCTGATCGATCGCCCGTAGCTCGTCGAAGAGCTCGCGCTCCTGTGCGATGCCGATATCCGCCAGCGTCGGATGCGGGATCTGGCGCACGATCGTGGTCAGCACTTCGGCCGAGTCACGGATCAGCAGCACGTTGGCGCACTGGGCCAGGAAGCCGTGGTCGATCTCGACCAGGTGGTGGGCCATCTGCTTGAAGAAGACGACCGGCCGATCGTAATCGCCGAGGATCACCTCTCGCACCACCGCGTCGCCGTCGGTGTTCATTGCCGCCAATACCTCTTCGCGTCCAGGATGCTTGGCGCCGGAGACGCGCAGATAGTGCGCATATAGAGGCTCGTCGACGACGCGCGTATCGCCGCGCTGCGCGAAGGAATACATGAGCGCAGTGGAAACGTTGCGCGGCCCCGACCAGAGGTTGATGCGCAGCGGCATGCGGGCAGTCTAGCGAAGAGGAGGGCCCGGCCCCGGCCCCATTCGCCACCCGCTACTCGCTACTCGCCACTCGCCACTCGCCACTAAAGCATCCTGCGCCGGCGGGTCTTCTTCTTGGCGGCTTTGAGCTCTTTGTAGGGTTTGACGCCCGGGGCGGTACAACGGGGGATCTCCTCGCCGATCGCCTCTTCCACCCTTTTGACCAGGGCCTTGTCGCGCCAGGTGCCGATGGTGGAGACGATCCCGGTCGCCGAGCCACGGGCGGTACGGCCGGCGCGGTGTACGTAGTCCTCCACAGTGTCCGGCATCCCGAAGTTGATGACGTGCCGCACCATCGGTAGGTCGATGCCGCGTGCCGCGATGTCGGTGGCGATGAGCACCCGATGTTCACCCTCCCGCAGCCCTTCCAAGGCCTCGACGCGCTGACGCTGCGAGCGGTCGCCGTGCATGCGATCGACTGGATGGCCTTCGAGCTCGAGCTGGCGATGCGCCCACTCCGCGTCGATCTTGCGCGGCAGGAAGATCAGCATGCTGCCCGGCTCTTCGTTGACCAGCGCCAGGAGGCACTTCTTCATGTCGTCGCGGTGCACCAGATAGAGCCGATGCTCGATGCCGGCGGCGGTGCGGTTCTCCGGCCGCAGATCGACCGTCAAAGGGTCGTGCATGATGCGCCGCACCAGGCGTTCGATCGGTTCCGGCATGGTGGCGGAGAAGAGCAGGTTCTGGCGCTTCTCCGGCAGGTACTGAATGACCCGCTGGATCTGCGGCAGGAAGCCGAGATCGAGCATGTGGTCGGCTTCATCCAGCACCAGGGCCTCGACTTCGCCCAGCCTGGCGGTGCCGCGCTCGGCGTGATCTAGCAGGCGCCCCGGCGTGGCGACCACGATTTCGGCGCCCTGCTTCAGATCGCGGATTTGCGGGCCGATTGGCACTCCGCCGATCAGGCAGGCCGTGTGCAGACCGAGTGGCTTCTCGAACAGCGCCAGCAGGCCTTTGGTCTGCAGGGCGATCTCACGCGTCGGAGAGAGGATCAGGGCGCGGATCTCGCCGGCACCACGCAGGCGCTGGATCAACGGCAGGCAGAACGCGGCGGTCTTGCCGGAGCCGGTCTGCGCCAGGCCGATGACGTCACGCCCTTCGAGCGCTGCCGGAATGGCGTCGGCCTGGATGGGGGTCGGGTGGGCGAAGCCGGCCTCCTTGAGCACGCGCACGACGTCGGCCACCAGGCCGAGATCCGTAAAGGAACGGCCGGTCTGCTCGACGGTATCCTGGGGAATGGCTTTAGCGTATTTCACGGGTGGGGTTCATTGTACCGGGACGCCCCCGCCGTCTCGCGTGGCGTGCGAGGGGGGTTGAGCAGGGACACAGCCGCCAGCTGCCAGCCACCAGCTTCCAGAGAGCGACAGTGCGCCCGCAGGACGGACGAGTTGGCAGTTGTCCTCTAGCGCCTGCGCTCATCGCGACGGCGTTCTTGCCTAGGCAGCGAAGCGCCAGCTGAGGCAAGGGTTCGGTTCTATCTCGCTTCTCTTCTCTCGCTTCTTGCTTCTTTCTGGTGGCTGGCGGCTGGTAGCTGGTGGCCCGCCCCACCCTTCCGACCCGCGTCTTCAAGCACGCAGGGCGGCCGAAGCGAGCCGCATCAGCTGAATGGGGCCCGGGTCGGCCTCGTAGTCCACCAGGCGGCGGGTCGCGACGAGGGCGTTGCGATGGGTGATGAACCAGACCGGCTTGGGGGTGGCGCGGAAGGGCCCGTAGACGACGCTCTTCTGCGGGCGGTTGACGAGGCGTCCGTTGTGCACCCAGCCGATGCCGCTGACGACATCGTCCAGAGTATTGCCCGGAGCGGCTCCCCAGGGGACCATGCCCAGGCCATAGGCGGCCGCGGCCCAGACGTTCACCGCGACGGCGCCGTAGTGCAGCGCGGCGACGGCGTCCTCCAGGTTGTGGCCGAGACGTTTGGCCGTCCTCGGATCGACGACGATGCCGGCGTTCAGATCGCCGAACAACCGTCGATTGCAGAAGTCGACCGCGGCGAACAGGAACTCGACCGGATCCGACTGCGGCAGCGGCACCTCGGCGGCCACCAGGCAGAACGGCTCGCGGCGGAAGATGAGCGCTTCGTCGTCGTCCGGTGAGATCCCCGGCAAGAGCGCGGGCGGCTGCACCCCGTCACCGCGTTCTCCCAGCACTTCGAGCTCGCGGCGGCCGTGGGTGAAGCGTTCCCAGCGCTCCGGGCTGCCGGGATACCAGTGCCGCCGTGGCGCCTGCCGCTCGAGGACTCGCTTCAGCCGCGCCAGCAGCTCGTCGCGTTGCGGCCAGCCCGCGCTGGTGACCACCACCTTGGTCGCGTTGCAGTTGTAGCCCGCGTTCTGGGCCATCTGGGTCGCCAGGTTCTCGGCCTGGTACTGGAGCTCGGCCGTGCTCCACTCACCCGGAAGCACGATGACCGGGCTGACGTTGCCGAGCTCGCTGGTGATCGGCTTGCGCAGGATCGGATCGCCCGCCCGGCGCCGGCGCTCACCCTCTTCGCCCGCTCCGAAGACGATGCGGTCATGGGTGTCGGTGCTGCCGGTGACGTGGAACGTGTCGATCCCGTCGTGGAAAGTCAGATAGGCCCCGACCTCAGGGCCGCCGGCGGTCAGGCGAGCGAACCCGTCTTCGATCAGTTCGCCGAAGATGAACTCGAAGGCCGGTTGCACGTACTCGTTCACCGGATTGAGCTTCACCAGCACGACCTGTCCTTCGGCGAACAGCTTGTGCAGGGCGTCCAGGGCCGGAATGCTGTCGACGTTGCCGGCGCCGAGCACCAGGGCGACGGCGGGCGGGGCCTCATGGCCGGCGCGATAGATGCCACCGAACTCCTCCTTCCACCCATCGCGTCGGACCGCGGGATCGAGCCACACCTCGCCGCGCATCCCGTTCCAGATCAACCGGTCGCTCACCCCGTCCGGAAGCAACTCCACCACCACCTGCCCGTCGTGCCGCATGCGCACCCGATCCGGAGAGATCTGGATCGCGTCCCGGTCGCGCAGCTCGCGCAGCGAGCCGATCAGGATGCGCAGGCACTGCGCCAGGATGCCGGGCCCGGCGATCATCGTCTCGCCGGCCCGCGCCGCGTCGGGCGGTGTGCCGCGGCGATCCGAGGCGGCCTCGTTCCAGGGCGCCGCCACCTCCGGCACCCGACGCAGCACCTCCTGCGCGTACTCCAGCCGGCGAGCCACGGAGATCGCCGCCCAGCGCGGCGCGGCGGCACGCAGCTCGTGGATGGCGCCGTCGAGCGCCGCCCGCATGGACGAACTGAGCTCAGTCATCGAAGGCAGATCCGGAATTCGGAGCCTGGGCCCCGTCTGTCACGAGCCGTCCCTCGGGCCCCGAGCCCCGAGTCCCGAGCCCCGGGCCCCGGGCCCTGCTCCTCTCAAAAATTCGAGTCTTCGGGATCGACGCCGAGGCCGTCGTCCGTCTCGTCGGAGAACTCAGCGTTCTTGTCCAGGCAGCCCTTGATCCACTGCATGAAGCGGTTGTCGACGTGATCCACCTGATAGCAGAGGATCTCCGGCAGCTCGTAGCTGTGCAGCTCCCGGATGGCGTCTTCCACCGCCGGCACCTCGTCGTCGAGCGACTTGATCAGCAGCAGAAACTCGTCGTCGCGGCAGATCCTGCCCTTCCAGCGATAGACCGAGCGCACCTTGGTCAAGATGTTGACGCAGCAGGTATGGCGCCGGCGCACCAGCTCTTCGGCCAACGTGTTGGCCTCGTCTTCGGTGCCGACTGTGGTGAGAACGATGCTGACGCCCATCCGCCGGCAAGTTACTGCACGGGGGTCAGGAGGTCAACTGAGGACTGGTGCCGGCTCAGCGCCAGCGGCGTTTGGCCGGGTCGTATTCCAGAATGCGGATACGGCCGGTGCGGTTCAGCACCCGAACTACGGCCAGATTCATACCGTCCGTGAGATAGACCGAACCGGGAGTGGCCGTGCCGCGCCCGCTGAATGATGCGAGGTCGGAACGGTTGAAACGGATTGGATCCTGCAAATGGTCGAGCTTTCTATAAGGGTCGGATGGATCGGTTGGTGAAAGGTAGGCGGGAATGCCAAATCGGATCCGCGCACCCATGTGGTCTAGATTCCGTCGTGCCCCGACCTGGCGGTCTTTGCCGCTTCGTATGTCCTGGCTGAGAACACCGTCCCCGTCTCCATCGGAGAACAGAGTGAATGTGTACTTGTTCCCTTCGTGTTCAAATCGGACGGCAACGTTCGCACTATGGGCCGCCGCAAACATACGGGCCGACTCGAGCGATGACGCGACTTCGTCGGCGGCGATCCGCATGCGGAGATGCCAGCTGATGCGAAGCAACGCCGGCACGCCGAGTCCTCCGATCAGGCCGGCGATGGCCAAGACGACGAGGATCTCGATTAGTTGAAATCCCTGTTCGTCCCTGAGTTCACGCATCCAGCCACCCGACTTCGAGATCTTGTCTAGGAAGGGGAACCGACGGGAGCGGCGGACAGGGCCGCCGCCCCCGCGGCGATCAGTCAGCGTTCGTCGTCTTCCGCCGGGCGTGCACCTTGCTCTTCAGAGTGGTCTCGCCCTTGGTCGAGACATACGGTGCCAACTGCTTGTAAGTGGATTCCCCAATTCCTCGCACCAACATCAGATCGTCGGTGGTCTTGAAAGAACCGTTGTCCTTGCGGTACTTGAGAATCCTCTTCGCGACAGCAGGCCCGATCCGTGGGAGAAGCTGAAGTTGGACCGCACTCGCAGTGTTGATGTTGACTCTGCCCGAATCTGCCTGCGCAGGGCCAGGAAGCGCGGCAACGCCGAATGCTGCCAGGATCGCGATGACAGCGACGTATTTCCTCTTGAACATTGATACCTCCCTTCAAATGAATTTCTGAAAGCCTTGCGGGTTCTCTGGCCGCAAGACGTCGACTTGCCTTACCTGTGCCTATCTGTCCGTCCAAGTCTCTATCCGGGCCGCACCTCCTTTCTCCACGGTTGAAGATGCGAATCCCTTTGTTCAAGAACGCTGCCGGTTCGGCGGATTTCATTCAAGTATCTGATATTAAATGAGTTATCAACATAACAGTCGCTGCCATGGTGACCCGCGAAGTCAAAGGATTTTGCGCAACATCCGTCATTTCGCGAGACGTCTGGCGAGGAGCCGCGTCGCGCAGGGGATCCGACATCCCGCACGCCGAAGACAAAGAATCTGGACAAATGCAAAATCATTTGACATGCACAGCGCACCGACCTGACGAGTTGGTCTCATCTCCGATACCATGGCCCCTCCATGGCCACGGCGACGGAGAAGAAGTCCACCTTTCGTGAGTATCTGGAGGCCCTGCTGATCGCCGGGATCTTCCTCGGCTTCACCAACACCTTCGTGGTGAAGACCTTCTACATCCCGAGCTCCTCGATGGAGGACACGCTGCTGGTGGGCGATCACCTGTTCGTCAACCGCTTCATCTACGGCGGCAAGGGCAACGGCGCGCCAGGCTGGTTGCCGGAGCGGCCGATCCGGCACGGCGACATCGTCATCTTCCGCTCGCCCGAGCAGCCCACCATCGACCTGATCAAGCGGGCCGTCGGCCTGCCCGGCGATACCTTGCAGATGATCGACAAGACGCTCTATGTCAACGGCAAGCCGCAGCCCGAGCCCTGGACCATCCACCGCGATCCCAATGTCTATCCGGATCGGCCCGGCGTGCCGGCGACGCTCAGGGCGCGCGACAACTGGGGCCCGGTCGTCGTGCCCCAGGGCCACTATTTCTGCATGGGCGATAACCGCGACAACTCCTATGACTCGCGCTACTGGGGCTTCGTGCCGGCCGGCATGCTGGCCGGACGCGCGTTGCTGATCTACTGGTCGTACGGGGGCCAGACCTCCGACGGCACCTGGCACGGCGTGGGCGCGCAGCTCGCCCACCTGGCCCGCACCTTGATCGGCATCCCGACCAAGACACGCTGGTCACGCACCTTCCACCTGATCCGCTAGGAAGCGATCGTGGAGCCGTCGCGATCCGTCCTGCGCGAGTATCTCGAGGCGCTCCTGGTGGCGATCATCCTGGCCACCTTCGCCCGCACCTTCGTGGCGCAGGCGTTCGAGATCCCTTCCGCCTCGATGGAGCCGGATCTGCAGATCGGCGATCACCTGCTGGTCAACAAGTTCATCTTCTCGCCCTGGGGCGATCGGGAGATCCACTTCTTGCCCGAGCGGCCGATCCGGCGCGGCGACGTGGTGGTGTTCAAGTTTCCGCGCGATCCCAGCCGTGACTTCATCAAGCGCTGCGTGGGCCTGCCCGGCGACACGGTGGAGATCGTGCGCAAGCAGCTCTTCGTCAACGGGCACGCGGTGGACGAGTCCGCCTACGCCTTTCACGGCGATGCCCGCACCTATCCACGTTCCATGCTGCTGCCGGAGGAGTTTTCCAAGCGTGACAACTACGGACCCTACTCGGTGCCCCAGGGCGAGTACTTCTGTCTCGGAGACAACCGGGACAACTCCAATGACTCCCGCTTCTGGGGGCCGGTGCCGCGCCGTTTCGTCAAGGGCCGTGGGCTGCTCATCTACTGGTCGTTGAAGGTGCCGCCGGCACCCAAAGAGGGCATGACCATGGCGCAGCGCACCCGGCGCATCTTCGGCATCCTCCAGCACCTGGTCCAGAACACGCGCTGGGAGAGGACGTTTCGGTTGGTCAGGTGAGGAGAGGCACGGGAACCTCCCCAGCTACGAGAGAGATTCGAGGAGCGGTGAGCCCGAAGCGACACACTCTGCAGCAGGCCACTCGCTTCTGGCCTCTCGGGCGGGCGGGGGGACTGGCGGCTGGTGGCTGGAGGCGGGTCCACTCGCCACTACTGCTACAATCACCGTTCCACTTCGACGGAGCGAAATGCGCGAGGATCTGCTATGAGACGGCTACGCAGAGGGATCGGTGACAACAAACTCGGGTGCGCGCTGTGGATGATCTTCCTGGCCGCCGTGGTCGTGGTGCTGGTCAAGGCCGCACCCGTGCGCATCAAGTCGGCGCAGCTCAAAGACTTCATGACCGAGCAGGCGAAGTTCGCGCAGCGAACCAACCCCGAGACGCTGAAGAAACGCATTCTGCACCGCGCCGCCGAGCTGGAGATTCCGCTGGATTCGAAGAACGTCAAGGTGGTCCGCGGGCGCGGCAACATCCGCATGACCGCCGATTATTCAGTGCCGCTCGACTTCTACGTCTACAAGCGGGATTGGGACTTCCACCTCGTGGTGGATGAACCCGTCTTCATCTGGTAGCGCCGAGGCGGCCGGCCAGATCCGCCAACGCCGCCTCGGGATCCGCTGCCTGGGTCAAGGGCCGGCCGATCACCAACAAGCTGGCTCCCGCGGCGAGTGCCGCCTCGGGTTCAGACACTCGGCGCTGATCGTCCGCAGCCCGCTCACCCCAGCGGATGCCCGGCGTGACCAGTTCGAACGGCGCCGGCAACGCCCGTCGCAGTTCCCCCACCTCGCGCGGTGAGCAGACCACTCCGCTGCACCCCGCGTCGGCGGCCAGAGCCGCCCACCTTGCTACCCGCTTCGCCCCGTCGCCCAGGTCGAGCTCGTCCAGTGCGGCGGCATCGAGATGGGTCAGCACCGTGACGCCGAGCAGCCGCATTTCGCCCGCCGAAGCGTCAGCCGCCGCCTCCAGCATCGGACGACCGCCGGCGACGTGCAGGGTCAGATAGTCGGCACCGAGGGCCCGCGCCGAGCGCACGGCGCCCGCCACCGTGTTGGGAATGTCATGCAGCTTGAGATCGAGGAACAGTCGTTGCGCGTGACGCCGGGCAACGCCCACCGCCTCCGGGCCCCAGCGCACGAAGGCCTCGAGACCCACCTTCAGCACGCCTACTCTGGGTCCGAAGAGTTCGCACCAGGCGGCGAAGCGGTCGCGATCCGCGGTGTCCAGGGCGACCACGACACGTTCCAATCCGTTCATCGATTGCCTCCGGCTCGCCGGCTGCCCACCAGTGCCGCCAGATCGTCGAGACCCGCCTCGTCGAGGCGTCGAAGCAGGTCCTCCTGGATGCGGCGCAAGAGCATCGGCCCATGGTAGATCAGGGCGGTGTAGAGCTCCACCAGGGTCGCTCCCGCCGTCAGCCGGCGCCACACTTCCTCGCCGCTGTCGATGCCGCCGACGCTGATCAGCAGCGTGCCCGCAGGAACCTCCGCAGCGACGCGCGCGAGGATTTCGAAGCTGCGCTGCCGCAAGACCGCGCCGCTCAATCCACCGAACGGCCTGGCCTTCGGCAACAGGCTGTAGTCGGTGGTCGTGTTGGTGAGCACCAGCCCCGCGGCGCCCGCCGCGAGAGCTCGCAGCGCAACCTCGACGAGTTCGCCGACCTCGCGGTCCGGTGAGAGCTTGAGCAGCACCGGCCGTTCAGTGACTTCGAGCACGGCCTGCAAGAGTGCGTCGACGGAGGCTCCCCGCTCCAGGTCGCGCAATCCCGGCGTGTTCGGCGAAGACACGTTGACCACGAAGGCGTCGGCATGAGGATCGAGCACCCGCGCCAAGGTGCGGTAGTCCTCGGCCGCGCGCTCGAGCGGCGTGTCGCGGTTCTTGCCGATGTTGACGAAGACAGGACGCGCGAACGGGTGGCCGCTGAGGCGCCGACGCATCGCCTGAAGACCATGGTTGTTGAAGCCCATGGCGTTTTGCAAACTCGCCTCGGGGACATGCCGCACGAGACGCGGGCGCGGGTTGCCGGCCTGTGGCTCCGGGGTGACGGTGCCCACTTCGACGAAACCGAAGCCGAGCGCGAACCAGGCTGGAATGGCGAGCGCATCCTTGTCGAGGCCGGCGGCCAGGCCGACGGGTGACGGGAAGCGCAGCCCGCGCCAGGATTGCGCCAGTCGTGGATCCGCCGGCGGGCCGTGCAGCAGCGCAGCGCGCAGCGGCCACGCGGCCCCGGCCATTCGCAGGCTCGAGAGGACGAGCCGGTGGGCGCGTTCCGCGTCGAGACGAAACAGCAGAGGCCGGAGGCGCTCGTAGGTCGATGTGCGGGCGGCGGTCATCTGGTGGCGGCGCGGCCGGTCCGCCGCCCATCCCGTCTCGGCTGGGCTCTGCTAACATCCCAACTTCCACAATGCGGAAGATCCGGCCGCCGGCTATAGTAATTCACTCTCCCTTGCCGGACCCCGACTCACTCCATCAAGCGCCACGCAGCTCGGCGATAACGCGTTCTCTGACGGCCGCTCGGATCGGTCTGACCGTAGGATGCGGCGGTGACCTTCTCTAAACAGGCGAGCGGCTCGGCCCACCCCGTGGCCTCGGCCGTGCTGGCGGGCTTCGCTCCCGGGCTGGTGGCTGGCACGCACATCGCCGGGCTCCTGTTCTTCCTCAATCCCGACCTGCCATTTTCCACCTTCCCGCTGCTCCGAGCGATCGCCGTGTTCGGCGGCTTGCTGGGACTGGTCTCGACCGTCCTTCTGGCCCCTCTGAGCTGGTGGCGCAGAGGACTCACCGCGCGCGTCTTGCCCTGGGCTCTGTCGGTCGTACTCGGTGCGGCGGCGGCCATCGACTGGTATCACGCCGCTCACTTCACGTTCTATCTGCCGCCGGGAATCAACATCCGGCTGATCAAGGCGGCGGCCTGGTTCTCTCTCGCCTCGCTCATCTGTTTCTACACCGCGCTGCTCCACAGCCTGCATGGTCGCCGCTACGGACGCCGCAGCCGGATCGGCCTGGCCCTGATCGCGCTGGCCTCGGTCTATGTCATGGTCGAGCGCCGCGAGGCGTTCCACGCCCCGACACCAGTGAATCCCAGGCCTTCGACGGTGGCGACGGGCGTGCGGCCACGGCTCCTCGTAGTCGGGATCGACAGCGCGACGCTCGACGCCTTGCTGCCGCTGGCCGAGCAGGGCGAACTGCCGTTCTTCCACTCGCTATTGAAGCAAGGGGCATACGGACGCCTCGGAACTCTCGCGCCGGTACGACCGGCCGCGCTGTGGACCACCCTCGCGACGGGTCAGCTGCCTTACCGCAACGGGATTCTCGCCGCGACGGGCTTGCCCGCGCGCTACCTGCCGCGCCAGCCGCTGCTGCGACTGGTGCCGTCGCACATCGGATTTCAGTACTGGGCACGATTCGGGGCGCGGCCGGTGCCGATGGACTCGGGCGACCGCACCTCCCTGGCGGCCTGGGAGATCCTCCCCAGGCTCGGTATTCGCACGGCTGTCGTGAGCTGGCCGGTGAGCGCACCGCTGCCACCGGACCTGGTGTTTGGCTTTTCCGACGAGTTCTTCTCCGGTGAGTTCACGGCCACCTCGGCGACCCCGCCGGAGGCGGCCGAGCGGGGTCTGTTGTTCCGACTGGCGCCGGACGATCTCGATCCCGCCCTCAAGGCGCGCCTCGGAGCCAACCCGCCGTCCGCCGCCTTCACCGCCCTGAGTGGTGACATCTGGCGTGAGAGCCTGACCTCCTTCTTGCTCGAGCAGCATTCCGACGTCGACGCCCTCTTGCTCGTGTTGCCGGGGCTGCGAGAGATCTCAGCGCTCGCCTGGGGCGGCTATGCCGCGGTGCAATTCCATGGCGAGAGCCAGCCCGACGCGCAGGCCGCCGCCAAGCTGATCACCGCGTACTATCGCCATCTGGACAATTACCTCGCGCATCTCTGGGCGGCGCAGCCGCAACCGCGGCTTCTAGCGGTGGTTTCGGCCTACGGAGTCGAGGAGCAACCGGCATGGCGCCAGCTATTGAGCTCCGGCCGCCCGTCCCACCTGGCCGGCTACTTCAAGGGCGCCCCCGACGGCCTTTTTCTGCTGGCCGGCAACGGGGTGCGCGCCGGGGCGTTCATCGATGACGCGGAGCTCGTCGACGTGCTGCCGACTCTGATCTACGGTCTGGGATTGCCGATCGCCCGCGATCTCGACGGGCGAGTCCTCACCGACGCCTGGGACACCGCCTTCCTGGCCGCCCAGCCGCTCACCTTCGTGCCCTCCTACCGTACGCTGGCGACTCAGGACGAGGGGATCGAGCAGACGAGCGTGCTGCCCTAGGCTGCCCATGGGCAATATAAGTCGTTTATTATCAGTATCTTAAGTGATTTCAGCCTGTCAGGCGATCGAACAGCCGCATGAGCTCTTCCTCGGAGTGGAAGCCGATGCGGATCTCGCCCCCCGCGCCACGCCGCCGGATCTCGACCCGGGTCTGTAGCGTCTTGGTCAGCCTTTCTTCGGCGGCCTTGGTGTGCGGATCGACGACCCGTGTCTTTCGTTTGGCGCGGGGCTTGGCCTTCTCGCCGGTGATCCCCTCCAGGGCGCGGGTGCTCAGGCCTTCTTCGATCGCACGGTGCGCCAGCCGGACTTGAGCTTCCGGGTCGAGGGAGAGCAAGGGTCGCGCCTGCCCGGCGCTCAGCCGCCCGTCCCGCAGCATGTC
>Ga0307436_1000099_pt1 | contig 34762 bp, 35 predicted proteins | sample SalMarWE160440MG_FD_202513 | JGI IMG/M metagenome (GOLD analysis project Ga0307436, IMG submission 202513) | Salt marsh sediment microbial communities from the Plum Island Ecosystem LTER, Massachusetts, United States - WE1604-40 | ecosystem: Environmental > Aquatic > Marine > Intertidal zone >...
GCACCAGCCGCCACACGAACGCCACCCCTCCCACCGTCTTTCCGAGCAGAACCGAGCGGGATGCTTGGCGGTCCATCATCGCGAACAAGTAGGCCGCGACGATCGCCAGGAAGCCGATATAAAGATAGATGTTCCAGGCGAAGATGGATTTGAAGTTGTAGGTCGTCATGGCCACGATCAGCCGGTCGGGCCGGCCGAGGTCGAGCACCAGCACCGCAAGCCCGCCGACCAGAAGCACAATCGCAAGCAGGGCCGATAGCCGCGCGTAGGGCTTGTATTGCTGCCGATTGAATACTGAAGCGATTGAGGCGACATTGAGCGCGCCCGAAGCGGCAATAATCAGGAAGACGGCGAACACGTGCGGCATGCCCCAGACGATCTGATTGTTCATCCCGGTGACGATATGGCCGTTATGCTCCATGAAATAGGCTGCGCCGAGGCCGGCGAGAACGATCACCGCGTTGAGCGCCAACAGTCCCCAGAAGACGGGACTGTGATCCTCTAACTTTTGATAGGCGATCCTCGCCATTGCTCTTCTCCGCGGCAGCGCCTCGTTCGTGCTGCCTAGATATTCCTGTAGTGGACGCCAGGATTGGTACCGAGATCGGCACGAACCTGGGTCGTACGGTAAGCCGCGACGCGTTTGGCGATTTCGCTCGACGGATCGTTGAGGTCGCCGAACAGCATCGCTCCGCCACCGGTGTCGTTGCACGCCTCAACGCAGGCCGGGATGCGTCCATCGTCAACGCGATGGACGCACAGCGTGCAGCTTTCCACCGTGCCTTTGCCGCGCGGCGCATACGGCTTCTGGTCGTGCAGCGGCTCGTGGACGAAGGAGCGCGCCTTGTAGGGGCAGGCCATCATGCAGTAGCGGCAGCCGATGCAGATGTGCTTGTCGACCAGCACGATGCCGTCGGCACGCTTGAACGAGGCGCCGGTCGGGCAGACGTCCACGCAGGGTGGCTCGGCGCAGTGCTGGCACATCATCGGTAGCGAGAAGCTCGCGCCGTTTTTCGGATTCTCCACCGTCAGCTTGCGAATCCACTGGGGATCGGTTTCGGGATGGCCGGTGTCGTGCCAGCCGTTCTCGGTCTGACAGGCGATGACGCATGCCGTGCAGCCGTCGCCGCATTTCGAGGCGTCGATCAAGAGCCCCCAGCGCACTTTCGAGGACACCTCCTCGCCCGGTGCGCGGGCCGTGGCCGGTTCCGCGCCAAAGCTGTAGAGCGTGACGCCGGCAGCGAGCGTGGTCACCGTCGCCGCCGCGGCGCCGCGCAAGAAGTTCCGGCGCGCGTCGTCGACCCCATTGCCACTGGCGCTAGCGCTGGCGCAGCCGGACGCCCCGCCGTATCCCGCGCCGCTTTTTGATCCGCAGCTCACTGCGCCATGCTCCTCAAATATTGCGTGAGCGCTGCCACGCCCGAGGCTGGAGCGCGTTCGGGCACCGCCTCGCCAGTGCTCGCCGCCTTGGCCTCAGGTCGGGAGGCATGGCACTCGAAGCAGTCGATGCTCACCGCCGCGTAGTCGTGACAGGTGCGGCAGAAGTGCTTTGGGCTGGCGAACGTCACCGGCTTGCCGTCGGCGCCTTTCACAGCGTGGCAATCGATGCAGCCGGTGAGGTCGAAGCGCTTGGTCCGGATGCCCTCATGCACGGCCTCGTCACGGTGATGCATGAGCGCGGTCATATGGTTGCGGCGCATCCAGTCGGTGTTCGCGACGCATTTTTCCCCTCGGCCGCGGGCGGGTTTGGGCAGCCATGCCGGCTCGCCGGCAGTCGCGGTCACGGGCGGCAGCGCCAGCACAGCTGCGGTCAGGAGCATCATGAGCATCACTACCAATCGCATGACAACGCGCCTCATGGCCGTGTTCGCGCTACTCGCCAAGCCCCATCTGGATGTATCCCGTCGGGCAGACATCGGCGCAGATGTGGCAACCGATGCACATGCCGTAGTCGGTGTAGACGTAACGCCCAACGGCCCGCTCTTTCTTGGGTACGCGCTTGACCGCCGTCTGCGGGCAGTAGATGACGCAATTGTCGCACTCGAAGCACATGCCGCAGCTCATGCAGCGCTCGCCCTCGCGGATGGCGTCCTTCTCCGTCAGGCTCTTGATGCGCTCTTGGAAGTTGCCCAGCACTTCATCGGCCGAGATGTGGACCTCGTCGCGCTTGCTGCGTGGCTCGTCTTTGAAGTGGCCTTTGAAGAGAGCCGTGTGCGGGATGATCTGCGAGCTTGAGCGATCCTCGTAGTTGTGGATCGCCCAGGGCGCTGCTGCCGTTCCGCGACTTTGTGTGTGATCGTACTGCGCCGGCTCGAGGTTGCGCTGGTGCAGCTCCTCGAGCAGGTTGAAGTGATGCACGTCGACCTTGGGCCGCTTGTCGAAAGGCGCCCCGGCCAGGAAATGGTCGATCGTCTCGGCTGCAATGCGCCCATGGCCGATGGCCGTGGTCAACAGATGCGGACGAACGACATCGCCGCCGGCGAAATGCTTGTCGCCCTTGCGGGCCTTGTAGCCGGGCTGGATGTCGATGAAGCCCTTACCGTTGTCGAGGTCGCCGAGGCCCTCCAGATCGCCCATCTGGCCGATGGCCGAGACGATGATATCGCATTCGATCTCGAACTCGGTGCCGGGCTTCGGCTCAGGCGTCATGCCCTTCATCGTGCACTCGCACATCTTGATCCCGCGAACGAGACCCTTCTCGTCGGTCAATACCTCGAGCGGCATCACGCCGCCCTTGATGTCGACCCCCTCGCGCAGCGCATCCTCGCGCTCCCGCTCGGCGGCCATCATCTTGTCGATCGGAAAGAGTGAGGTGAGCGTGGCTTTCACGCCCTCGCGCCGCAGCGAGCCTGCCACGTCCTGGGCGGTGAAGCCGACCACGCCGTGGCCCGCCGCGTCGTGCCGGTGAGAGGTCGTCACGTGGCCAAGACGGCGGGCGACGGACGCCACGTCGATGGACGTGTCGCCGCCACCCACGACGACGATCCGCTTGGCGGTGGAAAACACCCAGCCATGGTTGAAGGCATCGAGGAACTCGACGCCCGTGAGGCAGCCCTCGGCGCCCCAGCCGGGCACCGGCAGCGGCCGGCCCTTCTGCGCGCCGATGGCCCAGAAGATGGCATCGAAATTTTTCTCTAATTCCGCGACCGTGATTTCCTTGCCGACGCGGGTGTTGAGCTTGACCTCAACGCCCATGTCGATGATGCGATTGATTTCGCTGTCGAGCATGTCGCGCGGCGTGCGGTAGCTCGGGATGCCGTAGCGCATCATGCCGCCGAGCTGCTCGGCAGCCTCGAAGATTGTCACCCCGTGGCCCATGTGGCGCAGGAAGTAGGCCGCCGTGAGGCCGGCCGGACCGCCGCCGATGATGGCAATCGTCTTGCCCGTGGGATCTTTGGGTGCGGTCGGCAGCTTGGCGTTGTGCTCGATCGCCCAGTCGCCGACATACTGTTCGAGCGCGTTGATGCCGACGAAGTCATCGACCTCGTTGCGGTTGCAGCCGTCCTCGCACGGCGCCGGGCAGACGCGGCCCATCACCGACGGGAAAGGATTCGCCTCGAGCATGCGGTGGAAGGCATATTCCTGCCAAGCCATGCCGCCGACCGGCGGCTTGTCCATCTGCCGGGCGATCATCAGCCAGCCGCGGATATCATGGCCCGAGGGGCACGAGCCTTGGCACGGCGGTGTACGCTGCACGTAGGTCGGACACTTGTAGGAGTGGTCGGCTTGGAAGATCTTCTCGGTCAGGTCGTCCCAGCCGGTCCACATGTTCTCGCCGTCCTTGAACAGGCGGAACGTGTGCGACTTTTTCAGGGTGTCGGCTGTATCGCTCATCGTTGTCCTTTCTGGCCCCGAGGAGTTGCGCTCGAGCTATCCCTCGTTGCCTTCGCTCTTTACCGTGCCGTGCTCGACGCGATCGAGAATGATGGCGTTGGACACCATCTGGTGCACGCCGACGATCGCCTCCATGTCGAAGCCGTACATCGGCAGCACCTTCGAAAACTGCGTCTTGCAGATCGCGCAGATCGCCGCCATGTGGGTGACGCCGTGCTCCTCGGCGACCTGTTGGAGCGCCCGCATGCGCGGCTGCGCCCCCTTCTTGCGCAATTCGATCAGGTCGTCGGTGAGAAGCCCGCCGCCGCCGCCGCAACAGAACGTGCTTTCCTTGATGGTATCCGGCGCCATGTCGTAGAAATGGTTGCAGCTCGCGCGCAGGATCGCGCGCGGGATTTCGAACTGGCCGCCCGGCTTATCGCCCATGCTGGCGCCGCGCGCCACGTTGCACGAATCGTGAAACGTCAGCCGGATGTGATCGTTCTTCGACTTGTCGAACTTGAGCTTGCCGCGCTCGATCAGGTCGTAGGTATATTCGCAGATGTGCTGCGGGATCGGGTAGCGCTGGTCGAGGAAGTCAAACGGCCCGGCCAGCGTGTTGAGGAAGCTATAGGCCACGCGCCAGGCATGCCCGCATTCGCCGAACACCAGGCGCTTGACGCCGAGGTCGAGCGCGGCCTGGCGAATCCTGAGCGCGATTTCGCGCATGTTCTCATAGGAGCCGATGAATAAGCCGAAATTAGCCGCCTCCGATGCATAGGAGCTCATGGTCCAACGCGCGCCGACCTGATGGAAGACCTTGGCGTAGCCGATGAGGCCGGTGATGTGCGGCTCGGCAAAAAAGTCGGCGGACGGCGTGACGAGCAGGATGTCGGCGCCTTTTTCGTCGACTGGGAAGCGCACCGCCACGCCAGTGTCCTCCATCACTTCTTCTTCGAGGTCCTCCAACGTCGCCTTGAGCGCCTTGGGCGGCAGACCGAGATTGTTGCCGATTGTTTCCACCTTGCCGATGATCTCATTGGAGTATTTCTGTCCCTTGCCGACCGAGTCCATGATCTCGCGTGCGGCAAGGGTAATTTCCGCAGTGTCGATGCCGATCGGGCAATAGACGGAGCAGCGGCGGCACTCCGAACACTGGTGGAAATAACTGTACCAGTCGTCCAGGACCTGCTCGCTGAGGTCCTTCGCGCCGACCAGCCAAGGCACGTATTTGCCGGCCAAGGTGAAATGACGCCGGTAGACCTGGCGCAGCAGGTCCTGGCGGGCGACCGGCATGTTTTTCGGGTCGCCGGTGCCGAGGAAGTAGTGGCACTTATCGGTGCAGGCGCCGCACTTGATGCAAGAATCGAGGAACACGCGGAACGAGCGGTACTTGCCGCGAAGCTCGGCCATCTTGTCGATGGCCTTGTCCTGCCAGTCCTCCACCAGCTCGCCCGGAAAACCGATTGCCTTCTGGAACTCAGGAGCCGCGACATAAGGTTTGCTGGCCGCCATGCAGCCCGGGGCGAGATCGGGAATTTCGAGCGGGTCGGCAAGCTCGCTTTCGCTTCGGTCCGGTTCTTTTACCTGTTCCATGGCGTGCCTTCCGCGCTCCGCCGACTATGACCGGCCGGCTTCAAGCTCGCGCGCCCAATGCGCCAAGTGACGCCGCTCACGCGGATTGTCGACCTGGTTGCGGGTCGGGCTGAAGAACAGCCCGGGGGCATGCAGCAGCTTGGAGTAGGGAAAGACGATCATCAGCGCCGCAACCAGGCCCAGATGCACCAGCAGCACGGGATCGGGGGGCAGCGGCTGCCAGTCGAAGTACATGAGCCCAAGGAAGAACGATTTGACCGCGACGATGTCGGTATGGGCAACGAATCTCATCAGCAGACCGGACAGCGCGATGCCGACCAACAGGGCCAGCATCAGATGGTCCGACGGGGCGCTGATGTAACGGACCCGCGGCACCAGAAGACGCCGGCCCCACAATCCGAGCAGACCCGCCACCATGGCGAAGCCGGCATAGACGCCGAAGGGTTGGATCAGCACCACCAACTCCCAGACGGGCCGGGTGAAATAGCGCAGGTGGCGCAGGAGAACGACGAGGAGCGCTGCGTGGAAGGCCCAGCCGAACAGCCAAGTCCATTTGTTCGCCTTGAACAGGCTCTCGAACAACACGACTTCGCGGCCCAAACGCACGACGACGCCACTCCGGGTCCTCGGAGCAGGCGTCGTCGGGATTTTCAGCGGGGCCGGTGTTGTCGCGTACTCCCAAATACGGAATGCGAGCCCCCCGACCAGGACCGCCGCGGCGATGTAGAACAGCAATGCATACGCAAATGTCAGCACGGTATTTCCTCGCGCCGGTCGGCTGGCACGGCCCACGCCGGGTCGGGCGGTTCAGCACCCCCTGCTAAGTAGCCAGGAACTGCGGATCGAACGAGATTCGCAGCCCCGATTCGTCTCAGACGCAGCCGGTCGGCTTCGGCAGACCGGCGATTTTGCACGCCTGCTTGGCCGGGCCGTAGGGGAAGAGCTGATAGAGGTACTTCTGGTCGCCCTTCTCGGGCCCGAACTGCTTTTTCATGGCCTTCACCAGGACACGAATGGCCGGCGCCACCTGATACTCCTCGTAGTAGTTGCGCAGGAAGTTGACGACCTCCCAGTGTTCGTCAGTCATCTCGATCTTCTCGTCCTTGGCGATGAGCTCGGCCAGCTCCTTATTCCAGTCGGCGAGGTTCTTGAGGTAGCCCTCCTCGTCGTGCTCGTAAGTGTGGCTATCAAGGACGTAGGCGCTCGTAACTGCATCCATTTGCGTTTCTCCGGTTTGCTTTCAGTTCATTGAGTTCTGTCAATTAATCTGGGTAGCCCGTCGGCTCATAGCCAGGCCTGTGTTCGATCATGGCTGGTGACCAGCTCGACAAATCCACCATAGTCCACGAGCTTGGCGTCCTGGATCAGGTCCTTTTCTCCTATGCCGCGGGCGGCCAGATCGGGCCCGAGCACGTAGACGCTGCAACCCTTCGCCGCGGTTTCAAACAGGCCCGCGAACGCGCTGCCCTTGCGCGCGCCCACCACGGCATCCTCGATCATGAGCAGAGTATCCCCTGGCCTGAGATGATTCAGTGCACTAATGAACGCAGAACGTTCGAAAGGCGACTTGTTGATCGTGTGCAGCGTCGACATGTTCCCCGGCGTGGCTCCTGATCAAAAATTCAACAGGACGTCTTGTTGCGCCATGATCTCGGTCAACTCGGACCGGCTGACGATGCGGATTGATGGCTTCTCCGCGAAGTCTGCATCCTCATCCTCGTAGGTGATCTCCATCAGGTCCTCGGGCTTCAAGCCCCGCTCGTCGAGCGATTCCTGCTCCACGTAGAGTTTCTTGATGTCGTAGTCGCCGAGCGCCCGGTAGGCCGGCGAAAAGTTCTTCATGCCGATGCCGGTGGTATTCTGGCCTTTCATGAGCTCGTAGACCCCATCGTCCAGGAAGGCGAGGCTCACATCCTGTTCGAAGGCGGCCGAGATCAAGACCACTTCGAGTGCCTCGAGCGCATAGATGGTCCCGTAGGGTGCCTTGCGGTTGACGAACATGAACTTCTTCTTGGCGCTGGTATCGATTTGCGGTGCCTCGACCTCTGCCATGCGCGCCGCCCCTCAGTCCCCGAATACGACCAGCCGGTCGGCAACGATCCCCGTCTCGACCAGCTGACCGAGACCCGAAATGCGGAAGCCGGGCGCGATGTTATTGGCATCTTTGCCGTGACGTTTGGCCTCGCCCTCATCCAGGATGCCGCGCCGCTGGGCCGCCGCGATGCACACGACGAGATCGAGCTTGTGCTTCTCGGCCAGTTCCGACCACGCCTTCTGCAAATTGCGGTCGTCCTGCGGCGGCACCGTGAGTCGTGTGCCGTTGTTCACTCCGTCGTTGTAGAAGAAGACGCGGAATATCTCATGCCCCTTCTCCAGCGCCGCCTTGGCGAACTGATAGGCGGTGTCGGAGGCCTGGTGCGTATAGGGGCCCTCGTTTACAAGAATTCCGAGCTTCAACTTAATCTCCTTGTCCTCGACTCGTCGCGGTCGATGGAAATTGTCGGCCTGGCCGCCGTTTGCGCCGCCGCTAAAAGTGGATGTGCGCCGACATGTTCATGGTATGCCGCGCGCCCACCCAGGTATCGAGGTGGTGCTTGGTGAAGGCCAGGTCCGTCAACTCGAAGAAGCGCGGCCAGCCGATGCGCTCGATCCACTCGCCCATTCGCTCCCAGTCCTTGGCATTGTCTTTGTAGGCGTAGAGGATTTTGCGGACTACCTCTTCCACCTCGGGCCAACGTGGCGGGTTGTTCGGCAGATTGGCGACCACGAGCTTGTGGAACGTCGGCCGCGACCGGGCATTCGAATGCTTGCCGCCGACCCAAACGGCCAGCTTGGTTGAATCGGCACCGTTGATCTGCATGGGCGGGCAGGGCGGGTAGCAGGCGCCGCAGCACACGCACTTCTTCTCGTCCACCTCAAGCGACGGCTTGCCATTGACCATGGCCGGCCGGATGGCCGCCACCGGGCAGCGCGCCACCACGGCGGGGCGCTCGCAGATGTTGGCGACCAGATCGTGATTGATCTTCGGCGGCTTGGTGTACTGAACGTTGATGGAAATGTCGCCCTGGCCGCCGCAATTGACCTGGCAGCAGGAGGTGGTGATACGCACGCGGTTCGGCATTTCCTCCGTGACGAACTCCTTGTGCAGCATGTCCATCAGGCTCTTCACCACGCCCGAGGCGTCCGTGCCCGGGATGTCGCAGTGCAGCCAGCCCTGGGTGTGGGAGATCATCGACACCGAATTGCCGGTGCCGCCGATCGGAAAACCCTCTGCCTGCAGCTTCTGGATCAGCGCCGGGACCTTTTCGAAGCTGCTCACCATGAACTCGATGTTCGAGCGGGTGGTGAAGCGCACGTGGCCTTCGGCGTACTCATCGGCGATGTCGCAGAGCTTGCGAATGGTGAAGACGTCCATCTGCCGCTGCGTGCCGGCGCGCACGGTCCACACCTCGTCGCCGCCCTTGGCAACGTGATGCAGCACGCCGGGCCGCGGCCGGTCATGCCACAGCCACTGGCCGTAATTCTTCTTGAGCAGCGGGTGCATGTAGGGAAACGGATCCGGCACTCCGACCTCGTCCGGACGGCGCGGCGTCGTTTGCGCTTCAGTCATCTCGTGTTTCCTCTCGGAAGGCTCTTTCCGTTGGAGCAGCTTCGTGATCCAAAGCCGGCCTGGTAGGCGTTCGCCGCGAGCTCGCCGGGCAAGCTCGCGAAAAACCGGTTCCTACTCAGCCGCCTCGGTATACTTGGCTGTCTTGCCTGCTCGGTCGAACTTCTTGCGCTCGAAATACTTCTCGGCCTCTTCCGTGAAGTCGTCCGTGCGCACGTAGCACGACGTTCGCGGGTGTTTCACCATGTTCGGATCCGGATCGACGCCGACCGCTTCCAGAAAGGCGGGCAAGCCAATCCGGTCCATCGTCTCACCGATGCGCTCGTGTTCGAGCGCGTTCTCGGCGAAGAACTCGAGGATCTTGCCGGCGAACTCGACCAGCTTCTCATAATCTTCTTCAGTTTCGAGCTTCATGAAGGGCACGATCATGGTGCCCATGAGGTCGCCGACCTTGAGCGCGCGCTTGCCGCCGATCAGGATCGACACGCCCCTGTCATCGCCCGGCTTGAGCGCCTTGGTCATGACGTTGAGGCAGTGCATGCAGCGCACGCAGGATTTGTTGTCGACCTCGAGTGTGTTGTCGTCGTTGAGGCTCAAGGCGCGGGTTGGGCACATCGAAATCACGGAATCGATCATGTACTTGCGGCCGACCTTATCGACGTGGGCCTTCACCTCGTCCTGGTCGACCTTCATGTCGTCGCGCCAGGTGCCGATGACCGCGAAGTCCGAGCGATGGATTGCGTTCACGCAATCGTTGGGGCAGCCCGAGAATTTGAACTTGAACTTGTAGGGCAGGGCCGGCCGGTGCATCTCGTCGAGGAACTTGTTGATGATCGAGCGGTGCGCCTTGATCTCGTCGTAGCATGACATCTCGCAGCGCGCGTGCCCGACGCAGCTCGTGGAGGTGCGCAATGCCGGACCGGCGCCGCCGAGGTCAAAGCCGATTTTGTTGAGAGCGTCGAACGCCTTCTGCGTGTTCTCGGTCGAGCAGCCCTGAAACATGATGTCGCCGGACTGGCCATGGAAGGCGATGAGGCCGGAGCCGTGCTCTTCCCAGATGTCGCATATCTTGCGGAGGATGTCGCTGGTGTAGTGATAGCCCGCCGGCGGCTGCACACGCAGCGTGTGGAATTCCTTCGACTCGGGGAACTTGTCGGCAACTTCCGAGAAACGCGGAATGATGCCGCCGCCGTAGCCGAACACCGATACCGTGCCGCCTTTCCAGTAGCCGAGGCGGTTGGTGTACGAGTGCTCAAGCTGACCGAGCAGGTCATTCATCATCGGCGCGAATTGTTTGCCCTTGGCGTCGCGCAGCCGTTTTAGGCCGCTCACGAAGCTCGGCCATGGGCCCGCCTCGAGTTGATCGAGGTGAGGAGTGGGATGAACCTTGCCTGCATCTTCTGCCATATCTGCCTCCTTGTTCCCCTCTCGATTCGTGTTCGCGTGCATCATTGTGCCGACTATGAACGCCGGCCACGAAACGGATTTGCTGGCGTCGCGCGGTTCGATCGTCGCGTTCGCATGCTGCTTCACCATAACCGCCTTCCTCCTGGCGCTCTAACTCGACCGGTCGTTGCCGCGGCTCCCGGAAAATCCGTGCCGTCAGGCTTGCGTGAGGTGGCTCGGCCTCACGGCAGCCCGCTATGGCCATAGGACATACATCATATACAAAAAAATGAATGTTTGAAAGGTCTTTTCAGCATGCTATGAAAGTGGGGAAAGTTATATTGAAAACCGGCCCTGGTGGGAAATTGCTTGTCGAAAGACCGAGTTCCCCCGGCATGAGGCGGATCCGCGGCAAAGCGGCAGGGAACGGTCGAATTTACCCGCGTCTGGGGGGATGGTGGCTTGGCGGCCTATGCGCGCGAGCGCAGGCCTAGCCGCAGGCGCCTTCCGACCTCCGCGCGGCCCATCAGCAGTAGGGCGACAATGCAGATATGACGCAAGATTATGGACTTATCACCGCTCAGCCGCGGCAGCCGGTTGCCGTCGGCGCTGCTTTCTCGCTCGGTGACGATCAGGCGTACCGGCGCTGGCGGGACGCCAAGCTCGCCGACTACCCGCGCTCGCCGGACGCACTGACGGTTGAGGTGTCGGCGCTTGCCGCTCCGACCCCCGCCGAGACGGAGGCCGTGCTTGCGGCCTGCAGGCGGGCCAACATGTGTCTCTATCGCAGCCGGCAGCATTTGGGTGACGCGCTCGGGACACGGCGGGCCCTCGGCGCCTTCGCCCGCCATTTCAGCTTGAGCCATTTCGAGGCCCATCGCTCGGCCGATGCCGACGGTATCGTCGCGCTTGAGGTTGTCGCGGAAGGCGGCCGGCTCGGCTATATCCCGTACACCAACCGCCCCATCGGCTGGCACACCGACGGCTACTACAACTATGCGGGGCCAATGCGGATGATCCGGTCGATGCTGCTGCACTGCGTGCGCAGCGCCAGCGCGGGCGGCGAGAACGGTTTCTTCGACCACGAGATCGCCTATATCCGGCTTAGGGACGAAAACCCCGATTTCATCGCCGCGCTCATGCATCCGCAGGCCATGACCATTCCAGCCAACGAGGAGGCGGACGGAAAACTGCGGGCGGAGAATACCGGGCCGGTCTTCGTTCTCGACCCTGACACTGGCGAGCTCACCATGCGCTATACCGCGCGCAAGCGGAACATCCGCTGGCGCGACGACGCCGCCACGCAGGCGGCCGTGCACGCGCTCGAGCGGCTGCTGAGCGAGGACCCTCTGATCATGCGCCTCAAGCTCGGACCGGGCGACGGCGTGATCTGCAACAACGTCTTGCACGAACGGATCGGCTTCGAAACAGAGCCAGAGCCGGGACCCGGCAGGCTGCTCTATCGCATCCGCTCGTATGATCGCATCGGGGATCCGGGCGTTGCGTCACGGTCGATTTGAAAGCGCCTGATGCGGTCCTCAGGGCCGGGCCGGTCGTTATGGGTCGACCGTGCAGCTCGAAAGGGAGAAAAAAATGACGGACGAAAACGTCGGCGATGGTCTGGTCAAAGTCAGCGAGCTCATCATCGAACATCCGGAAGTTCGATCCTTCGAGGACCTCAAGCGGCTGGTGGTCGCGGCCGCCAACAGCGGCTACCGATTCCTGCAGTTTGACGTCAAGCCGGAATTCGTCGACACGCCGCGCAACTGGGACCTCGCTCTCGAGGCGGTGTTCTATCATGGAGACAGGAAGCCGTCGTGAGCGCAGAGAGCAAGACGCGTATCGCTGCCTTGCAGGCCCCTTATCGCCGCGAGGTGTGGCTGGATAACGTGCGCTTCGAGAGCGGCATGCAGCTTTTGCGCGTGACGATCAAGGAGGGCCAGCGCTTCACGCAGCTCGATCTCGACGCGGAGACGGCCGATCGGTGGGGCCAAGCCATGCTGGATTGGGCGCGCCACGCGAGAGAGGGCCAATCCGGATGACAGCACTCGCTCGCATTTCGGCGCGAGGTTGCGCGGATCAACGTCGAGGCGCTCGCGCAGATGGCAGAGTCCCGTATGGACCGCAAATGACTGGCCGTTTATCCCGTGCTCCACGCACGTGGCTTCTTCATGCCGGCGATCTTGCAGGCCTGCTTTACGTAGCCATAAGGAAACAACGCGAAGAGACGCGCCCGGCCAGCCTCCCGGTCGCCGGCCAGGAACTTCATGACATGGCGCGCATCGGGTGCCACGCCGTGTTCCTCCAGCCATCCGCGCATGAAGCGGATCGCCTTCCAATGCTCCTCCGTCAAAGCAATGCCTTCTGCTCGCGCGACCTTTTCGGCGAAGTCCTCGCTCCACGCCGACGGGTCGACGAGATAGCCTTCCGCGTCGATCGCAACGGTGCTGCTGGAAGCATTGCCGGCCATTTCGAGATTCCTTGCGTCGGAGGCGGAGCTTATTACCTATCGCAGTGAGTCACAGGCAAGCAAGTATTACACGCCATGGACCGGCGCTACTTGAACAAGATCGAGACGTGAGCGCCCTCGGCCCTTCGCCCACGGGACAAGCTTTTGCGTGGCTGGAGATAAGGTGATGGACCAGCTTCCGGTTTTTTTCAACCTGACGGATAGATGGGTCGCCGTGCTCGGCGGCGGCGTCGCCGCAGCGCGCAAGGCGGAGGTCGCCATGCGCGCGGGGGCACGGGTCAGGGTCTTTGCCGAGCAATTCTGCGAGGAGTTCGACGAACTCACGCCCAAGACGCACCTCACGCGCGTGCCGCATGAGCCCCGCGCCCAAGACCTCGAAAGCTGCGCACTGTTGTACTGTGCCGCGGCGGATATCGAACAGAACCGGCGGGCGCGCTTGCTCGCAAGAGCGGCCCATATCCCCTGCAACGTGGTCGACATGCCGGAGCTGTGCGATTTCACGATGCCGTCGATCGTCGACCGCTCGCCCGTCGTGATCGCCATTTCCACCGCCGGCACCTCGCCGATTCTCGGCCGCATGATCAAGGCGAGGCTCGAGACGCTGTTGCCCGCCGCCTACGGCCGGGTCGCCGCCTTCGTCGGGCGCTACCGGAAGAAAGTCGTGAGCAAGCTCAAGGACTTCGACGGGCGGCGGCGCTTCTGGGAACGAATCCTTGAGGGGCCGGTCGTTGACCTGGTGCTGGCCGGCCACGATGGCGAAGCGGGCGCAGAGTTCGACGCTCAGCTCGAGGCCGCAGCGCGCGGCGCCGAACATCGTCAACAGGGCGAAGTCTATCTCGTCGGCGCCGGTCCGGGCGACCCCGACCTTCTAACCTTCAAGGCGCTGCGGCTCATGCAGCGCGCCGATGTCGTGCTCTACGACCGCCTCGTCGGGAAGGGCATATTGAACCTCGTGCGGCGCGACGCCGAGCGCATCTATGTCGGCAAGCTGCCAAAAGAGCACACCGTGCCGCAAGATGAAATCAGCCGCATGCTGCTTCGGCTGGCGCAGGAGGGCAAGCGCGTGCTTCGGCTCAAGGGCGGCGATCCCTTTGTGTTCGGCCGTGGCGGCGAGGAGATCGAGCTGCTCGCCGAGGCGGGCATCCCGTTCCAGGTGGTTCCGGGCATTACGGCTGCCTCCGGTTGCGCGGCGTACGCCGGAATCCCATTGACCCATCGCGATCATGCTCAGGCTTGCATTTTCGTCACCGGCCATTCCAAGGACGGCCGCATCGATCTCGACTGGAAGCTGCTGCTGCAGCCGCGTCAGACGGTGGCGGTCTATATGGGTCTTGAGCGCCTTGCTGAGCTCACGCGCGCCTTCATCGAGAACGGCGCTGCCCCGTCTTTGCCAGTAGCCCTGATCGACAACGGCACGCGCCCCAATCAGCAAGTGTTGACGGCAACGCTCGACACCATGGCGGAGAAGGCGGCCAAAGCCGGCGTCAAGGGCCCGGCGATTCTCATCATCGGATCCGTCGTGCGGCTTCGCGAGAAGCTCGACTGGTACGTGCCGGAGGAACAGGCGCACGAGGCGGCGCCCGCCGCCGCGCCGGCGGCGGAATAGGTTGTCATTCGCCGGCTCTGACTTTTGATTCAGGTCAACGTTTCATCAATCGGCGCGACCACATGTCATGCGGAGTCGCGAACGGCGACGGAAAAATTGAGCCTGGCATTTCTGCGCGTCTCGGTGCCGCTTGCCGACCAGCACACGACCCCATAATGCGTGATGCACGCGTTGCGCTTGGCCCGGCAGGCTTGCGCGGGCCCACACCGACAGCATCGCCGCGCAGCCGGAGCAAGGATGAAATTCACCCGAACCTCTGGGCGTCCCGAGCCCGGCGCCAGCACCTCAGCATTGAACAACGTCTTTGCTGAATTCCCGCATGGGGAGCACGGTCGTTTGTCCCTCGACCACGGCCCGGTAGGCGCCGCGCCCATACTGCGCGTTGAGCTCGCCACGATAGGCCTTGAAAAATTGATCAAACAGAGCGGTGCCGACGAGCCCGGTGGCGCTCAGCTCGTCGCTGTCGGCTTGATAGGCCAACTGCACGGCGGCCAACGGAAACGCGGCCGGACCGCTCAGCACCTTGGCGCCGGCGGCGGGATCGAATATGGACGCATGCGCGCAGCAGGTGATGGCGCGGCTGTGGCTAGAGACCTGAGTGCGCGCCTTGCTGTAAGTCAGGAAGCTGGTCTGTTTGCTGTCGTAGGAGAACGCATGGGTGCAGATTGCCGAATAGGCAACGACCGCGCCGTCCCTGCCGACGCCGCCAGGCCAAGTATAGGCCGCGTTCTTCGCATCCTTGCGTTCCACGTTGCGCGGCGTCGCCGCGCCGAGCCGCAGTAACAGGCAGGGCGTACTGACGTAGGGGTACGAAAAGAGGTAATTGGCATGCACTTCGAGCGCGCTCGCTTTGATCGGCTTGCCGGCCTTGTCGACCAGCTTGAGCCTGGGCGCGTCGGCAAGCGCAAACGCCGGCTGCACCAGCCGCCCGGCAGACGCCGCCGCGAGCGCTGCGACGGCGCTGCAGGCTTTGACGAAACCGCGGCGGTCGACGTTTGACCTGTCCATTTTTCTAGACCCATACCGTTTGAGATGGTGTCAGAGGCAAGCTCCGGCTTCCTGCTTGCGCAGGAACCCGTCGGCTGCGCAGGCAGGGGGAGCAACCCTGCCTGCGTCAATAGTGCGCCCGGGCGGCCGCGTTATTGCCAGCCTCAGAAGCCCATGTCGCGGTAAAGCCCAGCGCCCCACTCATGGTCGGCCTTGCCGAGCGCCGCCGACCGCTTGTTGTCAACGTGCACGTCGGTAAAGCCGAAGGTTTTCTTGTCGTACTTCGCCGCTACCCAGATGGCTTCCTCAGGCTTGCCGTTGACCATCGAATAGCAGACGGTCTGCGGGCTCACCCAATCGATGTCCTTGCCGGCCTCGTGCGCGGCAATCACCTTGGCGACGTAGTGCGCCTCGCTGTTGGAGGTGTTGCCCGATTTCGAGAACGGCATCGGCCGGGCGTCGCCGGTGATGTAACAAGTCCTGTCGCCCTTGGCGAAATACTTGTAGACGTCGATGTCGGCCTCCATCTGCGGGCTCTTCGGATTGCTGAGGCCGAGCTCCTCGATCAGCTTGGCGGCGCGCACGCGCGGATAGATCGCCGCGTCATCGAACTTGATGGTGTCGAACTCCGTGGTGACCGTCTTCTTGATCGGGTCGACCGACTTGATGTTGGTCGAGGGTTTGTACTCGAGGACATCCTTATAGAGCTCGTGGAAAGCGGCCAGGAAGCCCGGCGCCTTGGGCGCAAACGGCTTGTCGCCCGGATCGAGCAGCACGACCTTGCCCTTGATCTTGTTCTTCTTGAAATAGTCGGCGATCATGCAGGCGCGCTCATAGGGCGCCGGCAGGCAGCGGTAGTTGCCGACCGGCACCGTGGTCAGGAAAATGCCGCTCTCAAAATTGGCGAGCTTGCTCTTGATCGAAAGATGCTCCGAGCCCGGCTTGAAGCCGGCCGGGAACTTCTGCGCGCAGGCGATCTCCATCGCCGGGTCTTTGATCCCGATGGAGGCGTAGTTGTAGTCGATGCCGGGCGCCAGCACGATGTAGTGGTAGTCGATATAGCCCACGCTGGTGAAGGCGCGCTTTTTCTGGCGGTCGAGGTCGATTAGCGTGCCCTGCAGCCACACGTAATTGTTGGCGTTGGCTGCGTCGCAGAACGAGTGCTGCAACGTCTCCAAGTTGATCAGGTCGTCGAGCCAGAGATTGCTCAAGAAGCAGGACATGTAGGTGGAATTGGGCTCCACCATCACCACATCGAACTTCGGGTTCTCCTTCTTGAGGTACTTGGCCATGGTCGCGCCGGAAGCGCCACCGCCAACCACCACGCAGCGCGGGCCCGTGGCAGCGGGCAAATCCGCCGGCCTGTTGGTGCGGCCGCTGATGGCCGCCGCGGACGGGGTTGTCATCGCTCCGGTTGCGGCCGCAGCCGCGACCAGCGTCGAGCCGGCTGAAAGCTTCAGAAATTGGCGCCGGCCTAGCGTCTCAGGCGTTTTGTCGGATCGTTTCGTCATGGCCCCTTCCCTCCTTGCTTGCTTGTTATTTGAATATTTAGAGTTCACGTCTCATCCGCTCACCTTAATCTTTCGTTCCGCGGTGGTGACGGTTCCGTCGTCGTCGGTCCAACTGAATTTGAACGTGCCGCTCTCCTCCACCTTGGCAAAAAACTGAAAGTAGGGATTGGCGGCGATCGCCGGCTCCATGTTGGCGGTGAACACGGGCTTGCCGTTGAAGGTGCAGGTGAACTTGTTGATGATCTTGCGCGGGATAGTCTTGCCGTCCTTGTCCTTGCGCTGACCCGATTCCATGACGTGCAGAATTAGCGTCTTGATTTCGATGACGTCGCCTTTCTTGGCTTCCGTGGGAACCTTCAGCCGCGGCCCTGCCGCCATGGTCGCCTCCTGCGCTTTTTCGTATTCGTTGTTGGATCAGCCGCCGCAGCCGCCGACCGTGACTTTCACGAGCCTCTGATTGGTGAAGAGCGCCCCCTTGCTGGTCTTGGCCACCACGATGACGTTCTGGCTTTCGGCCAGCCGGATGCGGGTGGAGGCTGCCGCCTTGCCCGACATCGGCGTGAAGTCGAACTTGACAACTTCCGGGCGCGGATTGTGGTCGGCGATAACCAGCACTTCGCTGACGTAATTATCGGCCGCCATCGGCGCGTCGACCGAAACCGAGAGAGGGACGATGTTGCCGTTTTCCGCGATCTCGGGCAGGTCGAGCGCAATCTTGCCCTTCTGCGCGGTCTTGCCGCCGGTGAACTTGGCGATCGCGTCTGCCGCTTCCCGCGGACCGGCATGAACGCCCGCGCCCCAGCCGACGACCGTAAGCGCCGCGCCACTTGTGCCGAACACAAGTGCTTCGCGACGGGAAAGCTGTCGCATCGCAATTTCCTCCCGAACATTCGTTTTTGTCGAGATTCGCCAGATGAATCCCGAGGTGGCGAAAATAATATTGCCGCTTCTCCGGCCTTTCAGCAAGAAAAACTCGCGGTGCCGAGGGCTACCAGCGTCTCAGGCACCCGGCATGGTGGTCGAGGGGCCGATCCGGCCATTTTCCCTGGCATTTGGACACAACTCCTCCCGTCGGTTGCGCTTGAATGCACGAATATCGAGCATCGCACGCTGGCGCGGGTGGTAGCTGCGGCCGCAGTTTCGCGATGAGCCGCAGAGTCCCCTGGAATAGTTGCCGTGGGATGGCGACCTCGGCCGTCTGGAAGGCGGCATAGCAGCCGTGGCTCACGACCTTCGCGCCGATCTTGATCAGCTTGCCCTTCAGGCTCGTCAGCGACCAGTCCTTGACTGGTTCGGGTGTCGCCGCGTTTTTTCGGTTTTCCCTGTATTTTTCCCTGTTACTGAAGATTCGGATAGAGGAGACGGGTTCGATGACGACTGCATCCGCCCCGGCCTTTGCTTGCTTCGCAAGCTACGGCTCGGCAAGCCAGCAAAAAACTCTCCCGGCAAAGCGAGCGAAGGCTGCCGCGCCGTCGTTCCGAAGGAACGAAGGCGGGCGCCCGCTTAATGCGATTGCGCCCCAAGCCGGCTTGAACCGACTTGGGGCGGTCATGCTTTCGCGCGCGGGCGCTACTTGGTGAGCGCCTTCACCAGCGCGGCGTAGCTCTTGTCCTGCTTCTCGCGCATTGTCTGGTATTGATCGCCGCTCATGAACTCGTCGTTCTCGTCGAGCTTCTTGAGCAGCTTCATGTAGGTCTTGTCCTTCGACATCTTGGCGAAGCCTGCACGCAGCTTGGCCAGGCGGTCGGCCGGGATACCGGCGGGCGCCAGCACGATACGCTGCATGGTGGCGATCGAGGCGACGTTCGGATAGCCGGCCTCGCCCGAGGTCGGTACGTCCTTGAACACGCGCTTGTCGGCGAGCGTGACCAGCGTGCGCACCTTGTCGCCCTGGCTGGTGATCACCGAGGGGAAGGCGACCGTGAAGTCGACGTCGCCGGAAAGCAGGCCGCGCATGGCCGGGCCGCCGCCCTTATAGGGCACCAGCGTCATCTTCACGCCGGCGGCCTGCAACAGCGCTGCGCCCGGCACCATGGTGGCACCCCAGTTGCCGCTGTGGCCGAATTTAATCTTGCCGGGATTCTTCTTGGCCGCGTCGAGCAGATCCTTCAGCGTCTTGTACGGGCTGTCGGAGCGCACGACCACGGAAGGTGGGGCATAATTGGTGCGCGCGACCACGACGAAATCCTTGTTGGGATCGTAGGGTAGCTTGGTGACGTATTGTTGCAGCTCGTCGATAAAATTGTGGGTGAACAGCAGCGTGTAGCCATCGGGCTTGGACTTGGCGGCCGCCGCGGTGCCGATGCGCCCGCTGGCGCCCGGCATGAGCTGCACCACCACCGGCTCGCCGAGATAGGTCGGCAGCACCGAGGTCATGACACGCGCGTTGAGATCGTGCGAGCCGCCGGCGCCGAGCGGAATGATCATGGTGATCGGCTTCGCCGGGTAATCCTCCGCGGGCGCCGCGGCGCTCCCCAATGCAACGCCGGCCGCGGCGGCAGCCGCAACAAATATTCGCCTCGAAACATGTGACATCGTCGTTCCTCCCTTTTTCACACTGACCTGCAGTCAGGCGTTCATTGTTTGACCGGCAGCGGCTCCGGCCCGTTGACTGGATCTGGATTTCTCAGCTTCCGCGTACGGTACCACATCAGATAAGTCAGCGGTGGCGTCGCCAAGATGATGACCAGCGCGAGCGGGCGCTCGATCACCACATAGTGGAACAGATGGCCCTGCGACAACAAGATCGACTGCCCCAGAGAATATTCGAGCACGGGGGTCAAGATAAAGGCCATGACCATCGGCGTGACGTCAAAGCTCAATTTTCGCGCAGCGTAGCCGAGTAGGCCGAAAAAGATCAGGAAATAAAGGTCGAACACGTTGGACCGGTATACATAGGTGCCGACGAATGCGAACACGATGGTGAGCGGCACGAGATAGGCCTTGCGGATCATCACCACCTTTGAGAACAGCGGGATCAGTAGGTAGCCAAGCACATAGAGCAGCCCGCAAGCGATGATCATGCTGAACAGGATGGCGTAAATCAGCGGCGCCTGCTGGGCGAACAGCTGCGGGCCCGGCCGCAGGCCCTGCACCACGAAGGCGCCGAGCAGAATGGCGGTAATGTTGTCGCCGGGAATGCCGAGGGTCAGCAGCGGCACCATGGTGGGGCCGTTCACTGCGTTGTTGGCGGCTTCCGGCGCCGCGACGCCCTCCAGGATACCGGTGCCGAATTTCTCCGGGTGGGGGGAGGCGGTCTTGGCAGCGGCATAGGCCATCAGCGCCGCTACCACCTGGCCGACGCCGGGGATGATGCCGATCACGCCGCCCAGCACGGTCGAGCGCGCGATCGTGCGCCTGCAGTCGTTCAGTTCATGCAGCGTCAGCCGGTCGCCCTCCGGCCGCACCGACTTCTCGACGAACGGCTTGGTCTTCTCCTCGATGGAGAGCAGCACTTCCGGGATGGCGAACAGGCCGATCAGCATGGGCAGCAGATTGATCCCCGATTCGATGGGGAAGAAGCCGAAGGTGAAACGGCTGAGCGCTCCGATCGGATCCTGGCCGATCATGGCGAAGAACATGCCGAGCAACAGCATCATCAGGCTCTTGATCACCATGCTGGTGCCCGAGAAGGCGATGATCAGCATGCTCAGCAGCATCACCGCGGCCAATTCCGGCGGTCCGAACTTCATGGCGACGAGCGCGATCGGGCCGATCAGCACCACCGTGCCTACGCTGGCGACGAGGTCGCCGATGGCGGACGCGGCCAGCGCCATGTCGAGCGCTTTGCGCGACTGACCCTTCTTGGTCAGCGGCAAGCCGTCATAGGTGGTCGCCACCGAGGCGCCAGTGCCGGGAATGCCGACCAGGATGGCCGGAATGCTGCCGCCGTAAATGCCGCCCTTGTAGACGCCGATCAGGAACGGGATGCCGACCACCGGACTGAGGAAGAACGAGATCGGCAGCAGCACCGCCATCGCCATGGTCGTCGTGAAACCGGGCAGCGCCCCGATGAGAATGCCGAGCACCAGCCCGAGGCTCATCATCATCAGCGTGTCGAGCCGCATCAGCAGTTCGATGCTGTGGAGGATGGCGTCGAGCACGGCCTAGAAATCCGGAAATTCGGGCAGCGCCACCGTGAGGATGCGGCGGAATACGACGTAGACCACGGCCGGCACGCCGATCGCGACCAGCAAGATCGTCAGCCAATGGCGCGCGCCGTAGAAGATGCTGAGCACCGCGACCACCAGCGCGCTCGACAGGATGAAGCCGAGCGGCTGCAAGATCGAGGCATAGACCACGAACATCACCGTAGTGAAGGCGACGCTGATATAGTTGTGCTTTTTCAGTCCGCGAAAGCCGTTGGCGTCGTTGAGGCGGAAGCTCTCGCGCAGATACCAAAGGCCGACGATCAGAAAGCAGGTCGCCACCAGGCGCGGAAAAAACGCAGGATCAAGCGCCGCCGAGGTTGTGCCGAACAGCACGGGCGGCCGCTCGACCTCGCTCGGGATGACGAGGAACAGGAAAATGGAGAACAACACGCAGCCGCCGGCGAGCACCGTGTTGAAATTGATCCCGCCGCGCTGCGGCGGATGACCCGCCTCGGCGCTCACGATTGCTTTCCTCCCAGGATGGCCGGTTTTCCGGCTCGTTTGCGCCGCGGCCGGTCGCAGGTCGCGGCAGCTTGGCGGCGTGTTTCCCGCTCCTTAATACACGGTTTTGCGAGGCGAGTAAGGCAGGATCGGCCGGAGCTGGCGAGATGGTCCCTGTCCGCGCCGCCCGCACTCGCGCTCACGGCCGGTCGCCGCGGCGGGTTGCCAGCCAGCCGGCCGCTACCGCTGCCAGCACCAGAACGGCGACGGCCATATAGGCCAGGTAGCCTGTCCAGTCCGCGCCGTGCGACACCGCGAAGCTGAGCAGGAACGGGATCGGGAACAGAAAGAAAACGACGGTGCGGAGGATGAGGCCGAGGTTGTCCATGGGGGAGTCTAACACATAGCCCCGCTCGTCCCCGCGAAAGCGGGGACCCAGGGCGGAATATTACTAACGCTGCCGATCAAGTTCTGGATTCCCGCTTGCGCGGGAATGAGCGGAGTATGCATCGAGTTTCCGGCTTACTTCCAAAACCGCTTGCTCGCGATCCTGGCTCCTTCCGCCATGGCGGCAAGCTTGGCAAAGACCACGTCGGGATCGACCGCGGCTTGTCCGACCCAGGTGCCGAAGCCGCAGTCCGAGCCGGCGATGACGTTTTCGCGGCCGACCAAGTTCGCATAGTGCGAAATGCGCTGCGCGATCAGCTCCGGGTGCTCGATGAAGTTCGATTTCGATTCGATCACACCGGGGATCAGCAGTTTGCCGTCGGGCAGCTTCACTTTCTCGAACAGCGTCCACTCATGGGCGTGGCGCGGATTGGCGGCCTCGAACGAGACGGCGCTCGGCTTGGCCGAGAACGCGATGTCGATGATGTCGGCGAGCGCCGCGTCGCGGTGATGCGGGCCCTCGTAATTGCCCCAACACACATGCATCCTGAGTTGGTCGGCCGGGATGTTGGCGACCGCGTGGTTGAGCGCCTCGACATGCAGCCGCGCGCGCTTGCTGAATTCGGCGAGGCTCAAATCGGCATATTGGATGTGCCGGCCCATGGCCAGATCCGGGCAGTCGATCTGCAACACCAAGCCGGCCTTGGCCACGGTCTCGTATTCGTGGCGCATCGCCTCCGCGATTGCCGCGAGATAAGCCTCCTGGCTCCGGTAATGCTCGTTGCGGAAGAACAGCCCAATCACGCCGGGCGAGGCCGCGCTCATGAAGCCGCCCACCGCCTTCACGCCGGCAAGCGCCGCTTTGAGATTATCGGCGTCGGTTTGGGCGGCCTGCGCGTCGCGCACGCTGATGGCTTCGTTGCAGGCCGGGGTCTTGCGCCGCGAGCGGCCGGGGTCGCCGAACACGCGTTGCTCCAGCCGCGGGAAATCGGCGAGGTCCTGGTAGACGAAGGTGTTGCCGCTGCCGCCGAAGCCGTTGAGCCGGTCCTTGATGTAGGTGGCGTAGCTCGGCTTCGACATCTCACCGTCATTGATCAGATCGACGCCGGCCTCGGCCTGCTTCTTCACCACCTCGCTGACCGCCGTGCGCACCCGCGCGGCCAGCGCCGCTGCGTCGACCGGCACACCTTCCTCCTTGGCGTACATCATGCGGATGAGGTCGTCGGGCCGCGGCAGGCTGCCGGTATGGGTGGTCAGAAAGCGCGTCGTACTTCGCTGCATGGCCGCCTCTTCGGCCGCGGACTGTAGAGCAGGGCGCCTCTGGTAACCACGGCCAGGCTGCTTACGTTGACAGCGTCAGGCGGGCTCACTAGAAGGCCCCGCAAACAGGCATCCAGAGACCGTCATGAAAGTCCGTAACTCACTGAAATCATTGCGCGGCCGGCACCGCAACAACCGGCTGGTGCGGCGCAAGGGCCGCCTTTACGTGATCAACAAGACCAACCGCCGCTTCAAGGCGCGCCAGGGCTAAGGCCCATCCCCTGCCGCATATTGGCCTTATCTGGCGGAGACATTAGTCTTTAGCCATGCGAACCCGATTCCTTGCCTGCCTCATCGCCGTCCTTGCGGCCACGAATATCGCTGCGTCGGCGGCGCCCGCGCCGCAAAGCCCCGGCGGCAAAGGCAAGTGGGTCGAGCCGCCGAAGAAGCTGCCGCATGTGCGGCTCGACAACCGCGCCCATAATCTCGATTTCCTGTTCGGCGCGCTGAAGGCGGCGCCCGACGCCGAGACCGCCAAGGCCATCGAGCGACGCATCTGGGCGCTGTGGATGATCTCGCGCAGCGACACCGCTAATCTGTTGATGACGCGCGTGCAGAAGGCGATCGAGGAGAAGGATATCGATCTCGCGCTCAAGCTGCTCGATGCGATCGTCAAGATCAAACCGGACTACATCGAAGCCTGGAATCGGCGCGCGACCATCTACTACATGAAGCATGATTACGGCCGCTCGATCGCCGATATCCGCGAAGTGCTCAAGCGCGAGCCGCGCCATTTCGGCGCGCTCACCGGGCTCGGGTTGATCCTGCAGGACATCGGCGACGACAAGCAGGCGCTGGAAGTCTACCGCCGCGCGCTTGCGGTCTATCCGCGCCTGCAGCGCATCCCCGACATCGTCAAGACGCTGCAAGAAAAGGTCGAGGGCCGGGATATCTAGCCTCCCCGCAGCAGACGGTCTCAATCCCGCGCCAGCTGCGCCCCCACATAGGCGATGCGCAACATGTTGGTCGCGCCGGGCGTCCCGAACGGCACGCCGGCGACGGTGATGATGCGCTGGCCGGCCTTGGCGAAGCCTTCCTTGAAGGCGATGCGGCAGGCGCGGTCGACCATATCGTCGACGTCGCGCGCGTCTTCCGTCACCACGCAATGGACGCCCCAGACCACGGCCAGCTTGCGCCCGGTCGCGATGTTGGGCGACAGCGCCACGATCGGCGGCCGCGGCCGCTCGCGCGCCACCCGCAGGGCCGTCGAGCCGGAAGAGGTCCAGCAGATCACCGCCGCCAGATCGAGGGTGTCGGCGATCTCGCGCGCAGCGTCCGCGATGGCGTCGGCGCCGGTCGCTTCGGGGGGCGCGCGCTGGGCGTCGATGATGCTGCGATAGACCTCCTCGCCTTCAACCTCCTCGGCGATGCGGTTCATGGTCGCCACCGCTTCCACCGGGTACTTGCCGGCCGCCGATTCCGCCGACAGCATGACCGCGTCGGCGCCTTCGAAGATGGCGGTGGCGACGTCGGAGACTTCCGCGCGCGTGGGCACCGGCGCGTTGATCATCGATTCCAGCATTTGCGTCGCCACCACCACCGGCTTGCCGGTCACGCGGCCAAGCCTCGTCATCTGCTTCTGCACGCCCGGCACTTTTTCCAGCGGCATCTCCACGCCGAGATCGCCGCGCGCCACCATCAGCGCGTCGGCGAGATCCATGATCTCGTCGAGCCGCGCGACCGCCTGCGGCTTCTCGATCTTGGCCATGACGGCGGCGCGGCCGCGGGTGATCTTCTTGGCTTCGGCGATGTCCTCGGGTCGCTGGATGAACGACAGCGCCACCCAGTCGGTGCCGATCTCGAGCGCGGCGTCGAGATCGGAATGATCCTTCTCGGTCAGGGCCGAGAACGGGATGGTAGTCTCGGGCAGGCTGACGCCCTTGCGGTCCGACAAGCGCCCGCCCACCTCGACGCGCGTCACCATGCGCTTGGCGTCCGCCTCGGTGACGGTGAGCCGCACCTTGCCGTCGTCGATCAGCAGCTTGTGGCCAGGCGCGACCGCGCTGAATATTTCCGGATGCGGCAGATAGGCGCGCCTTGAGTCGCCCGGCGACGGATCGGAATCGAGCACGAAGCTGGCGCCGTTTTCCACCATCGCCGCGCCGCCGGTGAACGTCCCAAGCCGCAGCTTGGGTCCCTGCAGATCGACCAGGATGCCGATCGGCCGGCCGGTCTCCTGCTCGACGCCGCGGATCGCGGCGATCAGCTCGCGCATGCGATCCTGGCTGGTGTGGCTCATGTTGATGCGGAAAACGTCGACGCCGGCCTCGAACAATCGCGCGATCATGCCGGCATCAGACGAGGCCGGCCCAAGCGTGGCGACGATCTTGGCCCGGCGCAGGCGTCTCATGGCTTGCCGCTCTTGCCTTTCGGCGCCGGCGGCGCGGTCACCGCCGGATGGGACGATCGCGGCGGCGTTCGCGCCGGCGATCGGGGAGAGGGTTTCTGCTCGGCGGTGTCGGTGAGCTGCACCGTCCAGGAGCGCTGCTCGCTGGTGTCGACCTCGAAAAAACCGGTGCGGTCGAAGCCGCGCGCAAGGCAGTTGCCGGTGCCGCGAATGGTGAATTCCTTCTCGCGTGAGCACATATAGGCGTGACCGGACCATTCGCCGCCGCGGTCATAATCGACCGCGTAGATGTAATAGTAGCGCGCAACCAACGCGCCGCGCAGCAATGTTTCGCAGGTGCGGGCCGGCACGTTCCACCAGCCTTCGGTGGTCCAACCCTCGGCGTTTTTATAGCCCAAGGCGACGCCCACCCGGCTGCCGGTGTTGTTGCAGAGCCGGAAATCCGCGCTTGCGGGCTGCGCCGAAAATGCCAGCAAGAGCGGCGCCGCGATCACTGCGATGATGGGCGTGCAGCGCCTGGAGGCGATCGGAGGCAATAGGGTCACGATTCGATATGGCTGTGGCGGGGTTTTCGCGTGATCGGTCAAGCCCTGTCAACGACGATGGCGCGGAAGTCGTTCACATTGGTGAAAGTCGGCCCCGGCACCAGCAAGTCGCCAAGGGCCTCGAAAAATCCGGTCGAGTTATTGTCGGCAAGAAAGGCGGCAGGATCGAGGCCGCGTGCCTTGGCCCGCGCCGCCGTATCGCCGTCGATGAACGCGCCGGCGGGGTCGCTTGAGCTGCCTGCGCCGCCGTCGGTTCCATCGGTGTCGCCGGCAAGCGCAGCCACGGCCGGCATGCCGGCGAGCGCGATGGCGAGCGCCAGCGCATATTCCTGATTCGGCCCGCCGCGGCCGGCACCGCGGATCGTCACCGTCAGTTCGCCGCCGGAGATGATCACCGCCTGCCTGCCTTGCGCACGCACATCGCGCGCCAGTGCGGCGTGGGCCTGCGCCACTTCACGCGCCTCGCCCTCGACGTGGCCACCGAGGCAGATGCATTCGTGGCCCGCAGCAACCACCGCCGCTTCCGCGGCGCGCAAGGCGTCCGCCGGCTGCGCCGCCAGCATGAACTGACTGCCGGCGAACATCGCGTCGCCCGGTTTCGGCGTTTCGTTGGCCGCATCGGCGAGAGCGCGCGCGACGGCTGCCGGCACATCGAGCTGGTATTTGACGAGGATCGCGCGCGCGTCTGCAAGCGTCGTCGGATCGGGCACGGTTGGACCTGAGCCGATCGCGGAAGGGTCGTCGCCCGGCACGTCGGAAATCGCGATGGTGATGAGCCGCGCCGGAAAAGCGTGGCGCGCCAGCCGCCCGCCCTTGATGCGCGAGAGATGTTTGCGCACCGTATTGATCTCGCCGATGGTCGCGCCCGAGCGCAGCAGCGCGCGCGTCACCGCCAGCTTTTCCTCGAACGAAAGCCCGCGCGCCGGCGCGATCCAGTTGGCCGAGGCGCCGCCCGAAATCAGCACCAGCACCAGGTCGTCGGCGGTCGCGCTGTCTGCCAGCGCCAGCGCGCGCTCGGCGGCTTTTACGCCCGCGGCGTCGGGCACGGGGTGGCCGGCCTCGATCATCTCCACCACCCGCGTCGGCCGGCCATAGCCGTGGCGCGCCACCGCGACGCCGCATAGGCGCTCGCGGGCAAGCTTCAGGCGATCGAGATAGACGCCTTCCGCCACCTCGGCCATGGAGCCGGCGGCCTTGCCGGCGGCCAGCAGCACCAGCCGGCCGGCCGGCGGCGGCGGCAGTAGCGGCGGCAGGCACGTGGCCGGCTGGGCAGCGGCTACCGCAGTGCGATAAAGGCCGGCGAGAAATTCGCGCAAGCGTGCCGTCATCGTGAAACCATACCTGTGCACTACTGTAAAAATCTGCTTATAATTGTTGTTAACTGAATTTGCCCATTCCGCCGTGCCGAGAACAAGTTCGGGATGAGTGGTTTGCCGCCGCCGCAGGTGTGCGGAGTGCGGTCACGAAACGCGCGGATCAACCGCGCTTCAATAACAACCTAACTCTCGTGGGAGAGAAACAAATGGCCATTAGCTTCACGATCAATGGAAAGGCGGCGCATGTCGAGGCCGCGCCCGACACGCCGCTGCTTTGGGTGGTGCGCGAGAACTTGAACCTTACCGGCACCAAGTTCGGCTGCGGCGCGGGCCTGTGCGGCGCCTGCACGGTGCATGTCGATGGCAAGGCGATGCGCTCCTGCCAAACCGCCGTCTCGAAAGTCGCTGGCAAGAAGGTCACCACCATCGAAGGTCTGAACGGCAAGCACGCGTTGCAGAAGGCCTGGGTCGAAGAGCAGGTTCCGCAATGCGGCTACTGCCAGTCGGGGCAGATCATGCAAGCGGCGGCGTTGCTCGCCACCAACAAAAAGCCGACGCATGAACAGATCGTCGCGCACATGGACGGCAACATCTGCCGTTGCGGCACTTATCCGCGCATCGTGCGCGCCATTCAACGCGCCGCTCGGGAGGGCTAAGCCATGACAATCCATGTCAAGAACGGCTCAGTCGGCACCAGCATCAGCCGTCGCGGTTTCGTCGCCGGCACCGCCGGTCTCACTTTTGCCTTCACGCTCGGCGGCCTCGGCCGCGGCGTGGCGATCGGCGAAACCAAGCCGACCGAATTCAATGCCTGGGTAAGCATCGCGCCGGACGACACCGTCACCATCATCTGCCCGTCCGCCGAGATGGGCCAGGGCGTCTATACCTCGCTGCCGCTGATCCTGGCGGAAGAACTCGACGCCGACTGGTCGAAGGTAAAAGTCGAGTTCGCTCCGGCCAATCCGAAGCTGTACGGTAATCATCATTACCTGTTCAACGGCGCGCAGATTACCGCGGCCAGCGTCTCGATACCCGGCTATTTCACGCCCTTGCGTATGGCCGGCGCGCAGGCGCGCAGGGTGCTGCTCGACGCGGCGGCGGCCAAATGGAAGGTGCCGGTCGCCGAATTGACGACCGACAAGAGCACCATCATCCACAAGAAGTCCGGCCGCAAAATGAGCTACGGCAAGGTCGCGTCCTCCGCCAAGCTCCCGGCCACGCCGCCGAAGATCAGCGAAAGCGACCTAAAGAAGCCGTCGCAGTTCAAGCTGATCGGCCGCAAGGACCTCGGCCGCCTCGACGTGCCGGCGAAGTCGAGCGGCAAGGCGCAATACGGCATCGACGTGCACGTGCCGGGCATGATCTACGCTTCGGTGCTGCAAGCACCGATGGACGGCGCCAAGCCCAAGGACGTCAACATCCCCGAGGTGATGAAGGTCAAGGGCGTCACCAAGGTGATCCCGCTGCCGTTCGGCGTGGCGGTGCTCTCCGATACCTTCGACGGCGCCCGCCGTGGGGTCAACGCGCTCAAGGTGACCTGGGACACCAGCAAGGCGGTGGCCCACGGTCTCGACTCCGACAAGGCCAAAGCGGACTACGCCAAGAAGGGCCGTGAGCCCGGCATTCCGACCCATGTCGAGTACCAGGTCGGCGATGCCATGGGCGGCCTGAAGGGCGCGAAGAAGACGGTGCAGGCCGGCTACTGGTCGGAATACACTTACCACGCCCAGATGGAGCCGATGAACGCCGTCGCCCATGTGGCGCCGGATGGCAAGTCCTGCGACATCTGGTCGGGCACGCAGTTCGGCGCGCTCGCCACCCTGATCATCTCCGGCATTCTCAAGACCACGCCGGACAAGATCAGGATCCACAACCAGTTCCTGGGCGGCGGCTACGGCCGGCGCATCTGGCCGGATGCGCTGATCCAGGCGGCGATCCTGTCCAGCATCGTCAAGAAGCCGGTCAAGATGCTGCTCACGCGCGAAGAGGACGTGGCGGCGGCGCGGCCGCGGCCGATGACGCATCACGCGATGACAGCCGGGCTCGACGACAAGGGCAACATCGTCGGCTGGCACCATCGTCTGGTGTCGGAGAACGTCGACGCGGTGGCGGCGCCTCCGCGCTTCAAGGCCACCAAAGGCAAGGACTATATCGGCGCCCGCGGCCTCGACCAGGCGTTCTACGCCATGCCCAACGTGCTCGCGGAATACACCCGCGAGATCCGCGGCATGCGCGTGCATGCCTGGCGGGCCATCGGCTCCGGCTACAATAAGTTCGCGGCCGAAGCCTTCCTCGACGAAGTCGCGTCCGCGGCCGGCAAGGATCCGCTCGCGCTCAGGCTCGAGCTGACCAAGGACAAGCCGCGCGCGCACGCGGTGCTCAAGGCGGTGGCCGAAATGTCCGACTTCCACAAGAAGCGGGCGGGCCACGGCATGGGCATCGCTTTCACCGACTATCACGGCAGTCTATCGGCGGGCGTGGCCGAGGTCTCGCTCAACGAAAAGATCGGCAAGATCAAGGTCCACAACTTCTGGCTCGCCGTCGATCCGGGCCTGGTGATCCAGCCGGATCACGTGCACGGTCAGGCGGAAAGCGCGATCGCCTACGGCTTGAGCGCCGCGCTGATCGAGGAATTCGCGGTCAAGGACGGCAAAGTCCAGGCCTCGAACTTCGACAGCTATCCGGTCCTGCGCATGCACGATATGCCGGAGATCCACACCAAGATCGTCGAGAGCGGCGCGGCGCCCACCGGCATGGGCGAGATCGGCGTGATCACGGTGGCGCCGGCGATTGCCAACGGCATTGCCCAGCTCACCGGCAAGCGCCTGCGGCACCTGCCGATGACACCGGAGCGGGTGAAGGCGGCGCTGAAGGCTTAAGCCGCGCTAGCCGCAAGCGTAGACCCGCCGCGTTCCTATTTGGAGCGCGGCGGGTTTTTCAATGCCTATGGCGCGGGAAGGCCTGTGCGCTTATCTTCCCAGTCAGGCAAGGCAAAGGATCACGGCCATGGACGACAACACCCGCACCGAGCTGGAAGCTGCCGTCTACCGGCGCCTGGTCGATCACCTGCGATCGCGTACCGACGTGCAGAACATCGACATGATGAATCTCGCCGGCTTCTGCCGCAATTGCCTGTCGAACTGGATGAAGGACGCCGCCGACGAGAAGGGCATCGCCATGTCCAAGGACGAGAGCCGCGCGATCGTCTACGGCATGCCCTATGACGAATGGCGCAAGAAATACCAGAAAGAAGCGTCCGCCGGGCAAAAGGCGGCTTTCGAAAAGTCCAGACCCCAGCACTGACGTTGGCCGCGCGCTGTGAACAGCGTGGATGACGCCGCCCTTTGCTTGACCTGAGGGCGCACAATTCCGAATGCTCCTTGTCGAAAACCGGCGGCCACTTCGCCGCGCTTAGTCAAGGAGACCTCGATGCCTGCCACCGCCGCGGCCCAGCCGGAAAAGCCCGCCACCCGCTTCGCCAAGGATCAACTCAAAGCCGTCATCGAGCGCATCGAGCGGCTCGAGGAGGAGAAGAAGGCGACCGCCGACGACATCCGCGAGGTCTATGCCGAGGCCAAGGGCAACGGCTTCGACATCAAGGCGCTGCGCTCCATCGTGCGCATGCGCAAGCTCGACAGCGACGAGCGCCGCGAGCAGCAGGAAGTGCTCGAGACCTACATGCACGCGTTGGGGATGTTGCAGTAAACCGCTCGCTGTCGGCGGCCTATCCGCCGTCATTGCCGGGCTTGACCCGGCAATCCATGAGGCCCATCCGCGCATTCAGCCGTACGTTTCTTGCCGCGGCGTTTCGTCATGGATGCGCGGGTCAAGCCCGCGCATGACGCCGAGTTTGTTTCGCGATTGGCAAACTAAGTCTTACCGCAGCGACGCCGTCGCCTGCGTTGTGAAGGTGGCGGTGGCGAGGAACACCACCGCGTGGCCCGAGAAGCGGTCGGCCACCATGCCGAGATGCGGATCGGCCGAGAACGTCATCACCAGTGAATAGGCCGGCTTGTCGAACAGCGCGCCGAGCCAGTTCGGATTGACCTTGCCGAGCCGGGTCGCGGTCATGAAGCCGCGCACGCTCGGCGTCAGCATGGCGGCGCGCAGCCACGGGCTGTCGGTGCGCTGCCCGCCGATCGCGATGGCCGGCGGCTTGACCGCCACGGTGGTATTGGACGCGGCCGGGATCACGGTCGCTTCGCGCGGCAGCCGCGGCACGCCATCGCCCATCGGGCGGGCGCGAATCGCCGGCGCCGGATCGGATTCGTCGGCATAGGAAAGCGTCTTGCTGCCGGCGGGCGTCGAATCGGCGGCGGCCACTTCAAACGGCGGCTGCGCGGTCACCGGCGGCCGCGCCACGATCCGATCGCCCCAGATATTGCTGATGGGATCGCCCCAGATATTGCGTTTGACCGGTCTGCTCGACAGCGAGGCGGTCACCATCGGCGGTGCGGCGGCTTTCGGCTTGGCCGACAGCGAGGCGGTCGTCATCGGCTTTGCGGCGGCTTTCGGCGTGGCGGCCGCCACCATGACCGGCTTCGGCCGCACCGCCGGCAGCGGCACGATGCGCGTGGTGACAAGCGGCTTGGGCTTCGGCATCACGCTCGCCAGCACCAGCGGGCTGCGCGACTGCTTAGGCGCCGGCGCATGCTCTGCATCCGCCGCATGCTGGTCGCGGCCCAAGCCGAACAGGCGGGCGAGCAGCGTGCGCGGCTGCTTGGGATGCTCGGCGATCAGCGCGGCCTCTTGCACCTGGCTCTCGCTGATGACGCCGGCGTCGCGCGCGGCCGCCAGCGAGCGGCCGTTCGGCGCTTTGCCGCGGCGCTCCACGTCGGCGAGCGCCAGCGCGTAGTTGCGCAGCGGCTTGCCGTCCGCCGGGATATGCACCGTGCGCCCGTCGGGGAAGATTTTGGCGAGCTGCTCGCGCGAAATGTTTGGCCAGTGGCGGATGCTGGCGGTGTCCATGTGCACGAAAGGCGAGCCGGAGGTCGGATAGAAGCCGACGCCGCCGTCCTGCAGCTTCAGGCCGACCGCGCGGAGCTTGGCGAGCGGCACGCCGGGGATGAAGAAGTCGATCGCCTTGCCGTTGATATGCTGGCTGTATTCCGCGACGCCCTTCGAGCGCGCGCGCAGCATGGCGTTGGTGCCAGGCGAGCGGTAGCCGCAGATGATGTCGATGGGTTGCGTGGCGCCGACCTCGCGATAGACCTGCCAGAGCAGATCGATCAGATGCGGGTCCATGTGCGTTGCCCGCTCCTTGCGCCAGTCGCGCATGAACCAGTCGAGCTTCTTCAGCGCGGCCTGGTCGTAGCGGCCGTTGCGCTTGAAGGTGACGGTGATGTCTTCGCCGGTGTGGACGTGATGGAAGGAGAGGGTACGGGTGTCGCCTTCGGCGATGGCGTTTTGCAGGGAGCTGCCGGCGCCCAGCAGGAACAGCCCGGCCATGCCCAGTTTGGCACCGGCACGCGCCCATGCCCTGACGAGATTGAGCTCGCGCGCGCGATCAATCGGCACTGCCGTATTCCGTGAAAATCGCCGTCCCACCGTCGCCGCTACGTCCCCATGGCCGTCACGACGACGGCCCGTAGTGTCTAATGCTTTCGGTTAACGCGCCCTTAGCGGCGGTCCCCGCTAGCCCAAGGCTACCCGTCGAACATGGCCGAAAATGAGGCCAAAGTCGCGGGAATTTCGGGAAATCGCCCGGGAATTGTGCCTTTTTGGAACGCCAACGGCCGCACCAGGAGGTCCGACCGTTAAGCTTGTTGGGCTGCGCGCGCGGTGCTCAGCGCAGGATATCGTCGAAGACGCGCAGCGGGTTGGCCTTCGGCACGGCACAATGACGGCCGGCCACGCAGGCGACAGCAAACGTGGGTGCAGGCGGACGAATGAATTTGGCGAGTTTCGGCGTTTGACTTCGGTCACGGCTAACGCCGCGCGCGAACGGTTAAGGCACAGCCGTTAACTTATTCGGCGGTGGCGTCTTCCTTGGTCGCCGCGCTGTCGTCGTCGAGATCGAGACTCTCGAGCTTGCGGTAAAGCGTCGAGCGTCCGATACGCAGACGCCGCGCCACCTCCGACATCTGCCCGCGATAATGCGAAATGGCGAAGCGGATGACTTCCCTTTCGATCTCATCGAGTGGACGCGCATCGCCCTGTGCATCGATCAGCCGCAGGGACGCCGCCGGCCTGGTTGACGCCGGTGCGCTCGCCGGCTCGCGCGCATCGGGCCACGATGCCGCCATCGCCGGCGACGGTTCGATCACCGGCTGCGCCGCCGCGGTGTCGGGATCGACACTGGCGGCGAGTTGCGGGAAATCGTTAACGCCGATCTCCTCGCCGTCGGCAAGCACCACCGCGCGGAAGACGGCGTTCTCGAGCTGGCGCACATTGCCGGGCCAGCGGAAGGCGCTGAGCCGCGCCAGCGCCTCGGCGCTCAATCCGCGCACGCGCTTGCCTTCCTCGGCCGCGATGCGCGTGAGGAAATGGCGCGCCAGCTCCGCGATGTCTTCCGGCCGCCGGCGCAACGGCGGCACCGAAATCGGAAACACGTGCAGGCGGTAGAACAGGTCTTCGCGAAAACGTCCGGCCTTCACGTCGGCGATCAGGTCGCGGTTGGTAGCGGAGATGATGCGCACGTCGACCTCCACCGGCTTGCGGGCGCCCACCGGCTCCACTTCGCCCTCCTGCAGCGCGCGCAACAGCTTGACCTGCGCCGGCGGCGGCAGTTCGCCGATTTCGTCGAGGAACAGCGTGCCGCCGTCGGCCTCGACGAATTTGCCGGTGTGCTTTTCGGTGGCGCCGGTGAAGGACCCTTTCTCGTGACCGAACAGGATCGATTCGACCAGGTTCTCCGGCAGGGCGCCGCAATTGACCGCCACGAAGGGCTTGGCGCGGCGCGCGCTCGAGCCGTGGATGGCGCGCGCGATCAGTTCCTTGCCGGTGCCGGATTCGCCTTCGATCAGCACGGGAATCGTTGAGGCCGCGGCCTTCTCGGCCGCCTGGAGCACCGGCTGCATGGCCGCCGAGCAAGTGATGACGTCGGTCAGGTCGAGCGTGCCGTCGTGTTTGCGCTTGAGCTTTTGCAATTCGCCGGCCAGCGCGCGTGCGGCGATGGCATTGTGCAGCGAGACCTGCAGGCGCTCGGCGCCGGCCGGCTTGACCACGAAATCGGCCGCGCCCGCGCGCATGGCCGAGACCACGTTGTCGATGCCGCCATGGGCGGTCTGCACGATAACCGGGGTGTTGCAGCCTGCCTCGCGCATGCGCGCCAGCACGC
>Ga0307436_1000100_pt1 | contig 34719 bp, 27 predicted proteins | sample SalMarWE160440MG_FD_202513 | JGI IMG/M metagenome (GOLD analysis project Ga0307436, IMG submission 202513) | Salt marsh sediment microbial communities from the Plum Island Ecosystem LTER, Massachusetts, United States - WE1604-40 | ecosystem: Environmental > Aquatic > Marine > Intertidal zone >...
AGGCGGCGCTCAGGCCTTCGAGATCCACAAGGTGACCTCGCCCGGCGGCATCACCGCCTGGCTGGTCGAGGACCACACCATCCCGCTCGTTGCCATGGACTTTTCCTTCACCGGCGGCAGCGCCGGCGACCCGGCCGATCGTCAGGGACTGGCGAATTTCCTGTCCGGCATGCTGGACGAGGGCGCCGGAAATCTCGACTCGGCCGCCTTCCAGCGCCGCGTCCAGGACCTCTCGGTAAAGATGTCGTTCGATGCCGGCCGTGACAATTTCTACGGCTCGCTGGAGACCCTGACCGCCAACCGCGCTGCCGCCTTCGACCTGTTGCGCCTTGCCCTCAATGAGCCGCGTTTCGATGCTGCCTCCCTGGCGCGCGTGCGCTCGCAGTTCCTTCTCGGTATCAAGAACGATGCCGAAGACCCCGAGCAGATCGCCAACGATGCCTGGATGCATACCATCTTCGGCACCCATCCCTACGGCCGCTCGTCTGACGGCAACACCGCCGGCGTCAAGGCGGTGACGGCGGCTGAGCTGCATGCCCTGACCAGGCGCCTGTTCACCCGCGACGGGCTTTATGTGGCGGTGGTGGGCGACATCGATGCCGCAACGCTCAAGAGTGAGCTCGACAAGGTGTTCGGCGGCCTGCCGAAAAAATCCGGCATGCCCAAGGTCGCCCCCGCCACGCCGATCATGGGCCCCATCGTGCAGATCATCCCGCGCGACATCCCGCAGTCCGTCATCCGTTTCGGCTCCAAGGGCATTCCGCGCAGCGATCCCGACTTCATCGCCGCCTATGTCATGAACTTCATCCTCGGCGATGGCAGCTTCGGCTCAAGGCTCACCGATGAGGTGCGCGTGAAGCGCGGCCTCGCCTATTCGATCTACACCACGCTTTATCCGCTCGATCATGCCGCGCTGTTCTACGGCGGCACCGCCACCGTCAACGCCCGCGCCGCCGAGACGGTGAAAATCCTCAAACAGGTGCTCAAACGCATGGCCGACAAGGGCCCCACGGCCGAGGAACTGGCCGCGGCCAAGACCTATCTCACCGGCTCTTATGCCCTGCGCTTCGACTCAGACCGCAAGATCGCCCGCCAGCTTCTCGCCATCCAGCGCGAAAAGCTGGGGATCGACTATGTCAAGAAGCGTAACGGCCTCATCGAGGCGGTGACCCTCAATGACGTCAAGCGCATGGCCCGGCGCATCATCAATACCCATGCGCTGGTGGTGACCGTGGTCGGCCGGCCCAAGGGCCTGAAACCGTTGGGCATCTCGGGCTAAGTCTCAGCGAATCGGCTAGACTGCGGCCAGTCTGTCGCAAACATCTCTTGGGGGAAGCCGATGGCCTATCGCCAGAGCCTCGACAATTGCTTTGCCGGCGCCATCGGTGAGCGTGGCCTCGCCGATGAGGCCTGGCAGCGGATACTGGAACGCGCTGGCGAAGCGATGCGCACGCTCAAGCGCTGGCATGGCGAGGCGAGCCTTGCCCTGTTGCACCTGCCCTGGCGGCGCGACGATCTCGATCAGTGCCGCGAGGCCGCCGGCCTCCTGACTGAAGGCGCCAGCGACATCGTGCATTTCGGCACTGGCGGCTCCTCCCTCGGGGCCCAGATGATGGCCCAGCTCGCTGGCTACCGGGTGCCTTCATCGCGGCTCAGGCTGGGGCTGGACGAGCGCCCGCGCCTGCACTTCTTCGACAATCTCGACGGACACAGTCTCGCCGAGGCGCTCAGCAGCCTCGATCTTGAGACCACTCGCTTCTTGGCAGTCTCCAAGTCCGGCGGCACGCCTGAGACGCTGGTGCAGCTTCTTGCTGCCCTCGAAGCGCTCGACAGCGCTGGTCTCGATGCGACACATCATGTGGTGGTGCTCACCGAACCGGGCGCAGTTGAGCGCAACGCCGTGCGCCGCTTGGCCCATCGCTATCACCTCATAGTGCTCGATCACGACCCCGGTGTGGGCGGGCGCTATTCGCTTCTGACCAATGTCGGCATGCTGCCGGCGCTCATCGCCGGGCTCGATCCCGTCGCCGTGCGCGAAGGTGCCGCCGAGGTCATGCAGGGCCTCATCGATGGCGACGATGCGCAAGCCGTCGCCCCCGTTGCCGGCGCCGCCATGATCCAGGCTCTGACCGAGGTGAAGGGCCTCACCGCCACCGTGCTCATGCCCTACAGCGACCGCTTGCGCCTGTTCTCGGCCTGGTACCAGCAATTATGGGCGGAAAGCCTGGGCAAGGAGGGCAGGGGCACCCTGCCGGTCGCAGCCGCAGGCCCGGTCGACCAGCACAGCCAGATGCAGCTTTTTCTCGGCGGCCCGCCCGACAAGCTGCTCACCGTCGTCAGGACCGCTACAGTCGGTGCAGGGCCGCGCATCCCCGAAAGCTGGCGTGACGATCCGCTGATCGGCTATCTGGCCGGGCACACGGTGGGTGATCTCGTCGATTGCGAGGCGCGCGCCAACGCCGAGACCTATGCCCGCCACGGACGGCCGGTGCGCCTGATCGACATCGACAGGCCCGATGAGGCGACCGTCGGGGCGCTTGCCATGCATTTCATGCTCGAAACCATCCTCACCGGGCTTATGATGGGCATCGATCCTTTTAACCAGCCGGCCGTCGAGGCCGCCAAGGTGCTGACGCGCGACTATCTCAAGGCCATGTGATGGCAATCCGCCGCTTGAGCCCCAATACCGTCAACCGTATCGCCGCCGGCGAGGTGATCGAGCGCCCGTCGAGTGTGGTCAAGGAACTGGTGGAAAACGCCATCGATGCCGGCGCTAGGCGCATCGACATCGACTTTTCCGGCGGCGGGCGCAACTTCATCCGCGTCAGTGACGACGGCTGCGGCATGTCGGCGGACGATCTCGACCTGGCGGCCGAGCGCCATGCCACCTCGAAGCTGGCGGACGACGATCTGGTCAATATCGCAACGCTCGGCTTTCGCGGTGAGGCGCTGGCCTCCATCGGCGCGGTGGCGCGCCTGAAGATCGTCTCGCGCCCGCATGAAGGCGAGGCGCATGAGATCCGTATCGATGACGGCGTGAAAGGCAAGCTGCGCCCGGCACCGCGCGCGCCCGGCAGCACTATCGAGGTGCGCGATCTCTTTCATGCCGTGCCGGCGCGCCTCAAATTCCTGCGCTCCGAGCGCTCTGAGGCGGCTGAGGCGAGCGACATCGTCAAGCGCCTCGCCATGGCCCATCCGGCAATCGCCTTTTCCCTCACCGCCGGTGAGCGCCGCCTTTATGATTTTGCCGCCCGTCCCGGCGATGACGGCCTTTCCCGCCGCGTCGCCGAGGTCATGGGGCGCGACTTCGCTGAGAATTCCCTTGCTCTGGACGCGATGCGCGAGGGGGTGCGGCTTGAAGGTTTCGTCGGCCTGCCCACCGTGTCGCGGCCGACCACGGCGATGCAGTATGTGTTCGTCAACGGCCGCGCCGTGCGCGACAAGCTCACCGCGGGGGCCATCCGCGGCGCTTATGCCGATGTCATGGCGCGCGCCCGCCACCCCATGCTGACGCTGTTCCTCACCGTCCCGGCAAATGACCTTGACGTCAACGTACATCCCGCAAAGACCGAGGTGCGCTTCCGCGATCCCGGGCTGGTGCGCGGGCTCATCGTCGGCGCCATCCGCGAACGCCTTGCCGAGCCCGGCCAGAAGGCAGCGCCTGCAGCAGCGGCCGGCGTCATGGCGGCAGCGATGCCCGGCTGGCGGCACGAAAGCGGCTGGCGGCCCGCCCCGCCGCGACCGGTGGCCGCCGCCTTTGCCGGCTTCGAGGCGCCTTCGGCCGATGCAAGCGCCCACCAGGCCCCCGTCATCGACGCCCTCATCGACCGCCCACTGGGGGCGGCGCGGGCGCAACTGCATGAGAACTACATCATCGCCCAGACCCGCGACGGCCTCGTCATCGTCGACCAGCACGCCGCGCACGAGCGCCTCGTCTACGAGAAGATGAAGGATGCCCGCGCCCGTGGCGAGGCCGCCGCCCAGCCGCTCCTGGTGCCGGAGGTGGTCGAACTCGATGCCTCGGCGGTCGAACGCCTTCTGGATCACGCCGAGGCGCTTTCTCGCATCGGCCTTGCGCTGGAGGGTTTCGGCCCCGGCGCCGTGGTGGTGCGCGAGGTGCCGGCGGTGCTTGCCGGTGCCGAGGTAGCCGACCTGGTGCGCGATGTTGCCGACGACATCGCCGAGCATGGCTCAGGCCTGGCGCTTGGTGAACGCATGGACCATGTGCTCGCCACCATGGCCTGCCACGGCTCGGTGCGCTCCGGCCGCCGCCTCAAGCCCGACGAGATGAACCGGCTGTTGCGCGACATGGAGCAAAACCCCAATGCCGGCCAGTGCAACCACGGCCGGCCCACCTTCATCGAACTGAAGCTCGCTGACGTCGAGCGCCTGTTCGGGCGCAAGTAGAGGCAGGGCTTTCGTCTTCCTTTATCCGTCATGGCGGCGCTTGACGCCGCCATCCGTTCCGCTGGCCTCACCCTTCGCCGCGAGGCCGGCGGCATGGACCCCGGGATCAAGTCCCGGGGTGACGGGTGGGAGCGAATGGGGGAGTCCAGTGCCTTTCTCCTCCTCCCGGTTGATGGGATAGCCGCTCGCCCGCCCCAGGAAGGGCTGGATGAGCATGCGGTCGAGCCACAGATCACGCCGGGTGCGGAACTGCTCGATGCCGATGGTCATGGCCTCGTGGCCCTCGCGCGGCTGCGGCCGGTAGGTCCCCAAGAGCCGGTCCCACCACGGCAGGTTGAAGCCGAAATTGCTGTTGGTCTCCGATGGATGGATGGAGTGGTGCACCTGGTGCATGTCGGGCGTCACCACGATCAGGCGCAAGGCCCGGTCGAGGCCTGCCGGGATGCGCACATTGGAGTGGTTGAACATGGAGGTGGCGTTGAGCAGCACCTCGAATACCAAGACCGCCGCCGCCGGCGGCCCCAGCGCCACCACCACCGCCAGCTTGATGCCCATCGACAGCAGGATCTCGCCCGGATGGAAGCGCAAACCGGTGGTGACGTCGAACTCGAGGTCGGCATGGTGCATGCGGTGCAGCCGCCACAGGGCCGGCACGGCATGGAACATCACGTGCTGCAGGTAGATTGCCAGGTCGAGCGCCAGCACCGAGCAGGCGAAGGCGAGCCATGTCGGCGCGGAGATGATGTTGAAGAGGCCCCATCCGTTCTTTTCCGCCGCCAGCGCCATGCCGACGGCGACGACGGGAAAGACGAGACGCACGAAGGCAGTATCGAGCGCCACCACGGCGAGATTGTTGCTCCAGCGCAAGACGCGCGGGACGTCCCGCCGCCGCCGCGGGGCGGCTACCTCCCACGCCGCCATCACGGCAAGCACGCCGACAAAGAACGACAGGCGGACGATGGGCTCGTTGGCGAGCAGGAACGCGGACATGGCGTGCACGGTGTCGGAGCCTAAGGGGGGCGATGAAACGATTTCCCCGTATAGGAACCGCCATCCCCCTGCGTCAATCAAGCGGCCTTCACTTAGCCGTTACGGTAGAGATAGCTGTAGGCGTTGATCGCCGGCACCCCGCCGAGATGGGCATAGAGCACCTTTGAGCCGGCGGGGAAGAAGCCTTGCCGCACCAGGTCGATCAGCCCCTGCATGGATTTGCCCTCATAGACCGGGTCGGTCATCATGCCCTCGAGCCGCGCCACCAGGCGGATGGCGGCGTTGGTCTCGGCCGACGGCACGCCATAGGCGGGATGGGCGTATTCGGTCTTGAGCACGATATCGTCGTCTGTAATGTCGCGGCCCAGTTCGACCAGTTCGGCGGTGTTGCGGGCAATGGAGAGCACCTGTGCGCGGGTCTTGTCAGGCGTGGCGGAGGCGTCGATGCCGATGACGTGCTGCGCCCGCCCGTCGGCGGCGAAGCCCACCAGCATGCCGGCGTGGGTGGACCCGGTGACGGTGCACACCACGATATAGTCGAACCTGAAGCCGAGATCGTGCTCCTGATGGCGCAACTCGTCGGCAAAGCCGGCATAGCCGAGCCCGCCCAGTCTGTGCACCGAAGCGCCGGCAGGGATGGCGTAGGGCTTGCCGCCTTTCGCCTTCACGTCTTCCAGCGCCCTTTCCCAGCTCTCGCGGATGCCGATGTCAAAACCTTCATCGACCAGCTCGACCTCGGCCCCCATGACGCGTGATAAGAGGATATTGCCCACCCGGTCATAGACGGCATCGGGAAACGGCACCCAGCTCTCCTGCACCAGCCGGCACTTCATGCCGATCTTGGCGGCGACGGCGGCCACCTGCCGGGTGTGGTTGGACTGCACCCCGCCGATGGTGACGAGCGTGTCGCAGTTCTGCTCGATGGCATCGGGAATGAGATATTCCAGCTTCCTGATCTTGTTGCCGCCGAAGGCGAGCCCCGAATTGCAGTCCTCGCGCTTGGCATAGATCTCCACCTTGCCGCCCAGATGATCGCTGAGCCGATGCAGCCTCTCGATCGGCGTATGCCCGAACATGAGCGGATAGTGTGGAAAACTTTCGAAAACTTTGAGCATGGCGTGTGATCCCTGTCGGGTGATGAGCGATCGGGCTTGAGTGTAGCCATCAGCTCTATGGGAATCGCAAGGATTTTCTGTAACACTTGCCTTCCATGGACGAGACCAGGATCGACCGCGCCGCCATGGGCAGACTGGCCAAGGCGCTGGCCTTCATCTGCGGAGGCGAGCACCCCACCACCATCGCGTTGAAGACGGCGGCCGAGACCGGCTCGGCGATGGACATCAAGAAGACCCGCGACCTCTTCCTGCGCCTGAAGCCCGGCGACCGCAAGGCCGCCATGGCCATGCTCGAGGAGTGAGCGGGCAGGGACCGGCAACGGCTCAATCGCCTTTGAGACAGGGTTGCGATGGCGTCACATCGATCGATCATGAGCCACGACCTGACCAGCCTGGTCGCAGATTCGATCTCGGCAAGTTCCTGGCGCATGGAAACGCTGCAGGCTGTCAGAAATGTCGCACTGCCGGATTGGGCTATCGGTGCGGGATTTGTACGCAATGCGGTGTGGGATCGGTTGCATGGATATCCTTCGCCCACGCCACTCGCCGACATCGATGTCTTGTTCTTTGATCCCCTACACCTCGGCCCCGATGTGGAGCTCGAGATTGAATGGTCACTTCGTGCGGCGCTTCCGAAGCGGCCCTGGTCGGTACGCAATCAGGCGAGAATGCATCTTCGCAACGGCGATCGCCCCTACCGCTCCACTGCCGACGCCATGTCGTTCTGGCTGGAAACGCCGACATGTGTCGCTGTGCGGTTCGATGACGACGACCATATTGCCGTCATTGCGCTTTTCGGTCTGTCGGACCTTGTCGATATGCGGGTTGCGCCGACAGCAACTGGCTACCGGAAGATTGACCGGTATCGGGAACGGATGGCCGCCAAGAACTGGCCTCTCACGTGGCCAAAAGTGAAAGTTATCGGTTTGGGCTAGAAGTCGGCCGCTTGCGGAGCAACGCTCTCCATTCCCCCGGCCTGTCACGGCCCGCCGCCCTGTGCCCTGAAGAACAATACCTGCGTATCGCCGTAGACCCGTCGGTCGATGAGGCTGAGGCCCTGCGGCACGGTAACCTCCGCCCGCTCGGCCTCCTCCAGCACGACGACGGCGCCGGGTTTGAGCCATTCGCCGTCGATGAGGGCGGTGAGCGCCTTTTCCCCCAAATCCTTGCCGTAAGGCGGATCGGCGAAGGCAAGGTCGAATTGCGGCTGCGGCGCGGCGCGGCCAAGGCGGGTGGCATCGCGGCGCCAGATCTTTGTGAGGCCGAGGACGCCCAGCGCTTCGGCGTTGGCGCGTAAGGCAGCGCGCGCCTCGCCCGCCTCCTCGATGAAGAGCACGAAGCAAGCACCGCGCGACAGCGCTTCCAGCCCCAGAGCGCCTGAGCCGGCAAACAGGTCGAGCACCCGCGCGCCTTCAATTGAAAAATCAGCGATCCCGTGTTCGAGGATGTTGAAGATTGCCTGCCGCACCCGCTCCGCTGTCGGGCGGGTGGCAGCGCCACGCCTTGTCACCAGCGGGCGGCCGCTAAACTTTCCGCCGACGATGCGCATGGGGTTTTGCCGCCGGCTTCTTCTTCGCCCAGCCCTCGCTGGAGCGCTGAGACGCGCGCCCGCCGCCAAGCTGCTCGGTGATCACCTTCGCGGAGACTTCGTCCACCGCGCCGGGCTTTAGTTCGCCCAACTGGAACGGGCCGAAGGAGGTTCGGATGAGACGGTTCACCTTGAGCCCCAGGTGCTCGCACACCTTCTTGATCTCCCGGTTCTTGCCCTCCCTCAGCGCGAAAGTGAGCCACGCATTGCCGCCCTGCACCTTGTCGAGCTTCGCCTCGATTGGCCCGTAGTGCACGCCCTCGATGCTGATACCCTCGGTAAGGTTCTCGAGCGCCGCCTCGTCCACCTCGCCGAAAGCGCGCACCCGGTAGCGCCTGACCCAGCCGGTGGCGGGAAGCTCGAGGAGCCGGGCAAGCCCCCCGTCATTGGTGAGCAGCAACAGCCCTTCGGTGGCAAGGTCGAGCCGGCCGATGGAGACCACGCGCGGCAGGTCTTTCGGCAGCGTATCGAACACGGTGGGGCGGCCCTTTTCGTCCTTGTGGCTGACCACGAGCCCTTGCGGCTTGTGGTAGCGCCACAACCGGGCCGGTGCTTTCGCCGGCAGCGGCTTGCCGTCGATGAGCACGTCGTCGTTCGCCGTCACGGTGCGCGCCGGGGTGGTAAGCGTCTCGCCGTTGACGGCAACGCGGCCTTCGGCGATCCACCGCTCGGCATCGCGCCTGGAGCAAAGCCCGGCGCGCGCCATCACCTTGGCGATGCGTTCGCCAGCGGGCGGGGCGGTCTCTTTCGCTTCCTTCACCATGCGCCACTTCTAATTGGTTTACCGGTTTGGCGAAATGATGAATCAGCCTTGACCACGCGTGACATGGCGGGGCGGGTGTGGTGAGATGGCGCGGTCCGTCCCCCATTCAGGCCTTTTGCGGCGGACAGGGAGAGTGAAATGTCAGAGAGCGTCTACAAGGTCGTCGAGCTGGTGGGCACGAGCACCGAATCCTGGGAAAAGGCGGCCTCGGCCGCCGTCAACCAGGCGGGCAAGTCTCTGCGCGACCTGCGGGTCGCCGAAGTGGTCGAGCAGGACCTGGTCATCAAGGACGGCAAGGTCGAGGCCTACCGCGCCAAGGTCAAGGTGTCGTTCAAGTTCGAAGGCCAGGGCTGAGCGCGAAGGGGCGCGAGCCCCGCAAAGGAGGCGGAACGCCGCATGGCGGCATGAAAGCCTTAAGCGAGGCCATGCGGCGCGCCCTCGATGAAGCAGAGGACGCCATGCGGCGCGGCGAGGTGCCGGTGGGCGCGGTGATTACCGATGCCGCCGGCCGCATCGTCGCCGCCGAGGGAAACCGCACGCTTGAGCTTCTCGACCCCACCGCCCATGCCGAGATGCTGGCAATCCGCGAGGCCTGCCGGCTGACCGGCTCCGAGCGCCTCATCGGCCATGATATGCATGTCACGCTGGAGCCGTGCACCATGTGCGCCATGGCGATGTCGTTCGCGCGCATCCGCCGGCTCTATTTCGGCGCGGGCGACCCCAAGATGGGCGGCGTTGAGCACGGGGCCCGCGTCTTCACCCTTGCCACCTGCCACCATGCGCCCGAAGTCTATGGCGGCATCGGCGAGACGCGCGCAGCCGACTTGCTGCGCCGCTTCTTTGCGGCAAAGCGCGAAAGCCCTTGACGGCGCGGGCGCAAAGAGGCAAACGTCAGCCCCCATGACGAACCGCCAGCAACCCGTCCGCAACATTTGCGGCATTATTATCGGCTAGCACAGACGCGCTGGCTGGCGGCCGCATTCCTCAATCCAAGATGAAAGCGATCCGCGGGGCCGGCCCCGGGGAGAAGCAATGGCATTGCGGCTTTTCAATTCGCTCACGCGACAGAAGGAGGAGTTCCATCCTCTCGATGCGAACAACGTGCGCATGTATGTGTGCGGGCCGACGGTCTACGACTATGCCCATATCGGCAATGCGCGCCCGGCCATCGTGTTCGATGTGCTCTATCGTCTGCTCAAGCACCTTTACCCGGGCAAGGGTACTGCTGCTGACGGAAGTCGTGTCACCTATGTGCGCAACATCACCGACGTCGACGACAAGATCAACGCGCGGGCGAGGCAAGAATACCCCGACCTGCCGCTGAACGAGGCGGTGGCCGAGGTCACCGAGCGCACGACGAAGCAGTATCACGCCGACATCGCCGCGCTCGGCTGCCTGCCCCCCACCATCGAGCCCACCTGCACCAGCCACATCCCTGACATGGTGAAGATGATCGAAGAGCTCATCGCCCATGGCTGCGCTTACGTGGCCGATGGCCATGTGCTGTTCGAGGTGGCGAAAGCGAAGGATTATGGCGCCCTCTCGCGCCGCTCGCTCGATGAGATGATGGCCGGTGCCCGGGTGGAAGTGGCGCCCTACAAGAAGAACCCCATGGACTTCGTCCTGTGGAAGCCGTCCGACGCCGAAACCCCCGGCTGGCCTTCGCCGTGGGGCCGCGGCCGGCCCGGCTGGCACATCGAGTGCTCCGCCATGAGCGCAAAACATCTGGGCAAGGTGTTCGACATCCACGGCGGCGGCATCGACTTGCAGTTTCCCCACCACGAAAATGAGCTCGCCCAGACCCGCTGCGCCTTCGGCACCGACGTCATGGCCAATGTGTGGATGCACAACGGTTTTCTGCAGGTGGAAGGCCAGAAGATGTCCAAGAGCCTGGGGAATTTCGTGACGATAAATGAGGTGCTGCACCAAAGGCCCGGTGAGGTAGCACGGTTGGCGATGCTGATGACCCATTACCGGGAGCCCATCAACTGGACTCACGATCAGCTTGAACAGGCGCGGTCGGAGTTGGCGCATTGGACTTCGGACAACCAATTCGCAGTCGAAGCCGCTCACGTCGAGATTGATCGAAGGAAGGGGAAGTCACTTGAGGCCTTGCCCGATGCCTTCTTGGCTGCGCTGCTAGATGATTTGAACACGCCTGCCGCCATTACGGCAATTCGCAGTCACGCAACGGCATCCTCCGGTAAACCAAGTGAACTACGGCAAATTTATTCGATGGCCAATCTTTTGGGATTGCTTAGGGCGGACCGCCTTGGCGTCCACACAGGCACTGTTTTTGGAGGCGCCTTGAAGCGCGAGGTCGTGGAACTAAACCGCCCGCTGCGTGCTGCTGTGGCAAATGGATTGAAAGAAGAAGAAACAAGACTGGTCAGGCAGATAGAGAGTTGCGGATCCAAAGTGACCATCCATCCGGATGGCTGGGTTTCCATAGATTCTGTCGACCAAGTTAGAAATAGGGCCGTCGAACACCTCATCACCGCCCGCAGCGCCGCCCGCGCGGCAAAAAACTGGGCCGAGGCGGACTGTATCCGAGACGAGCTTTCCGCCATGGGCATCCAGCTCATGGATTCGAAGGACCCCAAGACCGGTGAAGTTGTCACCACGTGGGAGGTGAAGCGATGAGGGTGGTTTTGGGAGCGAAGAAGACCCCCACCCCGGCCCCTCCCCACAAGGGGGAGGGGAGCAGATGGAGTTGCGGCGATGACCACACCTGACGACAAACCGAAATCCTGGCGCGACAGCCTGCCGTTTCCGCGCCAGTGGTCGGTCTATGTTGCGATCAAGATCATCGTGCTGGCGCTGGCCGTCTATGTGTTCCTGCATTGGCAGGGGATTCTGTGATGGATGCGCTCGCCAAAACTCCCCTCCCCCTTGTGGGGAGGGGCCGGGGGTGGGGGTCGCGAGGAGAAGACCATGCCGACCAGTATTGCATCAAAGACTCGTCAACGCGCCCGCCGCCTGCGCCATGAGATGACGCCGGTCGAAGGCATCTTGTGGTCGAAGATCAAGACGCTGTGGCGCTCTCACGGGCTGCACTTTCGCCGGCAGGCGCCGGTTGGACCGTTGGTGGTGGATTTTGCCTGCCTGTCGCACCGGCTGGTGGTCGAGATTGATGGACCGAGCCACGACCGGGAGGCATCGGCGGCACGTGATGTTGAGCGAGACACATATCTGCGAGGGCAAGGGTTCAGAGTGCTCCGCGTATCCAACGCCGACGTGATGCATGACAGTGAGAGTGTGATCGACACGATTATTCGCGAGGCGCAGCGATGAATGATTCATGGCCAACCCCCACCCCCGACCTCCCCACAAGGGGGAGGGGAGCGAACTTTCCATCAGACGGACCCGAACCCATGACCCTTGAACGGCTTTACCTCTATGACACGACGCTGCGCGACGGGGCGCAGACGCCTGGGGTGGATTTCTCGCTCGAGGACAAGCTCACCATCATCGGCCTGCTGGACGAATTGGGCATAGACTATATCGAGGGCGGCTATCCCGGAGCCAACCCGACCGATACCGCGCTGTTCGCCGAGCCGCGCAACACCCGCGGCCGCCTTACCGCCTTCGGCATGACCAAGCGCGCCGGGCGCTCGATCGCCAACGATCCCGGCATCCACGACCTTTGCTCCGCCCATGCGGATGCGGTGTGCTATGTGGCCAAATCCTGGGACTACCACGTGCGCGTGGCGCTCGGCACCACCAACGACGAGAACCTGAAGGGCATCCGCCAGTCGGTCGAGGCAGCCCGCGCCAGCGGCAAGGAAGCCCTCGTTGACTGCGAGCATTTCTTCGACGGTTTCAAGGCCAATCCCGGATATGCGCTCGCCTGCGCCAGGACGGCGCACGAGGCAGGCGCCCGCTGGGTGGTGCTGTGCGACACCAATGGCGGCACGCTGCCCGACGAGGTCGAAGCGATCGTCGCCGAAGTGACAAGGACCGTGCCCGGCGACAGGCTCGGCATCCACGCCCACAACGACACCGGCCAGGCGGTGGCCAATTCACTCGCCGCCGTGAGGGCCGGCGCGCGCCAGATCCAGGGCACTTTGAACGGCCTCGGCGAGCGCTGCGGCAATGCCAATCTCGTCACCCTCATCCCCACCCTGATGCTGAAGGCCGCCTTTGCCGAAAGGTTCGACATCGGCGTGACGGCCGATGGGCTCAAGTCGCTTACCCATGTCTCGCGCGTGTTCGACGAGATGCTCAACCGCGCCCCCGACCGCCAGGCGCCCTATGTGGGCGACAGCGCCTTTTCCACCAAGGCGGGCATCCATGCCTCGGCCATCATGAAGGAGCCGGAGACTTATGAGCATGTGAAGCCGGAAAGCATCGGCAACCGCCGCCGGCTGCTCGTCTCCGACCAGGGGGGCAAGTCGAACCTTGTGGCCGAGCTCGCCCGCATCGGCATCGAAGTCGAGCGCTCCGACCGGCGGCTCGACAAGCTTTTGGCCGAGGTCAAGGCGCGCGAAGCCGCCGGCTATGCCTATGAGGCGGCCGGTGCCTCCTTCGAGCTTCTCGCCCGGCGCACGCTGGGCTCGGTGCCGCGCTTCTTCGAGGTGGAGAGCTTTCGCATCATGACCGAGCAGCGCCACAATGCCGTCGGCAAGGTGGTGACGGTGTCGGAAGCCGTGGTCAAGGTGGTGGTCGACGGTGAGCGCTTCCTCTCGGTGGGCGAGGGCAACGGCCCGGTCAACGCCCTCGATGTCGCCTTGCGCAAGGACCTCGGCAAGTACCAGCGCCACATCGCCAATCTGGAGCTGGTCGACTACAAGGTGCGCATCCTCAATGGCGGCACCAGCGCCACAACCCGGGTGCTGATCGAAAGCCGCGACGATGCAGGCGAGCGCTGGTTTACGGTGGGCGTGTCGCCCAACATCGTCGATGCCTCGTTCCAGGCCCTGTCCGATTCGATTACCTACAAGCTGATGCGCGAAGAAGCGCGCGGAACGGTCGCGCCGTCGGCGGCTGCGGTCGGATAGCGTCGACGCTTGAGACGGACTCTTTTTGTCTTGTCTTTGCGTCATGCCCGCGGAAGCGGGAATCCAATGGCGCCTGCCATCCATGTTGGTAGGCTATTGGATGCCCGCATCCGCGTGCATGACGATGGAAATGGCGGCAGGTTGAATCCAAAGGTCGTCGGCATAAGCCATGCGCTTGACGCAAGGGCTGCATGAGGCGGGCGGCGTTGCAAACAGCAATTCTTGCCGCCATGGTGCGCCGTCATGGCCGTCATCGAACCACCGGTGCCGAAATCGTCCGCCGTTGCCTCCGAGGCCGGCAAGGGCGTGCTGCTGGCGATTGCCGCCTACGGCCTGTGGGCTTTTTACGGCCTGTTCTTCAAACAGCTTGCCGATATAGACCCGCTGGAGGTGGTGGCCCAGCGCGGCTTCTGGGCGGTGCCGGTGGCGGGAGTGATCCTGTTCGCCATGGGCCGCACCCGCGACATCTATCGCGCCTTCACCACTCCGCGCCTGATGGGGATGCTGTTTCTGTCCACCCTCAGTGTGGCGACAAGCTGGGGATTCTTCGTGTGGGCGGTGGGCACTGGGCGCACGCTGGAGACGTCGCTCGGCTACTACATCAACCCATTGCTCAGCGTCCTCATTGGCTACGTGCTCCTGGGCGAGCGCCTGACCACCTTGCAGAAATGCGCCGTGGGCCTTGCCGCCGCGGCGGTCGTCATCCAGACCGTGGCAGTGGGTGTCTTTCCCTGGCTGGCGCTGACGCTCGCCGGCAGCTTTGCCTGCTACGGCTATCTGCGCAAGACCATCGACGTCGGCCCGGTGCAGGGTTTTTTCGTCGAAGCCGTGCTCCTGTCGCTGGTCGGCATCGCCATCATGGGCTGGCTCACCGCCCATGGCCGCGCGAGTTTCGGCGACGGTGCGCGCCACACCTTTCTGCTCATCACCTGCGGGCCGATGACGGCTGCTCCCCTCATGCTGTTTGCGGCCGCGGCGCGCCGGGTCAATCTCGCCACCATGGGCATGCTGCAATACATCGCCCCGACCGGGCTTTTCCTCACCGCCATATTCGTTTTCGGCGAGCCGGTGGACGCCGCGCGCCTGTCGGGCTTTGCCCTCATCTGGTCGGCGCTGGCGCTCTATTCGTTCGAGGCCTGGCGCCTCGACCGCAAGGCAAGAGCCTGAATTTTCAAAGCTTTCGCGGTGCCGCGGCCATCGCTGGCCGGCGCGGGCGGGTGATGCGCCGGCGGAAAGCGGGGATGATGGCCTCAGCCCTGTCGACCACGTCGAACTGCACTTCCAGCCCGGCGCGGATGAACTGCTCGGCGCGCATATGGGCGAGAAGCTGGATCAGCGGCGCCCAGTAGCTTTCGATATTGGCGAGGATGATGGGTTTGGCGTGGCGGTCGAGCTGCGCCCAGGTGGAAATCTCGATCAGCTCTTCCAGTGTGCCCATGCCGCCCGGCAAGGCCACGAACCCGTCCGACTTTTCGAACATGGTCATCTTGCGCTCGTGCATGTTGGCGGTGACGATGAGCTCGCTCACGTCGGTCAGCATGCGCTCGCGCTGCACCAGAAAATCCGGGATGACGCCGATCACGCGGCCGCCGCCCTTGAGGGTGGCGCGCGCCACCTCGCCCATGAGGCCGAGGCTGCCGCCGCCATAGACAAGCCCGATGCCTTCCGCCGCCAGCGCCGCCCCGAGCGCGCGCGCGGCTTGCGCATAGGCCGGATTGAGGCCGGGTCCCGAGCCGCAATAGACGCAGATGTACTGATTCGTCGTCATGGTCGCCCATGTCACCTGACACGCCTGTCGTCGTCAAGCGACGCCGCGTTCCTCGGTTAAGCGGAAAACCCGGTCGGAATCGATTGCCGCAGCTCCTAAGTCTTTGTAACGAATTGCCTTGCAGCGCAGCACTGCTTAATTATAGGAAGGGGCCACGGCAGTCGGGTTCGCGCGTACGGTTGGTTGTATTGGCGCTACCCGTATCATCATCGAATCGGATAGCGAACGCATGGCAATAAGACCTCTTGCGCTATATGTCGGGGCAGCAGTGGCAACAGTGGCCGTCCTGGCAGGCGTGAACTATGGCCGCTGGTCGAAATGGCAGGCCCCGGTCAGCCCCTCGGGGCCGGTCGAAGTGAAGATCACGCCGCCACCCCAGCCGCAGAAACAGGCCGAACAGGCGGCTGAACAGCCGGCGAAACAGCCTGAACAGGCAGCGAAACAAAAGCCCGAACAACCTGAACAAAAGGCCGAACAGCCGCCGGCACAGCAACAGCAAGCACAAATGGCCGAACAGCCGCCGGCACAGCAACCGCCAGCGCAGAGGACCGAGCAGCCGCCGGCCCAGCAGCCAGCCGCGCAGCAACCGGCTGCACCGCAAAAGCAGGCGGCCGTCGAGCCGCAACAGCAGCCCGCCGTCGCGCCGCCGCCTAAGTCCAGCACCGAGGCACTGGCGCCGCCGGTGCCCGCTGAGCAGTCACTCTCCTTCGACATCGTGCGGGTGGAACCCGGCGGCTCCGCCGTGGCGGCCGGGCGTTCGCATCCGGGTGCCGAGGTGCTGCTCAAGCTCGACGGCAAGGTCATCGGCCGCGCCAAGGCCGCTGAGCGTGGCGAGTGGGTGATCGTGCCGGATCAGCCCATCGCCAAGGGCGATCATCAGCTCACCCTCGAAGCGACCGATGCCGACGGCAAACACGCGGTGTCGCAGCAGACGGTCATCGTCAAGGTGCCTGCAAGCGGTGAAGATAAGCCGCTGATCGTGCTGGCCGAACCGCAAAAGCCGTCGCAGGTCCTGCAAGCTCCGCAAACGGCGGGCAAGACCGTGGTGGCCGAAAAGGAGGTGACCCAGCCCGCGCAGCAACCGCCGGCTCAGCCCGCCCAGCAACAGCCGGCGCCGCAGCAGCCGACACAGAAGGCCGAGCAACAGCCGGCGCCGCAGCAGCCGACACAGAAGGCCGAGCAACAGCCGGCGCCGCAGCAGCCGACGCAGAAGGCCGAGCAACAGCCGGCGCCGCAGCAGCCGACACAGAAGGCCGAGCAACCGCCGGCACCACAGCAGCCGACACAGAAGGCCGAGCAACAGCCGGCACCACAGCAGCCGACCCAGCAGGCCGAGCAACCGCCGGCGCCGCAGCAGCCGACACAGAAGGCCGAGCAACAGCCAGCGCCGCCGCAGTCCGCCCGGCAACCGGCGCAACCTGCCCAGCAGCCGTCGTCCGCACAGACGGCCGAGCAAGCCGCCGCCAAGGCAGCGCAGGAAGCTGCCGCCACGAAGGCGGCGGAAGAAGCCGCCGCCAGGGCTGCAAAGAAAGCCGCCACAAGCCAAGCCGCCGAGACGGCGGCGCGCAAGGCCCTTGCGCTCGGCAGCGTCGATTATGATGAAAAGGGCAACATGATCTTCGCCGGCCGCGCCGTTCCCGGCGCGACCGTGCGGCTTTATGTGGATAACGGCTATCTCGGCGATGCCACGGCCGATGGTAACGGCAACTGGACCTATTCCAGTCAGGAACAGATCGCCGCCGGCGACCATCGCCTGCGGGTGGATGCGCTCGGAAACGACGGCAAGGTGTTGGCGCGGGTCGAGTTGCCGTTCACCCGTGCCGGTGGCAAGGAGATCGCCGCCTTGCAGAAGTCGCGCAAGGCGGAGCAGGAGGCGCAGGCCAAGCCCTCGAGCGAGATCAAGGCGCCCGCCATGTCGGGCGAAAAGGCCGTCGAGGCGGAAAAGCCCTCGACGCCGGGAGAGCCGGCCAAGACCGGAAAGCCCGCCGAGACCGGAACGCCGGCCCAGCAACAGGCCGCCGCCGAGCCCAGCCCCGCGCCCTCGAGCGAGGAAGCGGCAAAGCCGCAGGTACCCAAGAGCGGCCGCGTCGTCATCCAGCCCGGCAACAACTTGTGGCGGATCGCGCGCATCATCTACGGCCATGGCATCCAGTACACAGCGATTTACCAGGCCAACAAGGACGACATCCGCGATCCCAACCTGATCTATCCGGGCCAGATTTTCACCACCCCCGGTGTGGTACCGCCCAAATACATCGACCCGCGCCGTCGCCGGCCGCTGACCGCGGCAGAACGCGCCGCCGCCGAGGCAGCCGCCGCCGCCGAGCAGTGAGGCTGTTGAGAGGGCCGGGGCCCGGGGACTTTCGGACAGGGCCCGGCCTGTCTTTCTCGCGGCCAGAAGTTGGCGGCATCGGAGAGTCGTTCCGCTCGCTCGCCTCCCCCTTGTGGGGAGGGGCAGGGGGTGGGGGTCCAGCATCAAACGAAGTGAGGGAATGCGCGGCCCTTGTGAGCCGGAGCGGCCGGGGAAGAGTCAAGTGCCATGGTTCCCGGGAGGACCCCCACCCCCGGCCCCTCCCCACAAAGGGGAGGCGAGCTGAGGGGTCCCTCGTCAAAGGCTCCGTTTCAGCCGGCCTCTCCCGGCTCGGTGCGGACCCCGATCGAAAGGCCGACACTGCCCGCGCAAGGGGCGGGCATTGCAATGTTCTCCGGATGGTCCCAGATAGGGTACGTTCCGATCTGCCCGTGACGCCGCGGCGGGCCGGAGCGTATGTTTCCGCCTGTCCTGCCCGAAAGTGAGACATGCCCCGCCACCTTCCCGTCACGCCGCGCTCCCCTCATCTTCGCGGCAAGAGCCAGCTCGAAACGCTGCGCGCGGTGCTGCCTTACCTGTGGCCCGAAGGGCGCTTCGACCTCAAGTGGCGGGTGGTGGTGGCGTTCATCGCGCTCATCGCCTCCAAGGTGGTCACCGTCATCACGCCCTTTGCCTTCAAATATGCCGTCGATGACTTAACGGCGATCGAGAAGGGGGGCGCAGCGGCAACGGCTGCAACCGTAGTAGCGGTCCCCGTCGCTCTGATCCTCGCCTATGGCTTCGGGCGCATCATGATGGTGGCGCTGGCACAGTTGCGTGATGCCTTCTTCGCCAAGGTCGGCCAGCACGCGGTACGCGAGCTTGCCATCCGCACCTTCCGCCACCTGCATGCGCTGTCGCTGCAATTCCATCTCGAACGGCGCACCGGCGGGCTGTCGCGCATCATCGAGCGCGGCACCAAGGGCATCGACGTCATCCTGCGCTATTCGCTGTTCAACACCATCCCCACCATCATCGAGCTCAGCTTCGTGTGCGCCATCCTTGCCTGGAAGCTGGGCTGGATTTTTGCCGTGGTGATCGGCGTCATGGTGGTCTTCTACATCGGCTACACCTACTGGGCGACCGAGTGGCGCATCTCCATCCGCCGCGCCATGAACGATGCCGACACCGATGCCAACACCAAGGCCATCGACAGCTTGCTCAATTTCGAGACGGTCAAGTATTTCGGCAACGAGGCGCACGAGGCGGCCCGCTTCGACCGCTCGATGGCGCGTTACGAGCGCGCGGCGATCAAGACCTGGACATCGCTCGCGGTGCTCAATGCCGGCCAGACGGCGCTGTTTTCGGTGGGCCTCACCATCGCCATGGTGCTGGCCGCCCGCGGCATCGCCGCCGGCCAGATGACGGTGGGCGACTTCGTCATGGTCAATGCGCTGCTCATCCAGCTCTACATGCCGCTCAACTTCCTCGGCAGCATGTACCGCGAGATCAAGCAGGGCCTGATCGACATCGAGGCGATGTTCGATCTTCTGTCGGTGGAGCCCGACATCCACGACCGGCCGGGCGCCAAGCCGCTCGAGGTGACCAAAGGCGAGATCGCGTTCAACCACGTGTCGTTCGCCTACGAGGCGGCGCGGCCCATCATCAAGGATCTTTCCTTCAGCGTGCCGGCCGGGCACCGCGTGGCGATCGTCGGGCCCTCGGGGGCAGGCAAGTCGACCATCTCGCGGCTGCTGTTCCGCTTCTACGATGTCACCTCGGGCGCCATCCGCATCGACGGCCACGACATCGCCGATGCCACGCAGGGCTCGCTGCGCGCGGCCATCGGCATGGTGCCGCAGGACACCGTGCTCTTCAACGACACCATCCGCTACAACATCCGCTACGGCCGGCCCGATGCGTCGGAAGACGAGATCGTGGCCGCCGCCAGGCTCGCCCAGATCCACGATTTCATCGTCAGCCTGCCGCAAGGCTATGACAGCATGGTGGGCGAGCGCGGCTTAAAACTGTCGGGCGGCGAGAAGCAGCGCGTGTCCATTGCCCGCACCATCCTCAAGGGTCCGCCCATCCTCATTCTGGACGAGGCGACTTCGGCGCTCGATTCCAAGACCGAGCAGGATATCCAGGACGCCTTGCGCCTCGTGTCGCGCGACCGCACCACGCTGGTGATTGCCCACCGGCTCTCCACCATCGTCGATGCCGACGAGATCATCGTGCTCGAGGCCGGCCGCATCGCCGAGCGCGGCACGCATGAGACGCTCTTGCGCGCGAACGGTATCTATGCCGCCATGTGGAACCGCCAGCGCGAAGCCGACGAGGCGAGAAGGCGCCTGGCCGAAAATCTCGACGAACGCGGCCCCACCGCCGAAGAACAGGCGCTCCTGGAGCTGGCGCCAGGGGAGTAGAGGCAACCAGCTCCCTTCCCCCTTGTGGGGGAGGGACCGGAGGTGGGGGGTCAACTCATGAAGGGTGGAGGCTTGTTGCTTGGCCCCTACGCGGTGGTGAGGTCGGGGAGGAAGTAGCCTCAGCGGGTCTTTGCGAGAACCCCCACCCCCGGCCCCTCCCCACAAGGGGGAGGGAAGCGGCGGGGCCTGTCTGCAACTGCCAACTTGCACCGGCGCCCTGCGCCGGCCTAGATAACGCGACGTGAAGCCACTTGAAGGGGAAGGCGTGCTCGATTCGATCAAGGCGGCGCTGGTGCCGGTTCACCGCGAAGGCTATCGCTTCATCGCGATCTTTCTCGTCATCAGCCTCATCCTGTTCTGGCTGTTGCCGGATGTTTTTGGCTGGCTCGGCCTCGTCATCACCGGCTGGTGCGCCTATTTCTTCCGCGACCCGCCGCGCGTGACCCCGCTGCGTCAGGGGCTCGTCATCGCCCCCGCCGACGGGCGGGTGTCGGCGGTCGAGGAGGTGGAGGTGCCACCCGAGCTCGACCTCGGCGAGGAGCGGCATGTGCGCATCTCCGTCTTCATGAACGTCTTCGATGTGCACATCAACCGCTCGCCGGTGGATGGCGTGGTGCGCCGCATCGCCTACATTCCGGGAAAATTCCTCAATGCCGAGCTGGACAAGGCGAGCGAGGACAACGAGCGCCAGGCCCTCACCCTGAGGATGGCCGACGGGACGATGATCGGCGTGGTGCAGATCGCAGGGCTGGTGGCGCGGCGCATCGTGCGCTGGGCGGAGACCGGCGATCAGCTTGTAGCGGGCCAGCGTTTCGGCCTGATCCGTTTCGGCTCGCGCGTCGATGTCTACCTGCCGCACGGTGTTTCGACGTCGGTTGCCGTGGGCCAGCGGGCAGTGGCGGGCGAGACGGTGATCGCCGATTTGACCGCCGCCGAGGGCCCGCGCGAGGGCCGCCGGAGCTGAAGGACGAGGAGCGCCATGAACGGCGACGACGTGGAACGCGAGCTCAGCGATCGCCGGCGCGAGCGCGCCCGGCGCCTGTTCCGCTTCAAGCGCATCCCCTTGCGCATCCTGTTGCCCAACCTGATCACGCTGCTCGCCCTGTGCTCGGGCGTCACTTCCATACGGCTTGCCATCGAGGGGCGTTTCGAGCTGGCAGTGGGGGCGGTCATCATCGCCATCGTGCTCGATGCCATGGACGGGCGCATTGCGCGGCTGCTGAAGGGCCAGTCACGCTTCGGGGCCGAGCTCGATTCGCTTGCCGACTTCGTCAATTTCGGCGTCGCGCCGGCGGTGATGGTCTACACCTGGTCGCTGCACGCGCTGCATAACCTCGGCTGGGTGGCGGCGCTGATGCTCGCCATCTGCTGCGCCTTGCGCCTGGCGCGGTTCAACGTCGCGCTTGATGATCCCGACAAGCCGGCCTGGGCGGTCAACTTCTTTGTCGGCATTCCCGCACCCGCAGGTGCCGGGCTCGCCATGGCACCGCTCTATCTCGGCTTTCTCGGCATCATCCCCGACGGGCCGGAGGCCTCCCCCTTCATCCTGCCTTACGTGGTGGCGGTGGGCGTGGGCATGGTGTCGAAACTGCCGACCTATTCCGGCAAGGGTTTCGGGCGGGTGGAGCGCGATATGGTGCTGCCGATCCTGGCCGGCATTGTGGCGACGATCGTGCTGTTGATCGCCTTCACCTGGGAGGTGCTGAGCCTCATGGCGGCGGTCTATATCGCGCTGCTGCCCATGGGAGTGAGGAGCTATCGCCGCTACAAGGCCGCCGATGCCGCCGCCGCGGCGGAAAAAGTGGCAGCCGAGGCGGAGGCGCAAGAGGCCAAGGGTTAAGCCGGAACGTTCGGTCCCCCGGCTATTGCACGTTCTTCTTCCGTCGCCGCTTTTGCTGATTTTGGCCGCCCCTGTTTCTGTTGAGTGTTGGCTTGTTCTGTCTCAGTTTTCTGATTTGCTGCCTGTTGTTGTTCTTACGTTGTAGTCTGAATTGCTTTGATTTCAAGCGCTGCCTGTTCAGCTTCATCCGCTGCTTTTGTCGTCTCGGTTTATTAATTTTTTGTCGCTTCTTTTTATTACGCTTGAGTTTATATTTTTTCTTATGTTGTTTTCGCGACTTCAATTTCTGCTTCTGCAGTTTATTCTTTTTCCGCATTTGAAGCTGGTGCTGCCGCGTTTTCTTCCGCAGTTTCGTCTTTTTTCCCTGTTGGCCGATGCCGGACTTGCGCTGCTGTTGCAGAGTCTTCATCCGGTGCCGCTTTCTGGTCTCGACCGCCCTGCGGTGGAGGTTGTTGCGCTTGTCGCCCTCCAGGCTCCTGGCGAAGTGCCGGCGGTGGTAGTCGCGGAACTTCCTGTGGTCGAAGCTGATCTTTCGCCGGTCGACCTTGCGCCAGTCGATATCCCTCCAGCGAAGCGGGCCGTTGATGTTGCGGCCGCGATAGCAATGGCGGCAGTTGATGCTGAAATTGTAGTTGTGGCCCCAGCGTCCTCCCCACAGGCCGTGGCGGTGCCAGTCGATGGCGACGCCCCAGACCACACCGGTCACCGCGGCGGCGAAGAAGGTGGCGGTGGGGTCGTAGTAATAGGGATAGGGCTCGGGGTAGTAGCCAAGGGGAACCGGGGCGTAGCCCGGCTCATACAGCATCTGCGGCTCATAGCGCGGCACATAAAGGTATTCGTCGCTCACCGGTGCGATGACGATGTTGTCGTCCTCGCGGCTGACCTTCGTCTTGCTGTCGGATTTGAGCACGCCCTCGTCCATGGCCTTGTCGCGCAGGCGCTGGATGGCGGTGAGGACGTCTTGTTCCTGATAGGTGACGGCAGTGCCCAGTTCCTCGGTCCAGTCGGGATCGCTCACCATCATCTTCACGATCTCGGGGTAGTTGAGCAGCGAGATGACGCTGCCGTCCCATTTGGGATCGGGCTTGAGAGAGGGGTTCCTGGCGGACTGCTCGAGAAAACGTTCGGCCGCGACGATCTCATCGGGATAGAGCGCGGCCGCCGTGATCAGCGCCACCAGATCGTCAGGATAAAGGGCGATGCGGGCAACGAGGATGTCCATGTCCTCTGCGCTGAGCAGGGGAGGAGCGGCGTCCTCGGCCTGGCTATCGGTCGCGGCCGTCTGCTCCTGCGCCAGTGCTGAAGGCACCATTACCGGCACGGCGAGCAGCAACAGGCCGGAAAGGAGGCTCAACACATGAACAAACTGCTTTGTTTTCATAAACTTGATCCGCATTCCCACACAAAGACAATCTCGCGCCGGCCACGCGCATGGCACCATCATCCGCGGCGACCTGCCGGAGCTTCGCAAGGGCCTGACGCAAGCATAGTTCATCCGCCGGTCGTGTCCACCAACGTCAATTTGACAGTCGGCTGAACAAAATGGAACGGGGCCGTGGCGGCCGCTCACAGCACCCGGTCGAGATCGGCGATGATGTCGGCGGCATCCTCGATGCCGACCGAAAAGCGGAAGATGCCGTCGCCGGCAAAGGCGCGGTAGCGCTTTTCCGCCTCGGGGCCGAGGCGGAAGGTCGACTGCATCAGATCGGCGGTGGGGATCCAGTAGACGAGCGAGCGGTGATGGCCGAGCGAGACGGCGTAGTGCACCACCTCCAGCTTGTCGATCATGAGCGCCGCCAGCGCCGGGCCGTCCGACACCTCGAAGGTCATCATGCCGGAAAAATTCTTCATCTGCCGGCGGGCAAGCGCGTGCTGCGGGTGGGAAGGAAGGCCCGGATAATGCACCCGCTTGATGCGCGGGTGTCCCTCGAGCCAGTGCGCCACCTCGAGCGCCGTTTCCTGGTGCGCCTTCATGCGCAAGGGCAGGGTGGCCGCCCCGCGCAGGATGAGCCAGGCGTTGAAGGGCGACAGCACCCCGCCGTAATGCACGCTGGCCTCGAGGTTGAGCGCCTCCAGCTCCTCGCGCCGGCCGACGACGGCACCGCCCATGGCATCGCCATGCCCGCCGATGTATTTGGTCAGCGAATGCATGACGAAGTCGGCCCCGAGGCTCAAGGGCCGGGTGGCGACGGGCGAGGCGTAGGTCGAATCGACCACAACATCGCGCACCCCGACCTTGTGGGCGAGGCCGGACACGGCGGCGATGTCGGTGAGGCGCATGATGGGGTTGGCCGGGGTTTCCAGCCACACCATCTTCGTTTCCGGCCTGATGGCGGCGGCCACGTGATCGAGGTCGGAGGTATCGACGGGGGTGACGGCGATGCCGAAGCGCGGCAGGGTATCGCGCACCAGTTCGGCCACGCCGACATAATTGGTGTCGGAGATGACGAGGTGGTCGCCCTCGGACAGGCGCCCGGCGAGGAGGGCATGCGCCGCCGCCATGCCGGAGCCGAATGTAAGCGCCATTTCGCCGCCTTCCAGCGCGGCGAGTTTTTCCTCCAGTTGCTTGACCGTCGGGTTGGAGAGGCGGGCATAGACATAGCCCTCGTAGCCCGAGCGGTTGCGGGCGGAAAAGCCGGCCATCTCATTGGGGGCGAAGGTGGACGACATGACGAGGTTGGGCGAGGAGGCGCGGGTGACGGGGTCGATGCCCTCGCCCGCGTGGATGGCCAAGGTGCGCTCGCCCCATTGGGGCCGGTTGGTGTTTTTGGTCATGTGTTGGCGTTCCTGTTCGGCGCGAATAGTGATGGTCACGACAATCTATCCGCGATCCCCGTTGCCGTCATGCGCGGGCGTGACTCGCGCATCCTTTTCGAAGGCGGCGCGTAGGGCAAAAGCGATGGCCGGGTCATAGCCCGGCCATGACGATCTAACAAACGCGTTGCGCTACTCCGCCGCGTGGGGGAATTCGCGCACGTTGCCTTGCTCGTCTTTCGCGGGAGCGGCAGGCGGCGTCTCGCCGCGGCGGCGGGCGCGGAAGGCGGCAAAGCTTTCCTTCCACACGGTAGGGGCGGCCAGCAGCACCGGGTTGAGCACCAGCGTCAGGATGGTAGCGAAGGCAAGGCCGGAGACCATGGCGGTGGACAGGTGCACCCACCAGGCCGAGGTCATGGAGCCAATGCCGATGTGGCGGGTGAAGAAGTTGACGTTGAGCTGGAACATCATCGGTAGGAGGCCGAGGATGGTGGTGGCCGTGGTGAGGAACACCGGGCGCATGCGCACCGCCGCCGTGCGCAAACTGGCTTCCACCGGGTGCATGCCGCGCCTGAGCATGATCTGGTAGGTGTCGATGAGCACGATGGAATTGTTCACCACCACGCCCGCCAAGGCCACGATGCCGGTGCCGGTCATGATGATGGAGAAATACTGGCCCGTCACAAGCATGCCCAGCAGCACGCCGACGGTCGACAGCACCACCGTCATCAGCGTGAGGGCGGTGTGATAGAAGCTGTTGAACTGGATGATCAGGATCATGAACATCAGGAACAGTGAGCCGATGAGCGCCTTTTCCAGGAACGCAGCCGAATCCTTTTGATCCTCGTCGGTGCCGCGGAAGCGGAAATGCACGCCCGCCGGCCAGCTTTGCGACTTCAGCCACTGGTTGAGCTCGGCGATCTTGTCGTTGGCGAGCACCCCTTCTCTCACATTGGCCTTGACGAAGACGCTGGGCAGGCCGTCGCGGCGGTAGAGCGTGTTGACCTGCGGGCTCACCTCGCGCTTGACGAAATTGGCGAGCGGCTGAAGCCCGGTCGGCGTCTTGAGCTTGAGGTTTTCAAGCCCTGCGATGGAGCGGTCCTTTTTCGGCAGGCGCACGCGGATGTCGACCTCGTCGCGCGAATTATCCGGCCGGTATTTGCCGATCAGCGCCCCGTTGGTGACGAGCTGCACCATGCCGCCGGCCGAGGCCACGTCGGCACCGAAGCGGCCGGCCTCCTCGCGGTTGACGCGGAAATCCCACTCGTAGCCGGGAAGCGGCGTCTCGTCCTCGATGTCGCGCAGGCCCGCCATTTCGTTTTGCATGTGGGCGTGGATGCGCCGCGCCACCCGGTAGGCGGTCTGGCGGCTCTCCGAGGCGACTTCCAGGCGGATGTCCTTGCCCGATTTGGGCCCGCCTTCGAGCGCGCGCACCTCGACCTTGATGCCGGGCACATGCGCGGTGAGGCGGGTGAGCTCGGCCTTCATCTGTTTCCACGGCTGGCGCTTGTTGACCGGGGCGAGCTCAAGCGTGAGCTGGCCGATCACGTCGACCGGAATATCGAGATTGGCCCCCAGCGCGCTGCCGCCCGGGTCGGTGCCGGCATAAGTAGAGATGTTCTCGATGCCGGGAACGCCGGTGACGATTTTTTGCACCTGGCGCACCAGGGCGAGTTTCTGCGCGTTGGCGAGATTGCCGCGCCCGCGCACATAGACGATGGCCTGCTGCGGCTCGGTCTCGACGAAGAACTCCGAGCCGGTGGGATGGGTGGCGTAGGTATAGGCGATGCCGCCCACGATGCCGCCCACGGCCAGGATGACGAGGAGCGGACGGCGGATGGCGCGCTGCAGGAAGCCGAGATAGAACCCCATGAAGCCGGTAAGCTTCTTATAGTCCATCGTCTCGTCGTGGCCGAGACGTTCGAACATCGCCTTGTTCTCGGGATCGCACTTGCCGATGAGCGAGCCGACGACGGGCAGGAACACCATGGCGGTGAGGAGCGAGGCCGAGAGAACGATGATGACGGTGAGCGGCAGGTATTTCATGAACTGCCCCGCCACTCCCGGCCACAAGAGCATGGGCAAGAAAGCTGCGAGCGTCGTCAGGGTAGAGGAAAAGATCGGCCAGAACATGCGTTTGGCGGCCATGATATAGGCCTCGCGCCGGTCGACCCCCTCGGCCATCTTGCGGTCGGCGAACTCAACCAGCACGATCGCCCCGTCGACCAGCATGCCGACGGTGAGCACCAGCCCGAACAGCAGCATGATGTTGACGGTGTAGCCGAGCAGCGCCACCAGCAAAAACCCGACCATGAAGGAGGTGGGAATGGCGAGCCCCACCATCAGCCCCGAACGCACGCCGAGGGCGGCGACCACCAGCATCATCACCAGGATGATGGCCAGCATGATGGAGTTCTGCAGCGAGGTGAGGATGTCGCCGATGAGGCGCGAGCGGTCGAGGGCGAAGTCCACATGCACCGTCTTGGGCCATTGCGCGGTGGTGGCCCGCACCACCTTCTTCACCGCGTCGTTGGTCTCAAGGATGTTGGTGCCGAGGCGCTTGACCACCTCGATGGTGATGGCCGGGCGCCCGTTGAACAGCGCGTAGCGGTTGCGGTCCTTGAACGAGCGTCGGACCTCGGCCACGTCCTTGAGGGTGACCACGGTGTTGCCCGAGACCTTGACCGGCAACGACATGACGTCGGCGGCGGAATTGAAGACGCCGGGCACCTTCAGCGTGAAGCGCCCGTTGCCGGTATCGATCGCGCCGGCAGCCACCAGCCGGTTGTTGCGCGACACCATGCTGAGCAACTCGGCCTGCGAGACGCCGTAGGATTCGAGCTTGTCCTTGTCGATGATGACTTCGAGAAGCTCCTCGCGCTGGCCAGTCATGCGCGCCTCCAGCACGTTGGGCACCGCCTCGACGGCATCCTGAAGGCTGCGGGCGCGCTCATAGAGCGTGCGTTCGGGCACGTTGCCGGACAGGGCGATGACCAGCGTCGGGGCGAGGCTGAGATTGACCTCGTTGACGGTGGGCGAATCGGCCTCGGACGGCAGACTGGCCTTGGCCTCGTCCACCTTGGTGCGTACATCGGCCGCCGCCTTGTCGATGTTTACCCCTGTATCGAAGCGCACCAGGATGCCGGCATGGCCTTCAGAGGAAATGGTGGTGAGCTCCTTGAGCCCATCGAGGCCGCGCAGCTTTTCCTCAACCGGCCGCGCCAGCAGGCGCTCGGAATCCTCCGGCGAGATGCCGGCGAGCGGGATGGAGACATAGAGCACCGGTATCTTGATATCCGGGTCGGCCTCCTTGGGGATGGCGATATAGCTCCAGATGCCGCCTATGAGCATGGCGAGCATCAGCACCAGGACTGCCCGCGGCCGGCGCAATATGGCATCGAGCGCGGCGTGCATCAGCCGTTCCCGGCGGTGGTGGCGAACTCGGGCTCGACTTTCTGGCCGTCGATCACGAAATCCTGGCCGATGGTGATCACCGTCACCTTGTCGGGAAGGCCCGTGACCCAGGTCCCTTTACGCTCCTGCGACAGGACTTTTACCGGCAGGAAGCGCGCGGTGTTCGCCGCATCGACGATGCGCACGCCGAACCGCCCGGAGTCATCCAGCGTCAGCGCCGAGGGCGGCAGGAGCTGGGCCTTTTGCGGCGGCAGCGGCACATCAAGCTCGGCGGTTACGCCTTCGCGCAACCTGTGGCCGGAGTTCCTGACCTCCACCTCCACCCGGAAGGTGCGGGTGGCGAGATCGGCGGCAGGCGCGATGAAGCGCACGCGGCCGCTGACCGTCTCGCCGGTGGCAAGACGCGCGGTCGCGGTCATGCCGTTGTGGATGGCGGAAATCTCGCGCTCGCTTGCCTGGGCGACGACGATGAGCGGATCGAGCACCGAGATGGTGGCGCACACATCGCCGGTCTGCAGATAGCCGCCGGCCTCGGCCGGTTTGGAAACGAGCACGCCTGCGATCGGCGCCCTGATGGAGGTCCAGCCGATGTCGTATTTCTTCTGCTCCACCGCCGCCGTGGCGAGATCCATGCGCGCCTTCTCGGTGGCGAGCTTGCTGGCGGAGACGAAACTCTTGCCTTGCAGCATCTTGGCCGCCTCGTAGTCGCGCCGGGCGCTGGCGAGCTGGGCTTCGGCCTGGGCGAGCTCGGTCTTGCGGTTGGCCATGTCGAGCTGGCACAGGACATCGCCGGCCTTGACGCTGTCGCCCTGCTGGAAGGAGGAAGATTCGATCAGGCCCTTGGTGCGGGCCCTGACCGCCACCCGTTTGGAGGCCTCGGTATAGCCGCGCACAGTCACCGCAGCCTTGCGCTCTTGCGCTTCGAACGTCTTGACGCGCACGGCGAAGGGTTTTTCGGCCGGCCGCGCCGCAACCGTCGCTTCGGCCCTGATGGCATCGGCGGGCGGAGCGGAAAACTGGCCGGTGGCAAGCCAGCCCGTCACCGTCAGGCCAAACAGCCCGGCCCAAATGTAGGAGCGTCTCATGGGCGAAGGGTCCCCGCTTCACTCGGCATGGCGCCACTCGGCGGCCTGGCGGCGGGTTGCCCCGGCCAGCGTTTCGCTTCGCACCCGGCGCATATAGTCGACCGCCGCCGCCAGCACTGCGCGGCCATATCCGTTGACGAAGCGCGTGCCCGCATGGTCATCGGCGTGCTCGGTACAGGCCTCGACCCGGGCGAGCTCATCAGCCAGCCGGACGAGCTGGGCGTCGTAGACTTGTTCGATGTGACCATCATCGATCTCGGCGCCGAGCAGCATCTGGAACAGGAATTCCGACTTGAACTTGTCGTGTGCGGGCATCACCTGAAGGGCCTCGGCGAGGGCGCGCCTGCCTTCGGCGGAGATGGCATAGACCTTCTTGTCCGGCCGGCCGGTCTGTTCCTCGGCCCTCACCGTGACAAGATTTTCCCCCAGCATCTGGGTGAGAGCGGGGTAGATGGAACCGTAGCTGGCGTCGATGAAGTGGCTGAACATGCCCTCCTCGATCATCTTCTTGATCTCGTAGCCGGAGGCCTCGTGGAAGGTGAGAATGCCGAGACACAGTGTTTTGACGTTCATGGCGGACCCTGCGGTATGTTTCAGCCCGATATATATCGATCCGATATAAAGTCAATGAGGCGGCAATGTGATGGTCAAGAGGGTGTGACGGCTCAAAGAGCGACAACATGTCCTCTCCGTCGGTCTAATTCTCCGGGTAACCAATATGCTGTAGTTTCCGCCTCGCGCCGACGATCGGGGTGTGCCGCGGCGATAGGGCTCTGACGGTCGGAAAGGGCAAGAATGCCATTTGATTTCAATAAGCTGGTGAGCGAGCACCAGGCAAATGCCTATGGGCTCTATGAGGCCAACGTCAATCCGCGCTTTGCCAAGGCGCTGAAGATCATCGGCTTCGACAACACCTATGTGCGTGCCGAAGGCCCTTATCTCTACGACGACAAGGGCCGTGAGTATCTCGACATGCTGGCGGGCTATGGCGTGTTCAATGTCGGGCGCAACCACCCGGTGGTGAAGACCGCGCTCATCGACTTCATGCACTCCGACTTCTCAAGCCTCGTGCAGATGGAAGCGCCGATCCTCGCCGGCGTGCTGGCGGGCGAGCTCAAGAAGCGCACCGATCTCGGCCTCGATTACGTCTATTTCTGCTCGACCGGCGCCGAGGCCAACGAGGCGGCGATAAAATTCGCCCGTCGCGCTACCGGACGCGCGCGCCTGCTTTACGCCTCGTCTGCCTTCCACGGTCTCACAACCGGGGCGCTGGCGCTCAACGGCTCGGACGTGTTTCGCGAAGGTTTCGGCCCCCTCATCGCCTCGGACAAGGTGCCCTTCGGCGATCTCGCCGCTCTCGAGGGGGCGCTCGGCAAGGGCGATGTCGCGGCCTTCTTCATCGAGCCGGTGCAGGGCAAGGGCGTCAATATCGCGCCCGACGGCTATCTGGCCGAGGCCGCGCGCCTGTGCCGCCGCCACGGCGCGCTTCTTGTGGTCGACGAGGTGCAATGCGGCATGGGCCGCACCGGCCGCTTCCTTGCCACCCATTACGACTCCGATGCCGAGCCCGACATGGTGCTGCTGTCGAAGGCGCTGTCGGGCGGCTACGTTCCGGCAGGCGCGGTGCTGATGAAAAAGCCGGTCTTCGAAAGGACCTTTTCCTCGCTCGACCGCGCCGTGGTGCAGTCGTCCACCTTCGGCAAGTCGAACTTCGCCATGACGGCAGGGCTGGCGACACTTGCCGTGATGGACGATGAGAAGCTTCTCGACAACGCCACCGCCATGGGCAACCTCCTGGGCGAGCGGCTGTCGCAGCTCAAGGGCCGTTTCGAGTTCATCAAGGACGTGCGCTGGCGTGGGCTGATGCTGGCCATCGAGTTCCACCGGCCGAAGTCGCTGAAGCTCAGGACCGCCTGGGCCACCGTCAACCGCATCAACAAGGACCTGTTCTGCCAGGCCGTCACCATTCCGCTGCTGGCGGATCACGGCATCCTGACGCAGGTGGCCGGCAATCACATGACCACCATCAAGCTGATCCCGCCGCTCGTCATCTCGAAGTCTGACGTGGATCGCTTCGTCACCGCGTTCGAGGATGTCATGACCGGCCTTCATCGCTTTCCCGGGCCTGCCTGGGAGAGCCTCTCGCGCATCGCCAAGAACGCGCTGGGCACGAGCCAGGCCCAGGAGATCAGCAAGGATCGGGCCGCCAGCGCATGAGATTCGGCTCCAAGGTTGCGAGCTTCGCCGGCAAGGCCTGCGAATGGCTCGCGGTCACCTCGGTGCGCCATGGCGTCACCACGGTGCTGGTTTTTACGATTCTGGCGGCGGCCTCGAGCGTCATCGCCGTGCGCGATCTGGCGGTCGACACCAACCCCGACCAGATGATCTCCAAGACGCTGCCCTTTCGCAAAGATCATTTCGAACTCCTGAAAGCCTTTCCGGCGCTGGAGAACACCTTAGTGGTGGTGATCGACGCCAAGACCGGCGAACAGGGGCTTGAGGCTGCGCGCGCCGTGGCGCAGTCCTTTGCCGCCCGGCCGGACCTCTACGACAAGGTCTATGCCCCCGGCACAGGCAAGTTCTTCGAGGATTACGGCCTGCTCTATCTGCCCAGGACCGAGGTCTCCAAGGTCGTCGACAGCGTCGGCCAGGCAGCGCCGCTCCTCGGCGTTCTGGCGCAAAAGCCCAACATCTCAGGCATGGCCGACCTTGTGGGCGGCATGGCCCAGGCCGCCGCCATGGGGTCCGTGCCAGCCGGCATGGAGCGTATCCTGAAGGCCGCCGATACCACCCTGGCCGCCGAACTGAGCGGCAAGCCCAAGCCGCTCGACTGGGAAGCGCTCGCCGGCAACCAGGATGAGAACCTGCCCAAGCGCTGGTACGTGATGGCCTCGCCCAGGCTCGATTATTCCAAGCTCGACGCCTCGGCCGGCCCTTACAACGAGGCCAGGAGGGTGGTGGCGGATCCCGAGATCGCCCGCAACGGCGATGTGAAGCTGCATCTCACCGGCGAGGCGGCGATGAACGCCGAAGAATTCCACACGGTGACCGCCGGCGCCGCTGTGGCCGGGCTCGCCTCGCTGGTGCTGGTCTCGGTGATCGTTTTTTTCGGCCTGCCGCTGCTCAGGCTCAACATCGCGGCGCTGACGCTCCTGGTGCTCGGCTTTCTCATCAATGCCGGCTTTGCCACCATCGCCGTCGGTCATCTCAACCTGATCTCGGTGGCCTTCGCGGTTCTGTTCATCGGGTTGGGGGTGGACTATGCCGTGCATGTGATCCTGCGCTTTTGCGAGGAGGTGCGCTCCGGCTTCGCTCTGGAAGACGCGGTGAGGCGGGCGGCCGACAGCGCCGGGCCGGCCCTTGCCTTGTGCACGGCAACGACCGCCCTGGCGTTCTTGTCCTTCACCCCTACCGCCTTTGCCGGCATGGCGCAGCTCGGCGTCATCGCCGCGGCCGGCACCGTCATCGCCTTCATCGCCAGCCTGACCCTGGTGCCGGCCATTCTCTCCTTCATGCCCTCGGTGGTGCCGGCGCTCAGAGCAAGGCCCCCGCGGGCGTGGAAACGGACGCGGCAGATCACCGGCACCCTGCGCCTGCCGGTGAGCCTTGCCGTCATCGTGCTGGCGGTTCTCTCCATCTTCCTGTTGCCGGATTTGCGCTTCAACGGCGATCCCGTCGATCTGAAGGATCCCAACTCGGCCTCGGTAATCATGTTCAAGAAGCTGGTGGACGAGAACCCGGGCCTCACCTTTGCTGGCGAGCTCCTCATCGGTGCGCACCAGAATGCGGCAAGGGAGGAAAAGCGGCTGACCGCGCTGCCCGAGGTGAGCGAGGTGCGGAGTCTCGCAAGCTACTTTCCGAAGAACCAGACGGCAAAGCTCAAGCTGCTGGCCGGGCTCAGGCAGCGGCTACCGGCCAAGGTCGCCCCGCTTGGCGAGCTCGACGGCCAAGCCCTGTCAGCGGCGCTTGAGCGCCTGGGCCAGACGGCGGCCTATCTGGCGCAACTGCCGGAAGCCCCGACCGATTTGCGCGAGGCGGCAGGCGATCTGGCCCGGCGCATCGATACCTTCCGGCAAAAGGAAAGGGGCAGCGCTGAGGCGCTTTCCATGCTCGACAATGCCTGGTTCGCCAATTTCCCCGCGACCATGCAGCGCCTGATCCTGCTGGCCTCGACGTCCCCCGTCACCGCCGCCAACATCGATCCCTCCCTCAGGGACCGTTTCATCGCGCCCGACGGCCGCCAGCGGCTGGAGGTCGTGCCGTCGGGCGACATGCGCAAGACGGCCCAGCTCGACCGTTTTGTCGACGCCGTGACCAAGGTGGCGCCGACCATCGTCGGCCCGCCGGTCGAGATCACCGGCTCGGCGAGAGCCGTGGCCGATGCCATGACCAGGGCGGTGATCTTCGCTTTCGCGCTGGTGATCATCGCGGTGACCCCCGTGCTGCGCCGGCCGCTCGACATCGTCCTCGTGCTGTTGCCGCTGCTGCTGGCGGCCCTGCTGTTGTGCGGCTACACGGTGGCGTTCGATTCGCCCTTCAACTTCGCCAACGTCATCGTGCTGCCGCTGCTGCTCGGGCTCGGGGTCGATTCGAGCATCCATTACGTGATGCGCGCGCGCGAGCACCATGAGGACCACATCGTCGACACCTCGACGCCGCGCGCCGTGCTGGTCTCCGCCCTCACCACCATCGGCTCCTTCGGCACCTTGTGGCTGTCGCCCCATCGCGGCATGGCGTCCATGGGCGAGCTCCTTACGATTGCCATTATTGTGACGTTGATCACCACCCTCATCGTCCTGCCCCAGCTCATCGCCTGGGCGGACCGTCTGTTCCCGCCGCCGCCCCGCCGGCCCTTGACGTAGCAGACCGCTTGCGCCTAACCATGGCAGCAGCCCAAACGCTTGGAGATTACCCCTTGTCCGTCCCTTTCATGCAACAGCTCCGCGTTGCGAGCTACATCCTTGGCCAGAAACTCAAGGGCAACAAGCGCTACCCGCTGGTGCTCATGCTGGAGCCGCTGTTCCGCTGCAATCTCGCCTGCGCCGGCTGCGGCAAGATCGATTATCCGCGCCCCATCCTCGACAAGCGCCTGAGTGTCGAGGAATGCCTCGACGCGGCGGACGAGTGCGGCGCGCCCATCGTCGCCATCCCAGGCGGCGAGCCGCTCATCCACAAGGAGATCGGCGAGATCGTCGAAGGGCTCGTGGCGCGCAAGAAATACGTCTCCCTGTGCACCAACGCGCTCTTGCTGGAAAAGAAGCTGCACCTGTTCACGCCGT
>Ga0307436_1000101_pt1 | contig 34360 bp, 32 predicted proteins | sample SalMarWE160440MG_FD_202513 | JGI IMG/M metagenome (GOLD analysis project Ga0307436, IMG submission 202513) | Salt marsh sediment microbial communities from the Plum Island Ecosystem LTER, Massachusetts, United States - WE1604-40 | ecosystem: Environmental > Aquatic > Marine > Intertidal zone >...
CATGCTCATCCGGCGCGAGGCGTTCGAGCAGGTGGGCCGATTCGACACACAGTATCGGTTGGCCAGCGACCATGACTGGTTCGTACGGGCCAAGGACGCCAACCTCCCGACGGAATGGATGCCGGAGGTGCTGCTCCAGAGGCGGGTTCACGACGCCAACGAGTCAAGGCGGATCGGCGCCGCGCGGGAGATGCTGGCCGTCCACCGCGCCTCGGTGAAACGCAAGAAGGCCCGCGCCGCGCAGGAGTCTTGATGAGCGGCACGCCGTCCACCAGCGTAATCATCACGTACCACAACGAGGTCGCCTACATCCGAGAGACGATCGAGAGCGCCCTGGCTCAAACCGTCCCCGTGGAGTTGATCGTCGTGGACGACGGTTCCGACGAGCGAATCGACGGGCTGATCGAATCGTTTTCAGTTCCGATCCAGTATCTGGTTCAGGCCAACTCCGGTCCGGCGGCGGCGCGCAACACCGGGCTGAGTGCGGCACGGGGGGATTTCATCGCCTTTCTGGATGCGGACGACCTGTGGCCGCCGGAGCGCTCGGCTCGGCTGCAAGCGGCACTCGCCGATTCGCCATCGGGAGGCATCGCGATGGGCTACGTCCAGCAGTTCCACAGCCCGGAGTTGAGCACAGAAGAGCGCCGGCGATACTACTGCCCGCCTGACCCGATGCGGGGTGGCATGCTCACAGCTAGCCTCATCCGAAGGGAGAGCATCGAACAGGTCGGGGTGTTCGCGACCGATATGCGGCTCCAGCAAGATATGGACTGGCTCGCACGGGCCAGGGAACAGGGCATCGAGACCGTGACGATCCCGGATGTCGTCACCATGCGCCGCATCCACGGACAGAACTACAGCCTCCAGATGGAGCGCCTGCGCTACGTGCGCTCGGCGCGGGAAGCATTGAAGCGGCAGCGAGAAGCGAAAGACGAGTAGATGGCGGAGAAGGACCAGCGCCGCGCCTGGCAGGTCGAGCCGGAGGCCAACTGCTGGCCGACTCCGGAGCAGGAACTGCTGCTGCGGGCCGCCCTGCGGGACGGTGAGGTGGGAGCGTGGGAAGAGTGGCGCCGACGGGTAAGGCTGGAGGACGTGGATGCCGGTTCACATCGCCTGCTGCCGCTTCTATACCGCCGCCTGAGCAAGCAGGGTGTCGCCCACCCCGACCTGCAGCGTTATGCCGGGGTATACAAGCTGGTCTGGTACCGAAATCAGATCATCTTTCGACAGATGGACGAGCTGCTCGCCCTCTTCCAATCGCAGGGCATCGACACCCTGATCCTCAAGGGCACCTCCCTCATCCTGCTCTACTACCGCGACTTCGGTACACGCGCGATGAACGACTTCGACATTCTCGTGCCGACCGAGAGTGTTCGCCAAGCGATACAGGCGCTGGAGGCCGCGGGATGGTCAACCGAGTTCCCGACTTCCGAGTGGCGGCTGCGCCTGACCCACTCGATGCTCTTCCGTGACGCTGAAGAACACGAGTTCGACCTCCACTGGCACGTGATGGAAGAAGCCTGTCTGCCCGGCGATGACCGTGCCTTCTGGCAGGACTCGATCCCCATCACCCACAACGGCATCCAGGCGCGCGCGCTCAACCCGACGGACCAGCTCTTGCACAACCTGATACACGGGCTTCGCTGGGCCGAGATGCCACCAGTTCGCTGGGTGGCCGATTCGATCTTGTTGCTCGAGCAGGCAGGTTCCCAGGTGGACTGGGAGCGGCTGTACGAGTGCGCGATCCGCTCTCGGCTGACGGTGCCGCTCTACACGGGGCTGAGTTATCTCAGCCGAGTCTTCCAGTCCCCGATCCCCTCGCAGGTGGTGACTCGCTTCGGGCAGGCTGCCGTCTCGCGCCGGGAAGTCGTGGAGTTCCGGGTCAAGGCTCGGCGGCGCAACCCCTGGCGGCGGCTCCGCTTCCACTGGTTCAACTATCGACGGCTACGCCCTGTCATTCCGGCAACGCTTCCGGTGCTGGGATTCGTGCGTTATCTGCAGGGGCGTTGGGGGGTCGAGCGATTGTGGGAGCTACCCCTCTTCATCTGGGCCGAGTCTCGCCGGCGCCGCAAGGCCGCGCAGTCGAGAGTTGCAATGCAGCGGCAAGCGAGTTCGACCGAGTTTCACGCCGGCTTCATGCCCTCTTCAGAAGAGAGGCCATGAACTCTATCTCCCGCTTGCGAATGACTCCAAAGAGAGCCAGCAGACCGAAGTACGTCGTCACACCGAGTGTGATGGACAAGAACAAGCTCAACAGACCCGACATCCGGCTCCACGCAACGCAGAGAACCATCCCGGAAGCCGCGAGAAGACCTTTCAAAGAGGCCTTCCAAGGGATCTCGAACTTCATCGCCGTGCGAGACAGGGTTGCCGTCAAGGCCATGGCGAATCCATAGCCGACCATGGAAGCCACACCGCCCCCGATGAGCCCCCAGTGATCGACCGCAACGAAGAGGATGGGGAGATAGGCGATGGATGCCACACCCTGAGCAACCGCCAGGCGACGCGTATCCTTCACCAGCTGAAAGGCAACCGAGAACGAGGATTGGATGCCAAAGAACAGCCCGGCCAGTCCCAGGGCGGGTATGAGCGGCGCAGCGTTGCGTGCGATCGATTCGGTGGCCAGCAGGTTGAGAATGTCCCGCCCCAGGACCGAAAGACCGGCAACCGCAGGCAGTGCCAGAAGAACATAGAGTTTCAGGCTGTTCGAGAGCAGCCATCCTGCGTGGGCTCGCTTGGCGCGGTCCCATGCTCTGCTGACGGCCGGGACAACTGCCGTGCCGATGGGCGCCGAGATCTCACGCACGATTCTCGATAGACCGTAGGCTGCCGTGTACACCCCTACCGCTTCCGAGCCGAGCCGGGCGGCGATGAGAAGCCGATCCGAGAATGCCAGAACGGTCCCGGCCAGATAGCTCGGGACCAGGGGCAGGCTGAATCGGAACGTGGTCCGAAGCGTTCCCCACTCCGGATCGGACACCCCGACGGAGCGGATTGCGAGAAGGACAACCGCCAGGGCAAAAGTGCCTTCCCAGGCAATCGCGCCCCATACGGCCACCAGGAGGTCTCCCTGGACCAGGATCAGGAAGGCAACGACCGCAACCTGCCCCAGGATCTCCGCCAGGCTCAGGAACCCGTACAACTTGACATGATGGAGCCCCCGTTGCAGCTGGGACCCCAACTGACCAATGGCGGCAAATCCCGTCCAGAGGCCAAGCCATCTGGCAATCTCCTGATACTTGATATCGCCGAGGACGATGCGGGCGATGCCTGCCTGAAAGAAGTATGTAAACGCCGCCACCAGCACCGAGCCCGCTGCGACGACCAGGAGAATCGGCAGGAAGATCGACTGTTGCTCAGACCGGTCTTCCGTGCCGGATACAAACCTGACCAGAGCGACGTCCAGTTGCATCAAGACGATGGACACGCCGATCGTGACGGCCACCAGAGACTGAGTCCACGCCCCGTACGCCCCTGCTCCGAGGCCGCGCGCTATGACCGGGAGCAGAATGAGGCCCCTGAGGCGCGCGATGGCGCGAAAGACGCCCAGGACGCCCACGTCGCTGGCGTAGGTCAGGGCTTCGCTGTAGCGCTGAGGTTGCCGGATGGGCACCATCCGATCGTCGTTCTAACGGATGCGGTATCGCGACAGAGTACCGGAGCCGAACTCTGCCGGCAACGGCAGTCCGGCCCGAGATGGTGCTGAACGTATCAGGCGAAGAGGATGGCGAGCGGAGCAGTGTACGGATCCCGGGCGAGATCGACGCGCACGAGGCGAGAATGGTAGCGCGTACGGGATTCGAACCCGTGTTACCGGCGTGAGAGGCCGGCGTCCTAGACCCCTAGACGAACGCGCCCCGAAGCGGCCGAAATGCTAGCAAACAGGCCGCGCACCAGCAACCAGATCCGCGCTCTGGAAGCGCGGATCGGTTTGGAGTCTCTCCGTCGATCGAAGCCCTAGCCGCGACTGCGCAGCGTGGCGATGCCGATCCCCAACAAGAGAAGCGCTGCGCCGAGGACCGCCGGTCCGGGAAGCGTCGGTGCCGGATAGATCTCAGTCGCCATCGCGGTCTCTGCGTTGCAGTCACCTTCGACCACCCACTCCGCCACCGGCGCCTCGTCGACGAGGAAGAGAATGTCCCAGGAGTAGGTGAAATTCGTGTCCGTGATCCCTGTCGCGTAGTCGCTAGTCAGGATCGTTTCCTTATTTGTCTGAGGGGTGTCGGCGAAGAAAGTGTCTGCCTCACCACCCTCGGTGCTCCCCACTTCTGTCCCGTTGGCAGACTCTACGACGCGCACATGTGGAGGAGTCGGGAAATCGTAGTCCGCCTGGATCGTGACCTGTATGTAGCCCGGTTCACACGAGTACAACGTCACGTCATGAATGTAGATGAGTCCGTTCTCGCTATCCCCGGGCGAGGCGATGCGCACTCCGTGGGACTGGCCCAGGGCACTGAAGGAGCGGAGTCCCGACGGCCCCGCCCACGCCGCACCGGTCACGAACAGGACCAGTGTCAACCCCAACACGACAACCACACCCCATCCAGCACGCCTTCTCTTCCTCATGATGCCTCCTAGGACCTCGTGGGCGCATAGTTCACGCTTCCGTGAACTCCTTCGCGCCGCTCCGTCAAACAAATAGACTTATTGGAATTGTAGCACGTGACCGGGAAACCGGTGCCCGTCGAGAGCACCGAGCACCGTCAGTTCGCCTCTTCGCGGAACTGAATGCGCACGCCGTCCGGGTCGTGGGTCTCGAACACCATCACGCCGTCGGCTTCGGTGCGCAGCCCGCCAGGGATGTTCTTGTCCCGAAAGCGCAGCTCCTCGTAGGCCTTCTCGGCGGAGGGCACGGAGAGCGCCAGGGTGATCTTGTGGCGCGGCCCCTCGTAGTCGTAGTCCTCGTCTCGCCCTTTCACGTCTTCAGTGCGCCCCTGGAGCTCGATCAGGGCGGGCCCGGCCGCGAACAGCGCCCCACGGCCGTCGCGATGGCTCCAGTTCCTCACGCAGGGAAAACCCAGCGTGTCTTCGTAGAACCGATTGGAACGTTCGAAATCCCTTGTCCGGATGACGACGCGAAAGTGTTCGATCTCCATGCTGATATCACTCCAGTGAAGCTGAATGTGCCGGCGACGCCCCGTGATCTTACTTGCCACACTGGCAGATCCAAAGTGCAGATGGCTGCCCGATGCCCGCTACCCGCTACCCGGCCCCCCACCCACCCCGCCGGAATGACCCGTCTCTCGCTCCGTGCTTCTCGCTTCTCGCCCAGGCCCGGATCCCCCGATCCTGGCTCCTGGTGCCAGCGCCCCGGGGGCCAAGGCCCGCGGAGCGCGATGGTATCCTCTCGCGCGTGATTCGCCGCCTGTCCGTGCTGCTCGCCTTGCTTCTGATCGCACTACCGCTGGTGGCGCAAGAGGAAGAAGAAGAGACCCCCGAAGTCCCACGAGTGCAGGTCTCCGCCAGCGCCACACTATTGTGGGCGGATACAGGCAGCAGCCTGCCAGTGCTGCGCGCCGCACCGGGCGTGCTGGTGGGATTGCAACAGGTGGTTGAGCGGCTGGGCGGCAAGCTACAACGAGTCGAGGGCGCCCCCGAGGCCTTCGTGCTCGATCTGCAAGGCACTCGCGCCGTGCTCGGTGCCGGCAGCCAGGCGGTGACGATCGGCCAGGACATCGTGACTCTCTCGCAGCCGCCCATCTTGAGCACCGCCGGTCCCCTGGTGCCGATCGATCTGCTGCAACGGCTCTACGGCGACACGCTCGGTTACCGGTTCGAGTGGCAGGACTCCACCTCCACGCTGCTCGTCGTCCAGGGCACCCGGCGCGAGATCCCGCTGACTGTCAACGTGGTCCAGCTCGAGGAGCTGACGACCCTGGTGCTGCGTTTCGATCAGTCTCCGCGTTACCGAATCGAGGAGTCCCCGGGGCTGGTTCGGGTCGACTTCACGGGTGACGTGATCCACCTCACGCAGACCCCCACTCTCCCCGCCGGCTCCCTGGCGCAACGCGTCAGGGTCGCGCCCGACAGTGTGGTGATTCAGCTGGCACCCGACGTGCGAGCCGACCATTACGTCCTCAACGACCCCTTCCGACTCGTTTTCGATCTCTACCGTGGCGCCACACCTTCGGGAGGGTCGGCGCCCGCGCTCACGCCGCCGCGCCGCCGTCCCGGTGTTCACACGATCGTGATCGACCCGGGCCATGGCGGAGACGAGACCGGAGCCGTCGGCCCGGCCGGGACCGAAGAGAAGAACGTCACCCTGGAACTCGCCCAGGAGCTGCGACAGAGTCTTCAAGCCCACTTGCCAGTCGAGGTGGACCTGACGCGAACCGGGGATGTGTCGATGCCGCTCGACGACCGCTCGGCCTTCGCCAACGCACACAAGGCCGATCTCTTCATCTCGCTGCATCTCAACTCGACGCGGGGCAAGACCGCGCACGGCGCCGAGACTTACTTTCTGAGCCTGACCGCCAGCGACGAGGCGGCGGCCGAGGCCGCCGAGGCCGAGAATGCATCGCAGCCCGACGGCGGCGATCCGCTCTATGACCTGCAGCTCATGCTCTGGGACCTGGCGCAAAGTCGTCATCTGGCCGAAAGCCAGCGGCTCGCCAAGCTGATCCAGGCGGAGCTCAACGACTCTCTCGACCTACGTGATCGCGGCGTCAAGCAAGCGCCTTTCCGCGTCTTGAAAGGCGCCGCCATGCCGGCCGTCCTGGTCGAGGTGGGCTTCATCAACAATCCCCAGGACGAGCAACGACTCAACGATCCCGACTACAGGCAAAAGGTGGTGAGCGCCCTGGTGCGGGCGATCCAGCGTTTCAGTGCCGAGATGGCCCCCGCGAGCCCGGCGGATTCGACGCCGGACAGCGCCGATGGAGCCGGCCCGTGATTCAACCCAAACGGCAGGTGGCCGCGCTGACGGCGACGCTCGTCTTAGCGCTGCTCGCGGCCTGCTCTCGCCCGGCCGGAAAGTCGACGACCGGCGCTGCCCCGGGAGCAACAGGCCCTTCGGCGGCGATCTACTTCCCCGGCACGGACGATCGGCTCCACGCCGAGACGCATCTGTTGTCCGCCTCTCTGACCACCTCCGAACAGCGCCTGAAAGCGCTGGCCCAGGCGTGGATCGATGGACCCGACACAGACGGTCTGGTGCGGCCTCTCGCCGGCGTAGAGAGCCTCCATGTCGACCTCAGTGGAGACGGCACCCTGTACGTCGATCTCTTGCCGGCCGCCGACGCAACGAAGCCCCAGCTGGGATCATCGGAAGAGCTCACCGCCATCTACAGCCTGGTGAACACATTCGCACTCAATGTGCCCGACGTGAAAACGGTCGTGCTGCTCTGGAACGGCACTCAGCCCCCGACGCTGGCGGGACACATCGACACCGGCGTACCCTTGACCGCCGACCGCTCGCTGGTCGCCGGAGAGACGACGACGCCTTGAACGACGACTCTCGGAGCCGCCCGATCGGCGTCTTCGACTCCGGTGTCGGGGGACTCACCGTGGTCGCGGCACTGCGGCGGCGGCTGCCGGGCGAATCGATCCTCTATCTCGGCGACACGGCTCGTCTTCCCTACGGCACCAAGTCGCCGGCTACGGTGGAGCGCTACTCGCAGCGCAACATCGAGTTTCTCCTCGAACGCGGTGTCAAGGCGGTCGTGGTGGCCTGCAACACCGCCTCCGCGCTCGCCTTGCCACATCTCACCCTGCCGGTGCCTACATGGGGCGTGATCGAGCCCGGCGCCCGTGAGGCACAGCGGCGGGCACGGAACCGCGTCGGGGTCATCGCCACGGAATCGACGATCGCCTCGAGCGCCTACACGCGGGCCCTGCACCAGCTGGCGCCCAATCTCGAGGTGTCGACGCGGGCTTGTCCGCTCTTCGTCCCGCTGGTCGAAGAGGGGTGGACCGACGATCCGATCGCCGAAGAGATCGCCGAACGCTACCTGGCGCCTCTGAAGGCGGCCGGTGTGGACACGCTGGTGCTCGGATGCACCCATTACCCACTTCTGGTGCCGGTGCTGCGCCGGGTGATGGGTGAGGACGTGAGCCTCGTCGACTCCGCGGACGCAGTCGCCGGGGCCGTCGCTCGGGGACTCGCCGAGGCGAACCTGCTCAACCCGGCGACCGGAGGTGGCGAGGCCCACTTCATGGTGACCGACGCGAGCGACAGGTTCCGGCGCATCGCGCGGCAGATTCTGGAGCGGGACATCAGCCTGGAGTGGGTCGACGTGATCTGAGGGGTCCGCCAGCAGCCGCCAGCCACCAGCCGCCAGCTACCCGCTACCCGCTACCCGCTGCCCGCTGCCCGCTGCCCGCTGCCCGCTGCCCGAGGGAGAAGATAGGACAGGCTCTCTTTCTGAGTCTTGCTCACTGCTCATCGCTCACGACTGGCACCTCCGATACACTCCCGCCATGTCCGACGTCGCCATCCGCCGCGTCGAGGAGCGAGCGACCGACGCTCTGCGGCCGGTCTCCATCGAGCTCGGGGTGCTGAAGTACGCGGAAGGATCCGCGCTGATCCAGGCCGGGGACACTCGAGTGCTCATCGCGGCCACGATCGAGAGTCGCGTCCCACCGTTCCTCGTCGGCTCCGGCCGCGGCTGGGCCACCGCCGAATACGCCATGCTGCCTCGTGCCACTTCGACCCGCACCCAGAGGGAAGTGACGCGCGGCCGGCCCTCCGGCCGCACGGCCGAGATCCAACGGCTGATCGGGCGGAGCCTGCGCGCGGTGCTCGATCTCACGGCGTTTCCCGATCGCACGCTGACCATCGACTGCGACGTGTTGCAGGCCGACGGCGGGACTCGCACGGCCTCGATCACCGGCGCTTATGTGGCCGCGGTGCAAGCGCTGTCCGGCCTCCTGCTAGCCGGCGACATCGAGCGGTGGCCGGTGCGGCGCCAGCTCGCCGCGATCTCCGCCGGCTTGATCGAAGGGGTGCCACTCCTCGATCTCGATGCGGGTGAGGATCAGCGTGCCGACGTGGACATGAACATCATCGCCACGCACGACGGTCGACTGGTCGAGATTCAGGGAACGGGCGAAGAAGCGACCTTCACGCGGCAACAGCTCGATCAGCTGATTGACCTCGCCTTCCAGGGCATCGCGACGCTCGCCCAGATCCAGAACGAAGCCCTGTCCGACGTGCTTGCCGATCTGAAAGCGGTGCAGGCGCACGGCCCGAGGAAGACCGCGACCCCCAAGGACGAGCAAGAGCTCTGGGACGAGCCCTGAGAAGAAGGTCGAGAGCCTGGAGCCGGTCGCTCGGCTACTGGTGACCCGTGACTCGGCCCTGGATCGGCAGCGTCACTTCGGGCTGAATCTTGCTGTCGGTCCGAATCGTCACTGTTGCCGTGAACGGACCGTCCAGCCCGGACGGATCGAGCTTCAGTTTCAGGTCCCAGACGCTGCCGTCTTTGACCGGTTCGAGGCTCGGGGCGAAATTCGGAAGGGACGAGGTCACACCGGTCAGCCGGACCGGATCCTCACCCAGGTTGCGCACCTCGAGCACCCAGGAGCGCGTCTCGCCGACGCCGGTTTCGCCGGTCTCCAGCACCGCCGGGATGGTCACCAGCAAGGGCCGTACGTCGCCCGCGACCGGCAGCTCGAGGCGCTGTTGCTGCGGATCGTTGGTCTCGATCGCGACGTGATCGCCCAGGCCGCCGACCGGAGCGTCGGAGGCCAGGGTGAACTCGATCCGCCATTGCGGCCCTGAAACCCCCTTCAACCGCTCATTCGGCAGCGCCTCGCGGACCGCGGCGCGCAGGAAGGAATAGGGAGAGTGGACGCCCGTCACCTCGAAGTCCGGCTCACCCTGCGCGAATACCGTCACGACGCGCGTCTCGGGCGGCTCACCGTAGATGTGGCGGAAGCGGAGATAGTCCGGCCTGGAGTCCACCAGGCGACGAATGTCGGCCTTTGCCGACAGCATCAAGACGGGGTTGGCGGCATCGTTGGTCAGTATCTTGATCGTCTTCGCGACCGGCCCGTCCAGGCTCGAGGTGTCGAGAAGCACCTCGATCCGGCCGGTCTCGCCCGGTGGAATCTGGTGGTCGTACCGCGCCACCGTACACCCGCAATTCGGTTGCACGTCGACGATCTCGAGGGGGGACTCTCCCGAGTTGTGCAACGCGTACTCATACTTGACGGTGCTGCCACGACGCACCACGCCGGCATCTTTCACGGCCTGCTCGAGACTGGCACTCGGCGCCGCCGTCGAAACGGCGCTGACCGATACGAGCAGGGCGAGGCAGGCGGCCGCAGTCATCCAGCGTGGCGTCGGCGCGCGATCACTGAGAAACCTCATTGGGCAATGCTATACTGACCCGCCTTCCCGCCCAACCGCCCGTGAGCCCGTCTCCTCTCGACATCTACTTCATCGCCATCGGCGGAACGGGCATGGCCCCTCTGGCCTGCCTGCTGAAGCGACAGGGTCACCTCGTACGCGGCTCCGACGCGCCGCTCTATCCGCCCATGAGCACGCTGCTGGAGGCGGCGGACATCCATCCGCTGGTGGGTTTCGATCCCGCGCACCTGGATCAACGACCGGATCTGGTCGTCGTCGGCAACGCCGTGCCGCGGTCGAACCCGGAGGCTCAGGCCGTCGAAGCCATGGGCGTCGAACGGATCTCGATGCCGCAGGCGATCAAGCGATTTCTCCTATCGGGCCGCCGGCCACTGGTCATCGCCGGAACGCACGGCAAGACCACCACGACTGCGCTGGCGGCCTACGTCTACACTGTCTGTGGGCGCGACCCGAGCTATCTGATCGGCGGAGTTCCTCTCGGCCTTCCCGCGAGCTTCCACCTCGGCACCGGCGACCGCTTCATCATCGAAGGCGACGAGTACAACGCCGCCTATTTCGATCGGGGCGCCAAGTTCCTCCACTACGCCCCCCAGACGCTGATCCTCACCAGCGTCGAATACGATCACGCCGACCTCTACCCGGATTGGGACACTCTCCTCGAGACCTACCGGAGACTGGTCGGATCGCTGCCCGCCGACGGCCTGCTGATCGCCTGTGGGGATTCGTCGGCCGTCCGGGAGATCGCCTCCCGTGCACCCTGTCGGGTCGTCTTCTATGGACTCGAAGCGGACAACGACCTCCGACCGCTCCATGCGGTGAAGGCGGAACCTGACGGGAGCTCGTTCACACTCGCGGATCCGGACGCCGGTCCGGTGAACGTGCGACTGGCCCTCTCCGGCGAGCACAACGTGAACAACGCGTTGGCGGTCTGGGCCGCCGGCCGCGCGGACGGCATCGATCCCGAAATCATGATTCATGCTCTGGCCGAATTTAGGGGCGTGCGGCGGCGCCTGGAATGGATCGGGACGGCCAACGGGGTCGATGTCGTCGAGGACTTCGCGCACCATCCCACCGCCGTGCTCAAGACGCTGCAAGCCCTGGCGCAGAGATATCCCGGCCGGCGCCGCGTGGTGGTCTTCGAGCCGCGGAGCCTGACCGCTGGACGAATGTTCTTCTACCAGCCCTATTTCGAGGCGTTCCGGCAAGCCGACCATGTACTCTTCGCACCGCCATTTCATGCCGCTCGCCTGGAGCCCGACGAACGGCTGGACTTCGATCGGCTCGCCGCCGAACTGACCGCGGCCGGTACCCCGGCGGAGACGGGATCCGATTACGACGACCTGGTGGCTCGAGTAGTCGCGGCACACCGACCGGGCGACGTGGTGATCACGATGTCGTCCGGCTCGTTCGATGGGATGCCGCAGCGGATACTGGGAGCGCTGGGACAATAATGACAGCAGGCTTGGGGCTTGGGTCGGAGCCCGAGGAGCGAGCCTATTCGGCCGACCCACCGAGCGCGGTGGGACTGCACCGCGCGCAGCGTGGAGTCGGCCAACTAGCGAGTGGTGCTTACCTGGTCACTTGACCAGCCCCAATCGGCGCAGGCGCGGCTCGAGCAACCGCCCTTCCAATCCGCCCTCGATCGGCACGCCCAGTTCCTCCAGCCCGGCTGCCGCGGCTTCCGGCATCAGTCCGACGATCTCCGCCGATCCCACCTCGACTCCAAGCGCATCGGCCTCTCGATTGACCGCCGCCAACGCGGTCGCCGGCGGAGTACGCCCCGGATCCGTCAGGTTCATCGTCACCTGGACGGCATGACGGCGGGCAAGTTGAACACCGAGCGCCCGGACCGCCGGCAGCCCGCCATTCGACTCGCGCACCCGAGCCGCGATCCGGCGCGCCACGGAGACGTCCGTGCTCTTCAGGATGACGTTGAAAGCGACGAGGGGAGCCCGGGCCCCGATCATGACCACCCCGCCGGTGGGATGTGCGCGCGGCGGCCCTTCGTCAACGACGCCGGAGAGATCCTCTCTCTCGATCGCTCGTCGGAGGATCCGGCGGGCCACTGGCAAGGCCGCCCGGCTCGGATCTCGGGCGGCCTTACCGTAGAGCACGGCCGGGAACTCCAGGTCGTCCCCCACTCGGCGGGCCAGCGCAAGTGCCGCATGGACCGCGTCTTCCATCGGAGTCCGGCCGAGGGGAACGAAGGGCACGACGTCGACGACGCCGAAACGGGGATGAACTCCCTGGTGGTCCGTCAGGTCCAGCCGCCGCAACGCGTTCTCGATGAGCTCGTAGAGGGCCGCAACCATGTTTCCCGCTTGCGCCGCCAGGGTCAACACGGCCCGATTGTGATCGGCGTCGGCCGACACATCGAGAAGATACACGCCGGCATTCGCCGCCACGCCGGCGAGCACAGCACCCAGTGCCGGACCATCTCGCCCTTCACTCAGGTTCGGAACCGCTAGCAATAGGTCGTCGGACACTCTGGATCGTCCGGCTACGCCGTCACGCAGCCGCCTTGTTGAGATTCTGCCAGCTTTGCTAGCATATGCGAGATTTTCGATTCATCCCGGTCCGCGACGCCTACGGCACTCATGACTTATCCAGGCAACCCGGCTCTCTCGCCGGAGATTCAACAACGCATCCTGGATACGTTCGGGCAGACGATCGATCTTGCGGAGCGGGCCAGCTCGCAAGAGGCGATTCTGGGTTGCGACTTCATCTTGCGCCTCGACCCGAGCTTCGAACCGGCTCGCGTACTGCGCGGGCGCCTGGAGGGAGCAGGTGACGGCCCGGTCGACGTCGACGACATCAAGGCGGCGGTACCCGATGCCGTCAGCGAGGCGGAGTCGGAAGAGCCCCTGGTGCCCCCCTCGATCGACGTCACACTGACGGAGGAGCAGCCAGCTGAATCCGATGACGACCTGCGAGCCGAGATCCGCCAGGCCTTCGAGAGTCGTGACTTCCAACGCACCCTCTCGGTCATCGCGGAGAACCAGGCCGAGCTGAGCGGCGATACCGAGATTCGCACCATCCGATCGGAGGCTTCGTCTCGTCTGGAGGCGGAGCCCTACGTCAAGAACTTCCTGGAGCAGGCGCGCATAGCGCTCCAGGACAATGACAAGAAGACGGCCACCGAATGGATCAAGAAGGCGAAATCGCTCGACCCGTCGCATCCGGGCCTCACCGAGATCGAGGCGGCGCAGGGCTTCTACGACGACCCGAATCTGAAAATGGGATATCGGCGTGACAGAAAGCCGGTCTCGGAAGAGGAGGTCGACGAGGAGATCGAGGCGGCGGCCGAGGCTGCGGCGACGCCGGAGAGCAGACCGGAGTCTCCTGCAACGGGCGAGAGCGCCCAACGGATCGCGGAGCTCTTGGCTGAGGGACAGGCCGCCTTCGAACAAAAGGACTATCAAGGCGCCATCGACGTCTGGTCTCGCATCTTCCTCATCGACATCGACCACCAGGAAGCGACCCGCCGGATCGAGGAAGCACGCCAGCTCAAGGCCGAGGACGAGCGACAGATCGAGGAGATCTATCACGACGGCCTGGCCGCCCTCGACCAGGGAGACGTCGAAGGGGCTCGCACCGCATTCGAGAAAGTGCTCGAGCAGCAGCCGCAGCACGTGGCGGCACGCGACCAGCTCAAGCAAATCGAGTCGGGGAAGGTGCCGCAGCCACAGCCTCGTCCCCAGGTCGCGGCGCAGCCGGATGAGGAAGTCCCCGAGACCTATGGCCAGCAGCCCGAAACGCTGTATGAGGCCGCACAACCTGCGGCGACTGCGGCAGCCGTTCAACGTCCTCGCGCCGCGGCCAAGCCAACTGGAAAAGCGGCGCGCTATCCCTTTGGCGGGAGGGCCTTCCTCTGGATCGGCGGCGCGGTGCTGCTCGTGGTCGTGCTCGGGGGATGGTTGCTCTACTCTCGTCGCCAGAACATCTTCCCGAACGCGAAACCCACGGCGACGCGAAAGGCAAGGCCCGCGAGCGGGCCCATCGAACGCGCCAAGAAGCTTCAGGCCGCCGGCAAGGCGGATCTGGCAGTCCAGCTCCTACAGGGAATCCTTCCTGACAATCCCGACTACGCGCAGGCCCAGACGCTCATCGCGCAGTGGCAGGCGCCTTCCTCCGGCGAGACGCCCGCAACGAAAGAGGACCTCGCCGGGCGCGAGGACCTGATCGCGCAGGCCCGTAGCGCCCACCAGAATGGCGATGACCTGGCGGCAGGGAAACTGATCGACCGGGCTGCGGCGATCGCACCGTTGGTCGGGGACCCGGCCAAGCTCGCCGAAAGCGTGCACGAGAAGCTGGAGCCGGTTGCGAAAGAGCTGGACCTCTTCCGCAACAACGATTGGGAGTATGCCTTGCCCGATCTCTGGCGCATGCACGAGGCCGATCCCCACGACCGGATCGTCAATCAGTTGCTGGTGAACGGGTACTACAACCTGGCCGTCCGCGACTTGCAGCGAAACAGCCCGGAAAGCGCCGTGGAGAAGCTGCAGGAAGCGCTCAAGCTGGCGCCGCACGACGCCCAGCTCGAACGGGTGAAGGGTTTCGCCGAGACCTACGAACACCAGTCGCGCGATCTTCGTTACCGGCTCTTCGTGAAATACCTCCCCTTCCGCTGACTTGACCCACGAGCCTACCGATCCGCCGACCGATCCGCTCGCCGATCTTCCCCTTCGGACCCCGGCGGAGACTGCGCAGGACCGCGACGACGAGGAACGAGAGGTCCTCTCACACGAGGGGAGATCGCAGCGTGATCTCTTCTCCGATCCAGCTCCTGAACCGGAGGCCGCGCCGCTCGGTCCACACGCCGTGCCGCCTGCCGAATCCGCCCAGCCGGCCCGGTCGCTGCGCGTGGCACGATGGAAGGCCAGCCTCTTGGATCTCGCGGCTCACGTCGTCGTGCTGGCCATCCTGGCGATCGGTGTGCGCGTCCTCGGCATCCGGCTGGACCGCTCGGTCCTGGTGCCTTTGACCGCCGCCATGGTGGCCTTCTCCTTTCTCTACACCGTGCCGTCTCTGATGATCTGGTGCCGCACCCCGGGAATGACGGCCGTCGGCCTGATTGCTCGCGGCTCAGGCCCGTTCGCGCTCACCGCCGGCCAGGCACTCCGCCGCTGGCTCGCCGGCTGGCTCACCTGGCTCACTCTCGGCCTGGCCGGCTGGTTCAATCTCGGCGATCGCCTCAGCGCCACGCGCACCCGGTTCTTCGAACAGGAGGACGAGCCGGATGCGGCTTGACACCGGTTCCGACAGCGATTCGGACCGCCGGTAGGCCCCAAATCCTAACGCCGAGGCCCGACTCGTCGCTGGTCGTCGATCAGGGTGGGGCCGCTGTCTCCACCGCTCCACAGGTCGAGAAGCTCCTTGTACTGTGGCTCCTGTCCCGAGGTGTGAGTGAGGCGGAGCAGGTCGACGATGTAGTCCAGGGCGTCCAGGCTCGTCGGATCGGCCCGCAGCGCCCCCAGGGCGGCGCCACCGGCCTTGTCCAAGTCGCCGGTCCAGTCATAGTAAATTGCCGAGGCCAGCCGCCAGGTTGACTTGTTCGCCGCTTCGTTCTCTATGTTGGGGTCGTTGGCAAACGTGTGCATGAGGTGCTGAAGCGGTCGGACGGCATCACTCCGCAAGTTCTGCGCCTGGGCATCGAGCTGCTTCGCCCGGGCCAGGTCGGCCGCACTGGGCCCGGTCGTCCCGCGGGGGCCGATGGCGCGTGGCATGCGGAGGATGCTGGCCTGTTGATTCTGCGCTGCCGCCAATGCGGTGCGGTGATCCAGATACAAGCGGCAGAGGTCCAGGTCCATGGGGTAGACCTTCAGCGCCGCCTCCATGTAGGGTCGCATGCGATCGAGATCGTGCTTCATCCGATAGAGCATAGCCATTTGGCGAATCGCCCAGGCGTGATGCGGATTCAGTTCGAGGGCCTTCTTCAGCAACGGATAGGCCGCGTCCGGATCGCCACGAAACACCCACTGCACGGCATAAATGTCCTTGATCGGCCGGCGGACCTCATTCCGTAACGGCACCATGACCAGGTGTACCTTGTCGTCGAAGGCTTTCACCTTTCGAGGGGCGAGAGGCTTGAGGTAGAAGCTCGCCAACGCCACCAACGCGTCCGGGTCGTTGGGATGGGCCACGATGTACTCCTTCAGTTGCTCCTCGCGGTCCCGGTAGACGGCGTTCCGATCCCAGGAGCCTTCGATCTTGGGGAACGGAAGCTCGAGCGGTTTGATGCCGGAGCCCTTCGCCGCGACTTCCGCCTGGCTCGGGCTCTTCGGCGATTTTCCGGGTTCTGTGCTCTCCTTGCTCTCCTCAGGCACCTTCACATTGGTGTCCTGCGGCGGTGCGCCGATCCGTGTCGCGCTCACATAGGCCTGCGTCTTGTCTGTGCTCGAAAGCGTCCGGCCGTCCGCGGAGAGCGCCATCTTGTTGACGAAGCCTCCAGCGTGCCATTTCAACGTGTATTGACGACGGGAGGAGTCGGTGCACTCCCACGTGCCGTCATTGGTCGCACCCTCATAGACCATCGTCCCGTTCGCCTTGATCGTGACCGTACCGCCGGTGAACCAGTGCCACTGCCCAACGATGGCCCCGCAGGGATCCGCCTGTGCACAATGCACCATGACCACGCCCAGCAACCCAATAGTAATAATCATCACAAGCACCAAGGTCGATCTTCTGGCCATCGTCAACTCCCCCGTCGTAACAAACGTCTAGTCACTTCGACCCCTCACCAGAGTCATTGGATCACCTGAAAGTTCCATCGGCTCCTGATTGTGAGCCACGGTCGATTACGGTATGTGTCGGGCCATTGGCCCGAGTCAGCGAGCGGGAGTCCAGGACCCTTTCCATCAACGCCCCGCCAGTAGATATCCGGCTGACACCAGAACTCTGTCGCCTGCGTCTCTGGAACCCCGTTACGCCGCCACCGGGACGTTGGATCCAACCCCTTGACGAAGATCTCTATCGTGCGGATCGCATTCTGCTTGTAGATATCTCTCCACGACCAGTTCTGGACCAGACCCGATGGCGTCGCCCACAACGACAGGCGCACGTTGTAGGGGAGATCGACCGCTTCGGCCACGTCGGTCTGAACCCGTTTCACGTAGCCACCAGGAACCCTCTCCACGTCTACCAACTGATCGAAATAACCTTGAGTCTTTAGCCGCATCACCCCGTTTGCATTGAAGGTGGCCGATAGGCTGCACCGAACCTGCCTGTCCTCGGTACCTCCAGAGTACGTATCCTTGTGGTAACCCCCACTCACGGTACCGAAGTACGTCCCCACAGCGAGATGGCGCGACGCGATCTCCGGTGGAAACTCCTGGGCACGCGCTGCGGTCGCCCCGAGACAACAGGCGGCCAACACCGCGGCGAGAAGTCTCTTCCCAATCACTTCGGGCCCGTGACAGCGTAAATGGTGTGGCGGCTGGCGAAGTAGGCTACATGGTCCACGACCGCCGGGGTGTTGTCGATTTCCCCGGCGCTGTAGAAACTCCACACCTCGTGCCCGCTCCCGGCGTCCAGGACGTGAAGCACTCCGTCAACGCCGGCGATGTAGACCAAACCGTCCTCTACCACCGGCGAGCACTCAAGCTTGGCTCCGGCATCGAAATGCCACCTCTGATTTGCGGTGGAGGTGTCGAATGCAAGCAGACGGCCGTCGCGGAAGCCCACGTACAGAGTCCGGTTTGCGACAACGGGCGGCAAGCCCCCCGAACTCGCCCCCAGCACGCTCCACTTCACCTCGAGAGTCCGGGGCGTGCGCGCGACCATGTCCCCGTTTCTGCCGACGTAATAGACGACGTCACCGGACACTGCCAGGCCACTGGGGCCGGAACCGCTCTCATCGGAATAGACCTCAGGGCGTTGGCGAATGCGAGGGTCGAACGAAGAGTGGATCTCAAAAATCTTGTCGGCGGTCGCCACGTACACGACGTCGTTCGCGACCACTGCGGACGTCTCTGGCACAGATCCCAGGTCGATCGAAAGCAATCGCGTGCCGGTCTTCGCATTGAAGGCGATGACGCTTCCGGATGGGCCCGTCGTCTGGCTTCCAGGGGAAGCAGACCATGAAGCACCCGGCGTCACGAAGATGCGTCCCTCGGCAAGCGTCGGCGGGTACGAAATCCCCCCGTCTCTGAATTGCAGGGCAGTTTCCCAAATGGACTCGTGGGTTCGCACACTGATCGCCGCCACAGACGTCGTCGTTGCAACGTATACGACGCCGTTCCCCACTACCGGGGAGTCGACGCCGAGCCCTGCGAGTCGTTTGTGCCAGGAGATTTCTCCGGTCTTCCCGTCGAGCGCAACCAGCGTGTCGTTGAAGAAATAGTAGACCGCCGATTCTGCTGCGGCCACCGCCGTAGCGCTGCTGATCTCGAATTCGTCGTCGTGCTTCCACAGCATGCGAGGTGACCCCGAGTGCGCTCGCGGCCCGATCTTTGGAACGACCGGCCGTTCCTTCTGCTGGTCTGCTTCTTGTGTCGGTTCGGCCTTCTCGGCCGGCTTCGGCTCAGGCTTCTCGGCCGGCCGCGGCTTCTCCTGCTTTGACGGCGGACCAATCCGTGTTGCACCGACGTAGGCCTGCGCGGGGTCCGTGCTCACCAATCGTTGCCCGTCCGAGGACAGTGTCAGAGTGTTGACGTAGCCACCCACTCGCCAGCGCAGCGTGTAGAGCGGTCGCGAAGGATCCGTGCACTCCCATGTACCGTCATTGACTTCGCCCTGGTAGACCATCGTCCCGTCGGCCTTGATCGTCACCTGTCCACCGGTGAACCACATCCACTCACCGACGATCGCCTGGCAGGGATCGGCCGCCGCTCGGTGCCGCAGCAGGACCAATAACAAACCCAGAGCTACGACCACGACGAGCGCGACCAGACGCTTCCGGGTCACGCTCGCCTCTCGAGGAAAGAAGTATTGTCGTGAGATCGCCCGGCGTCAGCGGTCGTGAGGCACACCGACGGCGATGCTGCGACTCGCGGGTGCAGCCGTTGCGGGGGGCTGAACAATCGGCGTACCGTCCTCAACGACTCTTCCCAACGGCCGGTGTCCGATCACCGGACATTGGCCATGGACTCGATTGCAACGCAAGGGACTGGACTAAAGACAGCATTCCACGCCATATCGCGTTCGGTCAATCGATAGAAAGCCATAGCCATATGGCTTTCTTGGCCGAGAAGCTGGAAGACGTGACGTCAGCTCGCCGAGCTGACGGCGGCGGCGGCGAGGAGGTTGCGAAACAGGTCGAGATAGGCGCCGGCGATCTGGGGGATGGCGAACTTTTCCTCGACGCGCCTCCGGCCGGCCTCTCCCATTGCCCGACGGCGCTCCGGCTGGCTTGCCAGCTCCTCGAGGGCGGCGGCCAGAGAGGCCACGTCGCCGGGCGGCACCAATCGACCCGTCACTCCATCGACCACCGCCTCGGGCACCCCGGCGACCGCTGTCGCCACCACCGGCAACCCCGCCGCCATGGCCTCGAGGATCGCCAGCGGAAAGCCCTCATAGAGCGACGGCAGGCAGAAGAGGTCGGCGGCGGCGTACCACGAGGCCATGGCCGATCGGGGCTGGGCGCCGACGAAGCGCGTCGCGCCGGCGATCCCCAGCGCTTCGGCCTGAGCCTCCAAGGCGGCGCGCTGCTCGCCCTCACCGACCAGTATCAGGAGGGCGTCAGGCTGGTTCTGGCGCAGACCGGCAAAGGCCTCGAGCAACACCGCCACCGCCTTGCGGCTTCGCAACCGTCCAGCGTAGAGCACGACCGGCGAGCCTTGCGGCCTTTCCTGAGGCTCCACGGCCGGTGAGGTCGAGGCGATGCCGTTGGGAATGACCGCCACGTCGCCGGCGCCGTAGTCGGCCGCGAGCTCGGTGGCCGTCGCCCGGCTGGGTGCGACCACGCGGTCGGCAAGGCGCGCCGTGGCGCGTCCCAGGGCGGCCAGCAGCGGTGCCCGCCAGAGTGCGAAGCGGCGCTCCGCCGCGGTGGGCCGGGCGATCGTCCGATCGCCGTTGTCGAGTGCCCGGACCGCGCGTCGCTCCTGTACATAGGAGACCTGGAGCGTCGCCACCAACCTGGCCCGCCCCGAGGGCCGGCGCAGGAGACGGGCCAGACGCACCAGGAGCGCGACCAGCACTCCGTCCGACTCGTGAACGTGAACGATGTCGAACGACCCGCCGCGAAGCGCCCGCAGGTAACCGGCGGCAGCTGCCAGGGGAAAGAGGAGCTTCGGGCCGCCGGTCGGGCGCGCCACGGGATCGCCGCTCGCCGCCCGGCGGGTGATCACGACCGGCTCGTGGCCACTCGCCCGGAGCTGAGCGGCGAGCTCTTCCACCAGGGCGCCCACGCCGGAGATGTCGTGGGGAGGGTAGGTATTGGTGACGATCGCGACCCTCACCGGCGGGTCGCTTCCTGGTAGATCTGGTCGTGGACCCGGGCGATCGCGGCCCAGTTGAGCTCGGTCTCGACCCGCCGGCGCCCGGCTTCGCCCAGGGTGTGCGCGAGGTTCGAGTCGTCGAGCACCCGTCCCACCGCGACGGCCAGGGCCGCAGGATCCTTTTCCGGCACCAGGAGTCCGGTGCGTTCGTGCTCGACCGCCAGGGGCATGCCCGCCAGATCACTCGCCACCACCGGCCGACCCGCTGCCATCGCCTCGAGCACCACCACCGGCAGGCCGTCGACGTTGCCGTGGGCGTCGCGCACTGAGGGCATGACGAACACGTCGGCGGCCCCGAGCAGGTCGAGTACCTGGGGGTGTGAGAGGGGTCCCGTGAACTGCACTCGATCGCCGAGCCCGAGGGCGGCGGCCTGCGCACTGAGGGCGGGGAGGAGATCGCCACCACCCCCCAGCACCAGCCGCACGTCGTCCCGCCCGCCCAGGATTGTCGGCGCCGCCTCGAGCAAGTAGGCAAAACCCTTCTTGTCCACCATGCGGCCCACCGCCGCCACCACCCGGCCGTCGACGGGCAAGCCGAGTCGGGCGCGGGCGGCGGCCGGCGCGTGCTCGCCCGCGGCCGGGAGATCGGTGCCGTTGGGCAGCAGCGAGATCTTGGACCGCATGCTCGCTGCCCCGGCCGCTCCGCCGCCGAGCGCCAGCAGCCGGTCGCGGAGGTCGGCGCTGCACGAGGTCACGTGGGCGGCGCCGGCCAGGGCTCGCCGGGCCATCCAGCCGAACAGCGGAGTGCGCTCGGCCATGAACACATCGGAGCCATGGAGCGTGACGACATAGGGCACGCCGATCGCCCGCGCCACCCGAGAGGCGATGAAGCCGTTCGGCAGGATCCAGTGGGCATGCACCAGATCGATTCGCCGAGTGCGCACCAGCCGGCGCAGGGCGCGGGTGGCACAGGCGAAGTAGAGGGGCGCCTCCACCCAGGCGGCGAGCTTCATCCCGGCGTCGCGGTGCAGGGTCCGTGAGTAGCCGAGGCGGTGCAAGCGGTCGGGCCAGATGTAGCGAAAAGCGTGGATGACCAGGGGAGAGCCCGGGTGAGCCCGCATCTCCGGGTCGTATGGCACCAGTACCTCGACCTCATGGCCGAGCCGCGCCAGCTCCTCCGACAGGCGCTGGACGAACGGACCGTGGGTGTCCCCGGGGAAGCGGGGGAAGCTGTGTGCCAGGACGGCGACGCGCACGACAAGCGCCTCCAGATTGAGGGCGGTAGATTCGTTTCTCTGTCCGGGCCGAAGATCGTACCATGGCCCAGCACGACCGCGACGGCCACGCGAAGGCCCGGTGGTGGCACAATCTGACGCCGGGTGACCGACGGAGGGCCGGCGCGCGGGCTTTGATAGACTGCCGGGCCCGCAGGCACCTAGACACGCTCTTGATTCTCTCGCCTCGAAACTTCCGCCGCGCCCTTCGGCTGTTGCGCGACCAGGGTCCGCGCGCGGTGCTGAGCCGCGCCGGTCACTACTTCCGGAGCTGGCGCTACATGAAGCGCGCCCAGCACCCCTTCCTCGCCTCGCCGCCAATTGCCGAGGAGCTCCTGGGCATGACCTCGCGGGAGGAGCAGGCCTATCTCCGGTGGTATGCGAAGGAAGCCTACGACGGCGATGGGGAGATCGTCGATCTGGGCTCGTGGATGGGCTCCTCCACGGTGCCTCTGGCGTTGGGCCTGCAGGACAACCCCCGGGTACGGGACAAGGCCCAGCGAATCCACGCCTACGACATCTTCACCTGGGAGGACTGGATGGACGGATCGGTGGCGGGAAGCGCACTAGCCGGCCGCTACCGACCCGGGGACTCGTTCCTGGACGAGTTCCGGAGGCGCACCGCCCGTTGGGAGCCCTTGATCGAGACGGTTCCCGGAGACCTGACCCGACTGGGCTGGGAGAGCGCCGAGCCCATCGAGTTCCTGTTCAACGACGCCAGCAAGAGCGAGACCCTGGCGGCGGCCATCCTGCGCAACTTCTACCCCTACCTGATTGCGGGGAAATCCATCGTGGTGGAGCAGGATTTCGCCCACTACTACACCTCCTGGGTGCATCTCGTCCGCTACCGGCTCCGGGAGTGGTTCGAGCCGGTGTTTCATGTGCCCTTCTCCGGTTCGGCGGTCTTCCGTTGCACCGGGGCCGTACCCCGGGAGGTGCTGGAGGAGGGCGCAGCTCTCGATTCCTTCTCGGACGACGACATCGAGGCCGCTTTCGCCGCGTCGCTGGACCTGGTGGGCGAGGAGATGAAGCCCAACGTTCTGGCGGCGCGGGCGATGCTCTGGCTCCACCGGGGCGACCCCACCCGAGCCCGCCACGAGCTCTCGCGGGCGCATCAGGAAGGGTACGCAGGCCTGGACCTGATCCGGGTTGAACGCGAGATCGAGGCCGCGCACCAAACCTGACCCGGCGGCGGAGAGGGAGCCGATCATCATGGGCCGGGCTGGCCGACGCATTCCGTGGAGCGGATACTCCAGGTGTCGCAGTCTTGGGCCGGAGCTCCCGGGAAGTCCAATATGTCGTACATCCCGGTCGGCTGCGCCGAGGCGGGTGCGGCGAAGATGGCGAGCCCGGAGGCTAACAGGGCTCCAACCACAAGAATGGACACCGATGGCAACGTGGTCGTCGCTCAATCTCTCTTCGAGACTTCGGCGCATGGTCGCATAACCCGGAGGGGGCGACCGGTCAGCCCAGAATGCGCTCGAATGCTTGCGAGGATCCCTGCTCGAAGGCGATCTCGGCGCGCAGGCTGTCGATGTCGCGGTAGATCGATGCGACGGCACGGATCTCGCCGTCCTTCTTCAGACCGACGATGACGTCACGGTCGGCGGCCGAGCCGCGCACCACCACTGCGTCGAACTTCGGCGCGTGCCCGACATAGTTGATGGGCACGTCGTAGTGCTGGCTCCAGAAGAACGGTGCATCGCGATAGGGCTCGTCTGCGCCGAGGATGTTGCGTGCCGCAGCCTGTCCCTGGCGCTGTGCCACGACCCAATGCTCGACGCGAATCGACTCGCCGCCCCAGGGGAAGCGCGCCACATCGCCGGCCGCCCAGATCGAGGGATCGGAGGACTGCAACCGATCGTTCACGACGATGCCGCGATCGATCTCCAGACCGGCGGCTTCAGCCAGCGCGAGGCGCGGCCGGACGCCGACGCCGACGACCACCAGATCGGCATCCAGCGCATCCCCGTTGTCGAGTCGGACGCTCGCGGAGTCGATCGAGGCTACAGTCCGCCCGAGTCGGAACTCCACGCCGTGCTCCTCATGAATGGCCTGCACGAAGTGACCGAGATCTTCGCCCACGACATGCGCCAGCGGTAGGCTCTCGGGTGCCACGACGGTGACCGGTACTTCGCGCTGGCGCAACGACGCGGCAACCTCCAGCCCGATGAAGCCAGCACCGATGAGCACCGCGCGCTCCGCCTTCTCGGCGGCGGCGATGAGGGCGCGGGAATCGGCCAAACTGCGCAGCGTGTGGACGTGGTCGCGCTCGATGCCCTCGATGGGCAGCAGCACCGGCTCGGCACCGGGCGCCAACAACAGGGCTTCGTACCCAATCTCCTGTCCGTCATCCAGTTGGACCCGCCTGTCCTCACGATCGATGGCGGCGACCCGAGCGCCGACCCGCAGATCGATTTCGTGATCACTGAAGAACGAGTCGCCGCGTAGCGGCACCCAGTCCTCCGGCGCCGTGCCGGCCAGATAATCTTTCGAGAGATTGGGGCGATCGACCGGGATCTCGTCCCCGAGCAGGGTCACCGGACCATCGAATCCGCCCCGGCGGAGTGCCTCGGCCGCTGCCTCACCGGCGGCGCCGGCGCCGACGATGACGACGGCGCCTGGCGATCGTTTGGGACGGGGACGCGGCAGCGGCTCATCGACCTTGCCGATGACGAAGACTCGCCCGTCGCGCTTCTCCAGCTCCCACCTTGGGACCGGATTGAGGGCCGGCGCGCCGACCGCGTCGCCGCTCGTCACGTCGAAGCGGGCATGGTGCCACGGACAGCGCAGGCAACGGCCGTCGAAAACTCCGTCTCCCAACGGGCCCCCGTAGTGCGTGCACCTGCCCCCGACGGCGTAGAGCTCGCCGTCGCGCCGCACCACGACGACCGGCTCCCCTTCGGCGTGGCCCACCAGCAGACCACCCGCATCGATTTCGGCCGCCAGGAATCCTTCTTCGACGAGATCCGGGCCGCTCAGTTCGATCTTGCCTCCCATGGCTTTTTCCTACTGCCGTGCCAGCGCCAACGGCCGACGTGGCGCTCGCGCAAGAATGCTAACAGCTCAACAGAAGAACAAAACGCATCGACGTTGTGGAGACGCCGATGCGTGCTCAGACGCAGGCGGTCGACCGGTCGCTACGGCGCCTGGCCGGCCATCGGCGCGGCCGCCAGGGTTGGGTCGTCGGCTGGGTTCACGTAGGTCAGCGCGAACGGGCCCTTGCCGTGGATCTGGACCTCGACGGCCCCCTCGGTCCAGGCGTAGTGGGCCATCCGGGGGGGCAATGAGGCGTAGCTGCCGGGCTCCAGGGCCTCGCCGGTCGAGGGATCGAAGCGCTCACCCATGGCTAGATGAAGCGTGCCCGAGATCACCGTCACGTTCTCGGCCGTCGGGTGCCAGTGCGGCATGATCTTGTAGCCGTCCGGCATCCGCAGGCGAACGACATAGTCCCCTTCTTGACCCGGGTTCCCCTGGACCACGGCCATCTCGGCCCCAGGTTGGAAAACGGGCGGCGCGGGTCCCCAGGTCATCTGACCCGGCGCCACCATCAATCCCATCTCCTCGGCCGGCGCCGAACCAGAGATGCCCGCCAACAGGACGACCACCGAAGCCAGCAGCAGCAACTTCTTCATCGGTCTCTCCTTTCGAGACGAATGCAAGCGCGGAGTCTATGCTGGCGCCACTCGGCAAACAATAGGTCCGAGAAGGGCCTTCGGCGCGCCTCGCCGGCGCGCCCGATTCGCCGATAGACGAATCGAGAATTCGCCGGCAACTGCTCGGATGGCTTCAGTCCTGGGAGCCGCCGGCCATGCGCAGCTGCGCGCGCGCGCGTGCGATGGCGCGCTTCCTGGCCTCATGCGATGTCTTGTCGCCCGCCGGTAGGGTCAGCGCCTCGGTCAGCGCCTGACGCGCCGCGGCCGCGTCGAGCTCCTCGGGACGCTTGGCTTGCTCGGTGAGCACGGTCAAGCGGTTCTCGACCATCTGCGCGAAGCCGCCGTCGACGAAGAAGGTCTTCGTTCCCTCGTCGGTCTCGGCGTCCAGGCGACCGGCACCGAGGCGAGTCAGCATCGGGGCGCGATTGCGCAGCACGCCGAGCTGCCCATCGTAGGCCGGAAGAACGACCGAGTGTGCCTTCGCCTCCAGCACGACGCGTTCCGGCGTCACCAGGGAGAGGCTGAACGTCTTCTCGTTACTCATCGCTCACCCTTCGAGCAAGAGTTCGCCCTGCTGCCCCGGCCGGCACGGAGTCCGGCCGCTTCAGGCGGCACTTGCGGCTCACTGCTCGGTGTTCGTTGCTCATTCACTTGTCACTCGGCCGGCATGGAGTCCGGCCGCTTCAGGCTGCCGACATCTTCTCGGCTCGCTCCGCGGCTTCCTCGATCCCGCCAACGTACATGAATGCCTGGTCCGGCAGGTGGTCCCACTTGCCATCACAGAGCTCGTCAAAGGATCGGATGGTGTCCTCCAGCGAGGTGTAGATGCCCTTGAAGCCGGTGAACTGCTCGGCGACGAAGAAGGGCTGCGACAGGAAGCGCTCGATCTTGCGGGCCCGCCGCACGATGATCTTGTCCTCTTCGGAGAGCTCGTCGACGCCGAGGATCGCGATGATGTCCTGCAGATCCTTGTAGCGCTGCAAGGTCTCCTGGACGCGTCGTGCGACTCGATAGTGCTCTTCGCCGATGTACTCCGGAGCCACGATCCGGCTCGAGGAAGCGAGCGGGTCGACCGCCGGGTAGATGCCCTTCTCCGAGATCGAACGCTCCAGGTTCACGGTGGAGTCGAGGTGGGTGAAGGCGGTCGCCGGGGCCGGATCGGTGTAGTCGTCGGCCGGGACGTAGATCGCCTGAATGGACGTGACCGCACCACGGGTGGTCGAGGTGATGCGCTCCTGCAGCTCGCCCATCTCGGTGCCGAGAGTGGGTTGGTATCCCACTGCGGAGGGCATGCGGCCGAGCAGCGCCGAGACCTCCGAGCCGGCCTGGGAGAAGCGGAAGATGTTGTCGATGAACAGCAGGGTGTCGACACCGGTCTGGTCGCGGAAGTACTCCGCCATGGTCAGGGCGGAGAGAGCGACGCGCAGCCGAGCGCCCGGCGGCTCGTTCATCTGGCCGAAGATCATGACCGTCTGGTCGATCACGGACTTGCCGGTGTCGCCGATCTTGGCCTCCTGCATTTCGAGCCACAGATCGTTGCCCTCACGCGTCCGCTCGCCGACGCCGGCAAAACAGGAGTAGCCAGAGTGGAATCGTGCCAGGCGAGCGATCAGCTCCTGAATGATGACCGTCTTGCCGACCCCGGCACCGCCGAAGAGTCCGGCCTTGCCGCCACGCACCAGCGGGCAGAGCAGGTCGATGACCTTGATGCCGGTTTCGAACAGCTCGGTCTTGGGCGAGACCTCATCGAGCGGCGGCGGTTCGCGGTGAATCGGGCGCCGTTCGCTGACCTCGATCGGACCGCGATCATCGATCGTCTCGCCGACCAGGTTGAACACCCGGCCCAGCGTCTCCTTGCCGACCGGAACTTCGATGGAACCGCCGGTGTCGAGGATCTTGGCGCCACGTGAGACGCCGTCGGTCGAGTCCAGGGCGATCGCTCGCACCTGCCCGCCGCCGAGATGCTGGGCCACCTCGCACCACAGCGTATCGGTGCTCGTCTCGCCCATCACGGTGCGCTCGACTTCGAGCTTCAGCGCGTTGTAGATGCCGGGCAGTTTGTCCTCGGAAAACTCCGCGTCCAGCACGGAGCCGATGACCTGGGTGACTCTTCCGTAGTTGCTGTCGGTCATGTTTCGTACCTGTCGTGGTTTGTCTTGGTTTCGATTGAGGCGGCTCAGGGCTTGGGGCTTGGGGCTTGGGGCTTGGGGCGCGGGGCGGATCTCAAGCCCCAGGTCTCAAGCCTCAAGCCCCGCTTCATGCCAGGGCGTTCGCGCCTCCGACGATGTCGAGCAACTCCATCGTGATCGCGGTCTGGCGCGCCCGGTTGTATTGCCGGGTCAGCATCTTGTTCATCTCGTCCGCGGCGTCGGTGGCCGACTTCATCGCCACCATGCGGGCGACGTGTTCCGAAACCGTCGCGTCGTTGAAGGCCTGGAAGAGCTGGATGCGCACCTTGGCCGGCAGCAGCTCGTCCATCAGGTCGCGAGCGTTGGGCAGAAACTCGTACGCGATGTGGGGCCCCGGATGATCGTCGGCCTCGGTCGACGGCGCGGCGAGCGGTAGCATCGGCTCGACGACCGGCTGCTGGCGGCTCGCGGACAGGAATTTCATGTAGACCACCTGCACGGAGTCGACCGCCGCATCGAGAAACCGTTGCATCAGACGATCCGCCAACGGTTGGATCTCGCCGAATCTCGGCTTTTCCGAGACGCCGGTGATCGCCTCGTCGACCGTACGCCCGACAAAGCGGAAATAGCTCATCCCCTTGCGGCCCGCCATCCAGATCTCCGGACGGCGTCCCGCCGCGCGCTCCGCCTCGATCCAGTGCACGGCGGTGCGCAGGACATTGGCGTTGTAACTGCCGCACAGTCCGCGGTTGCTGGTCAGCACCATGAGCAGGGAGCGCTTCGGCTCGTCCGGCACGCGCATCAGCGGGTGCTCGAAGTCATGGTCACCGCGCGCCAGATCGGCTACCAGCTCGGTCATCTTGTCCACGTAGGGCCGACCTTCGATGGCGCGCTTGCGCGAAGCCTGGAATCGCGCCGTGGAGATGAGCTGCATCGTCCGCGTGATCTTGCGGATGTTGCGCACCGCCTTGCGGCGCTTGACCAGTTCTCTGCGATTCGCCATGCCGTGGTTCTCTAGCTAGTCGATTTCGGGAACTTCAGGCCGCCGTCTCTTCACCCTCCGTGTCGCGGCCATAGTGGGTCTTGAAGTCGGTGATCACCTGCCTGAGGCTCTCGGCGGTCTCATCCGAGATCTGCTTGCTGGAGGCGATCGCCTCGAGCAGCTCCGGAAACTCGTCGCGGAAATGCGCCAGCAGCGCCTTCTCGAACGCGGCCACTCCACTTACCGGAATGTCGTCCACCAGCCCCTGCGTGCCGGCGAAGATCGACACCACCTGCTCTTCCACCGGATAGGGCTGATACTGAGGCTGCTTGAGCAGCTCCACCATGCGTTGGCCGCGATCGAGTTGCTTCTGCGTCGCGGTGTCGAGCTCGGTGCCGAGCTGCGCAAAGGCCTCCAGGGAGCGGAACGCCGCCAGATCGAGGCGCAGCGAGCCGGCGATCTTCTTCATCGCCTTGATCTGCGCGTTACCGCCGACCCGCGACACCGAGATGCCGACGTTGACCGCGGGTCGCACGCCGGCGAAGAAGAGATCGGGCTCGAGGTAGATCTGGCCGTCGGTGATCGAGATCACATTGGTCGGGATATAGGCCGAGACCTCGCCTTCGAGGGTCTCGATGATCGGCAACGCGGTCATGGAGCCGCCCGAATCGGGGTAGTGGTGGACGCGATACGCGTCCTTGTCGTCGAGGCTCTCCAGCCAGGCTTCGGCCCGCTCCCGCCCCTCACTGCGGTGATAGAGGCCGCGTTCGTCGTCCGGCCGGACCTCGCGCGGCGCCTTCAGCCCTTCCGGATGCTTGAGGACCAGAGAGCGATCCGTCGAATCGGCCGGCGTGTCCTTGGGCACCAGGGCGTACTCCTCGCGCAGCTTGACCGAGCGCTCGAGCAGCCGGGAGTGCAGGTAGAAGACGTCGCCCGGATAAGCCTCGCGGCCCGGAGGGCGACGCAGCAGCAGCGAGAGCTGCCGGTAGGCGTGGGCCTGCTTGGAGAGGTCGTCGTAGACGCAAAGCGTGGCTCGTCCCTGGCCGTACATGAAGTACTCGGCCATGGCGGCGCCGGAATAGGGCGCGATGTACTGCAGCGGCGCCGGGTCCGAGGCTCCTGCCGAGACCACGATGGTGTAGTCCATCGCCCCATGCTCGCGCAGCTTCTCGACCAGGCCGACCACCGTCGACTCCTTCTGGCCGACGGCCACGTAGACGCAGATCACGTCCTTGCCCTTCTGATTCAGGATGGTGTCGATGGCGATCGCGGTCTTGCCGGTCTTGCGGTCGCCGATGATGAGCTCGCGCTGCCCGCGGCCGATCGGGATCATCGAATCGATCGCCTTGATGCCGGTCTGCAGCGGCTCGTTGACCGGCTGCCGGGCGGCGATGCCGGGCGCCTTGTACTCCAGCGGTCTGCGGTGCGGCGTCTCGATGTCGCCCTTGCCGTCGAGCGGGCGGCCGAGCGGATCCACGATGCGACCGATCATCTGCTCGCCGACCGGCACGCTGAGCAGCTCGCCGGTACGCCGAACCTCCTCGCCCTCGTGGATCTCCAGGTAGTCGCCCATGATGACCACGCCGACGGAGCCCTCTTCCAGGTTGAACGCCTGCCCGAACTGACCGTTGGCGAACTCCAGGAGCTCGTTGGCCATTACGTTGGACAGCCCGTAGACACGCGCGATGCCGTCGCCGACTTCGAGCACGCGCCCGACCTCACGCAGGTCCACGTGGCTGCGATAGTTCTTGATCTCCTCGGAAAGCACCGAGGCGATCTCATCGACCTTGAACTTCATCTCGTCACCTCACAAATTTCGTCGACGCGATCGTTATCCATCGACTCACCCGCTCGTCTCTCCCCGCATCTCCCCTTGCACATAGCGCTCGGCGCCACGCTGCATCTCCACGGACGCCCGCGCGGCGAGCCGATTCGCGGCCTCGCGGAGATGCTGGCGCAGGCTCAGGTCCAGCTTCTGGTCGCCGGCATACAGCACGACGCCGCCGATCAACGACTCATCCACCGTCTCCTCGAGACGTGCCTTGTGTCCCGTGATGTGACCGGCGACACGGGCGATCTCGGCTCTCTGCTCGTCGTTCAGCGGCAGCGCCGACAGCACCCTCACCTTCTCGATCCCGCGGGCGCTTTCGAAGACGTTCCGATACGCCATGGCCAACCCGCGGATCAACCCGAGCCGACCCTTCTGATTCATCACCTCGAGCGTGTTGACCACCAACTCGTGCAGGTCCGGGCGGAGAAATCGCTCGATCATCGCCGACTTGTCGGCCGTCGCGACCAACGGGTTGGTCAACAGCGGCTCCAGCTCGGGCACGCGATCCAGCAACGCAACGAGTTGCTCGAGCTCGGCCAAGGCTTCCTCGGCCACGTCCTCGGCTTCGGCGAGCTGCAGCAGCGCCTCCGCGTACACCCGCGCGATCTCGAGTCCTTCTTGTCGTATCTCCACCGCGTCTCCGCTCGTCGATCGAATGACTTCAGTTCTTCGCCTCGTCGTTGAGCTGCGCCAGCGACTCGGCAATCAGCCGCTCGTGATCTTCCGGTCGGATCTCACGCCGCAAGATGCGCTCCGCCAGGCTGGTGGCCAGTTGCGCCGACGTCCTATACAGATCCTTGACCGCCTTGTCCCGAGCCAGACCGATCTCCTGTCGCGCCCGCGCCAGCAAACGCTCGCCTTCCTCGCGTGCCGCCTGTTCGAGTTTGCCCTTGACGCTCTCCGCGTCGCGCCTGGCCTCTTCCACGATCGCCGTCGCTTCGGCGCGGGCCTCGGCCAGCTTCCTCTCGTACTCCTGCAGCCGATTCTCCGCCGCCTCCCGCTCCTCGCGCGCCTTCTCCAGCGACTCGCGGATGAACGCCTCACGGCGCTGCAACGCGCTGAGCAGCGGGCCCCAGGCGTAGCGGCCCAGTACGACGAGGACGAGCGCGAAGATCAGCACCGTCCAGATCGCCACGCCGACGTCGCCCGAGAACAGCCCCGGGCTCGTCCCCTCTTCCGACGCCCGGGCCAGAGTCGGCAGCAAGCCGGCGGCCGCAACCGTCAGCAAGACTCTACGCATCGCCTCGTGCTCCGTCCGCCCTACTTCAAGACCGCGAGCAGACCGACGACGACGGCGAAGAGCGTTGCGCCCTCGATCATGGCCGCGGTGATGATCATCGGAGTGAAGATTTGATTTGCCGCCTCCGGCTGTCGGGCGATCGACTCGGTCGCACTGGCGCCGATCTTGCCGATGCCGAGACCACCGCCGAGCAGCGCCAATCCGGCGCCCAGGGCGCCGCCCAACCAGGCTGCGCCATTGCCGGCCAGCAAGCCGCCCGCCGTGGCCGCTCCGGGCTCCTGCGCGAATGCGGCCGGAGCCCAGGCGAGGATCACCAGCGCCGCAATTGTGAAAAGAGCGAACTTAGCCATTTTCTTGCTCATGTTTCCTGTTCCTCGTAGCTACGTAATGAATCTCTCTCTCCCGATCAATGAGCCAGCTCGTCCTCGTGACGCAGGACGACCGCCTGCCCAATAAAGATGGCCGTTAGGACCGTGAAGATGAAGGCGTGCAAAAAAGCGACCAGGATCTCCAGCATGGAGATCGCCACGCTGCCCGCCACGACCGGCACCGCAATGCCGAAGCCCATGACCGCGCTCACCGCCCCGGCGCTGATGATGAAACTCAGCAGGACGGCGAGCATGATGTGCCCGGCAACCATGTTGGCGAACAGACGGACGGCGAGCGCGAAGATCTTCGAGATCAGCCCGATGATCTCCACCGGCACGAGCAGCGGCGCCATCCACCAGGGGCCGGGGTTGAAGTGGGCCAGGTAGTGCCGGCCCCCAAAACGCAGGCCGTTGACGATCATCATCACCATGGTGAGGACCGACATCGTCCCGGTGACCCAGATGTTCGCCGTCGCGGTGCCGCCGACGTGCACGCCGGTCAGCACGGCCAGCGGCGCCACCGGCAGCAATCCGAGCAGATTCATCGTCAAGATGAAGAAAAAGACCGTCCAGATGTATTTGATGAAACGATCTGTGTGCTCCTCGAGCGCCGGTTCTGCGATCTCCTTGCGCAGATACTCGCAGATCGCCTCCATCATGTTGCCGCCAGTGGCGGGAACCAGGCCGTCCAGCCCGCTGTCGCCGCGCCGGCGGCGAATCATCAGCGGAACGAACAGCACCAGCAGGAGCGCCGCCACCAGCATCATGATGATCTGGTCGGACAACAACGTGATCTGGCCGTTCGGCGTCAGAAAGCCCCAGTGCGCCGCCTTGGCCGCCAGGGTGTGCTGGACGACATGTTCCAGCGGACTGCTCTCGACTCCCATCGTTGTGCCTGTTCAGATTCCAGTCAGTCGTTCGAGTCTTGTCGTTCCGGATTCCGCGTCAGCTTGAGTGCGTCCCGGCTGTCGATCCCCAACAGCAGCAAGTGTGTCACCGCGACGCTCATCAGTAGCGGGACGATCGGCCACCGACCGAGCAACGCCAGCATGAGCGTCAGGCCGACCACCACTCCCAGCCGCACTCCCATGGCCCGAAACATCACCGCCGCGGGACCCGACCGTATCGCCCGGCGCGCCACCATGCCGCCCAGCAGCGAGCCGGCGAGCGCCGCGAGTGCGCCGATGATCAGGCCGGCGCGCCCGGCCGCACCGGCCCGGCGCCAGAGCAGCAGTCCAACCACGATCACCAACCCACACACGCTGACCGCTTGCAGTGCGAACCAGCGATAGGCAGCCGGGTTCGAATTCGAACCGGTCATTTCCGGCCGCCGGAATCGCCGTCGTGCCTGGCCTGCGTCGACTCACGCGACATGATCAGCGCCTCGCGAATGAGATTCCAGAGGCCTCCGATGATGCCGATGAGCGCGCCGATGATCAGGCCCCACGGCGTCGTGCCGAAGTGCCGATCGATCCAGTATCCAAAGAGCGAAAGGGCGCCAACCGCCCCGATCAACTCAAAGCCGATACCCGAGTAGCGCCACAGCGAAGGGCCTTGTCGACGACCGGGCATTGCCATTCACACTTTTCGCCTTCAGGCCGGCTAGGCCCGCCACCCCGCTCCCGCTCCGCTGGCTTCTGCTGACGAATGCCGGACCGGCGACCTCGGCCAGGCACGCGAAGTGTAACAGGGGGGACGGAGACGGGCAAGGAGCCAGGGAGCGGAAAGATACCCGCTACCCGCTACCCGCTACCCGCTACCGGCTACCAGCCGCCAGCTACCAGAGGGAATCGGACGGTGGAGATGGAAGGTAAGGAGTGGGGCACAAGCGCTGCTCTCTTGACTCGGGACGGGAGGGGGGACCGGAGGCCGGCAGCCGGTGGCCTTCCCGACCGGGTGGGGGACTGGCGGCTGGTAGCTGGCGGCTGGAGGCCTTAGCGGGCGGGGGACCGGAGGCCGGCGGCCTCGATCCTACCTCTCCGCGCGTGCCGTGCGGGCGGCTTCTCTCGCTGCCCGCAACGCGTCCGGCGTGCGGTATCGGCTCACGGCCGCGCTCATCACGGCCACCGCGGTCTCCGGGTCGGTGCGCCACCCGGCATGTACGGCCAGCGGGTTGGTACCTGCGTGCGTGCGGAGCCAGTAGCCGACGAGCTCGCCTTCGAGCTCGACCGGTGTACGGGCGAACCGATCCT
>Ga0307436_1000102_pt1 | contig 34193 bp, 28 predicted proteins | sample SalMarWE160440MG_FD_202513 | JGI IMG/M metagenome (GOLD analysis project Ga0307436, IMG submission 202513) | Salt marsh sediment microbial communities from the Plum Island Ecosystem LTER, Massachusetts, United States - WE1604-40 | ecosystem: Environmental > Aquatic > Marine > Intertidal zone >...
CGTCTTCGCTGGAAAGGCTCTCCTGAAAATCCCTTTCAGGTAGGCGGGTATACCGCATGCCTGGAGCGATAAAATGTTGACGGAAGCGTCATCCGTTATCCCCATCGCCTTCAGCCTGTAAGGATTGGCATTGATATCATTCCACCCCAGGTCAGTCGTCCTGCACGATAGGTAGCCCGCTTGTTTTGCAAAATTCAATTCCCGTTCGGTATAATCACCGTTTGGAAAGGAAAAGTGGTCACATTTTGAATCCAATAGTGCCTCCAGTTCCTTTTTTGATTGATTGATTTCCATTGCGCTTTCATCATAACCGCAACTGGTTAACATCGGATGAAAGCGACTATGCGATTGGAAATCGATTGCGAATTTCATTTTGTCCATTTCCTCATGATTCAGAGCCTGTCTTGTTTCATGCGGATATTCTTTTACGGGCGTATATTGATAGTTATCGCTCAAATATTTGAGCCTTTCATCATTTGGAAGCTTTTTCAGTGGCCGGGGATCAAGGCCTCCGAGTTGCCACCAGAAATGGCGATCTGTATTTACCAGTTGGGTACAAACATATATGGTCGGTCTTATATCATACTTCCTGAAAACGTTAACGAGGTCATAATTTCCCTTGTGGCCGTCATCGATTGTCAGGACCATGGACCTGGGCGGGACGGAGCTCCAGTTCCTGGTGCGAATAGCCTGCACAAGAACGTCCAGGGCGATAAAATGATACAGTTTTGACAGATATTTCAAATGAGAATCCAGAACGTCAACGGTTGGGTTGTGATAGAGAATGATCGTGACTTTTCGCTTTGCGAGGGTATTTCGCAAGAGTAAGGTGATGCCGGTAGAACGCATAAGAAACGCCGACGCTTCTCTAAGAAATGTGGAGAATCTCAAGGTAACATTTTGCTCCTATTTGTGACCACTGTGTTCAAATGCCCCGATGTCAGGCCTGTCACCGGAATAGGGATAACTTACCCCGTCGCCTTTATTCCAGGATATACTTTTGTCTGCGGTAACTGTATGCCTTGTGTAATTCACGCCCTTTACCCTGACCGTGTGACTTCCAACCATTATCGTGTCACCTGACACGCCGCTGATTCCGTATCCGTCCTCAAAATATCTTGCATCTTCAACGGGTATGACCGTTCCTGAACCGGAGGACGTGGTCCTCGTGAGAAAATCTCCGGCGTCAATACAGGGACTGCCGCTCTGGAGGGTAAAATCAAAACTGCCTATATTGGTAAAGAGGGGATTCTTCGCAATGCTGTGAGCATCCTGTCCGGTTGCCGATTGATAGGCGGAAAAGCTCGAATAGAACGAGGAGTTTGTCCCATACCAATAATGCATGCCCGATAAGCTTGCCGGATAGTAGGCATTGTAATCCAGGATTTGTGAGTCGGGCGGTAAATCCCAGCCATGTTCCAGCATGAAGAAAGTTCCCTTTGAGCGGAAATAACCGATATTATTCTTCCCTACATGATCTCTCCCTTTTGCCAGATAGTAGATATCATGTTTACCTGATACCGTGACGGCCGCGGTGTTCTGTACTATTCTGCTGTTTCGCGATGTTCCGCGATAGCCGCCCCCTATGGAGATCTGACGGTCATTATTCCATACTTTGTTCCTTCTGACGATAATGTTTTCAGTTACAAACCCGGGCTCCTCGGCACCTTCGTCAATGCCGACCCCGGTGTTGTCATGTACCTTATTGTCTTCAATGGTAATATTTTTTGCCCCATCTATATATATGGCCGACGTCGAACGGTCGTATCCCGAATTTTTTACCTCATTGCCCGAGACAATCCCATCACGGGGATATTGCGAACCTCGTCCGACAAGGTCAATTCCTATAAAGCTTGCATTGTCGATTATGTTGTTCGTTATCTGCAATCTGTCAATCCGTCCCGCCAGGGTCAGGGCTTCATTATATGATGAAGGCACCCCGGTCTTGACATCATGAATGTAATTGCCATCCACGGTAATATCAGTATAAGAGTTTGTCGATCCCCATGGCCAAGCCGCTACGATGATTGCCCAGCTGTCTCCGCCTTCGAATGATGAATTGTAAATCTCATTATCCCTTATTTCTATATGGCTTCCTGAATAGGTTCCTGATGACTGGATTTGAATCCCTGCACCCGTATAATTCCTTATCTTGAATCCAATAATCTTAAGCCAACTGACATTGGTTGCAAGAAACATACGGCCGTTGCCAAGTCCTGTTCCATCAAGAATGGCCGTCTCTCCGGGATAATTCCGGACGGTGATGTACGCTCTCGAAGAACCTGACCTCGTTAGAGCCACCCTCTCATTGTATGTCCCTCCCCTGACATATACGGTATCACCGGGATTGACAACATTCGCGGCTTTTTGAATCGTTCTGAAGGGTGAGCCTGTAAGGCCGCTCTTGCTGTCGCTTCCGGCGGGAGATACATAATATGTTGCCGCAATGGACTTTCCTGCCGTGAAGATCATGAATACGACAATCAAGAATAGGTCAATTGTTCTCAATTTCAGCGCCTCCACCGAGAAATCAGGACTGACGGAAACAGGGGACATTCCTTATTCACCTGACATATCGAGCGCCATAAGGTTGGATTTCGCTCCGCGAATTCTTCTCATTGCGGATATTGATGAGGGGAGAGGGAAACAATCAGGCAAACCTGGAATATTCATTTCTAAGATCAATCCAGTATTCATTCATGCGGCGGCCTTCCGGAGTTACGTATTGCCGCTCAATCCTGAAACCCATCTTCGTGTAAAATGCATTGACGGAGTCGTTCCTGTCACGATCGGTTGTCAGGAACACCCTTTTACAGCCGCGGGCCATGGCCTCCTGCAGGAAAACCTGGAGGAGCAGTTTGCCTGCTCCAGTTCCCTGCAGGTTCGGCAGTAAGCCTATAGAGAACAGACCGGCCACGTCGGCCCCGACCGGATTAACTGCCGGATGTTGCAATCCGCGGGCAATCCTCCTTATGGCCGACGGTCGCCGCAATACTGTACCCGCCGAAGCAAGCGAAAATTTGATCCAGCGCCTCCTGAGCAGCCTTGAATAGAACCCGCGGGGATTGGAGGACCCAGCCACAAACCCGACCGGTTCTCCGAGCGCGTTGAGGTATACAAAACTGATTCCCTCCGGAGCCGCACATACTCCCGCATAATAATGCGAAAGGAAGCGAGACCCCAGAAAAGAGAGAAAAAATCCGGGAAAACTATCGAGATGCACTTGGACAACCCCCGGAATATGATGTGGCATCATTGGAACCACGGGCAATGCATCACTGTTCATTTCGCCAGCCCTGAGAAGATAGATACCATCTTGTCCATGCCCACCTTAAAGGAGAGATGTTTGTCGTAATAGAGCAGTCCGTTCCGGCCCATCTCTTCTCTCTTCTGAGGGGGCATGTCATGCAGTTCTATTAACGCCTCGGCAATGCTAGCGGGATTTTGCGGCACGCAGGTAACACCGGCGCCCGCCTCTTCAATCAAATCGGCGGCATCTCCTTTGACCCCCATAATGATAGGCCGGCCTGCTGCAAGGTAGGCCTGGGTCTTCTGAGGAATGATCCCTCTATGCTGCGGATCGTCTCGCAGATGGATCAGTAGTGCTCCGGCACTCTCGAGAATGGCCCCGATTTCCGATGCAGGCTGCCTGGGAATGAAACGGACATTATCTAACCCTCTACTGGAAGCGATTCCTTCAAGACGGGATGTGTCTACCCCGTCTCCGACGAAGACGAACATGACGTCGAGATAGTTTTTCTTCAGGAGAGCCGCCGCATCGAGCACGGCATCAAGGGCCTGGACACGTCCCATATTGCCGGCATAGACAACGGAGAAGCGGTCCGCAAGCCCGAAGGCGTCTTTAGTCTGGCCCCCGCTGTCCGGATTGTGCAGTTGGCCTTCGTCGCACCAGTTATAAACGACCTTCACCTTCAACCGTGAACACCCGCGGGACACCAGCATCTCTTTATAGCCCGGAGAAAGAACTACGACTGTTGCAGCCAGCCTGTAAGTTAGATCGCACCACATAGTTAGGGGGAATCTCAGCCATTTGACTTTAAGCATGTCGGAGCTTATGACACTCTCGGGCCACAAATCCTGTATGTCAAGGACGTAGGGCACTCCCCGCAGCAGGCGGAGTATCATCGCCGGCAGTGCGAGGGTTGCGGGTCCCTGGTAGACATGCACAACATCGGGACGTCTTATGAGGAACAGCCCGGGTATACAGGCTGAAAGAGCCAGACTGGCATAACAGAGCGCCCGCCGGAATCCGGAGTTGCCGTGATCGGGATAAACGGGAACGCGAATGATGTGAACGCCGTCGATTGTTTCCCGCTGGAACCAGCGCTGTCGGTATCCCGGATAGATCTTACCACCCGGATAGTTGGGAAACCCCGTCAGGACCTCCACCTCATGCCCCTGCCGGACCAATTCCCGGGCGAAGGCAAGTCCCTTGAGGTGATTCGGCTCCGGCTGGAACAGCTGGGTGATCATCAGAATGCGCATTTTTGGATTAATCCCGGGTTCGGGAGTGGCTCCCGGGAATTCGTAAGGCTGGACCTTATCTCTCAGTCTGACTGCTTCTTCCAGACATTGCGGTTCACATAATCAATGTAACTGATGATGATTCTCAATACCTTCCCGGAAACATTCGGCATGGAATAATCCGATACGGGCCGGATAAGGCGTTTCTCCCCCCTCGGCTGGTCTTCCAAAATGGACAGCGCCTGATTTACACGGAGGGGGTCGAGACCGGTCATCATTACGGCCCCTTCTTCCATGCCTTCAGGACGTTCATGGGCCTCCCTGATGTTCAACGCAGGAAAATTCAGGATTGATGATTCTTCGGTGATGGTCCCGCTGTCCGAGAGTACTGCATAGGCGTTCTTTTGCAGGTTCACATAGTCGAAGAAGCCGAGCGGCTTCATGAGATCTATCTTGTCCTGAAATTTCACTCCCTTTGCTTCGACCCTTTTTCTTGTCCTCGGGTGGGTGGAGACGATAATTCTCTTCCCGTAAGTTTCAGCAAGGTCATTAAGAACAGCGGTCAACCTCGTAAGATTAATATCGGAATCGACATTTTCCTCCCTGTGGGCACTCACCACAAAATAGTCGCGTCTCTTCAGATGCAGAAGCTTCACGATCTGAGACTTGTTGATCCCGGCCATGTAGTGATGAAGTACCTCGAACATCGGACTTCCGGTCTTTATGATACGATCAGGTGGGAGCCCTTCCCGAAGAAGATACTCTCTTGCGATGGAACTGTAAGTAAGATTAATGTCACTGACGTGATCGACAATTTTCCGGTTCGTCTCCTCGGGTACCCTCTGGTCAAAACAGCGATTACCCGCCTCCATGTGGAATATGGGTATTTTGCGGCGCTTGGCCGGAATGGCCGACAGGCAACTGTTAGTGTCACCCAGGATCAATATAGCCTCAGGTCTTTCTTTTTCCAGTACTATGTCGACCTTGCTTATAATCTGTCCTATGGTTCCGGCAAGAGAAGAGGCGGCGGCCTTAAGGAAATAATCGGGTTTCCGGATACCGAGGTCCCGAAAGAATATATCGTTGAGTTCATAGTCGTAGTTCTGCCCCGTATGGACCAGCACATGGTCTGCGTATCTGTCCAGTTTGGCTGTCACCCGAGACAGCCTTATGATTTCAGGTCTTGTCCCGACTACGGTCATCACTTTAATATTTTTTTTCATTCATACCTCATCGTGATAGGTATCGGGTTTCCCCGGATCAAATATCCGGTCCGCCCAGAAGATCACGATCATTTCTTCAGGGGACGTGTTTTCGATGGAATGTGTATATCCGGGGGGAACGTCCACCACTTCGATCCTGTCACCTGAGACATGGTATGACAGGACATCGTCATCCAGTATATGCCTGAACCTGATGACCGCCTGTCCCTTTATGACGCAGAATTTCTCGACCTTGGTATCATGATAATGATTCCCTCTTAAGACCCCGGCATGGGATTTTGAAAAAAAAATCTGTCCGAAGTGTTCCGATTTCATGATTTCCGCAAGAGTTCCTCTTTTATCGGTCTTCATTTCAGGGAAATAGGAAAAGTCGTCCCTCTCCAGATAAGAAAGATATGTGGCGTGAAGGCATTTCATGAATTCGTCTTTCAGATCGGGCAATACAAGGGTCTCACGAACGGCCTTCAACAGGTAAATCCTTTCGGCAAGATCACCCAGTTTGATCTTGTAAACCGGACCGACGGTCAGATATCTTTCAGTAGGTCCCTGACGGTCCTTGTCCAAAATGCCGACGAAGGCGGTGACAACGTTGTCGATATATACGAGTTCCACTACATTTTCCCTGTCGGATATGGAAATGGGGAGACCACGGGCGACATTATGACAGAAAGTTGCTACTACCGAATTGTAATTGGGTCTGGACCATTTGCCGAAGACGTTGGAGAGACGGAATATATAAACCGGAGCACCTGTGTTTTCACCATACCTGAAAAGAAGCTCTTCCGCCCTTTTCTTGCTGGCCCCGTAAGGGTTGTCCAGTACTGCCTGGATGGACGACGACATGACTATCGAGGGCTTTCTGTTGAGCTGAGCAAGGAGAGATAGAATTGTTTCAGTCAAGCCTGCATGCGCTGCCTCAAATTCCTCCGGTTTTTCAGGCCGGTTGACACCTGCAAGGTGGTATATAACGTCAACGTCCTCCAGCCCATCACGAAGCCTGGAGATGTCGTCGTCAGAATTGAATTCCACCACGGCGACATCCTCCCGTCGTGTCAGCGCCACCATCAGATTTTTCCCGATAAACCCTCTGGAACCGGTCACCATAACCTTTTTCACCGGCTTACCTTCTTCTACCATACACCTCGACCGATTCGAGTTCCTGCTTTATATAATCGGAATTTACGAGCAGTTCCATCACCTCGGTTTTATTCAGCCTCTTCGTATTGTGGGAGTTATAGTCTTCGAGGAGGGAGACCTTCTCTTTCCCTTCCGTGAAATACCTGGCGTAATTCAGGTCTCTGACGTCCGCCCTGATCCTGTAATAACGTCCGATGTCCTCGGCCTTTGCCAGCTCTTCCCTGGTGAGCAACGTCTCGTACAGTTTTTCACCGTGGCGGGTCCCGATTATCCTTATCTCACTTTCGCTCCGAAAGATCTCCTTTATTGCCATGGCCAGGTCCAAAATCGTACAGGCAGGCGCTTTCTGCACAAAGATGTCGCCCTGACCGGCATTCTTGTAAGCATACAATACCAGGTCTACGGCATCCTCCAGCGACATGAGAAACCTTGTCATGTTAGGATCGGTTACCGTGAGAGGCTTGCCTTCCCTGGCCTGCCTGACAAACAACGGAATTACCGACCCCCGCGACGCCATTACATTGCCGTACCGCGTCCCGCACAGGATCGTCTTGCCCGCATCGGCGGTTCTCGACTTTGCCACCATCAATTTTTCCATCATGGCCTTGGACAAACCCATGGCGTTGATGGGATAAACCGCCTTATCAGTGCTGAGGACTATCATGGACTTAACGCCGTTGGCGAGCGCGGCACTGAGGACATTCTCCGCTCCCAGAACATTTGTGCGCACCGCTTCCATGGGATAGAACTCACATGACGGCACCTGTTTTAATGCAGCGGCATGAAAAACATAGTCCACACCGACCAGCGAGGAATTGATACTGTCATAATTGCGAACGTCTCCAATATAGAACTTGACCTTGTCACTCTTGAGTTCAATCCGCATATCCTCCTGCTTCTTCTCGTCCCTGCTGAAGATACGAATCTCTCCAATGTCTGTCGGCAAAAATCTTCTTACAACAGCATTTCCAAACGAACCGGTGCCGCCTGTAATCAATAAAGTCTTACCAGCAAACATTCGCAGCCTCCCTGGCCAGATGCCATACCATAATAGAATAAGCCTTCCTAATGAACATTTCCAGCCCCGATCCCCACCCGGGAATCGGCAAAACATAATTCGAGCAATAACTGTTCTATCCCGGGGACTACAACACTGGCCAGATAATGTAGTCTGATCCGCAGGCTCCCGTTTTCGCCGAATTTTTTCCTGAGTCCCGGGTCCGAAGCCAGTTTGTCTATCAATTGTGCCAACCGTTGCGGCTTGTCGGGTCCGTGATTTTCCAGGAGCAGACCACAAGGTGCGTCACTCAGTGCGGCTATCATTTCGCTTATGTTCCCGACATCACTCCCAATTATCGGCAGGCCGTAAGCCATTGCCTCGAGGATGACCATGGGAAATCCTTCGCTATGGGAAGGAAGTATGAAAATGTCGGCATTCCTGAACGCTTCGATCAGTTCTTTACCGGTTTTTTCCCCAACCAGGTGAGCGCAACCAGTGAGATCAAGTTCGCGTATGCGGGTCTCTATGGCCTTCCTGTTCTCGTCGGCTGCTACGCCGACCAGCGTGCAACTTACCGGCCGCGATACGTATCTTAAGGCCTCGATCAGGTCCAGGGAACCCTTTACCGGAGACTGCCATCCGACGTTGAGCAGCCTTATGGCCTGTCGTTCCAGCGGAGACTCCGGAGACCTCTCGTTGCGATGCTGCAATATCGCGTCATCGATCATGTTGGGCAGATATACCACACTGTCATTTCCAAAAATGTCCTGAGCTGTTTTCTCAACCTCGCGGGTAATGGCGATAATCTGACGACAGGTCTTGAGTGCGGACCGAACAACCCATCGTCTTAAAAAGTTCCCTCCAAAGAAACCTTTCGTATCCCCGCCGTGAAGATGTGCCACCGTGGGTACTCGCAGCAATTTCAATACAAACAGGTAGACCGAATCTCGAACGACCAGACCGATACTCGGAGCACAGGTGAAATAAACCAGATCAGGCCGAAGCGTCAGAACGACTTTCAGCAGTCTCACAAGACGCGCGGCCGCGTCGCGAAGGGCGAGGACGGCACTTCGCAGGTCTATTTTCTTCCCCAGTGCGTAGTGATGCACGGTAGTGTCGATTATCTCATATGTGCAGAGCCCCGGGTCCGCATATTTGAGGAACGTTCTGGCCCAGGTGGCGATGCCCCCGACTGCGCTTATGGGCGCAAGCATGGCTATCTTCAGGGAATGGTTGCCCACAAAATTCCGTTGGCGACGCTCTGCCGGTAAAGTCTTCATTGACAGACGCAATTCTTAGCCTTCGTCAGTAAGTATGAGTCCGGAGCTTGGGCATGAGGTTTTGTGCGTGCATGCAAGAACGGCTACTTTCAACAGGCCGTCCTTTTCGAGCGCCCTCTCAGGGCGCCTAGGTGTTTGAGGTAGAGTTCCTCATATGCACGGACCGCCCGGTCTATGCCGAAGGATTCCCTGACCGTTTCCCTTCCCCGCATGCCCATATCACCTGCCTTGCCGGGTTCGCCCAGCAGCTCTTCTATCCTTCGGGCAAGAAGCCGATGGTCTCTTGGGGGCACAATGAATCCGTTAATTCCATCCGTTAAGACCTCCGGGTTACTTCCCACATCCGAGGCGATTGCCGGCAATCCTGCAGCCATCGCCTCAAGCAGTGCAATAGACAGACCTTCCCACAGTGAAGGCAAAACAAATATATCCGAAACGGCAAGGATTTCTGCTATGTCAGAGCGTTTTCCCGTTAATGAAATGTTGCCAAGCAATCCGCTTGCGTTTATCATTTCCTTAAGCCGGTTTGTAAAATCGGGGTCGGCGGAAGTATCGCCCACAACAAGGAAGTGAGTGTCGGGGAACTTCTTGATGACCTGTTCGGCCGCTTCAATCAGATAGCGATGCCCTTTGACTTCACGGAGTATCCCGACGGTAGTTATAATGTGCTTCCCTCCCGGAACTCCCAGTTCCCTCAATTTTGCACCCTTGTCTACGGCTATCTGAGAAAATCGTTGACAGTCAACGGCATTGCGGATAACCTCAATTTTCACGGGGGGGATTTTCAGGTCGGATACAGCATATCGTTTCACTGTCTCGGAAATGGCAACATATTTGGTTGTTAGCGTCCTGAGAATTCTCTCGTGGACTGCGTTGTACCCGTTTATGCTGTGTATGGTGGAAAATACCAGGGGAATTCGAGCCGTGAAAGCGCTGATTTTTCCATAAAAATCCGGAGAAGGGCAGTGAGTATGCAGAATTGCTATATGATTGTTCACCAGGTGTTTACGTAATTTCCGGACAGTTTCGAATCTTTGCTTGCCCGATGGTTTACCCAAAACCAGGGTTTTAACCCCTTTTCCCCTAAGATCGTTGTAGACTTCCTCTTCCAGCCTGTCTCTCACAATACCCACGCTGCATACCGACACGTCAAACTTCTTCCTGTCAGTGCCGGCAACCAGGTCGAAGACCAACTTTTCCGCACCGGCAAGCAAATAACCGTTAATCAGGTGCATTACAGCAATCCTTTCCCGCACTTTTCCCTCAACACTTTCTCGGCACTCGTTTCCACTCGGGCCGGTGAAATCTATTGTGGATGTCTTGTCCCGCGTACCATTCTCTGATTCTCCACCACATAAAATACAGTGGAAATAAGGGCAAACAGAAACCACATGATTTTCTTGTTTTCAACAGATATAAAAAAGGAGGTGATCAGAAGAGATACAAAGGCGGCCTTCAAGCATATTAACAGATCACGAATCCTCCTGTCATAAGACTTTCTAAGTCTCAACTTCCTCCATGAGTCTGCTATTATCAGGAAAAATGGTATGAAACAGAGTAATCCGCCACCGGTCAGCACTTCGAGATAGGTATTATGAACAACAGTTTGCGCGGAGGCTCCATATTTCGCGCCGTTAAACTCAAAGTTCCTTAAGCCAACCCCTGCCAAAGGGTGGTGCCGAAACATTTTCAGGGCGGCCTGATAATTTTCCAGCCTTACCGCTATTGACACGTCCCCTTTTGTCTTGGGATGAACAATTGTCGACGCCCGCGTCCAAAAATCGTGGGGGACAGCAAAATAGAAAATTGCCGCTGCAATGAGAATGAGGAAGAAGATTTGTCTCAGTCTTCCAATACTGTAGTAGTAGATCAGGACCGCTGCCGCACCCAGGAAGCCGAGCAGACCGCCTCTTGAACCCGAAAGGACAAGTAGGACGAGGAAGAGCGCGATAAACGCCCAGTTCAGAATTCTCTTCACACCCCAATCAATGGTAGCCTTGTAATAAGCAAGAGGAAGTAATACGAGAATGTAAGAGGCAAATTCATTCGGGTCACCCATACCGCTGCTGATACGCGATGTCTGTCCCACGTCGTGCTGGGACAAACCTGCGACCTGAACTATCAGGAATGTAAGCACGGTACTGAGGAACAGGACATTGAGACTGCTGTTAACGTCCTCAATGCTGATCAGGAAATAGCGCGTCATGCCGTACAGGAGAAACACCGAAATAAAAGTTATGTAACTGTGCAGGCTTACAGACAGGTTTTTCGCAAAGCCGAAAGAGACAATGCCTCCCGTCAGCAAAAGAAGAAAATATTTGTAAGAACTGTCTTTTGGTATGGCTTCCCGCGTCATTGCCAACCTCAGAGTTAATCCGGCAATCAGCAGGATTCCGAGCAGTTTTGCGAACGAGGAACCCGGTACTGCGGTGAAGCCTTCCATGGAGAATAATGCAAGCAGCAGGAGATAGATAACTTTCGGTTTTAGCAATGCCGTAAGGAACAAAGCCGAGCCTGCCAGAATAATGAGACCGACCTTTAGATCGAATACGAGAAAGGTACAGAGAAACAGGAAGGGAATAAAGAGGACCAATAATACCTTCAGGCTGCCTCCGGTGCAATAGCTGGTCATTGACTTCAATCGCGTATTCATGGCTTTTGGTCGTTCATGCGATGTCCCGACCGGGAAAGTGGTTATAGAGGCAGTATGTATAAATACGCAAACCTGTTGTTCTCCATGCACTGGGAACTGCGGCCATTTCAGATGTCCCGCCGGATGGAAGCTTCAAATGCGTCCATTTCTTCCGCGCTTAGATAGGTTCGGCATTTCTTGTGTATAAGCGGGGCGCCCAGCATGGTCCGTGCGTACGCCTTGAGGATGTAGTAGCCGCCCGTAAAATTGGCACGCACGAGACCATCCCCTCTTGCAATTTTTGTGATGACCTTGGGAACCAGCAGCAGATAAAACAACAGTGCCTGAGATAAATCCTTCAAACAAAACAGGGCATTTCTTGTCCCGGTGTGCCATTTCAGATTGTACATGATATTTGTGACCATGTACCGGTATTCCTCATCCTTATATCTGCCGGACGGATCGTGCCTGTGTAGCGCGGCTACATCATAGTCAACAATATTACGGTAACCGTTATTTCGTATTGCACGGCCGAAATCGACGTCTTCTCCGCCAAACTGGTAATAAGGGTCAAATCCGCCCGCCTGTACCGCCACCTCTTTCCTTACCATACAATGGCATGTGGGCAGGTAGTCACAATCTTTCGCCCTTGCGTCAGGTCTGTCCGTCTTCCTGGAGATGACGACCGAGTTATTGCCGAAATAATCCAGCTTTCTGCCGTGGGCTTCGTCGGTTATTCCCAGATAGACAGGAATCTCCCCTCCTATTTGTCCTACGGACTTGTCATTACGAAGCCTGTGGACCATCTTTGTGATAATGTCCGTTCTGTGCAGAATAACGTCGCTGTCAAGGAAGAGGACGAATACTCCCTTTGCCCGGTTCAGGCCCTTGTTTCTCAGGTGAGAAGGGCCATAGCGGCGCTCAGAGGCTATAATGGTGACGTCCTTGTAATGCGACAGGAGGTGTTCCACCGTTCCGTCCTGGCTGTTGTCGTCGACCACTATTATGTCCATCGGTCTGTATTCCTGGGCCAGTATGGAATCGATGCAGTCGCAGAGCACCCGCTTTCTGTTATAGCTGGGGATTATCACCGATAGCAGTTCTGGCATTTACCGGCCTCCATCCATTCTACTCCCGCTCCCACGTCTAACCGCCCGGAGAGCAGTCGCCCGAAGGGGAAAAAGAGACAATCGCGCGTGGCGACTCTTTCATCTTCTGGCTTTTCCTCCCAGCAATAAACGGACTCTTTCCCAGGTGCCTGTCAACTCCACAAAGTAGACCAACAAAATGTACTGGCATTTTTTTTTGACGCCTTTCAGTCGGTCGACAGGATAGAGGCCGAAGGCGACTCTCACCGACAGAGACAGTATCTGTCTCGCGCTCCTGAAGGATTCCCGTGCAAAAGAGCGGTACGAAGCTTTCCCGTATTGATCATAAAAACCGCCGACCAGTCGTGTTACCCGACTGTACAACTGCTCCAGGGAATGTCTTGCCGGGTGGGCTACAACGGCCTCCTCCGCATAGGCCAGGGAGTAGCCGGCTGAAAAGACCCTTCGGCCCCACTGATTATCGCCTCCTGATTTCAGACTGTCGTCAAACAGTCCCACCTTTTCAAAGACCTTCCTGAAGGTGAATACATTTGCCGTCGATCCGAAGTGGAAGAGCTCGATGTCCTCCTTCTGGTTGAATCCCATGATGCTGTCGTAAAGTTCCACTGCACTGGGTTTGTCCTGTTGTCTGAAGAAGATCTCAATCTTTCCGCCGACAAGTCCGCAATTGGCATTCAGCAAGAGGCTGTCAACTCCATTCCTGATCCAGTCAGGATGGGGAATGCAATCCGAATCGGTAAAAGCGATAACTTCTCCTCTCGCATTCTGAAGCCCCTTATTCCTGGCTGCGTAGGAACTCTGAATACCTTCTTCGATCAGCAGCGTCACATTATATTTCTTAATCACTTGAGGAGAGTTGTCAGTGGAGCCATTATCTACGATGATTACCTCATACCGGTCTGCCGGATAAGTCTGATTCATCAGCGCTTCGATACATTTCCTTATGCGTCCGGAATCGTTGTAGACCGGGACTATCACCGAAACAAAAGGATTATCCACCTCACAACCGGCTGATAGATTCATTTGTTCATGTTCACTGAGAAATTTGTGGCTCAGCAGAAATAAAATTAACTCCTGCTTTCCCTTTGATCCTTGCTTGACTACTGCCGCAATCTGCTGAAATACTCTCGAACTTGAAGTTCCTCGGCCGTGAACTTTACAGAATGGACCACTTTTTTGGATTGTTTGACTATCTCCTCTGTTGAAAGGGGCAGACCTGTCCATGCGATTGCAAAGGGACCGTTGTAAGCAAATTCATCTATCGTATATCCCAGTGCCCGAACGAAGAGAGAAAAAATGCCGTCTTCGGCAACATAGGAGCCTTTCTGCCCCAAGGTCAGATAGCGCGAACGAAGCATGTCATGCAGACATGAATATGAAATAACATATGCGCCGCCCTGCGCATGCTCACCCAATCTATATCCGTTCTTTTCCGCCTTTTCTATTATATATTTCCACAAATCATAGTCGCGCTCAAATTGGCTCGCAATCGGCGAAAAATCCCTTGGGATGCCTAGACAGGTCAGCCTGTAAGAACCGAGCATTCCCGTTCCAGCGTGTGAGACAAAATGTGATTTGATGTCATGAACAAGTCCCTCGCCTGTAATAATGGTGTCGGTGTCTACTTTCAGGAGCGCCGCAAAGCGGTAATTCCTGAGCGCGTACAGATAAGCCTTTTGCAAGGACCCGTAAAGACCTTTTATGCCTGAGTGTTTCCAGTTACGGATGTAATCCACTACCTCCTTTTTTCGTATTGCCCGCCAAATCCTCAGGGTACAGCTGTCGTCAACGATTATGAAGCGATATGAGCCATCGATATATCTTTTCGCCGAGTCCAGGAGGTCGAGAATACCACGCAGTGGTTCCGGTCCGGCAACGACACATATGACAAGATCGACTTCGATTTTGAGGTCATAGCCGCCGTTCCTATCCTCTCGGGTCAGCATGCGCATGCTCATGGGTCTTCTGTCTGCGGCAAAAGACAGAGCAAGATAGGCCAAATGAAAGAGAGGAGCAGAAAGAAAGAGAAGCAATTGCCGAAGCCTCGTGACAACGTGAGATTTTAATCGACCGATCGTAATCGGATGGCCGTGGATGTTCATCCTACGAATCAGCCTCCCGGCTGTCTCCTATTATTTCCTCGTAGCAGCTAATCTGCGTATCGAGCAGGGTATGTGCATTATAGTTCTCTTTGACGTGTCTGCGTCCGGCGGTACTTAGCCGTGCCCAATTCTCTGCATGATCCATAAAATACAGAATTTTTTCCGCCAGTGAAAGGTAATCGCCTTCATCTACCAGGAAGCCGTTTTCTCCGTCCACGACTTGTTCGGGCAATCCGCTGTGCCTTGTCGTGATTACCGGCAGACCGGTAGCTAATGCCTGCGAAATGATGATATTCACGACAGTCTATTCCATGTCCCCGTTTGAGGCCGTTTTGGACGGCTGAACGAAGACATGCGTGTCCATGAAGCTGCTGATCACGTCCTCTATGCTCATGTAACCTTTATACTCGACCACGTCCTGCACGCCCAGGCTCTCTGTCAAAGAGAGAAGATCTTCTCTGAGGGGACCATTACCTACAATAGAGCACCGGAATGGTCTCCTCGTCCTTTTCTTAAGGAGCGCCAGGGCACGTAAAAGATCATCAAAGCCTTTCTTTTCCACAAATCTGCCCACGGACATGATCTTGACAGGTTCCCCGTCATGAAGTTGCCTCTCCTTGTACGGATAAGACTCCACGTCAATACTGACCGGCAGCACTCTTATCCTGTTCCTGTCAAACCCGTGTTCTACGAGCCTGTTCTTCATGTCGTGAGACATGACGAGAAAGAGTGAACATTGCTGTCGGAGCCCGTCATAAAAATCGAGAGGCTCTTCCCTGAAGACGAGGCTGGCGTCATACCCGTAGAAGGTGGTAACCAATTTTTGCCTCAAACCCAGGATCTCCCTGATAACCAGGAATGAATTGGCGACGGTTCCGAAGTGACAGTGAACCAGATCGAACTGTTTTCCAATAAAGGGCTCAACCCAGAACAGCAGTCGCAGGGACAGTACCCTCAGGCCATGTCTTCTGAAATCAAATATCCTGCGCAGCAACCGCGGATCTTCCCGGAGAATACGCATGAGTTTAGGAAGAGCGGAAAGAAATCTTCGTACATAGTTTTGCGGCATTTCGAGATGGTGAACAATTTCCGACATGCCGTATTCCCGGAATCGCCGGGATATATTTTCCCTGTCGCCCTTACCGAAGGAAAATACCTCCACATCGATGCCTCTGTCCATAAGGTCGGCGACCTGATTAATCACAAACGTCTCGGAGATAACAGGGAAGGCCCCGACAACAAAAGCTATCTTCATCTTTCTTGTCGGTTCCCAAAAAAGGACCTGATCGCCTCACAGACCTCAATCACTTCGTCTTCTCTCAGTTCCGGATAGAGAGGCAGAGACAGGATCTGTGTCATGACCTCCGCTGTGACCGGTAGACTGACCCCGGTATGTGCCAGAAATGAGTAGGCGGGCTGCTCATAAATCGGCTTCGGATAGTGAATAGCAGTCTGGATGCCCCGGGAGCCCAGGTAATTTCTGAGCTCGTCGCGTTCCTGGCAACGTATGACGAAGAGATGCCAGGCTCCGGAATGAAGGTCGTCGCCTTCGGGAGGCAACAGGATCGAAAGTCCTTTGAGTTCGGAGAGATAAATACCGGCAAGCTCCCTTCTCCTCCTATTCCACGAAGCCAGTTTATCCAGGCCCCAATTCAATATCCCGGCCTGTATTTCGTCCAGGCGGCTGTTGACGCCCTCCCTCACGTTATTGTACTTAGATATCTCACCATAATTTCTGAGTTGCCTGACCGTTTCCGCCAGACTTTCGTTGTCTGTGGCTATCGCGCCGGCATCCCCGAAAGCACCGAGGTTCTTGGTAGGATAGAAGCTGAAGCACCCCACATCTCCTATCGTTCCGACGGCCCTGTTCGCGAAGGAGGCGCCTTGGGCCTGCGCAGCGTCTTCCACGACGTGCAGTCCCCGGGCCTGCGCTATCTGCGCTATCCTGTCCATTCTTGACGGGAAACCGTAGAGATGGACCGGCAGAAGCACCTTGGTCTTAGGAGTGATCTTTTCTTCGATCGAGTCCGGATCGATGTTGAAATCTCTGCTGTCTATATCGGTAAATACGGGCACGGCTCCTGACATTCTGATTGCGCTCACCGTAGGCGTTGCCGTATTGGCCACTGTTATTACCTCGTCTCCCGGCCCGACACCGAGCGCCTTGAGAGCCAGGAATATGGCGTCCGTTCCCGAATTTACGCCGATGACATGTCCGACGCCCAGATACTCTGCAAACCGGGCTTCAAACCGTTCCATTTCCTTTCCCAGGATGAACCAGCCGCTGCTCAAAACATTTCCGATTGCAGCATCTATCTCATGCTTATTGAGACTGTATCGCCGTTTGAGGTCAAAGAACTGGACCACGTTCACCCCTCATTCCGGACATATTCCAGAAATTTGTCGTAGTCCCTGATGTAATCGTTCTCGTCATAATAGTCGTCAGCCAGAACGAGAATAACGCAATCCCTGGAAAATTTCGTCATTGTGTGCCACAACTTCGGACCAAGCCGTATCCCGTAATACGGACTGTCTATCGTAAGATTCTGCTTGTTGCGGCCGTCATCGAGGTGCAGGCGGAAAGAGCCGCTCAGGGAGAAGATATACTGTTCAAGCTTCTTGTGGGCATGTTTGCCGCGGACGGCCCTGGGATTAGATAGGTTCGTAATGTAATAAATCCTTCTGATATCAAAAGGTACGCTTTCCCTGGCCTGCCCGATGACCAGGGCACCGTCGGGAAAGTCGTCGACGAACTTGAGTTTGACAATGCCGGAATTCTGTACTTTAATCTTCTTGTTCATGTTGCCTTCCCTCCTTTAGGCCGTCAGCCTTCTTTTTGCGGCCCGAAGTCCGCGGTACAGGAACGTGCCATGGAGAAAGTAATAGAGCGATGACAGAATATGACCCGGTGCAGGAAGATGTCTGTATCCGAACTTCCTGAAAACGGTAAAATATGCAGCAAGCTGACCTGCAAGCGACTTCACCTGAGTTGCTCTTCTGTAATTTATCTGTGAAAAGAACTTCATGCCCTCTTTCCTTATCAGGTTTCTGTTCTCCACTGAGGCCAGATTACACATTGTATCGAGCAGCAGATGGGAATCCTCGCACCACTGACTTACCTTCACGGAGTGAGTCATTTCACCTGAATGGGAACGGAAGGTCGCCTTGATATCCCGGACATCTGTTCTTCCGAAGGTTGCCGCCAGTTTGAGTTCCGCTATTACGTCCTGAAAGAGGTTATGTCTGGATCTGAACCCGCCGATTTTTCTCAGTTTCCCCGTATTGAACAGCGTGCTGCAAAGGTAGAACGAGGTTTTGTTCCTGAACCAGCCCAAGAACAGATCGTCCGTGGAATAGCCGGAGGCCATATTGGGGTACAGGAAGATCACATTCCCTTCTTCATCGCATATGCGGGTGCCCGTTCGGATAATACCGACTTCTCCCTGTTGACCGGCGGCGCTCATGCATACATCTACAAAATCTTCGTCTATCAAATCATCGTCATGCAACAGCAGAAAATAATCGCCGCCGGCCTGCTCAACGCAGAAGTTGAAATTATTGTTTGCCCCGATATTTTTCTCCTGTCTGAAATACCTTATACGTGAATCGTTGAAGCTTCTTACTACTTCCCCGGTATGATCCCGGGAGCAGTTGTCGGAGACAATGATCTCGACATTGCGATAGGTCTGGCTGACTGCAGAGGCTATCGCCTGTCTCAGATATCCGTCTGCCCTTTCATAGGTCGGAATAGCGATAGTAACCAGAGGCTTGTTCTTATCAGGCATGATCCACCGTATATTTGCCGGGGGCCGTTCGAGCGAGGTCTCTTCCTTTATATTCTCATTAAACCGGTATCATCAGCCCCGGATTTTTGATCTCAGGAACGACTTTATTTTCATGACAAATGTTTTCTTTTTGTGCGGATTGATTGGCACTTCCAGAACTTCCGGCCATAAATTCATTATGAGTTTTTCGTACAATTCATGCCGCGGACCCTCCCGCAGCTGTTTGTCTGCCGACAACAGGTCCATCAGTAAACTTCTGCAGTTAAACGGAGTGAGAATATCCTTCCATGCTGCGTCGAACTCCAGGTGATTCATTGCGAGCCAGTTGCCGACTCGCTGTTCCCAGTAAAACAAGGTATCTAGACTTATGTCATATGTCTGACCCGCTTGTGACAGCCATTGTTGAAAGTGATCGATCGCAAAGCGGTTTTCGTCAAGCCCCATGAACCGGGCCGGTCCGTCGGCGGTGAATCTTTCATCTTCAACATCCCTCCAAAGGGGTTCTCGCACGATTTCACTGGCGCTTCCGGTAACAGCCACTTTACGTTGTGAATAATAATCCCTAATGGCCTGCGCTTCGGAGACCCACACATCATGTGCGAAGGCCACATTTGTTTTATATATCCTCTCATAGTAAGTGTCGACGGTCTCCGGCGACTGCAGTATATCGTGCCCAAGCCCCAGCTTCCTGAGCAGCTGAGCGGGGATCTGCAGGTCGGCATGGTTCTCGGGCATCTCCGTTGTTCTTACAGTCATATAGGATACCTTGTCGCATACGCTCCTTGACGCCGCCAAAACCAGCCGGCTGTCCCAGCCGGCCGTCAACGACAACGCCAGATCAAAACGCCTCGCAGCGCTCCTCATCATCCCCTTCAGGCTTTGGGAAGCCCGTTTCACGACCTCGTCAAGTTCAAGTGTTTCCTGCTTTTTATTTGGCCAGTACCTCCTGGGGAGTCCTGTCTCCAGGTCGAGATAGTGGTTTGGCAGTAAATGCCTTATCCCCCTGAACGCGGAGCTGTCGCCCGGCAACCAGTACTCCTTGTCGAGGTGGTAAAAATAGTGGATGAAATCAACGGCTTCTTTGTCCTGTGGAAGTTTCAGCGTTTCAGCAAGCAGTGCCGACCCCGACGCACACCACATGTCCTTTGTCAGGTCCCTGCAGGTATAAAACATCTGGCGCGAGCCTGCCGCATCGTGAAAGATCCTGGTCGCATCGCTGTCTTGTGCGATTAGAATCCATCTGCCCCCCAACGAGAAGGTATGCTCAAAGAGATCGTCCAGGCCCGAAAATCTGCGGATCAACCTTCTCACTATGTCCGCATCCTGGGATGCCTCGTTATAAGGATCCAACATATAGCCCAACAGTGTTATGGACCTGTCACCGCCGGTCTCCCGGATTACGGACAGGTCGGGATGCACGGTCAGATAGATTGATCTGCCGAGCCTTATGCGTTTCCAGTTCTTCAGTCGGTCGACGAAACTAGGCCCCAGAACGAACTGGTTACGGTAAAGGAGTCCCCCCTGGAGAGGACTTGAAAATCCACTGTGATTGTTCATGAGTTCAGAGAGATCCGTCCCCGGGACTTGTCATCCCGCAGTCAATTGACCTTCAGTGGGGCGCCAACAACAATGCAATTGTACGGTAAGCTCTAAGTCGCCGCGATGTTGACTACCCAGGCCGATATTTCCCCATGGTTCTGACACTTTCAGTTTACTCTAAAACCAGATTTTCTACAATTACTGTCCCGTTGCTTACGGTCAGTGAGTGGACTGTCGTATAACCCTGGTTGTCCTGAAACGCCTGGTCATAGCCGCCTTCAAGTGTAATCTGTACGTCGAGGTCAAAGGTAAGGTCTTCGTCGAGAGACATTGCCTCACTCTGAATGATGTCGTCATTCAGAATTGTCGCGGGGTCATATGCCGATTGGATAGAGGAATAGTAGTAATCGGTCGAGCCCGAGACCCTTCTCACGTAGAGATTGTCAGCGAAGGTGGCATAGATGTTATGGTCTGCGGTCACTCCAGAGAGGGAGTAAGTATCGTTCGAGACAAGAGCCGTGACGTCAGAGCTGTTGTCGGTCAGGCTTGCCAGGCGATAACCCGAGGCAGGGGACAATGTGCATTGGACGCTTCCTCCGTAGTCGACAGGGTTGGGAAGGCAGGAAATGGTTCCGTTGCCATCCGTATGCGCAACAATGTCGTACTGGTCTATCGTGAAATTGGCTGTCACGATGCAGTTGGCGGTGATGGAGCCCGTGGTATAGGCGCTTCCGCTCAGTGCTCCGCCGCAGCCCGTCACTGAAACAATATGGTAGCCGGTATCGGGCGTAACGGTGAATGTAGTGGTCGACCCGTCTCTGATGTCCTGCGCCGTGGAAGGGGTCATGCTTCCGCTTCCGGTAAGCGACGGCGTTACAGTATAAGTTGTGGTCCCGTCCATAATACAATAACCATAACTGGCCTCACCGTCGTGGAAGTGTTGCATGATCTCAGTGTCGGAAAGAGCGCGGTTGTAAATGGCAACATCGTCTACAGTTCCATCAAAACGATAATAGGGGCTCTGGCTCAACCAACCGATATTTAACGGCCTGTCCGATCCGAAACCGTATGAGTAAGTCCCGTCTGCCGAGCCCTCCTTCACCCCATCCACATAGATGTCGATCTTGTTTGCAACACCGTCTCTTACCGCCACAACGTGGTGCCATTGGCCGTCCGTCAGGTCAGTAACGCCTTTGACAAAGGTGCCGCTACCACTTGTGTCATACAGGTTGAAGTCCGCCATCCCCCCGGAACCGCTGCATCCTACCCACCACTGCAGGCCCGTCGAACTGTCATTCCTGCCCACAACGACCTGGTTCCCGTCACAAGTGCTGGAACCGGGCGTCTTCATCCAGAACTCGATGGAGAAGCTGTCGGAAGAACCCCAGTCGAATGAATTATCATCAGCTACGCTGACCTCGTCGGTCCCGTTGAACAGCTGGGCGCCGCCGATCTTCCCGGCTGTCGCTATAGGACAGGCCGCTCCGCAGGTCCCGGTTGCTGCTCCGAAAAAGTCTGTATAGGGCGGACCGAGCGTCTCATCCAGAGTCCAGTAGTGGGCCAGGTCCGAAGGACATTGCGGCGTATTATTGACCTCTATAGTAAAGGACTGAGTATCGGGAGGGGTCAGTCCGTTGTCGGCCTGGACGGTTACCGGGAAAGAGCCTGTGGAAGCAGGCGTCCATGTCACGAGACCGGTATCGGGGTCTATTAACATACCAGTAGGAGGAGTTGTAGTAATGCTGTATGTGGGAGCGGGGAACCCTATAGAGTCCACGTTATAGGTATACGGTAACCCGACATAGGCTTGAGTAACGGGGTTAGAGTTTATCGTCGGTGGTGATTGGCCGCACAGGGGCAGGAAAGTAACCAACGAGTTCATCCAGGCCTGCGCCATCTTATCATAGCCCGAGGTATTGGGATGAAGGGCGTCGGACATGTCATCGGGATACGTTAGGGCATGTTCCTGATCGACTATGATTATCTTATAGCCGTTGGCGATGAGGTTCTGCGCCATGCTGACGACATCGTCGTTGAAAGCTGTTATTTCGGGGGCAGGAGTTTCCTGGTTTATGATGCGGGCCAGAAGAACCACGATCGGCGAACCTGAAACAGGCCCGTATAGATGGATGTCATCCAGTATTGTCTGGACGTTGTTGACGCTGCCGGGAGTCGGACTTGAAGGATTCGTATAGTCATTGCTACCGATGTGGAGGAGGACGACATTCGGCGGGTTAAGACCCAGCCAGGTGTCAACATCAGTGGCCACGTCACCGGTCAAATAACCTCCGTGTCCCTCATGCTGGGGATCGAAGTCCGGATCGGCCGACGCCCCTGAACTCTGACTCCCGACAAAATGAATGTCATAGCCTGCATCTATCAGGTCGTGCCACAGAGTGCTGCGATACCCGATCATGTAGGCATCTGTCAAGGGAGGGTCGGTATAGATAAAGCCATGAGTTATAGAGTCGCCCATGGGCATGACGTCTACAACGGAGGCGCAGCCGCAGTAGCCCCTGGCAAGTCCGACGGTGCCGTCGTAATAGTGCTGCCTGATCTCATTTTCCGACAGTACTCCGTTATATAACGCCACTTCGTCGATCGTTCCCGAGAAACGATAGTAAGGGTCCTCGTTTAACCAGCCGATGTTGAGCGGCTGGGTGGAGGCAAAGCCCGCCAAATAGCTCTGGCTCGCCTGTCCCTCCTTCACCCCGTCCACATAGATGCGGAGTTCATTGGCGTTCGCGTCCCGCACTGCCACAATGTGATGCCATGCACCGTCAGTGATGTCAGTGGTGCCCTTCACAAAAGTGCCTCCGCTGCTGTTGTCGAGGGTGAAATCTGCCGTGCCTCCCGTACCGTTGCATCCAACCCACCAGTGAAGGCCGTTCCCACTGTCATCGCGGCCTACAATTACCTGGTTACCTTCGCAGGTGCTGGAGCTGGGCGTTTTCATCCAGAACTCGATGGAGAAACTGGTGGAGGAGCTCCAGTCAAAAGACGAGTCGGGCGCAACATTGAGCCCGTCCGTCTCGTCAACGGTCTCGTTAAAGAGCAGGGCATTGTTGATTATTCCGGTAGTTATAGCGGGACAATCTACTCCGACCGTACAAGTAGCATCTACGCCGGCATCAATAAAATCCGAGAATGTCGCCGTACCGGTAGCCGGTTCGCTCGTTTCATCAAATTTCCAGTAGTGGGCGATGTCATCGTTGGGACAACCCGGAGTAGTCTGCGAATACGCGTATGAAGGTAAAAGATACGCGGCGCAGAACAGCGACAAGAGTATCAAAATACCAGTTCTCATTGACCCTTTTTCCATTTTCAACTCCCCGTGTGCAGTCCTTCAGTCATGACCAGCTCTCTGAATGTCAGACCGCACCGTCTGATTAATTAATACAATTTTCGAGTATGCAGAAATCCCTGTTTCCTGAAGATTCTTGTCCTTAAAGTCGTTCCGGTCGAATGCCAGCGGTGTCATCCGGCCTTCAATCACCGGCGGAGGTCATTCAATGACACCCCGGCCTGTTCGTCGACGTCTTTCCTCATTTTTAGCACCTTCGCCGGAACGCCTGCGGCAATGGCATAATCAGGAACGTCACGAGTAACAACCGATCCCGCTCCGATGACGGCACCTTTGCCGATACGCACACCATTCAATACTATAACACCAAAGCCTATCCAGGACTCGTCGTCGATAATAATGCCTCCCCTTGATTGCAGGGGTTGCTTTCGTATGGGCAGATCGGGCGCAATGCCGTGATCATATGAATAAAAAGCGCAGTTCGGCGCAATCATAACGCCACTTCCTATGGTAATAGGCGACATATAAGCGTTTAGCTGGCACCGTGGGTGGATGCTTGAATCATTCGCGATCTTCAGATAACCTCCATGACCGGTTTCCAGTATTGTATCCCTATATATAAATACCCGATCACCCAGTTCAATGGGCCCTGCGTCCTCACGTTGGAAGACAACAACTCGATCATCCAGAAATACGTTGGCGCCAAGTCTGAGATCATGGTGGTATATAATGGCTTTCGCTGAAATATAACCCTTTGTATTCATAAATGCCAGGTCAGGGCGCGCCTTGTGCGGCGGGAAAAAAACAGCTGCAAAACGGGTCGCCATACGTCCGAAGAAACTCATTCCCGCAAACCGCATCCAAAAGCGCGTCCAATAACGCATTCCGAGACCCAGAGTGCCCGGGTGACGATAGGTATTAATGACGTAGGCCGCTCGTTGTCCGGAATCAGGCGATGGTTTTGTCAAGTCACTGTCCTTTGTATTGATCAATGATTACCCGCAATATCTGTTTTGCGGCCGCCCCATCGTGATGCTCCTTGCAGAGTTGCACCGCAGGATGATAAGAACCTTCTGGAAGGTCCCTCCACTGACGATGGCCAAGCTGGCCAGTATCAACAGCAGGTACTGGAAATGACTGCTCAACATCCCGCTCAGCCCGACTGTGGGCAGGAGCAGAATTAAAAGAAAGGCCGGCACCAGGTGGCCCATACCCAAGATTACCATAAGCGATACAGGCTTGCGCAGATCAGCTGTAGCCTCCCTGAAATCAAAACTCCCGAGCGACGTGACGGCGTAAAGAACGTATACAAGTAAATTCACAAACAGACAAACGAGTCCTGTCACAAGGATTTGAACCGAAATTGCCAATCGGCTCAGCGACATAACGATTAAAAGTAACCCGAACCCCGAAACTACGGCGGAGGTCAGAAAGAGAACCGGTGCAAGAGGCACATTCCAGGCTGCCAGGGCTCTGCCCCTGTAGACCATGTAGCCCTGGCTTATCAAATAACAGATGACTAATCCGACAGACAGCAGATGCAGGACGGGGAGGGGGAAAATACAGTTAATTGACGCCGACAGGACAAACAGTATGCCGAACAAAACCTCCCGTGACATCCAGGAACTCCTGAGGTTACCCAGGATGTAGACGCCCCGCAAAGGTCTCCCGGCCTCAAAAGTGATCAAGAGTAACCCCAGGACGATCAGCAGGGGGGACAGCAATGAGAACATGTTGGCCCGCGGACCGTTGAAAGCACTCCCCTTCCATAAAGATGTTCCAAGGAAGTTCAGCAAATAGAAGCCTGAAGCCATGCCTCCCATAACGAAGTTGGCAACTGCAGGCCAGCCCCACACTCTGTATCTTACCGGTTGAATAGATTCCATGGTCCTGATATCGTGAAAATGCTCATTCCACGATGTAGTAAACAGAGGGATCTGTTCGCAATTCCTCCTGGAGTCTGGCAGTTTTTCTTTCACGCAGCAGTTGTGAAACAGGGCTGTCGGGATCGTCTAAATCACCAAAACTAAGGGCCTTGGCACTGCATGAAACTACGCACTCTGGAGATGCCTCCGTATCCCGGCCGGGCTGATATCCCTCCCGCATGCCTTCAGATATCTTCGGAAGACAGAAATTGCATTTGGTTGAAACCCCAACACGGGCGCGGTTGATGTCCGACTCGCCCAATCCGTGAACAATACTTTCCTCCTCAAGCTGGTATTTGTTGTGGAATATGATGCGGCGTGCCTGATATGGGCAGGCAACAACACAATAACCGCATCCGACACAACGCTCATTTCTTATGTCGACTATTCCGTCAGACCGCCGGTGCGAAGCACCGGTGGGACAGACCTTCACGCAGGGGGCCTTGCTACACTGCATGCAGCTCATCGGCACAAAAGTCCGCAATTTTTCCGGTCCCTCGCTTATGCCGTTATCGACAACCCTGCGCCAGCTGTCAACAGGCAGCCTGTTCGTCTGGCTGCAGACAATAGTGCACGCCCTGCATCCGATGCACTTTCTCAGGTCAATGACCATCCCCAACCGCAAGCTGTTTCTCCTTTCAAATAAGCCGCCTGATCAACTCATTCCAGGACTGTTATTACATGATCGGCAAGTCTGATCGCAAGAGCTACAACAGTGAGCACAGGATTCGCATAGCCGCCGGTAGGGAATAGTGAGGGTCCGGCTACATACAGATTCGAAATATCATGAACACGGCAGCTTCCGTCAACGACTCCCTTCCTGGGATCAGTATGCATCCGGGTTGTGCCCATGTGATGCCATCCTCCCCATACCCTGGGAAGGTCATGTCCGTGATCGAGCTCGATCCTGATACTGCCGAGACGGGCGGCGCGGATTTCCTCATCCATGATTTCCTGTGCCCTCACAACGCTTCGCATATCCAGATCGTTCAACCTCCAGTCCAGCTTGACGCGTCTTCTGCCCAGAACATCGCACTCATTGGAAAGGGTCACTCGACTGTCGGGGTTTGGCGTCTGTTCCGTCATGTTGTCAAGCTGGTATGCTATGACTTTTTTTCTTCTGCCTAAAAGACGTTCGTAGCCCACCAGCAGTTCCTTTCGCGATGCTGTCGCTACTTCGCCCAGATCGGCGAGCACGTTTTTTAAATGACCGCTGAGGTGGTCAGGCAGCCGTCCGTCCTTCATTGCCGCATGAAGAATCTTGAGTGACCTGACTCCCCCGGAATCGTTTGTGTCAGGCGACATTTCATGAGGCAGCACGACCGGCAGGATAGAGGTGCAATAGTTCGCCAATCTCTCCTTCCGTAACGTGGCTTCGGAAAGAGTCAGTTTCCCCATTATCGGGACAGACTTCATCTTATGGATCCTGTAGAGGGCGGTCTCATCATATGTTTCGGGCCTGGCTGGAAGATAGAAACCGGAGCAGAAATGGAGATGTTCCATAAAGAATCTTCCGACGAGGTCATTCCCGTTGCCCAAGCCGCAGTCCATGGTTTTGTTGGACAGCAGCAGTAATCGGGGGGTGTCTATTCCCCCCAGGGCTAAAATAAAAAGTTTTGCCGAGACACCCAATCTGTTGCCACCGAGACAGGCCACATTGATGCGGGATACCTTTTGCGCAGGCTTATCCGTCTCTATTTCAACTGCATTGGCATGAACATAGGTGCTGATATTTTCCGCACTTTCGATTTCTTCCTTATAGTCTTTAAAGAAGATGTCGCGCGGACCGAACTGGAATATCGAGGTCTGCATCCTTTCCGGGGGAAGGGGAAGTCTGGGAGTCGTTTCCGGGTCTTCCCAATCTTCCACATCATAGGCATAGGGTCCTATCCGGCAGACCGATTGGGCGCGTCTGTAAAAGGGATCGAGGCGGGACTTGTCGAATGGCCAGCCGCTGTATGGAATCCAGTCACGCTCCTCAAAATCGATGGCGTCAAGGGGCCTCAGTCGCACACCTAAACTGTTACCGCCGAGTTCTACGCTCCAGCGATGACTGGACCCGCCGAAACAACAGGCACGCGCCGTATCAAGCTCATAGTAAGACAGGCCGACGTTTTCTCCCCAGTAAAGCGATTGTGTTGCCCTGTCAGGCTCAAGTCCCCCACTTTCTAAAAGACAGACCCTGAATTCTCTTCCTATGAACTCGCGTGCCAGGGTGATGCCGGCGATCCCGGCACCGACTATGCAGACATCGGTCCGGATTGTTTCATTTTCAGGGACTGTGCGGGCATCAATTATCATAACTATCCCAGGCCAAGCCCCTTTCTCTTTAATTTGAGGAGATTACCGTTTAGATACCTGGCATCGATCTGTTTGACCCTTGCCTTCCAGGCATCTGTCCTCTTTCGACGAAGGTAGTCGGCTATCCTGTGCTCAACGGCATGCATCAGATCGTTGCGTCCCCTCTCCGCCAGCGGGCCGAGCAGCTCCCTGTACCAGTTGGCGGAGTAAGAATTTTTTATCCATACCGTCCTCTCCACCGTCTCTGCAGTCACATTCCGCTCCGGAAAGGCGGAAGTCCTGTCAAGTGCTCCCACAGCCAGAAGTGCCAGCATGGTCCGCATACATTTTTCGCACTTACCGCAATTCAGGCTGCCGCTCCTGTAGCGCAGGTATTGATTGCATACTCTCAGGTGCTCCATGGCAAAATCCCAATCGGCTATCAACTTTGTTTTTACAAACCTTGACAGGGCGATTCCGTCCGATCGTATCTGCAAATCACTGCTGTCATAGTTAATATTCAGGAGAGGGTCCATGCTGTGAGGATGCAGATTAGGGATATCGAAGCTCGAAGCGAGAAAGAAGACACTTGCCCTCTTCAGAAATACGTGTGCGATACTTGCAAAAGCAGAACCCATGAACTCGTATGTCCAGAAATCAAATCCCTTAAGGGCGTCTTCCTGCCTGTAATTAAGATAGAGATTGGTATACACGGGAATGACTGTAATGCCCGTCTCCTGAGTTAGGGCCGACAATGAATCCCTGACATATTGAAATGAGTCCGGGGAATCGAGTTCCAGTCCGTAAACGAGTAGCGCGTACCTGATGGACCACGGGTGTCCCAACGGGAAATTGAGTCGATTGATGCGCAACGTGGCAAATGAATCGATCCCTCCCGAAAAGAAGAAACCTGCGCCGGACTGCCTGACGGGGTTCAGGGGTTTTCCCCTCACTCTTGCCTCGATGCGCACAAGCTCCTTCTCCGGCGGATAGAACCAGTGGCGGAGCACACTCATTGCAGTTGTCAGCCCCGTATTCAACTGCGGACAGATTTCCCCGTCGATAAAAACCCTTTTTTCACCGTAATGCATCGCCGGTACAATGCATCCCACAAGAAAAGCATCAGGATTACACGATATGTACTCTTCAAAGGGTTCGTCCGTCTCAAAATATACATCGTGCGCCTGGCGGTCACAGTCTTCCCATGTAACAGTAGCTGCTACCCGGACTTTGGAACCGTTTTTTTCTGTTCGCAGATCCTCTATTCTCATTTCCTTATCTCCTGGACTACCAAAAAAGGCTTAGATGCAAATCAATTCTCCACTTTGGCATATGGGGGCGACAAGCTGTGCTCGACTTCTATATATCCAATATTATCCCTGACAGTTATTGCCGTATCAAAGATCAAACTTTTGATCTGTAGTTCTCGCAGTAAAGAAGCAGCCCTTGCACCCGTCAGGAGTCTTGGCTGAAAAAGTTCCTGTCCCTTGCCTGAAACCGGATAGATTTTTATCCCCTTGATGCGTTTCTGGTCGATCACGATCTCCGCCAGAAAATTGTCGGACCACATTTTGCGGCAATAGGGAAATATGAAATTACCGAGGGAATACAGAATGGGCCTCTTCTTATAGATTTCAATTCCGTGAGGAACATGAGGGTGGTGTCCCACCACACAGTCTACCCCCCTGTCAATAAGCAGGTGAGCGAGTTCTATCTGTTTAGGATGAATGTTCGGTTGATTTTCATATCCCCAGTGCAGGGAAACAAAGACGAGGTGGGCTTTATCTCTGGCCGTTTTTACATCTTCCAGCATCAGTTCGATATCCATTGGCAGGATACCCGGATCATCACCGGCGGCGGACGTGTAATCAGAATTGCAGAAGTGTGTATAACTGAGAAAGATGAATCGGGTGTCATTGAAGGTAAGTAGTTTGCCCGACCTGGCATTATCCAGGTTCATGCCACCGCCCGTGAAGGAGACGCCTGCGGCATTGAGATGGCTGATCGTGTCCAGCAGACCTGTTTCACCTGCGTCAAACATGTGATTGTTTGCCAGACTCACAAGTGAAATGCCGGAGTCCTTCAGTGTCTTGGCGTAACGCGGATCACTCTTAAAGAAACCATAGGTCCGTTTGGTTTCCGAAAGTGGAGTTTCAAGATTAATCACCACAATGTCCTTTGTTTTCAAGAAACTTGCAATGCCCTCGAAAGGATATTCATACTTTGAGGTATCCGATATACAGTCAATATTAAAGCTCAGGGCCGTTTTATCATTGCCGGAGTCTTCTTTTTCGTTACCTGAATATCTCACTAATTCTTCATATGGCACATCGATTACTGATGAACGGAGGCTAGGCGAAAGAAAGAGCTTGTCAAAAATCCTTTTCATTTTATGTATGATGACACCGTGCCTGCCCGCCTTGACACTTCTCAGATAATACCTGCCCCTGTACGATCGGTGTTCTCTGTCAAATGTGACGTCTCCTCCGAAAAGAACGGTCGTGGCAGTGTCGGGCGTAGCAAGGATATTCCCTTCCCGTTTCAGAGTATTCCAGGCCATGTCACTGATCAATTTGAACCTGGAACAGGCCAGCAGCCGTAGAAAACGGTTCAGAAACACTCCGCAGATCTCAAAGAAAAATCATTTAATGATTGCGTAATGTAAAGTGCTTCCGCCGGCATCTCTACCGGTTCAGGCCGACGAGCCAATGTTGCTGCCCCTGCGGGATGCATGAAAGTCGGCTATCTGGTCTATGACCTTACCATATTCTTCTGCAAATCTTTCTCTTGTGTGGTTCTTCCTTGCGTGTTCCCAGAAATTTCTGGACATGGAGTTGAGCTTTTGACTGGGGAAAGACGAGACGGTCTTTACTGAAGTCCTTATCTCTTCAATGGAACAGTTTTTCAACAGAAAGCCGGAATTTTCCTCGACGTCAATCCCGCATTCATAACTTATAACGGGAATTAGTCCTGCGTGTCCGCAATTTATTACAGCTCCCGATCCGCCTTCCGAACAGGAGGGGCTTATCAGTCCGACGCATCTGTCCGCAAGCTCGATGAAATCGCGGCTTGAAATGTCCACAAACCCCAAATGATGGATATTGGGAGTCTGAAACAGCTCCTCATGGTATGCGTCGGTGAAATCCTTTTCATCTTCCAGTCTGCAGCACACGTACAAATGGTAATCGGGTATCCCGGCAAATGCCTCCAAAAGCAGGTCCAGACCTTTATGGACCGCCCCGAATCCGCTGAAATACAGATAATTTTTACGAATTTGCTCATAGTCCTTGTCTTCCGGGAAAGGACATGTAATCTGTGACGGAATAGGAAGGTGAAATACCGGCTTTTGAAAGATACCATAAGTGCCGAGAGTAAACTGATTTGCATAAGTGAGGACCAGATCAGCCGATTCTATACTTCTCGTCGGTTCCAATTGCCTCTTGGGGTTTAAGATCAGATTTCTCCGTCGCTGCAAGTCCAAATGACGTCTGTAGTTCGCATAATTGTGAAACAGCCAGTGTGCCCAGACTATGAGCAGGACTTTTATGCAGTCCTGATTGAGCATGGGTCCTATTCTCTCCAGATTTGAATGCACGTCAATAAAAATATCATAATTCTTTTTTGGAATGAAAGTGTCATTTTCGTAATCGATTACATCGACATTGTAACCGCGATCCAGGAACGATTGCGCTATTTGCACGCACATCCACGCCGTTATATGCCTTTCCTTGAGCGATGGATTCAGAAAAGGCTCTACCCTATAGGATAGAAGTACCTGTCCCTTGTAAGACTCCCTTGTTCTTAAAGATACGCTTTGCCATTTCTTCCTTTCCGACGGCGGAATTCTTGTCAGCTTAATCCCGGCCGAGCGAAAGGCCTTTTTTATCAATTCCCTCACCTGCCTACACCCCCTTGAAGATTCCGGCGTCTTCAGCGGCGTCATCGCTTGAGTAGGTCGTTGACCACTTCAGGAGCGGCCTGACTACTCCGCCGATGCGCCTGGTCCAGTCGCCGCGCGCCGAATCGAACTCCATATCGTCAATAACCTGGAACGAAATCACGTTGTGTTCGTAAAAGCGGGCGATGAAGGGTTGCGGAGTCATCATGGCGGCATGAACAAGGATTTTCCCGTCGGCGAGCAGGTTCCCAGGAATCAATGCCGCGCTTGTATAACGGCCTGCCGGGCGGGGACGTCGCCGCCACTCAGGATCGACATCCAAAGTTGTGAAGATCCTTACGCCCTCTTCGTTATTGAGATGAAAATTGGGGACAAGCCAATTCCCCGGCTGAAGTACCTCATACTCCATTTCAAGGTAGAACGGCTGGTTGGTCAGAACGGTATCTGCAATATCACCTTCTTCTGTCCGCATGCGGACAGCGCACAGGCGCACGGCCTGGTCACCCGGTGCGTTTTCAGGCTGGGTCCATTCACGCAGAGCGCTCTTGGTTGTTCCTTCTCCCAGATAACTGCTCACAACCTCAACTGGATCACCATCCATCGCTATTTTTCCATCTTTCAGCAAAATAATTCGTTCGGACAACCGGCCAACGGCCATCATGTTGTGTGAAACAAAAAGCACTGTCCGGCCGGTTTTCCCAATATCCTGCATTTTGTTGAGACATTTCTTTTGAAATTCCGCATCGCCCACCGCCAATACTTCATCGACTATGAGTATCTCGGGTTCAAGGTGGGCCGCAACTGAAAAAGCCAGACGCACCTGCATTCCGCTTGAGTATCGCTTCACCGGAGTGTCGATGAACTTTTCCACCCCTGAAAAATCGACGATCTCATCGAACTTGCGGTCAACTTCTTTTTTCCTCATTCCCAGTATTGTGGCGTTAAGGTATATATTCTCACGCCCCGTAAGTTCAGGATGAAATCCGGTACCCACTTCCAGCAGGCTTGAAACCCTGCCATGGATTGTCGCCACTCCACTTGTGGGACTCGTAATCCGGGAGAGAATTTTCAGGAGCGTGGATTTGCCGGCACCGTTCCTGCCGATAATACCCACGACTTCACCTTTTTTTATCTCAAAGGAAATGTCCCGAAGGGCCTGAATGACGTCAGGTCTGTCGTTATTGTCCATGTCCGGCCCCACATCATCAAACCGGTACAGCGAGCGGTGTTTGCGATAGTTTTTTATCGGACTTTTCACAAGTCCGAATATTGACTGCGCAAAACTGTCCGGCATCTCCTCCTTGACTCCGATGCGGTAACACTTGCTGATATTTTCTACTTTGATTCCTGTGCTATTACTCATTGTTCTCTTTCAGATGTCCGATTCGGTCCTCAAATCACATCAACAATAATTCGCTCATTATGGTTGAAATACAGTATGCCTGCGATAAGCAGCGCGATCGACGTTACTATGCCCGGCAATACAAAAAGCCACGGCACGGGGGTACCCAGCAGAGTAGCTCTGAATCCTTCTATGACCCCGACCAGCGGATTCAGGGAATATATGAAGCGGTACGTAGTTGACATCCCGGAAGCGGAATAGACAATCGGAGCCGTATACATTAACATCCGAATGACAAAAGACATGGCAAATTTTACGTCCCGGAACCTTATGGCCAATGAAGCCAGCAACATCCCGACAGCCGCCGGGATGCTCATCATCATTATCAGAAACAGCGGGAAGAAGAGAAGGTTCCACGTGGGAACTATCCGATAGTAAATCATGACTCCAACTATTATCAGGATGGAGATAGCAAAATCGACCAGTTTTGACAGGACGGGCGTTAAAGGGAATATCAACCGCGGAAAATAGATCTTGCCGAGCATCCCCTGTCCGCTGATCAGGCTTTGACTGGCCTGAGTCATGGCATCGGACATATACGTCCAGGGGACAATTGCAACACTGGCATAGAGCAAATAGGGAATACCTTCGGTGGACAATTTCGCTACTCTTCCGAATATGACAGAAAAAATAATGATCTGAATGAGGGGATTGAGAATAGCCCATGAAAATCCAAGAATCGTCTGGGCATATAATACTTTTACGTCCCGCCAGACCATGAAATAGAATAAATCCCTGTATTCTTTCAGTTCCCTGATATCTATGAAACGCCAGCCAGAGTTTGGTCTGATGACGGTTACGGCATCACCCGGTTCGGTTGCTGCACTGGAATAATTATTCATATAGTGTTCGGCCTCCTGTCATCTCACTGAGTAAGGCATCCGTAAAATAAGAGTCTCCCGCCGGTAGTTAACGATTTGGCGGATGCCATACCGCATCAAAAAAGTATTGCCACCTGCCTATGGTGTCCCAAGCACATTTATCTCAGCCATGGAGGTCCATGGATTTCCATTGACCTCGGACAACACCCTTAAACGGACATAACGTCCGGTAACGGCGGAGAAACGGACCTCCTTTTGCGCCGTAGTGTTG
>Ga0307436_1000103_pt1 | contig 33942 bp, 29 predicted proteins | sample SalMarWE160440MG_FD_202513 | JGI IMG/M metagenome (GOLD analysis project Ga0307436, IMG submission 202513) | Salt marsh sediment microbial communities from the Plum Island Ecosystem LTER, Massachusetts, United States - WE1604-40 | ecosystem: Environmental > Aquatic > Marine > Intertidal zone >...
AAGGCGCGGATATTGGCGAACACCTTCCTGAACATCTCGGGCGTCAGCACGCCGGTATTGGTGTTGTAGCGCGAGCAGTGATAGCTGGAAAACAGCGTCACCCCGTCGAGCTTGTGCTTGCCGCCGTGCTTGAACAGCGCCGCTGATTTCTTCACCGTCAGCGCGGCCAGCGCGCTGTCATGGGCGACGCGGCCGAGCGCGAGGATGGCGCGCAGGCGCGTCATTTCGGCAATGGTTGCTTTTAGAAAGTCGCGGCAGGTCGCGATCTCGGCCGGCGTCGGCCTGTTCTCCGGCGGCACGCAGCGCACCGCATTGGTGATGCGGCAATCGATAAGCGTCAACCCGTCGTCGGGATGCGCGCCGTATTCACCGCGCGCGAATTTGTAGCGTAGCAGCGTCTCATAGAGCAGCACGCCGGCGTAGTCGCCGGTGAATGGTCGGCCGGTGCGGTTGGCGCCTTGCAGGCCGGGCGCGAGCCCCACGATCAGCAGGCGCGCTTTGATCGGCCCGAAGGAAGGGACGGGCGCGTTGAACCAGGTCGGCTCTTCGCTGCGCCATTTTTTCCGAAATGCCACCAGCCGCGGGCAGCGCGGGCAGTCGCGCCCGGGCTTGGCCGCCGCGTCTGGCATGGCCGCACCCCGCGATCAGTCCTCGAATTCGTCTTCGTCGTCGACCGGCGCGCCGGCGCCGGCGCGCTGCGGCACCGCCGGCCGTTGCAGGAATTGCGGCGTGTGGCCGCCCTCACGATCCTCGCGCGGACCACGCGCCTCGCGTGCGGCGCGCTCGGCCGGATCGCGGCCGATCTTGCCCTGCAGCGTGACGATGTCGACGAAGATGTCGGCCTGGCGGCGCAATTCGTCGGCGATCATTGGCGGCTGGGTCGAGATGGTCGAAACCACCGTGACGCGCACGCCGCGCTTTTGCACGGCCTCCACCAGCGAGCGGAAATCGCCGTCGCCGGAGAACAGCACCATGTGGTCGATGGTGCCGGCGATCTCCATGGCATCGACCGCGAGTTCAATGTCCATGTTGCCCTTGATCTTGCGCCGCCCGGTCTGGTCGACGAATTCCTTGGTCGCTTTGGTGACCACCGAGTAGCCGTTGTAGTCGAGCCAGTCGATCAGCGGGCGGATCGAGGAATATTCCTGATCCTCAATCACCGCCGTGTAATAGAACGCGCGCAGCAAATAGCCGCGCGACTGGAATTCCTTGAGCAGGCGCTTGTAGTCGATGTCGAAACCGAGCGACTTGGCGGTGGCGTAAAGATTGGCTCCATCAATGAACAAAGCGATTTTTTCGCCGGCGACTGTCATGGTTTTTTCTCACGATCCTCGCAATGAAAATCCGATATTTGAGACCTAAAACGCCCCCCTACGCGCGAGAAGCACGGGCCGCGCGAGCCACGGGATCAGCGCTTACGGTTGACGGCACCTTCGATCAATTCAGCTGGCACCCGCGCAATCATGCCGATACCGATAAAATCCGGTCGGGTAGGCCTGCTTGCTGCCCAATTCGGTAACAGACGGGTGCGGCCAAACCAAGACAAAAATGCTTGAATTTTTCGCATGCAAGGGATACCTACCGGGCGAAATCAGGACAAACTAGCCTCTGAAGGAGTGCCGAGCCGATGGCCCGTGTGACCGTGGAAGACTGCATCGACAAGGTTGAGAACCGCTTCGACCTCGTTCTTCTGGCGAGCCATAGGGCCCGCATGATCTCGTCGGGGTCGCAGATTACCGTCGAGCGTGACAACGACAAAAACCCGGTGGTATCGCTGCGCGAGATCGCCGAGACGACAGTGTCGCCGGGCGACCTGAAGGAAGACCTAATCCACTCCTTGCAGAAATACGTCGAAGTCGACGAGCCGGAGCCCGAGGTGCCGCTGATCGGCGCCGGAGCGGGGGCGGGTGTCGATTCCGACGATACCGAAATCACCGCCGACCGGATGACCGAAGAAGAGCTGCTTAAGGGCCTGGAAGGCCTGGCGCCGCCGGAAGAAGTGCCGGAAGAGGACATCGAATAGGCTTTTCATCCGCTTTTAGCGCGAAGTTGCCGTTATCGGCCCGGCCCCCTCGCCGGGCCGTCGGCTTTTTGGCAACAATTGTTGTCTTTCCGGCAACCAAAAATGCCGGCCCTTGCGGCTGCCGCCAAACAAAGTGATATCTAAGGCTAGAATGGCCGTCGGTACGCATTTCGCCCCGATTCGGCGGCCGCGAGGCATTTTTTAATGGCGCAGGCGCGTTCAAATCTTCCGCGGATGCAAAAGCAGTCGCCGACCCGGGCGCCGCTCAAACACGCTCCGGCTGCCGCCAAGCAAGCGCGCGAGAAGCCCGCGCAACCCAAAAAGCCGCCGATCATGCGGCAATACGACCTGATCGAACGGGTGCGCCACTACAATCCCGATACGAACGAAGCCCTGCTCAATCGGGCCTATGTCTACGCTATGAAGGCCCATGGCGAGCAGCGGCGCGCTTCGGGCGATCCCTATTTTTCCCACCCGATCGAGGTCGCGGCCATCCTTACCGACCTCAAGCTCGACGACGCCACCATTGCCGCGGCGCTGTTGCACGACACCATCGAGGATACCGCGGCCACCCGCGCCGAGATCGACAGCCTGTTTGGTCCGGATATCGGCGCGCTGGTCGAAGGCCTTACCAAGCTGAAAAAGCTCGATCTGGTTACCAAGGAAGCCAAGCAGGCAGAGAACCTGCGCAAGCTCCTGCTCGCCATCGCAGATGACGTGCGCGTGCTGCTGGTCAAGCTCGCCGACCGGCTGCACAACATGCGCACCCTCAATTACATGCCACTAGAGGTGCGCCATCGCGCCGCCGAGGAAACGCTGGAAATCTATGCCCCGCTTGCCGGGCGCATGGGCATGCATGAGATGCGCGAGGAGCTCGAGGACCTGGCGTTCCGCGAGCTCTATCCGGAAGCCTATGAGGTGGTGAGCGCGCGGCTCAATGCGCTCGCCGAACGCGACAGTCAGCTGATCACCGAGATCGAGCAGCAGCTTACCAAGAAGCTCGCCGACCGCGGTATCGCCGCGCGCGTGCAGGGCCGGCGTAAGCGTGCCTATTCGGTCTGGCGCAAGATGGAACGCAAGTCGGTCGGCTTCGAACAACTGTCCGACATTTTCGGCTTCCGCGTGATCGTGAAGTCGCTGGCCGATTGCTACCAGGCGCTCGGCATCGTGCACACAACCTGGCCGGTGGTGCCGGGACGGTTCAAGGACTACATCTCGATCCCCAAGGCGAACGACTACCGTTCGATCCACACCACCCTGATCGGTCCCGGCAAGCAGCGCGTCGAGCTGCAGATCCGCACCACCGAGATGCACGAACTCGCTGAATACGGTATCGCGGCGCACGCGCTCTACAAGGATCATGCCGGCTCGCCGACCGAGTTGCTGTCGCGCGAACCCGGCGCCTATGCCTGGCTGCGCCGAACGATCGAGTTGTTGGCGGAAGGCTCGAACCCGGAGGAATTCCTCGAGCACACCAAGCTCGAATTGTTCCACGATCAGGTGTTCTGCTTTTCGCCCAAGGGCAAGCTGATCGCCTTGCCGCGCAAGGCGACGCCGATCGATTTCGCTTATGCGGTGCATACCGATGTCGGCAACACCGCGGTCGGCTGCAAGATCAACGGCAAGATCGCGCCGCTCACATCGGAACTGGTCAACGGCGACGAAGTGGAAGTCATCACCTCGCCGGCGCAGACCGCGCCGCCGGCCGCCTGGGAATCGATCGTGGTCACTGGCAAGGCGCGCGCGGCGATCCGGCGGGCGACGCGGGTGGCGGTGCGCGCGCAGTATGAAGGGCTCGGCCGCCGCATCGTCGAGCGCCTGTTTCAGCGCGCCAAGATCGCCTATTCGGACGAGAAGCTGACCGGTGCGCTGCCGCGGCTGGCGCGCGCCTCCATCGAAGACGTGATGTCGGCGGTGGGCCGCGGCGAATTGAAGGCCTCCGACGTCGCGCGCGCCATGTATCCGGATTACAAGGAAGAGCGCGCCGCCGCCATGGCGAAGAAGCCGCGGTCGGATAGCGGCTGGTTCGGGTTGAAGAAGCTCACTTCGGTCAAGTTTCGCGTGCCGGATACGCAAGGCCCGGCAATCCCGATCCGCGGCATCAACAGCAACCTGCCGGTGCGCTTTGCGCCGGAAGGCGGCGCGGTGCCGGGCGACCGCATTGTCGGCATCCTCACGCCGGGGGAGGGGATCACCATCTACCCGATCCAGTCGCCTTCGCTCAGCGAATTCGAGGACAAGCCGGAGCGCTGGCTGGACGTGCGCTGGGACGCGGACGAGACGACGCCGCGGCGCTTTCCAGCACGGGTCACGGTGCAGACGGCCAACGAGCCCGGCTCGCTCGCCCAGATCGCGCAAGTGATCGCCGAGCACGACGGCAATATCGACAATATCCGTATGACGCGGCGCGCGCCCGATTTCACCGACGTGCTGATCGATCTCGAGGTCTACGACCTCAAGCATCTCACCGCCATTCTTGCGCAATTGCGCGCCAAACCGATGGTCGCCAAGGCGGAACGGGTGAATGGTTAGCTAAATGCCTACGCTGCCACTTCGACTCGGCGTCAATGTCGATCATGTCGCCACCATCCGCAATGCGCGGGGCGGGCGCCATCCCGATCCGGTGCGCGCGGCCAAGCTGGCGATCGCGGCCGGGGCCGACGGCATCACCGCGCATTTGCGCGAGGACCGCCGCCACATCAACGACGACGACATTGCTAGGCTGAAAGCTGAGATCGACAAGCCGCTCAATTTCGAGATGGCGGCGACCGAGGAAATGCTCGCCATCGCGCTCAAGACCAAGCCGCATGCCGTCTGCCTGGTGCCCGAGAAGCGCACGGAGCGCACCACCGAAGGCGGGCTCGACACGGTCAAGCAGAGCGCGCAGCTCGCGCCCGTGGTGCACGCACTCAAGCACGCCGGTATTCGCGTATCGCTGTTCATTGGTGCAGCACCGGCGCAAATCGAAGCGGCGGTGGCGCTCGGCGCGCCGGTGATCGAGATCCATACCGGCTCCTGGTGCGACGCGCTCAGTGAGGGGCGCCGCGCGGAGGCCGATGCCGAATGGCAGCTCATTTGCGCCGGCGCGGTGCTGGCCACGAGCTTCAGCCTGGAGGTGCATGCCGGTCACGGTCTCGATTATGGCACCGCCGAGATGATCGCGGCGCTGCCGGAGGTGGTGGAGCTCAATATCGGGCACTTCCTGGTGGGCGAAGCGGTGTTCGAGGGTCTGGCCGAGACGGTGCGCTTCATGCGCGCCGCTATGGAGCGCGGCCGCAAGCAGGTCCGCGCATGATCCCGAAACAGCATGTCCCGGACTTGATCCGGGATGGACACCGGTTTGCCGCCTTCGCGAAGCTCGCTTCGGCGGGCGAAGCAAGGTCGAATAAGATCATGCGCAAGGAAAACGCCGCATGATCATCGGCCTCGGCTCCGACATCGTCGATGTGCGCCGCATCGCGCGCGTCGTCGACCGCTACGGCGAGCGCTTCCTCGGTCGCATTTTCACGCCGGCCGAGCGCGCCAAGGCCGAGCGCCGCTCGACCCGCATCGAGACCTATGCCAAGCGCTTCGCCGCCAAGGAGGCCTGCGCCAAGGCGCTCGGCACCGGATTCCGGCGCGGTGTGTTCTGGCGCGACCTGGGCCTGGTCAATCTACCGGGCGGCAAGCCCACCATGAAGCTCACCGGCGGCGCGCTGCAAAGGCTGCAGGCGATCACGCCGGCCGGCTGCGAGGCCACGATAGAGGTCTCGCTCACCGACGAAGGCCCGACCGCGCAGGCAATCGTCATTATTTCCGCGGTGCCCTTGGCGCCGGCCGAGCGCTCGGCTTGAAGCCAGGAAGCCTTGCCGAGCCAACTGTTTAGACGAAACATCCGGTGTTCTTGATTGCACCCCTGGGGACCAGCCGCTACAAGGTCGCCGGGGAGCGCGCACCTTCTGTGGCGGACGAGAGGCCGATGAGTGTGACATCCGGAACAAAACGGAAAGAAGGCGGCATTGCCGAAACCGCGCGCGTGATTTTTCACGCGCTGATTATCGCGCTGGTGATCCGCACCTTCCTGTTTCAGCCATTCAATATCCCCTCCGGCTCGATGAAGGCGACGCTGCTGGTCGGCGACTACTTGTTCGTGTCAAAATATTCCTACGGCTACACCCACTACTCCATTCCTTTTTCGCCGCCATTATTCTCCGGCCGCATACCAGGCGACTGGCTGCCGCAGCGCGGCGACGTCGTGGTGTTCCGGCTGCCGAGGGACACCTCCACCGACTACATCAAGCGCATCATCGGCCTGCCCGGCGACAAAATTCAGGTGATTGACGGCGACGTCAACATCAACGGCAAGCCGATCAAGCGCGTACCGGCGCCTGCATGGGTCGACGTTGAAGAGGGCGTGCACGAGGCGCCGGTCAAACGCTGGAAGGAAACGCTGCCCAACGGCGTCAGCTATTACACGCTCGACCTGGTCGAAAACGGCTTTGCCGACAACACCCAGGTCTACACCGTGCCGCCCGGCCACTATTTCATGATGGGCGACAATCGCGACAATTCGACCGACAGCCGCTTCAGCCAGGTCGGCATGGTCCCGTTCGAGAATATCATCGGCAAGGCGCAGATCATCTTTTTCTCTGTTTATCAGGGCGAGCGCGCCTGGGAATTCTGGCGTTGGCCGGTTTCGGTGCGCTGGAGCAGGCTGTTCACGATCGTGCGATGAGGCGCAAGGCCAAGGACAGAGCGCCGCTCGAGGGAAAGATCGGCTACAAGTTCGCCGACAAGGCGTTGCTCGAACGGGCGCTCACGCACATCTCCGCGCTCTCCGGCGGTAACCGCGTCAATAGCTACCAACGCCTGGAATTCCTCGGCGACCATGTGCTCGGCCTGGTCATTTCCGACATGCTTTTTCGCGCGTTCCCGAAGGCGAACGAGGGCGAGCTGTCGCGCCGGCTGGCCGATCTGGTGCGCAAGGAGACCTGTGCGGAGGTGGCGCGCGCCATGGATCTCGGACCGGCGCTCAAACTCGGCAGCTCGGAATCCAGTGCCGGCGGGCGGCTGCGCACCACCATCCTGGGTGACGCCTGCGAGGCGCTGGTCGGCGCGGTGTTCATCGACGGCGGCTATGCGGCGGCCGAGCAGTTCGTAGCGCGTTTCTGGAAGGAACGCATGCTCAAGCCGCTGCGGCCATTGCGCGATCCCAAGACCATGTTGCAGGAATGGGCGCAGGCGCGCGCGTTGCCCACGCCGGCCTACCAGGAACTGGCGCGCACCGGCCCGCATCACAAGCCGAAGTTCAGCGTCGCTGTCGTGCTGCCCGGCCGGCCGCCGGCCGAGGGCACCGGCACCTCAAAACGCGCCGCCGAGCAGGCCGCCGCCGCCGCCATGCTGACAAAGGTCGGCGTGGCGGTGGACAAGCTCGATGACTGACGACGCAATGCATGACGGCGACACGCGCTGCGGCTTTGTCGCATTGATCGGCGCGCCCAATGCCGGCAAATCAACCTTGCTAAACGCGCTGGTCGGCTCGAAGGTTGCCATCGTCTCGCGCAAGGTTCAAACCACGCGCGCGCTCATCCGCGGCATCACCATCGCAGGCAAGGCGCAGCTCATCTTCGTCGACACGCCGGGCATATTTTCACCAAAGCGCCGGCTCGACCGCGCCATGGTGACGAGCGCCTGGAGCGGCGCGCATGATGCTGATCTGGTCGGCGTGCTGATCGACGCGCGAAAAGGTTTGGACGAGGAGGCCGAGGCGATCCTCGACAAGCTCGCTGATGTCAGACAGCCCAAAATACTAATTCTCAACAAAGTCGATGTGGTCGCGAAGGAAAAACTGCTGACGCTGGCGCAGGCCTGCAACGAGAAGGCCGCGTTCGAGCAGACCTTCATGATCTCGGCCTTGACCGGCGACGGCGTCGCCGATCTTAAAGCCTGGCTCGCCGCGCGCGTACCGCCGGGGCCCTTTCTCTATCCGCCCGACCAGATGTCGGACGCGCCGCTGCGGCAACTGGCGGCCGAGATCACCCGCGAGAAGCTGTTCGAGCGACTGCACCAGGAATTGCCCTACCATTCCACGGTGGAGACCGAAGTGTGGAAGGAACTGCGCAAGGGCGACATCCGCATCGAGCAGACCATCTATGTGGAGCGCGAGAGCCAGCGCAAGATCGTGCTCGGCAAGGGCGGGCAGACCATCAAGGCGATCGGGGAGGCGGCGCGCAAGGAGATCGCCGCGCTGGTGGAGGCCAAGGTGCACCTGTTCCTGTTCGTCAAGGTGCGCGAGCGCTGGGGCGAAGAGCCGGAGCGCTACCGGGCTATGGGGCTGGAGTTTCCGAAGGAGTAGCTCTACCTGTCATCGCCGGGCTTGTCCCGGCGATCTCGATGAGGAAGGCAAGGCATTTCAACTAAGCGGGATCACCGGGTCACGCCGCTTCGCGGCGGCCCGGTGATGACGTACATTACGGGTTGCGATTCCGGTGAACGAATAATGCAATGGACCGATGACGGCATCGTGCTCGGCGTCAAGCGCCACGGGGAATCGAGCGGCATCCTCGAACTGATGACGCGCGCGCACGGTCGCCATCTCGGACTGGTGCGCGGCGGCTTCGGCCCGCGGTTGAAGCCGATCCTGCAGCTGGGCAATTCCGTGAGCGCCACCTGGCGGGCGCGGCTCGACGAGCATCTCGGCAACTACGCGGTGGAGGGCTTGCACCTGCGTGCCGCGAATTTTTTCGCAAGCTCGCATGCAGTCTACGGCGTCAGCCATCTCGCCGCGCTGATGCGCCTGTTGCCCGAGCGCGACCCGCATGGCGCGCTTTACGACGCGCTCGATGCCATTCTCGACCGGCTCGACGAGGCGGGCGTCGCCGCGCCGATGGTGGCACGTTTCGAATTGCTGCTGCTGGCCGAGCTCGGCTTCGGTCTCGACCTTGCGCAATGCGCGGCGAGCGGGGCGACCGGCGACCTGATCTATGTCTCGCCGAAATCGGGGCGGGCGGTGTCGCGCGCCGCCGGCGAGCCGTGGGCCGACAAGATGCTGCGCCTGCCGGCCTTCTTGCGCGAGGCCGACGCCAACCCGGTCGGCCGCGATCTCGCCGACGGCTTTGCGCTCACCGGCTACTTTCTCACCCGCCACGTGCTGGAACCACGGGGCTTGGCGCTCGCCGACGAGCGCGCGCATTTCATCGCGGCGCTCGCGCGCGCGCTGCCGAGCGTGGCGTAACCCGGGGTCGCTGCCCGCCACAAGGCGACCCGTCCCCGTGGTTTGCGCAACCGAATCAAGCTCTCTCGCTTGTTCATGGCGGCGTAAGGCATTAGCTATTCGCCCATGGGCAAAAGACTGATTCCCCCCGACAAGGGCGAGGTCGAAGAGGTCGCATTACGCGAAGCTCTGGAAGAGCGCTATCTCGCTTACGCGCTCTCCACCATCATGAACCGGGCGCTGCCCGACGCCCGCGACGGGCTCAAGCCGGTGCACCGGCGCATCCTTTACGGCATGCGCGTGTTGCGGCTCGATCCCAATGCCGCCTTCAAGAAATCGGCCAAGGTGGTCGGCGACGTGATGGGCAATTTCCATCCGCACGGCGACCAGGCGATCTACGACGCGCTGGTGCGGCTGGCACAGGACTTCGCGCAGCGCTATCCGCTGGTCGACGGGCAGGGCAATTTCGGCAATATCGACGGCGATAATGCCGCGGCCATGCGCTACACCGAGGCGCGGCTGACCGAAGTTGCGCGTCTTTTGCTCGACGGCATCGACGAGGACGCGGTCGATTTCCGCCCGACCTATGACGGCGCCGGCGAAGAGCCGGTGGTACTGCCGGCGGGCTTCCCCAATCTGCTCGCCAACGGTGCGCAAGGCATCGCCGTCGGCATGGCGACCGCGATCCCGCCACACAACGTGGCCGAGTTGTGCGACGCCGCGCTCTATTTGATCGACAACCCGAAGGCGCGCAGCCGTACCCTGCTCAAATGGATCAAGGGCCCAGACCTGCCGGTCGGCGGCGTCATCGTCGATCCGCCGGCCGCGATCGCAGAGGCCTACAACACCGGCCGCGGCTCGTTCCGCGTGCGCGCGCGCTGGCGCAAGGAAGAGACCGGCCGCGGCACTTACGTAATCGTCGTCACCGAAATTCCCTGGCTGGTGCAGAAATCGCGGCTGGTCGAGAAGCTGGCGGAATTGCTCAACGACAGGAAGCTGCCGCTGGTCGCCGACGTGCGCGATGAATCGGCCGAGGACATCCGACTGGTGATCGAGCCGCGTTCGCGCACGGTCGACGCCGAGCTGCTGATGGAGTCGCTGTTCAAGCTCAGCGAGCTCGAGAACCGCGTCGCGCTCAACATGAACGTGCTGGTGAAGGGCCGCGTCCCGATGGTGGTCGGCCTCGCGGAAGTCTTACGCGAATGGCTCGACCACCGGCGCGAAGTGCTGCTGCGCCGCTCCAGGCACCGGCTGGCGCAAATCGAGCACCGGCTGGTCGTGCTCGGCGGCTATCTGGTCGCCTATCTCAACCTCGACAAGGTCATCAAGATCATCCGCAGCAAGGACGAGCCCAAGCCCGTCTTGATGAAGACCTTCAAGCTCAACGAGGTGCAGGCCGACGCCATCCTCAACATGCGGCTGCGCAACTTGCGCAAGCTGGAGGAGATGGAGATCCGCGCCGAGGACAAAGACTTGCGTGCCGAGCGCACTAAGCTCAAAGCGCTGATCGGCTCGCCTCAGCAGCAATGGAAAACCGTCGCCGGCCAGATCAAGGCACTGAAAGAGACGTTCGGGCCGAAGACCGATCTCGGCAAGCGCCGCACCACTTTTGCGCTGGCGCCGGAGCACGACGAGGCCGCGATCGAAGAGGCGATGGCGGTGCGCGAGCCGATCACCGTCGTGGTTTCGGACAAGGGCTGGATCCGCGCGCTGCGCGGCCACGTCAGCGATCTTAACGGCGTCACCTTCAAGAGCGGCGACAAATTGAAATTCGCCTTCCCGACCGAGACCACCGCCAAGGTGCTGATCTTCGGCAGCAACGGGCGCTTCTACACCCTCGATGCCAGCAAGCTGCCGGGCGGCCGCGGCCACGGCGAGCCGCTGCGGCTGTTCATCGATCTCGAGCAGAACGCCGACGTGGTGGCAGCGCTTAGCTTTCAAGGCGGCCGCAAATTCCTGGTGGCGAGCTACGGCGGCAACGGCTTCGTGGTGCCGGAGGACGAAGTGCTCGGCACGACCCGTAAAGGAAAGCAGGTGCTCAACCTGAAGGCGCCCGACAAAGCGGCCGCGCTCACCACTGTCGACGGCGAGCTGGTGGCGGCCGTCGGCGCCAACCGCAAGATGGTCATCTTTCCGCTCAACCAAGTGCCGGAAATGAACCGCGGGCGCGGTGTGCGGCTGCAACGCTACCGGGAGAAGGGGCTCTCGGACGTTGCCACCTTCAAGGGGGCCGACGGCCTCACCTGGATCGACACCGCCGGCCGCAGCTTCACGCTCAGCCTGAAGGAGCTCGCCAACTGGCGCGGCAACCGCAGCGACGCCGGCAAGATCAGGCCCGACCGCTTCCTGACCAACAACAAGTTCAACGCGCTACCGAGCGGCGGCAAGTCGAACGGGAATGGCGACGACGCGTGAGTTGGCGAAGCGCCGGCCGCAAGGTCGAAGTCCAGTGCGTGACCGGCTCCGCCTCCTGCCCGTTTAATAGGCGCCGCCTAACCCAATTTGCATAGGTTTTGTTCACGCGGCCCGAGCTGCGGAGCCGGGGGATTCGCGTCTCCGCACCATAGATCGCTTTCAGGCGATCCCGCCGCCAAACCCGCTGCGCGCAGGCATCCTTCAGCCCCCGTTATCGCGGCCAGCCGCTACGGATGGCATGGCATATCCCTTGCAATTTCGCTTGCGACCGGGACCCTCTCAAAGAAGCCCATCGGAGATGAAGCAATGTGTAATGGCGACGACGTAACCTGCCCGCATTTCGAGAAGCACCGGCAGGACTTCCTTGAAACGATGGATCACGAGCGGCGCGCGTTCCTGAAGAGCGCCTTTGTCGCGGGCGGCGGCGCCGCAGCGCTGGGGGCGGGCGGCCTGTCCCTGGTCACGCCGACCATGGCGGCGGCGGCTAAAGCCAAGCAGCCGTCGAGGACGAGCTATCATCATCTTCCCGCTTCCGCCGAGACGGTTCACTGGGGCTATTTCAGCAAACTGCTTAAGCCGCAGATGGAAGTCGAGTCCGGCGACTACGTGACCATCGAGGCGTTGACGCACCACGCTAACGACGATGCCGATCGCATGGTCAAAGGCGATCCCGGTGCGGAAAGCGTCTACCACTGGACCGAGGACAAGAAGAACGTGAACCGCCGCGGCGCCGGCCCGATGGACGCGTCCATCTATGGTCGCGGCGCCGGCGAAGGCTTCGGCGTGCACATCTGTACCGGTCCGGTCTATGTGAAGGGGGCGGAGCCCGGCGACGTGCTCGAGGTGCGCATTCTCGACGTCAAGCCGCGCCCCTGCGCCAACCCCGCTCATGTCGGCAAGGCCTTCGGCAGCAATGCCGCCGCCTGGTGGGGCTACCAATACAAGGACCTGCTGACCGAGCCGAAGCCGCGCGAAGTCATCACCATCTACGAGCTCGACGCCTCGGGCGACCGCAACTGGGCCAAGGCGGTCTATAATTTCCAATGGGTTCCGCAAAAGGATCCGTTCGGCGTCGTGCACAAGATCATCGACTATCCGGGCGTGCATGTGGACCACAGCAAGATCAAGAAGAACTACGGCGTTCTGAAAAATATCCGGGTCCCGATCCGGCCGCATTTCGGCGTCGTCGCGCTGGCCCCGAAAGAGGCGGACATGGTCGACTCGATTCCTCCGGGCTATTTCGGCGGCAACATGGACAATTGGCGCGTCGGCAAAGGCGCCACCATGTATTATCCGGTGGCGGTCGAAGGCGCGCTCTTTTCGGTCGGCGATTCACACGCTTCGCAAGGCGATTCCGAGCTCTGCGGCACGGCCATCGAATGTTCGCTCACCGGCACTTTCCAATTGATCGTGCACAAAAAGGCCGATCTGGCCGGCACGGCGCTCGAAGGTCTCGACTTCCCCATGCTGGAGACCAAGGACGACTGGGTCGTGCATGGCTTTACCTATGCCAACTACCTCAAGGACCTGGGTGCGAAGGCGCAGTCCGAGATCTACAAGAAGTCGTCGGTGGACGGCGCCATGCGCGATGCCTTCCGCAAGATGCGCCAGTTCCTCATGCATGCGAAGGGTCTGACCGAGGACGAGGCCATTTCGCTCATGTCGGTCGGCGTCGATTTCGGCGTGACCCAGGTGGTCGACGGCAATTGGGGCGTGCACGCCATCATCAGGAAGGAGATTTTCGCCGGCGCTTGAGGTTTCGGCCGCTTAAGCGTCACGGGGGCCGGGCGGTACCATGCCGTCCGGCCCCCGCTTTAAGCGAGCGGCCGCGTTACTTCGCCGTCACCTCGTAGCGGCCGGTCATGCCGGCGCTGATGTGATCGTTGACGTGGCAATGGAACATCCAGATGCCGGGATCGTCCGGCACCATATCGGCGACGATGGTGGTGGCCGGCAGCAGGCTGACGGTGTCGCGCCGGTAGCCGCCGACCACCACGGTGTTACCGTGCCAATGCGGGGTGTGCAGGTCGACTTCGTTGCCGAGCGCGAACAGGTACCAGCGCACGTGCTCGCCGACCTTCATCTTCGGCATGGGCATGCTGCCGAATACGTAGCCGTTGATCGAATGCATCTTGTTTGATTCGACGAAGTCGGCGTTGTCGCGGTCGAACTTTGCCGGCTTGTCCGGCAGCGCGGCGATATTGTCATCGAGATACCACGACACATTTTCATCGAAAATCTCGAACAGCGTCACGAATTCGCGGTCCACGTCGGCGGGCGTGCCGTCGGCCTTGGCGGCGCCGGCACGCGTCACGATGATGGCACCGATCAGGCCGGAATTGCTGTCGCGCACTGAATCAGTGTGGCTATGATAAGGCCAGATCACTGAGCGCGGATCGTTCGGGCCGGGTCCCGCGCGCGGCGGAACGTCCCATTGGTAGGTATAGGTGGTGCCCGGCGCCACCGCGTCGTCGGCGCGGTCCGCAGCCGGCGTTTCGTCATTGGTAGGCGCGCCTTCATTGGCCTTAGTGTAGAACACCCCGTGCGGGTGGATCGAATAGGGCCGCGATGCCTTGTTGCGAAAAACGACGCGGATCTTATCGCCGACTTCGACGTGAATAATCGGGCCGAGAATGCCGAGATGACGCCATTGCGGCGGCCGCACTTTGCGCTGCGTGAAGCTCGCATCGGTATATTCGACGTAGCGCGCCTTTTTGTATTTCGCGCCGATGCGATCGGGGCCGCGCGCCACGAAGACTTTGGCGTTCTCGCCGAAATCCATTCCCATCATGAGATCGCGGCCGGCCGGCGCGTAGTCCCATTCGGTTTCTTCCGCGGCGATGTAATAGGTGCGCGTCTTTCCCGCAGACCATGCGTGCTTGCAGTTCCCGACGACTGCGACGGCGGTCAAAGCTAGCGTGGCCGCGACGACGCTGATAAAACGATTCATTGCAAGAGTCCTCCAAAGCGACGCGCGCATCATGCGAAGCGTGCGACGCCGGCAAGAAGATGGCGGCGTCATCTTTTGACGGATTAGCTTGTAAGTTTCATGAAAGGCAATAAGCCGCGCAAACATTATAACTATAACGATTCAAAACTAAGTCCCGGTCGTACGAATAATCGATACGGCGCGTCGTCTTGCAAGGCGGCTAAAAAATTGGATGCGCTCAACTCGTCACGAACAGCAGCGAGCGCTCCGACTTCTCCAGCAACGCAGCCGCGGTGTCGCCGAAGAATAATTTTTCGCCGGGCCGGCGACCGACGCCCATGACGACGAGGTTGTGCTTGCGGCGCGTCGTCTCCTTTATGATTGCGTCCTCCGGCGCCAGGTCCGAGCGCACCGCCGTGCGCAATTCCATCGCGTAGGTTTCGCCCAGCTCGACGATGTCCTTGAGGATCGCCTCCTCGTACTGCCGCGCGCTCTTCTTGCCGCCGGGGGTGACGTAGAGCGCGGTCAGCGGCGCCTTGCTGGCGCGCGCCAGCACGATGGCGACCTCGGCGGCGCGGCGCGAAACATCCGTGCCATTGACCGGCACCAGGATGCTGAGCTTGCTGGCGAGCGGTTCGTCGCGGTGTTCCTCGCGTGCATCGACCACCGCCAGCGGGCCTTCGAAGCCGGCGGCGAGCTTGGTGATGTCATCGTGGAATTCATTCTTGCGCGCGACGGTCTTGTCGAGGCCGATGATCAGCAGGTCGTAGCCCTTCTTGGCCTCCTCGGCGACGGCCTCGGGTTTGGGCCCTTTTTCCACCATGGTGGTGACGTCGAGCTTGCGCTCGGACCTTTCTTCCGGCTTTTGCTGCTTTTCGGCTTTGCCGGCCTGGCCGGCGAATTCCTTGACGGTTTCGCCGGCTTCCGCGGCGTGCTCCTTGGCGACTTTGGCCGCGGCCTTGCCGGTTTTCTTGGCCGTTTCGATTTGCATCACCGTCGTCGGCATGCCGCTCGATCCAGCAATCAAGCCGGCGATGCGGGCGGCGAATTTGCCGTTGGCGCTTTGGTCGACCGCCAGCAGCAGGCGCTCTAGCTTGGGCACGAAGCCCTTGGCCTCCATTTCCTCGCGCTCGAGCCGTTGCTTTTCCTGCCGGCGCATCGGCAGCCGCGCCAGCGCCCAGCGCAGCGTCGGCGGCATCGCCATGGTAGTGATGATGGCCATGGCGACGATCATGGTGAACAGGTCCTCGCTCAGCGCGCCCATCGACAGGCCGATGGTGGCGATGATCACTTCGGTCGAGCCGCGCGCGTTCATGCCGGTGCCGAGCGCGAGCGATTCCCGCAAAGTGAGGCCGCCGAGCTTGCCGCCCGCAAAGGCGCCGCCGAACTTGCCGAGGCTGGCGATCACGACCAACCCGACCGTGAGCAGCAGCAGGGCGGGGTCCTTGAGGATGGTGAGGTCGGCGGAGAGGCCGGCGATGCCGAAAAACACCGGCATGAAAAAGGCGATGATCAGCCCGCGCAGCTGCTCGTCGATGTGGCGGGTGAGGATCGGGGATTCGCCCACCAGGATGCCGGCGACGAAGGCGCCCAGCACAGTGTGCACGCCGATCAGGTCGGTGGTGATCGCCATCAGGCACATGATCGCCAGGATCGCGGTGACCACGGCGAAATCGCTGACGAAGGTATCGTTGACCCAGCGGATGATGCTGAACACGATGCGCCGGCCGATGGTGAGGCTGAGGCCCATGAAAATGAGCGTGCCGAGGACGCTGCGCGCGACGCTCCAGACGTCGACGTGGCCCTGCAGCGCCAGGCTGAAGATGACGGCGGTGATCATCCAGCCGACCGTGTCGTCGATGATCGCCGAGGTCAGGATTACCTGGCCGACCGTGCGCCGCATGAAGTTCATTTCGCGGATCACCGTCGCCACGATCTTCACCGAGGCGATCGCCAGCGCGGTGCCGAGGAACAGCGAGGTGATGAGCCGCTTGCCCGGATCGGGCAGCATGGAGTCGGGCAGCGCCTGGCCGAGCGCGACGCCGCAGGCGAACGGCACCACGATGCCGGCAATCGAGGCATAGGCCGCGGCGCGCCCAGTCTGCCGCACCAGCTTGAGATCGGTTTCCATGCCGGTAAGCAGCAGCAACATGAGGATGCCGAACTGGGCGACGGCATCGAGCATCGCCTTCTGCTCTTTGGCGGCGGGGAACAGCGCGTGCTGGAAATCGGGCCACAACGCGCCCAGCAATGACGGGCCGAGCACCAGGCCGGCGACCAGCTGGCCTATCACCGCCGGCTGCTTGACGCGCAGCATGGCTTCGCCGATCAGACGGCCCACCAGCATCAGCACCGCAAGCTGAGCGACAAACAGCAGAATGGAGGGGCCGTGCGCGGTCATGGGCGTGGGGGATCCTCGCTGGCGTTGGGTGGTGTGGCCCGCTATGGGCGGCAGGGACGCCTGCGCTGCGTGAGTCGTTCGAAGCAAGGTGGCGTTATCGACAACGGCGCTCAAGTGTGCGCGATACCGGCAGCGGACAGTAAATGCAATTGCAAATTATTCGCAACAAGCCTATCGTGCCCCGGCTCGGCGGCTCACGGTAAAACCCTAAGTATTTGAAAAGCTTACCCGCATGGAGACGCAACCCCCAACCCCTGAGTCGCTCACCGGGCGCACCGTGGCGAGTGCCCAGGCGGTCATCCGCGGCCAGCGCCCGGGCGTCGCCAGCTACCTGGCCTTCGGCGGACCGGCGGTCATCGCCTCCATCGCCTATATGGACCCCGGCAATTTCGCGACCAACATCCAGGCGGGCGCCCGATACGGCTACAGCCTGCTCTGGGTGGTGTTGCTCGCCAATCTGATCGCCATGTTGTTCCAGGCGCTGTCGGCCAAGCTCGGCATCGTCACCGGCCGCAACCTGGCGGAAATGTGCCGCGATCGGTTTCCCAAGCCGATCGTGTGGGCGATGTGGGGGGTAAGCGAAGTCGCCGCCATGGCGACCGATCTTGCGGAATTCTTAGGCGGCGCGGTCGGGCTGTCGTTGTTATTCAACATGCCATTGCTTTACGGCATGGTCGTCACCGCGATCGTGACCTACGGCATTCTGATGGTGGAGAGCCGCGGTTTCCGGCCAGTCGAGCTGATCATCGGCAGCTTCGTGGCGATCATCGCGCTCTGCTATCTGATCGAAATATTCATCGCGCAAGTCGATTGGGCCGCGGCCGCGCTCGGCACGGTGACGCCGAAAATCGCTGACGCCGGCGCGCTGCTGCTCTCGGTCGGCATCATCGGCGCCACCGTCATGCCACATGCGGTCTATCTGCATTCCGGCCTGACGCAAGGGCGCATCCCGGCGCGCGACGATCAGGAGAAGCGCGTGGTGGTGCGCATCTCGAATTTGGAAGTGCTGGTGGCGCTGGCCGCGGCCGGTCTCGTCAACATGGCGATGGTGATGATGGCGTCGAGCGCCTTTCATGCCGGCCACAGCGACGTCTCCGAGATCGAAACCGCCTATCACACGCTGACGCCGCTGCTCGGCATCGGCGCCGCCGGCGTGTTCCTGTTGTCGCTGATCGCCTCGGGCGTCTCCTCGTCGGTGGTCGGCACCATGGCCGGGCAGATGATCATGCAGGGTTTCGTCGGCTTCCGCATCCCGATCTGGCTGCGCCGGGTGATCACCATGGTGCCGGCTTTCGTGGTGGTCGGCTACGGCGTCAACGCGACCACCGCGCTGGTAATCAGTCAGGTGATCCTGAGCATCGCGCTGCCGCTGCCGATGATCGCGTTGGTGATGTTCACGCGCCGGCCCGACATCATGGGCGTCTTCGCCAACAAGCCGCTGACTAACGTCATCGCCGTGATCGGCACAGCGATCGTGCTGGCGCTCAATATATTCCTGATCCTCGACACCTTCGGGGTGCCGATTCCGGGCTTCTAGCGCTCCACCCGGCTCCAGCCCGCCGGCATAAGCCGTTCCTGCGGCAGGAAGCGGCCCTTGTAGTCCATTTTGCGCGAGCCCGGCACCCAATAGCCGAGATAGACGTAAGGCAGGCGCATGGCCTTCGCGCGCGCGATGTGATCGAGGATCATGAGGGTACCGAGCGAGCGGTCGCCCTGGTCGGGGTCGAAGAACGAATAGACCATCGACAGCCCGTCGCTCAGCACGTCGGTGAGCGCGACCGCCAGCAGATTGCCGCAGCCGCGGCCATTGATCCGGCTGTCGGGCCCGCGCGCGCGATATTCGATCAGCCGCGTGTCGACATGGCTGTCCTCGATCATCATGGCGTAGTCGAGCACCGTCATGTCGGCCATGCCGCCCTTGCGGTGGCGGGCATCGAGATAGGCGCGGAACACCGAATACTGCTCGGAAGTCGGATTGGGCGTGCGCATCTCGCCGACCAGATCGCCGTTGCGCTCGGCGATGCGGCGCATGTTGCGCGAGGGCTGGAATTCGGCCGCCACAACCCGCACCGAGACGCAGGCGCGGCAGGTCTCGCATGCCGGCCGGTAGGCGATCGACTGGCTGCGGCGGAAACCGCCATGGGTCAGCAGATCGTTGAGCTCGCCGGCGCGTGCACCGACCAGATGCGTGAAGACCTTGCGTTCCTCCTTGCCCTCCAGATAGGGGCAGGGCGAGGGTGCCGTCAGATAAAATTGCGGGGTGTCGCGGGAATGCTGGGTCACTTATCTCAAGCCGTCATTTTAGTCGCGGTTCGAAGCCTCTTATAGCATCGCGCGCCGCGCGGCGTTCGTCAAAGCCCCTTTGGCCCGGTTAACCGCCGGCTTCCGCCATGCTGGCGCGCAGCGTAGTGGCGCGCCGGGCGTTATTAATGACCACCGTGCCAAGCACGATATCGTGCAACAGCCGTCGGCGCTCGTTGAAAAAACACACCAGCAGGATGAACGGCGTCAGCGCCGACACGGAAATCCAGAACGCGATGGCGTGCACGGCGCCCAGCACGAAATAGGCCGGCGCCCCGTACCAGGTGCGCATTTCCAGGTCCATGACCCGCATGCCGATGGTGGCGGAAGCCGGGCTGCCGAGGGTGAGCCCGAAATAGACGATGGCCCAAATCACGGTGGCGGGCGGCATCAACCAATAGAGCGCCCAGCCCAGCCCGAAAGTGACGATGCCGAAGGCGAAGATGAACATGGCCGCCAGCACCAGCGGGATGGCGATGATGATGACGTCGATGACGAAGGCGACCACCCGGCGCGCCAGCACGCCGTCGAACAATTCCGGCTGCGTCAACGGGTCATAGGCATGGGGTTTGATGTCGATCGACATGCCGGGCCCCCTTTTGCGGTAAGACAGCGGGCCTTGCCGCCGCCCTTGTCGCCATCGACATGGAGAAAGAATCGGTGCGGCGCAAGGGGGCCGGAGCCCGGGGCTGGAAGCCCGACCGCCGATGCGGCATGGTGCGCGGGCAGCCGGGAGGAGAGCTTTGAGCATCACCATCGCCGACATCGAAGCCGCCCGCCGCGTGATCGAGGGGGCGGTGCTGCGCACCCCCATGCTGCCGGCGCCCCGGCTGTCGGCGCTGACCGACGCGGACGTGTACGTCAAATACGAAAATCTCCAGGTAACCAACTCGTTTAAGGACCGTGGCGCGTTGGTGAAGCTCGCCTCGCTCTCGGAGGCCGAGCGCAAACGCGGCGTCATCGCCATGTCGGCTGGCAATCATGCTCAGGCGGTGGCCTATCATGCCGAACGGCTCGGTATTCCGGCGACCATCGTCATGCCGGTGACCACGCCGTTCGTGAAGGTGGCGGCGACCCGCGCACATGGCGCCCAGGTGGTGCTCTACGGTGAGACGATCGCGGAAGCGCAGGCGCGCTGCGAAGCCATCCAGGCGCAGCGCGGCCTCACGCTGGTGCATCCTTACGACGACGCCCGCATTATCGCTGGGCAGGGCACCATCGCGCTGGAAATGCTGGAGGAGGTCGCCGATCTCGATCTGCTGGTGATCCCGATCGGCGGCGGCGGGCTGATCGCCGGCAACGCCATCGCAACGCGCGCGGTCAACCCGAAGATTGAAATCGTCGGCGCGGAGTCCGCGCTCTACCCCTCGTTCTGGAACGCGCTGACCGGCGAGGCGCGCCCGATCGGCGGCGCCACGCTCGCGGAAGGCATCGCGGTCAAGAATGTCGGCAAGCTGACGCTGCCGGTGGTGCGCGAACTGGTGGGGGAGATCGTGCTGGTGGACGAGGCGCAGCTGGAGCGCGCGGTAAACGCCTATCTCACCTTGCAGAAGACCATGGCGGAAGGGGCGGGCGCCGCCGGCCTCGCCGCCATGCTGGCCAAGCCGGAGCGCTTCCGCGGCAAGCGCGTCGGCTTGATCCTGTGCGGCGGCAATATCGACCCGCGCATTCTCGCCTCTATCATGGTGCGCGAGCTCGAACGTGAAACGCGCATCGTCTCGTTCCGCCTCACCATTCCCGACCGGCCGGGCGTGCTCGGGCAAATCGCCACGCGGCTGGGCGAATTGGGCGCCAATATCCTGGAGGTCGATCACCGCCGGCTGTTCCTCGACGTGCCGGCCAAGGGCGCCAAGCTCGACGTCACGGTCGAGACGCGCGACGCCGCCCATGCCGAAGAAATCCTGGCGGCGCTTTCCGCCGAGGGCTATCAGCCGGTCCGCCTCGAAGGCGGCGCCGCGATCGAGTGAGAGCCGGCGATCAGGCTGCCGACGACTGCGCCGGCGGCTCCGGAATTTGCAATAGGTTCAGCGTCGGGTCGCTCGGGTGGATCGCCAGCAGATTGATGCCGGCATCGACCACGCGATAGCCGCGCTCCTCGAGCCACGTGCGCAGCGGTTCCGGGCCGGCCTTGATCGACTCGACCAGCACGATCGGGTGGCTAGCTTCGATCAATTGCCGTGCGCCTTCGAGTGCCTCCAATTCCATGCCCTCGATATCGAGCTTGATCAGGTCCACGCGCGGCAGCGCTAAAGCGTCCAACGAAATTTGCTGGACAGCGACGGTCTTGTCTTCCGAATAGTCGATAGCCTGGCCGATGAATTCGTTGTCGGCGCGGGGCTTGAGCTCGAGACTGCCGAAACTCGACGCGGTCTGGTAGTCGGGATTGGGAATTCGGATGATGCCGGGCTCGGACCCGACGGCGGCGTGCATGGCGATGGCGTTGAAGCAATTGTTGATGGCGATATTGCCCGCCAGCGCATAATAGATGCGCTCCTGCGCCTCGATCGCGATTACCGAGCCCCAACCGGTCATGGCGGTCGCCCATTCGATGGCGTGGACGCCGATATTGGCGCCGCAGTCGATCGCCACCACGCCATCGCCGTGGAAGCGCCGGCGCGCTTCGATCAGTTGCAACGCCAGCTCGATTTCTACCGGATCGTGCGAGCCCGCTTCGAGCAGCTGGAAGCCGACGCCGAGGCCCTTGCCGGGCTCGGTCATGCGGTAGTCGAATCGATTGACGATCATGGTGCCGTGGTTGCAGGCTGCGAGCACGAAGGCCAGCTTGCGTCCGACATTGCGCATGGGAAGGCTCCTTGGCGGGACGCAATACGGCGCGGGTGGGGCGAATCACATGGGCTAGGGTAATAGCTTGGCGTTCCTCCGTCATCCCGACCCGACTGTACCTGACCCAAAATCCGCTCATTCCCGCGCGAGCGGGAATCCAGAGCCAAAATCTCGGTCGGTATATTGCTGCGCTGGGTCCCCGCTTGCGCGGGGACGAGCGGAAGTGGGGATGGCGTTAGCGCTGCATCGCTCGCCAGATGCGCTCGGGCGTCGCCGGCATCTCGATGTGGCGCACGCCGAATTCCGCCAGCGCGTCGACCACGGCGTTGGTCACCGCCGGCAGCGCGCCGACGCAACCGGCTTCGCCCGCGCCTTTGACGCCGAGCGGGTTGGTCTTGGTCGGCACCGGATTGCTCTCGACTTTCAATGCGCAGAAATCGTGCGCGTGCGGCATGGCGTAGTCCTGGAAAGACGCCGTGACGAGCTGACCCTCGGCGTCGAAATGAATATCCTCCATCAACGCTTGGCCTGCGCCTTGCGCGACGCCGCCGTGAATCTGCCCGTGCAGCAGCATGGGATTGAGCACGGTGCCGACGTCGTCCACGACGCTGTAGCGCACGATCTCGGTCTTGCCGGTCTCGCGGTCGATTTCGACTTCGCAGATATGGCAGCCGTTCGGGTAATTGTTGACCGGGGCCGCATAGATGGCGGTCGCGGAGAGCCCGGGCTCCATACCTTTCGGTAGCTTGGCGGGATCGAGGGCGTCGCGCGCGATCTCCTTGATCGAGAGCGTGCGGTTGGTCTTGGGCGTGGAGAACACGCCGTCCTCGAATTTCAGGTCGTTCTCATCGACCTGCAGCACATGTGCGGCGATGGCGCGCGCCTTGGCCACGATCTTTTCGGTGGCGTTGTGGAAGGCCGAGCCCGCCATAGTCGCCGAGCGCGAGCCACCGGCGCCTTCACCGAAGAACACCGCGTCGGTGTCGCCCTGCACGTAATAGGCGTCCTTCGGATCGATCCCGAGCCGGTCGCAGACCAGCTGCTTGAACACGGTCTCGTGGCCCTGGCCCTGGCTGTTGGAGCCGGAGAACAGCGTCACCGTCCCGCCGCGATCGAAGCGCACCTCGGCGCCTTCGAGGCTCGGCGCGGCGGCGCGCTCGATGGTGTTGGAGATGCCGAAGCCCAACAGCTTGCCGCGCTTGCGCGCATCGGCTTTGCGCGCTTTGAGGCCTTTGACATCCGCGAGCTCAAGCGCCAGGTCCATGTTCTTCTCGAACTCACCGCTGTCATAGGTGAAGGTGAGGCCGGTCTTGAATGGCATGGCGCTGGGCGCAATGTAATTGCGCCGGCGCAGCTCGGCCGGATCGATCCCCAGCTCGGCGGCGGCGAGATCGACCATGCGCTCGATCACGAAGGCTGCTTCCGGCCGGCCGTTGCCGCGATAGGGCCGCACCGGATTGGTGTTGGTGAACACGCCGCTGATGTCGGCGTGAATCGCGGGCGTGCGGTAGACGCCGGCCATGCTGCCGGCGTTCATCATGAAGGCCGGCATGGAATGCTGCAGATAGGCGCCGATGGCGGCCACGACCTTCACCCGCATGGCGAGGAAGATGCCGTCCCGGTCGAGCGCGAGTTCGGCCTCGGTGACGTGGTCGCGCCCTTGCGCGTCGCTCAGGAACGCTTCGGTGCGCGTGCTGATCCATTTCACCGGCCGGCCGGTCAGCTTGGACGCCAGCAAAACGAGCGGTAGCTCGTTGAAGATCGGCGACTTCATGCCGAAGCTGCCGCCGGTGTCGCCGGTGACGAGGCGCACCTTGGTCTCCGGCACGTTCATCAGCTTGGCGAGCTGGGCGCGGGCCACGTGCGGGCGTTGCATCGGGGTGTAGAGCGTGTAATGGCGGTCCGGCGCATTGTAGTCGCCGACCGCGCCGCGCGGCTCCATGGCGGCGGCGGTGACGCGGTTGATCACGAAGCGATGCTTGACGGTGCGGGCGGCGCGCGCGAAACCGGCATCGACCGCGGCCTTGTCCCCGAACAGGCTGGTGAAGCCGATATTGTCGGGGCAGTCGTCCCAGACGCGCGGCGCGCCCGGCTGCGAGGCCTCGGTTGTGGAGATGATGGCAGGCAGCGGCTCGAAATCGACTGCGATCAGTTCGGCGCCATCGAGTGCCTGCTCCACCGTCTCGGCGACCACGAAAGCGACACAGTCGCCGACCCAGCGCACGCGCTCCTCGGCCAGCATCGGATAGCGCGGCCTGTACATGGGCGAGCCGTCGCGGCGCTTGAGGCCTGAGTGCACCGGCAGGTCGCCAAAGCCGGCGGCCTTGACGTCATCTGACGTGAGCACCGCCAGCACGCCAGGAGCCACCCTGGCGGCTTTGGTGTCGATGGAAAGGATCTTGGCGTGGGCGTGCAGAGAGCGCAGCACCACGCCGTGGGCCATGCCGGGCAGCTTGATGTCGTCGGTGTAGCGCCCGCCGCCTTGCAGCAGCCGCGGGTCTTCGAAGCGCGCGACGCCCTGGCCGACTGCAAAATCACCCATTCGAACCTTCTTTCAGGATGCGGACTTTTGACCGGCGCTAACGGATCAGGCCGCCGCGGCGCGGCTGCTGACTTTCACGCGTGCTTTAAGGTCGGCCTTGCAGAAGGCATGCAGGAAGCAGGTCTGTTCTGACATATCGAGCGCGGCGCGGGCAAAATCGTCGTCCTCGCCACTCTCGATGAAGAGGTGAGTTTCGATCGGGTCACAAATACCTGGCTTGCCCGTGCGACCGCTCGCGCCGCCGCGCGAGAAGTGGGTGTCCTGCACGATGGCGTATTCGCCGAGCTTCTTTTTCGCAATCTTGGCGTAACGGCCAAGTTGCGTCAGGAAGCAAAATCCGATGCCGGCGGAAATGTAGCTTGTCGCGTCCGGCGCCCGCCCGCGGCCGCCATTGGCCTCGCCTTCCTCGCTCAGATAATGGAAAATCGAGCCGTGTGGATTGTAGAGATGCTGCTCGATATGCTTGATGCCGTCCGGCCGCAAGGTGCAGATGCCGCGCACATGCAGCACGCGGTTCTGTTCGTCCTGCAAGCTATCATTGGCGAGCGTAACAGTCTCTTTGGTCTTCGGCGTCAACCCGGCGCGCACGATCAGTTGCGACCAGTCGCCGGCGGCGGGCTGCGCCCGCTCAACCGTGTCGCGCGGATTGGGAAGAGGCGCGCCTTCGATCGGTAACGCCTTGCCGAGCGAAATCTGCTTGCCGTTATGGGTAAGCGTGAACAGGCTGTCTTTGCGGCCGCGCATCAGGCCGTTGAGTGGGGATGCTGCCACCGCGTCGAGCACCAGCGTGTTGAGCGATTCTTTGGTGGCGTCAGAATCGATCTGCGCTTCCAGTTCGATGTCGCGCGCGCCGCCGGTCATGGTGCCTTTCAGCGCCGAGCCGGTCATGGTGTAATAGTTATCCTGCACCAGCCTGATATCGCGAATGACAATGCCGCGTTGTTTGGCGAGCGCCAGGATTTCGTCCATGTAAGACGACACCATGCCGGTGGTCAGGAATGACAGAGGACAGGGCGCCTCATCGAGCCCGGCGAGATAGGCGCCTTCGTCGCTCGCAAGCCGCCACACCGCGCCGGTGAGACTCGACGCCGCCAGGGCGTCCTTTTGCATCACGCTCAGCGAACGCACCGCCAGCCGTACCGATTGACCGTGCCGGCTAGCCGGCGCGGAAAAGTTCAATGCGTCTGCATTGGCGACCTTGAAGAACAGCGGCTTGCCGCAATCCTGGAGCGGATTGTTCATGCGTTTCCTCCGCAGAGTCTTATGCGACTTTTTTGATCTGTTCCGCCACGCGCGGCGCGAAATAGGTGAGCACGCCGTCGCAGCCGGCGCGCTTGAAGGCGGTGAGGCTTTCCCACATCGCCCGCTCGCCGTCGAGCCAGCCATTGCCTGCCGCCGCCATGATCATCGCGTATTCGCCCGACACCTGGTAGGCGAAGGTCGGCATGGCGAAGGTCTCTTTCACCCGGCGGCAGATGTCGAGATAGGGTAGTCCCGGCTTGACCATGATCATGTCGGCGCCTTCCTCGATGTCGAGCGCGACCTCGCGCAGTGCCTCGTCGGTGTTTGCATAGTCCATCTGATAAGTGCGCTTGTCGCCGATTAGTGTCTTGGAGGAGCCGACCGCGTCGCGGAACGGGCCGTAAAAGGCGGACGCGTATTTCGCCGCGTAGGACATGATCGACACGTCGGTGAACCCGTTCACGTCGAGCGCCTTGCGGATCGCCGCCACGCGCCCGTCCATCATGTCGGAGGGCGCGATGATGTCGCAGCCGGCGTCGGCCTGCACCAGCGCCTGGCGCACGAGCACCGCGACGGTCTCGTCATTGAGGATGATGCCGTCGCGCAGCAAGCCGTCATGGCCGTGGCTGGTGAAGGGGTCGAGCGCCACGTCGCAGAGGATGCCGACCTCGGGCACTTCTTTCTTGATGGCGCGGATGGCGCGGCAGACCAGATTGTCCGGGTTGAGCGCCTCGCTTCCCTGTTCGTCGCGCAAGGCCGGGTCGGTATAGGGGAATAGCGCCAGGCAGGGGATGGTGAGTTTGGCCGCGCGCTCGGCTTCGCGCACCGCTTGATCGACACTCAAGCGCTCAACGCCGGGCATGGAGGGCACGGCCACGCGCGCGTTCTGCCCATCCATGACAAATAGCGGCCAGATCAGGTCGTCGGTGGTGAGCACGTGCTCGCGCACCATGCGCCGCGCCCATTCGGCGCGCCGGTTGCGGCGCATGCGCACGGTCAGGTCGAGCCGGTCTTCGCCCGCCGCCTTGTTCTCGACCGGCGCCAGGCGGGCTTCGATCGGGCGGCCGAATTTGATCGCCATGGGAGCCTCCAGAGGCCTCTTTTTAGCGGGTCCAGTGCAGGTCTGCTACCCACCTTACAGGCATGGCTTGGCGGCATTTTCAGCGCTGTCATTGCCGGGCTTGACCCGGCAATCCATGATGGCGAGCTTCGATCGTTGACAGGCAACATGGACCCCCCGGGTCGAGCCGGGGGTGACACGCTGAGGATGGACTTCTCCCTCACCGAAGAGCAGCGGGCCTTCCAGTCGACCGCGCGGGCGTTCGCGCGCGAGGAGATGATGCCGCATGCGCGCGACTGGGACGAGGGTTCGCTGTTCCCGGTGGAGGCGTTGCGCAAGGCGGCGGCGCTTGGCTTCGGCGGCATTTACGTCAAGGAGGACGTCGGCGGCTCAGGCCTCAACCGGCTCGACGCCGCGCTGATCTTCGAAGAGCTGGCGCAAGGCTGTACTTCGACCGCCGCCTATATCTCGATCCACAACATGGCGGCCTGGATGATCGACGCCTTCGGTAGCGCGGAGGCGCGCAAGAGGCTCCTGCCCAAGCTCTGCACCATGGCGCACTTCGCCAGCTACTGCCTGACCGAGCCGGGATCGGGCTCCGACGCCGCCAGCCTAACGACCCGGGCCCGCCGCGACGGCGACACCTACGTGCTCGACGGCGCCAAGGCCTTCATCTCGGGCGGCGGCGTCTCCGATATTTATGTCGTCATGGCGCGCACCGGCGAGGCCGGCCCGCGCGGCATTTCCTGCCTCGTGGTCGAGAAGGGCACGCCGGGACTGTCGTTCGGCGCGCCGGAGAAGAAACTCGGCTGGAAAACGCAGCCGACCGCCATGGTCATGTTCGAGAACTGCCGCGTGCCGGTTGCAAACCGCATCGGCGCCGAGGGCCAAGGCTTCAAAATCGCCATGGCCGGCCTTGACGGCGGCAGGCTCAATATCGGCGCCTGTTCGCTCGGCGGCGCGCAATTCTGCCTCGAACGCACCATCGGCTACATGAAGGAGCGCAAGCAGTTCGGCTCAAGGCTGGCCGATTTCCAGGCGCTGCAGTTCCGCGTGGCTGACTACGCCACCGCGCTGGAAGCCGCGCGCCTGCTGCTGCATCGCGCGGCGGTGGCGGTAGGGGAGGGCGAGCCGGCGGCCACGCGCCTTGCGGCGCAAGCCAAGCTGCGCGCCACCGATACCGGCTTCGAGGTGGTCAATGGCTGTCTGCAGTTGCACGGCGGATACGGCTATTTGCGCGATCATCCGATCGAGCGCGTGCTGCGCGACGTGCGCGTGCATCAGATCTTGGAAGGCACCAACGAGATCATGCGCGTGATCGTCGGCCGGGCGATGTTGGGCAATTAGCGGAACGCGTCGCATGAATGGCTCCGACAATCATGGCATCGATGCGTTGCTGCCGCCGGAGATCGCGCTCAAGGCCGAGGCGGTCGGCGTGCAGAAGACGCGCATGGACGCACTGCGCCTATTGGCGCTGGCGGTGCTGGCCGGCGCCTTCATCGCGCTCGGCGCCATGTTCGCGACCACCGTGCTGGCCGGCGCCGACGGCGTCGTGCCGTTCGGGCTGAGCCGGCTGTTGTCGGGCCTTGTGTTCTGCCTCGGGCTCGTGCTCGTGGTGGTCGGCGGCGCCGAGCTGTTCACCGGCAACACGCTGATGGTGATGGCCTGGGCGGCGGGCAAGGTATGCTTGCGCGAAATGCTGCGCGCCTGGGCAATCGTCTATGTCGGCAATTTCATCGGCGCGGTCGGCACTGCCGGACTGGTGTTCCTCTCCGGCCAATACCTCTCCGGCAAGGTCAGCGTGGCGGCAGTGGCGCTCACGCTCGCGCACAACAAGGCCACGCTGCCGTTCGACCAGGCGCTGTTCCTCGGCATCTTGTGCAATGTGCTGGTGTGCTTGGCGGTCTGGCTCGCCTTCGGCGGGCGCAGCACCACCGACAAGGTGCTGGCGGTGCTGTTCCCGGTCTCGGCCTTCGTGGTGGCCGGCTTCGAGCACTCCGTCGCCAACATGTATCTGATCCCTCTCGGCCTGTTCATCAAAGTCTGGGGGCCGGCCGTGCTGTGGACGCAGATCGACAGCTCGGTCGCAAACTATGCCGGGCTGACCTGGCCGGCCTTCTTCAACAGTCTCATCCCGGTGACGATCGGCAATATTATCGGCGGCGGCGGACTGGTGGGCGGGGTTTATTGGTTCATCTATCTGCGCAAGCGCGCGCCATAAAAGGATGCGTGATGTGACGGCGGCTGCCGACATCTTGTTCGAGCGGCATGGCGCGGCCGGCCTGGTCACGCTCAACCGGCCGCAGGCGCTCAATGCCGTCACCCATGCCATGGTGCTAGCATTGCGCGCGCAGCTCGACCGCTGGGCCGACGATCCCGCCGTCACCCGCGTCGTGATCCAAGCGGCCGGTGGGCGCGTCTTCTGCGCCGGCGGCGATATTCGCGCGCTCTACGATCTCGGCAAAGCGGGCAAGCATGACGAGATGCTGCAATTCTGGCGCGACGAATATCCGCTCAACGCCACCATCAAGAACTACCGCAAGCCCTTTGTGGCGCTGATCGACGGCATGGTGATGGGCGGCGGCGTCGGCGTCTCGGTGCATGGCTCGCACCGGGTGGCCGGCGACCGTTTTCAGTTCGCCATGCCGGAAGTTGGCATCGGCTTTTTTCCCGACGTGGGCGCCACCTGGTTTCTGCCGCGCCTGCCGGGCGAACTCGGCACTTATTGCGCGTTGACGGGCGAACGCTTTAATGCAGCCGACGGCTGCGGTGCCGGGCTTGCCACGCACCGCATCTCCTCCGGGCGCTTTGGCGCGTTGCTCGACGGGCTTTCCGGCACGGCGTCCGTCGACGCGGTGCTGGCCGCATTTGCCGAGCCTGCGGGGAAGGGGCCGGTCTTGGCGCAGCGCGCGAGCATCGACCGGCTGTTTGTTGGCGCAAGCGTGGAGGATATTCTCGCAGAGCTCGAGCGCGAGGCAAAGTCGGGCTCCGCCGACGCTGAATGGGCTGCAAAAACTACCGCGACCATGCGGGCGAAATCGCCGCTTAGTCTTAAGATCGCGCTGGCGCAGGTGCGCCGCGGCAAGAATTGGGACTTTGAGACATGCATGCGCGCCGAATTCCGCATAGTGTCGCGCGTCAGCCATGGACACGATTTCTATGAGGGCGTGCGCGCCGTGATCGTCGACAAGGACAATGCGCCGCGCTGGCGGCCGGCGACGCTTGCCGCGGTGAGCCAAGCCGACGTCGAGCGCCATTTCGCCCCGCTGGGCGCAGGCGAGCTGGTGTTGCCATGAGCGAGCCGATCTACAACGACGACGTTCGCAATCTCGAGCCGGTGCACGAGCAAGCAGGCGAGCCGGCGATCGGGCGCTGGACCTGGCGGCTGGTGCTGTTCCTGCGCGTCATGGCCGGCGTTTCGATGCTCAAGGGCCTCTACCACTGGTCGCAGGTGTGCGGCATCGGCATCGGCGAAGGCGAGCTGTTCGCCTACCATTCCGTCGCCTGGCAGGTCGCCACGGTGTTCTTCGCGGTGATCGATCTGGTCGCCGCCGTGGGTTTATGGCTGGCAACGGCCTGGGGCGCGGTAATCTGGCTGATGTCGGTCGCCTCCATGCTGGCGGTGGAGATATTTTTCCCGCAGGTGTTCGCCGTCGGGATGCCGATCGGCATAGTGGAAGGCGCACTTCTTGCCATTTATCTGTGGCTGGCCTTGAAGTCGGCGCAGGAACATCCGCAAGGGTGAACAAACAAAAGAAGGGGAGGGTGTCATGGCGCGTATAGGATTTATCGGCCTCGGGAACATGGGTCTGCCGATGGCGCAGAACCTGATTAAGGCCGGCCATCAGGTCGAGGGCGTCGACGTCAATCCGGCCGCCGTCGCCAAGCTGAAGGCAGCGGGCGGTACCAGCGTCGAGACCGCCAAACTCGCGGCCGCCCGTGCTGACGTCGTCATCACCATGCTGCCCTCAGGCAAAGAGGTGCGCGAGGTCTATCTCGGCGCCGGCGGCATCATCGAGGACGCCAATGCCGGCACGCTGCTGATCGACTGCTCGACCATCGACGTGGAGACCGCGCGCGCGGTCGCGGCCGAGGCCGAGAAGAAGGGCCTCATGATGCTCGACGCCCCGGTCTCCGGCGGCGTCACCGGCGCCACGGCGGCAACGCTGACCTTCATGGTGGGCGGCAGCACGCAAGCCTTCACGCGCGCGGAATCGATTTTGCAGAAGATGGGCAAGACCATCGTGCACGCCGGCGGGCCCGGCAACGGCCAGGCCGCCAAGATCTGCAACAACATGATCCTCGGCATTTCGATGATCGCGGTGTCGGAAGCCTTCGTGCTGGCCGAGCAGCTCGGCCTCGACCACCAGAAGCTGTTCGACATTTCGTCGAAGTCGTCGGGCCAGTGCTGGTCGCTGACCAGCTATTGCCCGGTGCCGGGCCCGGTGCCGGCCTCGCCCGCCAACCGCGACTACCAGCCGGGCTTCACCGCCGCCATGATGCTGAAGGATTTGAACCTGTCACAGGCCGCTGCCAAGGCGGCCGGCGCCAAGACCGAACTCGGCGCCGCCGCCGCCAGGATTTATTCACGCTACGCTGAGAGTGGCGAGGCGGGGCGCGATTTTTCCGGCATCATTCGCTTCATTCGGGGATGATGCCTTTCTGCCCCATTCTGGGACGGCGTGGTTGAGGTCTGATATTTGGGATGCTGTTTCAGGCTCTGAAGCGGAAAATGTTGGAGTCAGCAATATGCCCTTCGCTGCCAATGCATTCTGCGCCAGACAAGCGGCAGCTTTGGCCAATCCAAACACAGGATCAATATTCAAATAATACTATACCTAAACGAAACGGATTCCTCCCGTCGCTCATCGCTGCCGTCTCGAATCCTTAAAACGCGACGAAATTTATCTTTGTCGTTGATATAGGTCAAAAAAATTTGTGCGTTGTCCTTGATGATTACATCAGCCTTGGTGGTGCCGGAGGATACCCGTGGACATGCCCAAGCATGTGCGACGACTTATTTTTTTGCTTGTTGGATTTGCCATCGTCGCGATTGCGGCACGCAATTTTCTCGTCGACAAATCCTTCTATGAATACGGCCACTATCGCGGCAACGCGGTGGCAGAAATTGCCCGCGACAAACCCAAATTTCAGGGCACGCAATATTGCAAGTCCTGCCACGCCACGCAATTTGCTCAATGGTCCAAAGGGGTCCACGACAGTGTCGATATCGGCAAGGCCGTGCAATGCGAAGTCTGCCACGGGCCCGGCGGCGGTCGGGATCCCGAAAAAAACTATATCAACTCAGCAACCGGCCCGGTTCACCCGAAAAATCTGAAGATGCTCATCCCGACTGACACCCGGGCGCTCTGCACGCTTTGCCACGAAAAGATGCCGAGCCGGCCGGTGCAGCAGGCGCAGATCGTGATCGCGGATCACGCCGGGACGCAACAGTGCGCCCTCTGTCACAATCCGCATTCACCGCGGACTTTTATTGGAGCTCTCGTCGCCCCGGCGCATCCGGGCAACGCCGCGGCAGGCAAGAGCAAGACCGGAGCTTGCGCCGGTTGTCACGGCAACGCGGGCGTCAGCCGAGGCCTTCCCGGCCCCACCCTTGCCGGACAGAACGAGGCTTACCTGGTTGAGGCGCTCACGGCGTACAAGACCGGCAAGCGCAGCAATGCGCTGATGAAGGCCATGGTGGCCAAAGTGAGCGACGGCGATATCGCGGATATTGCCGCCTATTATGCCGGCCTCAAATGTGACGTTGCCCCGAATGCCTCCGACCAGGCCGTAGCCGTGCGCAAGGCCGGCGTATCGGTGTGCACGAACTGCCATGGAGCTAATGGCATAAGCGCCAATCACATCGCGCCGAATCTTGCCGGACAATCGAAGGATTATCTCGCCAGCGCTCTGAAATCATACGCCGACGGGGCGCGATCGCATGCGGTCATGTACGTGCTCGCTAACGCTACCAGCGACGCTGACTTGGAGAAAATAGCAGCCTACTACGCCCGTGCGACTTGCAAGTGAACCAGCGCGGAACCGGGGGTTGCGCCATGAGGACATTCGAAATGGATGAAGAGGGTATTCGAAATGGATGAAAAGGAGCAGTTCGGAGAACGCCAAGCTGCGCGCCGTTCATTTCTTGAATACCTGGGCGCTACGGTTGCCGCCGGCGCCGCCGCGGTCGCGACCAGCGCCGTGCTGCCGAAGGAAACGCAAGCGGCGGCGAGCGCGCCTCCCGCTCCGGCGATCCCGGGCTACGACTGGAACAAGCACCAGTGGGCTTTCGGTGTCGATGCCACGAAATGCATCGGTTGCCTGCGTTGCGTCGAAGCCTGCAAGGCGGAAAACGATGTAGCCGGTGACGCGCATCACTTCCGCACCTGGGTCGAGCGCTACGTCTATCTGGAGGGCGAGGATACGGCGCACATCGACAGCCAGGCCGACCCTGTCAACATCGAGGCTTCCGGTTCCGAAGCAAAGTATCGATTCGCCAACCGCTACAAGGACGAGAAAGTCGACAAGGCCTTCTTCGTTCCCAAGCTGTGTAACCACTGCACCCACCCGGCTTGCGTGCAGGTTTGTCCCACCGGCGCGACCTTCAAGACCGAAGACGGGGTGGTGGTGATCGACCATACCTATTGCATCGGGTGCCAGTACTGCGTGCAGGCTTGCCCCTACGGCGCACGTTTCTTCAACGCCGAACTCAAGGTCACCGATAAGTGCACTTGGTGCTATCACCGCATCACCAAGGGATTGCTGCCTGCCTGCGTCGAGGTGTGTCCGGTCGGTGCGCGCATCTTTGGCGACCGCAACGACAAGCAGAGTCCGATCAGCCAGTTCATCAAGAACAATCGGGTCGAAGTGCTTCGACCTGAAACCGGCAACGCCCCGAACGTCTTCTATGTCGGCATCGATAAAGAGGTGAGCTGATGGAACCGCTTTTCGCCGCCGCGCCGTATACCGGCTACGTCTATCCCAACGAGACGGTATTCCCGTGGGGCGTGCTGATCGTCGTCTATCCTTATCTCACCGGATTGGTGGCTG
>Ga0307436_1000104_pt1 | contig 33825 bp, 27 predicted proteins | sample SalMarWE160440MG_FD_202513 | JGI IMG/M metagenome (GOLD analysis project Ga0307436, IMG submission 202513) | Salt marsh sediment microbial communities from the Plum Island Ecosystem LTER, Massachusetts, United States - WE1604-40 | ecosystem: Environmental > Aquatic > Marine > Intertidal zone >...
CGCTCAACCTCGCCTTCAATTTCGAATTGGCCAACAAGAACCTATTTTACGGCCAGTATGAGAGGGTCGGCAGCTACTTCCAGGGCAGCGACCTCGCGGCGCCGAAAGCGCTCCCCACGGGCCGGGAGCTCGAGATCCTCAACGAGGTGAAGAGTGAGGTGCCACCGGAAGTGTTCACCAAGGTGCACACGAACCCGGTGAACAAAGACCAAAGTGACTTCCGCCAGCACTTGCGCCAAGCAGTGAAGCTGCTGAAAGAGGCCGGCTGGGAGGTGAAGAACGGCGTCCTCACCAATGTGAAAACCGGTCAGCCGATGACGATCGAGTTCCTGCTGGTGTCGCCGCTGTTCGAGCGCGTCGTGCAGCCCTATTTGGCCAATCTAGAGAGGCTCGGCATCAAGGGCTCGATCCGTCTCGTGGACTCCGCGCAGTACACGCGCCGGCTTAACGTGTTCGACTACGACATCATCGTGTCGACCTTCGCCCAGTCGGATTCTCCGGGCAACGAGCAGCGCGACTTCTGGGGTTCCGAGGCCGCCGACCGCGAAGGCAGCAACAATCTGATCGGCATCAAGAACCCAGCCATCGACAAGCTGGTGAATCACATCATCTTCGCCAAGAACCGCGCGGAGCTGGTCGCCGCCACCCACGCTCTCGACCGCGTGCTCCAATGGGAAGACTACGTGGTGCCGCAATGGTACTCGCCCGATGTGCGCATCGCCTATTGGAACCGGTACGGCCAGCCTAAGAAGCTGCCGGGGCTGACGCCGGGCTTCCTGCAGGTCTGGTGGTACGATCAGAAGATGGCCGAGAAGCTTCCGGGGCCATCCAAGCTTTGATGGAAGGCGTGCGCGCAGTCCTTCGATTCGGCGCCGCCGCGCTTGCCATCTTGGTGTTCGCCATCGGCTCTGCCTCTGCGTCAGAGCCGAAGCACGGGCTCTCGGCCTTCGGCGACCTCGCCTATCCGCCCAACTTCACCCATTTCGCCTACGTCAATCCCGACGCGCCGAAAGGCGGCACGTTCTCGCTCGTCGGTTTTAGCGGCGTCACCACATTCAACAGCCTCAACAACTACATCCTCAAGGGCGACGCGGCGGAAGGGCTCGACCTCCTGTTCGACACCCTGATGACGCGCGCCACCGACGAGCCGGACGCCGTCTATGGGCTCGTGGCGAAAAGCGCCGAGGTCGCGGACGACGGCATGTCGGTGACCTTCTATTTGCGGCCCGAGGCGCGGTTCTCCGACGGCAGCCCCCTCACTGCGGACGACGTGGTGTTCTCGTTCGAGACGCTGAAAGAGAAGGGCCACCCGATCTATCGCCAGACGCTGCGCGACGTGGTGAAGGCAGAGGCGCTCGATCCCCATACGGTGCGCTACACGTTCAAAGGCGATCTGGTGCGGGACCTACCGCTGACCGTGGCGGAACTGCCGATTTTCTCCAAGGCCTACTATTCGAAAAAGAAGTTCGACGAAACCACGCTCGAGCCGCCGCTCGGCTCAGGGCCCTATGTTGTCGATAGCCTCTCGCAAGGGCGCACCATTACCTACCGGCGCAATCCGAACTATTGGGCAAAGGATCTGCCGGTGAACAAAGGACGGTGGAACTTCGACAAGATCCGCTTCGAGTATTTTCGCGACCGCACCGCCGCCATGGAGGCGTTCAAGGCGGGCACTTACGACTTCCGCGAGGAGGCCACATCGAAAGTCTGGGCCACCGAATATGACTTCCCGGCGATCCGCGCCGGGAAGGTGAAGAAAGAGGTGCTGCCCGACGAGACGCCGTCCGGCACGCAAGGCTTCTTCATCAATACGCGGCGGGACAAGTTCAAAGACCCGCGTGTGCGCGAGGCACTCGACCTTGCCTTCGATTTCGAATGGACAAACCGCAACATGTTCTATGGACTCTACGACCGCACGCAGAGCTTCTTCGAGAACTCGCCGATGAAGGCGGAAGGCAAGCCGTCAGCAAAAGAGCGCGCGCTGCTCGATAGTCTCGGCGTACCGGTCCCTAAGGCGGCCTACGGACCGGCCTATCTGCCGCCCGTAAGCGACGGCTCAGGCCAAGACCGCGCCCTCTTGCTCAAGGCAGGCAAGCTCCTCGAAGAAGCGGGCTGGAGAGTGGAGAACGGCGTGCGCGTCAACGACAAGGGCGAGCCGCTTACGATCGAGTTCCTGACCTTCGAGCCGACCTTCGAGCGGGTCATCGCGCCTTACATAAAGAACCTCAAGCTTCTCGGCATCGATGCGCATATCCGCATGGTGGACCCGGCCCAGTACCAGCAGCGGCTCAAGGATTTCGACTTCGACATCACCACGCAACGCTACGTGATGCGCAATACTCCGGGCGTAGAGCTCCGAAGCTATTTCGGTTCCGAGGCTGCGGATACGGACGGCTCGCTTAATCTCGCCGGCATCAAAGACCCCGCGGTCGATGCGCTGATCGAGCGCGTGGTCGGGGCCAAGACCCGCGAGGAGATGACGACAGCGGCGCGCGACCTCGATCGCGTCCTGCGGGCCGGGCATTATTGGGTGTCCCACTGGTACAAGGGCACGAACACCATTGCCTATTGGGACAAGTTTTCCCGGCCTAAGATCAAGCCGAAATACGATCGCGGCATTCTCGATACGTGGTGGTTCGATAAGGCCAAGGCGGCGAACCTCACCTCGGCGGCAGGCGCCACCAAGGGCAAGGCAGCGGAAAGCGGCTCATCGCGTGCTTGGGCCATCCTGGTCGGGATCCTCGTGTTCTGCCTCGGCGTCTACATGCTCATGCGCCGCCGCCGCAAGTCGTGAACACTCCGGTTCCGGCGCGCGCCAGAGTCTGATAAGGCTTTGAACGCGCCCTGATTTCGCCGTGGATTTGCGTCCGAATGCCGGGTTTCCACCGGCACCAGAATCCAGTAAGCATCATTGAGTCAGGGACTTAATCCGGACCGCGCAGGCGGGGCAGCGGCCGGGGAACCTCAACGATAGGAATTCTAGCGACCTTGGCCGCCTATATCCTTCGCCGCATTCTCCTGATCATTCCCACCATGCTTGGCATCATGCTGGTGACGTTCGTCATCGTGCAGTTCGCGCCAGGCGGCCCGGTGGAGCAGCTGATCGCCCAGCTCTCCGGCACCGATGTCAGCGCCACGGCCAAGTTCAGCGGGGGCGGGGGCGATTTTGCCGGCGGCGGCAAGCAGGGCGTGCCGGGCGGTGAAGCCACGCCGGTAACCTCGAAATACCGCGGCGCGCAAGGCCTCGATCCTGAGTTCATCAAGAGCCTCGAGAAGCAGTTCGGCTTCGACAAGCCGGCCTATGAGCGCTTCGGCCTGATGATCTGGAACTATCTGCGCTTCGATTTCGGCGACAGCTATTTCCGCGACACGAGCGTGCTGAAGCTGATCGCCCAGCGGTTGCCGGTGTCGATCTCGCTCGGCCTTTGGATGACGCTCATCTCCTACGCGATCTCCATTCCGCTCGGTATCCGCAAAGCGGTGAAGGACGGCTCGCGCTTCGACGTATGGACGTCGAGCGTGATCGTAGTCGGCTATGCCATCCCCGGATTCCTCGTCGCCGTGTTTCTCATCGTGCTGTTCGCCGGCGGGTCGTTCTTCAAGATCTTCCCCTTGCGCGGGCTGGTGTCAGAGGATTTCTGGTCGCTACCCTTGTACGACATGATCCTCGACTATTTCTGGCATCTCGTGCTGCCGATGATCGCCATGGCGCTATCCGCCTTCGCCATGACGACATTCCTCACCAAGAACTCGTTTCTCGACGAGATCAGGAAGCAGTATGTGATCACGGCGCGAGCCAAGGGCCTCAGCGAGCATAAAGTGCTTTACGGGCATGTGTTCCGGAACGCCATGCTGATTGTTATCGCCGGGTTTCCCGGCGCCTTCGTCGGTGCATTCTTTGCCGGTTCGCTGCTCATCGAGACCATTTTCAGCCTGCAGGGGCTTGGTCTGCTCGGATTCGAGTCGATCGTGAACCGCGACTATCCGGTGGTGTTCGCCACTGTCTATATCTTCTCGCTGATGGGCCTGGTCATCAATCTCATCTCCGACCTGACTTATACGTGGGTCGATCCGCGTATCGACTTCGAGACGCGGGAGGTGTGACCGTATGGACGCACCGACAGACGTCAGCGTTGTCGAAGAGGCCACGGCGGAAGGAATCCCAAAGCCGCGGGCTTGGCTCTCGGCGCTCAACTGGCGGCGCTGGGAGACCTTCAAGGCCAACAAGCGTGGCTTCTGGTCGTTGTGGATCTTCCTCATCCTGTTCACCATCAGCCTGTTCGCCGAGTTCATCGCCAACGACAAGCCGATCCTCGTCGAGTACGACGGTCACTATTATTGGCCAATCTTCCAGTCCTATCCGGAGACGGCGTTCGGCGGCGTCTTCGAGACGGAAGCCGACTATCGCGACCCCGCCGTCGAGGAGATGATCAAGCACGGCAATGGCTGGATCCTCTGGCCACCGATCCGCTTCTCCTACAACACACAGAACAAGAACCCGCCGATGGCCTTTCCGGTGAAGCCCACCTGGCTTCTCACCAAGAAAGACTGCGAACTTGCGGTCGAGCGCGGCTTCCACCCGTGCAACGCGAGCCTTGAGTGGAACTGGCTCGGCACCGATGACCAAGGCCGCGACGTCGTCGCCCGCGTCATCTACGGTTTCCGCATCTCCGTGCTGTTCGGACTGGTGCTGACGCTGTTCTCATCGGTCATCGGCGTCGCGGCGGGCGCGGTGCAAGGCTATTTCGGCGGCTGGACCGATCTCCTATTCCAGCGCTTCATCGAGATCTGGACCAGCATTCCACAGCTTTATCTCTTGATCATCGTCGCCGCGGTGATTGAACCGAATTTCTGGATCCTGCTCGGCATCCTGCTCGCCTTCTCTTGGGTGGCGCTGGTCGGCGTGGTGCGCGCCGAGTTCCTGCGCGCGCGGAACTTCGAGTATGTTACGGCGGCGCGGGCGCTCGGGCTGTCGAACATGCGCATCATCTTCAAGCACCTTCTGCCGAATGCCATGGTGGCGACGCTCACCTTCATGCCGTTCATCTTGAATGGGTCGATCACCACCCTCACCTCGCTCGACTTCTTGGGGTTCGGCCTGCCGCCGGGCTCGCCGTCCCTTGGCGAGCTCCTGGCGCAAGGCAAGGACAACCTTCAAGCGCCGTGGCTGGGCTTAACCGCATTTTTTGTCATCGCCATCATGCTGAGCCTGCTTATCTTCGTCGGCGAGGCGGTGCGCGACGCACTCGACCCGCGCAAGACACTGACATGAGACTCTGAGATGCATGGCTCACACGATCACGGCCCCGGCACGGTCAACGCCAGCAACGAGAAGCGCATGGGGCTCGCGGCGCTCCTCACCGGCAGTTTCATGTTCGCCGAGGTTATTGGCGGCATTGCCGCCGGCTCGCTGGCGCTGCTGGCCGACGCGGGCCACATGCTCACCGACTTCGCCTCGCTGTCTCTGGCCTGGTTCGCCTTCCGGCTGGCGCGGCGCCCCGCGGACTGGAAGCGCACCTACGGGTTCGACCGCTTCCAGGTGCTGATCGCCTTCACCAACGGCTTGGCGCTCTTCGTCATCGCCGGATGGATCGTGTACGAGGCGGCGGAGCGGCTGATGGGCACGCCCCATGTCTCGGGCAGTATCATGGTGATCGTGGCGAGCCTCGGGCTGCTCGTGAATGTCGCGTGTTTCTTCCTGCTGCAAGGCGCCGACCGCGAGAACCTGAACGTGCGGGGCGCTGCCATCCACGTCCTCGGCGATCTTCTTGGCTCCGTGGCGGCGCTCGTCGCCGGCGGCGTGATCATGCTGACCGGCTGGATGCCGATCGACCCGCTGCTATCCGTTCTGGTCGCGGCAATCATCGTGCGGAGCGGCTGGCACGTCGTCGCGGCCTCCGCCCATATCCTGCTCGAAGGAGCGCCCACGGAGCTTGACACGCGCGAGATTGGCCCCGACCTCGTGGCCAATGTCGAAGGCGTCGATGGCGTGCACCACGTGCATGTGTGGTCGATCACCCAGTCGCGGCGCATAGTGACGCTGCACGCTCTGATTGGGGAAACGGAGGAGACCGACAGAGTGGTGAAGGACATCAAGGCGCGACTGAAAGAGAAGTTCGGGCTCGATCACGCCACGATCGAGATCGAGCACGAAACTTGCGCCGACGAAGAACCCAAGCGAGCCAGCGCATGAGTGGCGAACCTCTCGTCTCCGTCGACGATCTCAGCGTGGACTTTCACGCGGGCCAAACGATAACGCACGCGGTCAAAGGCGTGTCGTTCGACATCGCCAAGGGCGGGACCATGGCGCTCGTCGGCGAGTCCGGCTCGGGCAAGACGGTGACGGCGCTGTCGATCCTGCAGCTCCTCCCCTACCCGGCGGCATCGCATCCATCCGGCGCGATCCGCTTCAACGGTCAGAATCTGCTGGCGCTAAAGCCTGACGATCTTCGTCACGTGCGCGGCAACAACATCTCCATGATCTTCCAGGAGCCGATGACCTCGCTCAACCCGCTGCACACGATCGAGCAGCAGATTGCCGAGGTCTTGCGCATCCATAAAGGCCTGTCGGGGCCGAGGTGCCGGGCACGGGTCATCGACCTCCTCACCAAGGTCGGCATCGAGGACCCGGAAGGCCGGCTCGCCTCCTACCCGCACCAGCTTTCCGGCGGCCAGCGGCAACGCGCGATGATCGCAATGGCGCTCGCCAACGAGCCGGACCTGCTCATCGCCGACGAACCGACCACAGCGCTCGACGTCACCATTCAGGCGCAGATCCTCGAGCTGCTGCTCAAGCTCAAGGCCGAGTTCAACATGGCGATGCTGCTCATCACCCACGATCTCGGCATCGTGCGCAAGATGGCCGACCATGTGTGCGTCATGCATAATGGCAAGATTGTTGAGCGCGGGCTGACCCACGACATCTTCGCGGCGCCGCAAGACGAATACACCAAGCACCTCATCGCCTCGGAGCCAAAGGGCTCACCGCCCCCGGAGAACGCCAAGGCCAAGACCATCCTCAAGACGGACGACCTTCGCGTGTGGTTTCCCATCAAGCGCGGCTTCCTGCGGCGCATCGTGGGCTACATCAAGGCAGTGGACGGCATCGATCTCGACGTGAAGGAAGGTCAGACGCTCGGCGTGGTGGGCGAATCCGGCTCCGGCAAGACGACGCTCGGGCTCGCCGTGCTGCGTCTGATCTCGAGCGAAGGGCCCATCGTCTATCTCGGAGACTGCATCGACGGATACGACTCCAAGCAGATGCGACCCTTGCGGCGGGAGCTGCAGATCGTGTTCCAGGACCCTTACGGGTCGCTCTCCCCCCGCATGTCGATCGGACAGATCATCGAGGAAGGGCTCAGTATCCAAAACCCGGGCTTGAGCCGCGCGGAGCGCGACGCGCGCGTGTCGCGGGCGCTGAAAGAGGTCGGCCTCGACCCGACCGCCCGCGATCGCTACCCGCACGAGTTCTCAGGCGGACAGCGCCAGCGCATCGCCATCGCCCGGGCGCTGGTGCTGGAGCCCAAGTTCCTCATCCTCGATGAGCCGACCTCGGCCCTCGACGTGTCGGTGCAGGCGCAGATCGTAGATCTGTTGCGCGAGCTGCAGCGCCGCCACAAGCTCGCTTATCTCTTCATCAGCCACGACCTCAAAGTGGTGCGTGCGCTTGCCAACTCCATCATCGTGTTGCGGCACGGCAAGGTGGTCGAGCAAGGCCCGGCGCAGACCGTGTTCGCAAGCCCCAAGACAGACTACACCAAGGCGCTGCTGGCGGCGGCCTTCGAGCTGGAAACGACCCGCGCAGGCGCAGTCTCGACCTAGGGCTCTTTTTTCGGCAGCCGCCGTACCCCGGTGATGTCGAAGCCTGCAGCCTTGATGCGCCCTTTGGCTGCTTCGAACGGCTCGATCTCGACGGCCATGTGATGGGCGTTGGCGTGGAGAAAGTCCTGCGCGCTTGTCATGATGCCCACATGGCCCTCCCAGAACACGAGGTCGCCGCGGGCGAGCGGCGTGCCCTCTTGTTGCCAGTCGACTGCGTGACCTGCCTCGACGGCTTGCACGTCGGCATCGCGCGGCACGGCGTGACCGGCCGCCGCGGCGGCAAGCTGCACCAGGCCTGAGCAGTCCAGCCCGACGCTGGTCCGGCCGCCCCACAGATAGGGCGTGCCGACAAAGGCTTCCGCGACGGCGACAAAATCCTCAGCGTGCTCGCCCACGGGCACGGCGTGACGCGCATAGACGAAGCCGCCACTCTCGAGCCTCAGGAAGCGCCCCACCGGCGCGACCACGGGAAGGCGCGCATTGAGGCTGAGCATGGCGAGTGGCGGGACCTTGGAGTCGGGTTCGGGGAAGACATAGGTGCGCAATACCGAGACGCGATGGGTCGGTGCGGCAACCACAGGCACAAGCCCCTCGCTCGGCATGTAGCCCACGTAATTGTCGTGATGGAGCTGGACCCAGGCCCAGCCCTCCTGCTCCTCGTAGACGGTCACGGTCTCGCCGTGCAGCGCCTCGGTATCGAGGGTGGCATCGAAGCGCGGCGCGCGGCGCAGCGGCAGCGAGGGCGCTGCGACCTGACGCGGCTCACCGGGGACGTAACGCTCGGCCTCGACCGTGCCGCGCAAGTGTTCCGCGGCGAGATCCGCGCGGTACGCATGACGGCGCGGATCGAGCTTGGTCACGACCTGAGCTCTTCGCGGAAGAATTGGAAGAGTGCACGCGCGGCTTGCGGCTCGCCCCCTTGCGGCCGGCCATGTTGCTCGCGAGGCACCCAGCCATACATGTCGAAATGGGCGAAGCGCTTGGCGTCCTTCACGAAGCGTTTGAGGAACAGCGCCGCCGTCACCGAGCCGGCAAAGGCCCCCTCGCAGATGTGGCTGACATCGGCGACATTGCTCTTGAGCAGCTTGTCGTAATTCGCCCAGAACGGCATGCGCCACAGTGGATCGCCGATGGCGTGACTCACGCCGAGCAGTTTGCCGGCGAACGCGTCATCGGTGGCATAAAGCGGCGGCAAATCCGGGCCGAGCGCAACTCGTGCTGCGCCCGTCAAAGTCGCAAGCGTGATGAGGTAGTCCGGGGCCTCCTCGTCGGCAAGGCTCAGCGCGTCGGCCAGCACGAGGCGGCCTTCGGCGTCGGTGTTGCCGATCTCCACAGTCATGCCGTTGCGGCTCGTGAGAACATCTCCAGGGCGGAATGCATTGCCCGCGATCGAATTGTCGGCGGCGGGGATCAAGACGCGCAGCCGGACGGGAAGCCTTTCGCGCATGACCATGAACGCGAAGGCAAGGGCTGAAGCCGCGCCGCCCATGTCTTTCTTCATCAGCCCCATGCCAGCGCCCGACTTGAGGTTGAGACCGCCGGTATCGAAGCAGATGCCCTTGCCGACGACAGTCACCTTGGGGGCGTTGTCCGCGCCCCAGCGCAGATCGATCAGCCGGGGCGCACGGTCGCTGGCGCGGCCAACGGCGTGGATCATGGGGAAGTTGTCGGAGAGAAGGCTCTCGCCTTCGGTCACCTTGATGTTGCCGCCGAACGTGTCGGCGAGGTCGCGCGCCGCTGCCTCGAGCTCGGCGGGGCCAAAATCGCTCGCCGGCGTGTTGATGAGGTCGCGGCCGAAATAAAGCGCCTCGGCGAGCGCTAGGACACGGTCGCGGTTGGCGCCTTCTGGGCGCACCAAGCGCTTCGGCTTCTGATCGTTCGACGTCTTGTAGCGTGTGAAGCGGTAGCAGGCGGCGAGGAAGCCGAGTGCGGCAAGCTCCGGCTCGGGCATCGTGTCGGCAAGACAGTAGTCGCCTTCGGGAAGCGCGCTCGGAAGCGCGCCGGTCAGCATCGGCGCTTTCGCCGCCCAGTCCGTGCCGCCGGTGCCGAGCAGCACCGCGCCGAGACCACCGTCCTCCCCCGGCAGCAGTAGGACGGCACCTTGGGTCGGCATCCAGGCTCGGGCCTCGACCCAGCGCTTTTCCCTCTCGCTCAAGCCGGCGAGATCGTCCTCGGAGGCGATCAGTCTGATGGGGAGGGCTTCGGCGTCCGCTTCAAGCAGGAGATCCTCGAGCTCTCGGCGCGTGGTTTTGAGCATCATCGCTTTGGTGGGCATGAAAATTCGGCGATTCTCTTGATGGGGCCGCGCATTAATGGCAGGGGAGCAGAACCATGACAATGGCGGAAGGCGGTTCGATGGCAAACGAGGGCTACACGATCGTAATCGGAGACAAGAACTACTCATCGTGGAGCTTGCGGCCCTGGCTCGCACTCAAGACCTGTGGCATTCCGTTTCGAGAGGAGCGCGTCCGTTTGCGCCTGCCGGAGAGCAAGGCGGAGATCTTGCGGCTTTCACCATCAGGAAAAGTGCCGGCGCTCAAGACAGACGTCGGCATCGTTTGGGACAGTCTCGCCATCCTGGAATATCTCGCCGAGCAGCATCCGCGCGCGGAACTTTGGCCCGGGTCCCGCGAGGCGCGCGCCGCAGCTCGCTCGATCTCCGCCGAGATGCACGCAGGCTTCTCCGCGCTGCGCAACGACATGTCTATGGACCTGATCTCGCGGCTGCCGGCCCCGCCCCTCAGCGAGGGACTGGAAGCCAATATCAGGCGTGTGGTCGCCATCTGGATGGACACGCGAGCACGGTTCGGAACAGACGGCCCGTTCCTGTTCGGCGCCTTCAGCTGCGCCGACGCCATGTACGCGCCGGTGGCGACCCGCTTCCGCACCTATGGAACCAATCTCGGCCATTTCGGCGACGACGGCGCGGCGTCCGCATATGTGAACGCGATCTTCGATATGCCCGAGATGGCCGAGTGGACCGCAGGCGCCGAAGCTGAAATGCGCGATCGCGGCCTCATCTAAGAGGCCCTGCCTCGCCACGGGTGGGCCGCCGGGGGTCTTCGCCGCGCCCCGCATGGTTAATACTTTTTTGACGCCTGTCCCAGATTATGACGGCAGAGAAACGCGATAAGCGGCGCGCCCGCTTTGCGCCCGTTAAGGATTGCTTAAGCTATGGCCCACGTTTCCCGCTCACGCCGTTCCATGGTTCTCGCACTGCTTGCGAGCACGGCCGCAACCTCCCTGCTCGGGGCTTGCGGTCAGACGCCAAAGCTGTTCGCACGGGACAGCCAGCCCGCCGAGGTGAAAATGTCGGACGCGGAGGCGGCGAACGCCACGTCCCAATGGGCGCGGGCCTATCTCAGGAACCCGCAAGATCCGCAAATGGCCCTCGGCTATGCGCGATCCCTCAAGGCTATCGGCGCCAAGGACCAATCGTTCGAGGTCTTGAAGGCGGCCTATCGAATCAATCCCAACAATGGCGAGGTGGCGGCTGAGCTCGGCCGCGTTGCCCTCGAAATGAACCGCGTCGACATCGCCGGCCCCGCGCTGCAGTCCGCCCAGGCGCAAGGCATTGACGACTGGAAGACGCTCTCGGCGCAAGGCACGCTGTACGCCAAGAAGGGCGAGCATGAAGCGGCGCAGAAATATTTCCTGGCCGCGCTGCAGAAGAAACCGGATTCGGCTTCCGTGATCAACAATCTGGCGCTCTCTTATGCGCTGGACGGCAAGCCGAAGAAGTCCGAAGAACTGCTGCGGAAGGCGGTCGCGAGCGGCCAAGGAGACAAACGCATGCGCCAGAATCTGGCGCTGGTGCTTGGCCTTCAAGGCAAGTTCAGCGAAGCCCGTCAGGTCGCCTCGGTCGACATGACCGAGGCCCAGGCAAAATCGAGCATGTCGTATTTGCAAAACATGCTGTCCTCGCCGACGCAGGTTGCCGCGGCTGAGCCTCAGGCCCCGCGGAAGCCCCAACCGTCCACAGCAGATTGGTCGCCGTTTGGCTATGACGACGCCGAGGAGGATACGGCAGCGGCAAAGGCACCTGCGCCCGCGCCAGCGACGCCGCCAGTGGCGGTGGCCGCAAACACCTTACCCACGCCAGAGCATCCCACGGTCCAAGTGCTGAAGCCGGTTGACGAGATCGAGGCGCCCGGCACGAGCGCATCCCCACAGAAGAGCGGTGCGGCGACGCAGGCACCGGCCAAGGTCAATGCTGCGCAGGTTGTCCAGGTGCCGGCCGCGGCCAAAGTTGCGCAGGCGACCCAAGTGTCGGCGCCGACACCGCGGCCCGAGATCATCAAGGTGCCAGAGACGCAGATGGCGGCGGCTGATCCCGCACCGGCCAATACCAGGGTCGTGCAAGCCGGCATGGCCCCGACGTCGACATCGACAATCGCCAAGACCGAGGGGGCTCACGCGACAACGGCCGCGACGCTTCATCCTGCGCCGGCCAAGGTTGCCCAATCAGAGATGGTGATCCCGATCACCCCGCCGCCGGTGATGATGTCCAATAAGCTGGCAGAGGGCCCGAAATAAGCCGGTCGAGAGCTAGGATTGGGGGAAGATGCGGGGGCGCCTTTCGGGGCGTCCCCCGCTCTTCTTTGTCCGCTTGAAGGCTGATACGGGACCGCTCGCGCCGCAGCGTCGCAGATCCTAGTGGCCGCTGCGCATGGCGAGGAACTGGATAACGGCAGGCCCCAGGATGACAATGAATAGGACGGGCAGGAAGAATAAAATCATGGGCACGGTGAGCTTTGGTGGCAAGGCTGCAGCCTTCTTCTCGGCTTCGGCCATACGCATGTCGCGGCTTTCCTTGGCAAGCACCCGCAAGGCTTGGCCGACGGCCGTACCGTAGCGCTCGGCCTGGATCAGGCTCGTGCCCACGGCCTTCACCACCGCAAGTCCGGTGCGCTTGCCGAGATTCTCGTAGGCTTGGCGCCGTTCGTGCAGATAAGACAGCTCGGCCGTGGTCAGGCTGAACTCCTCGGCGAGCTCGATCGACCGGGAGCCGATCTCGGCCGCGACTTTGTTCATCGCCGCCTCCACCGACATGCCCGCCTGAACGCAGATCAGAAGCAGATCGAGCGCGTCGGGGAAGACGCTTCTGATCGATTTCTGGCGGCGTTGGATGAGGTTCGAGATGAAGATATTGGGGAAATAGAAGCCGAGATAAGCGCCGCCGATGGATAGGCCGAGCCGGACGATAGGTGCGAGGCCGAAATCGTTGACGAAGAACAGATAGAGGAACACCACCAGAAAGCCGATGAACGGCAGGGTGGCGCGGAAGAAGAGGAAGGCGACGACCGGGGCCTGGCCACGGAAGCCCGCCATCTTCAATCGCTCTCGCGTTTCCTCGGTCTCAAGCGCCTTGTGCAAGTTGAACTGCTCGACGACCTGCTTCATGAAGCTCTTGGGCTCGCGCCGGAGCTTCGCTTGGCGTTGCTCTTCGGCGAGGGCGGCAAGCCGCTCGGCGCGCAGTCGCTCGCGCTCGCTCGCCACGTATTTCATGCGCGCGCCGAGGCGGTCGCCAGTCAGAAGCGGCAGCACGAAGGAGGCGACAGTGGCGAACGCGGCTACCCCAGCCAACACCATGACGACGACTTGCGGATCCAATACATAGTTGATGAGCGAGGACATGGGAAGCGCGCCTAAAACTCGAAGTTGATCATCTTCCGCATGACAATGATGCCGAGGAGCATCCAGATCGCACCGCAAATGAGCATGATCCTGCCAAGTTGATCGGTCCACATCAGCGAGATGTAGTCTGGTGAGGTCAGATAGACGGCGCCCATGACAAGGGGGGGTAGCGCGCCGATGATCATTGCCGAGGCTTTGGCTTCAGCGCTGAACGACTTCACCTTGGCCTGCAGGCGGTAGCGGTCGCGCAATACCCCGGAGAGATTGGAGAGCGCTTCGGAAAGATTGCCGCCCGTTTGCGATTGAATGGCCACAACGATGGCCAAGAAGTTGACCTCCTGGAGTGGCATGCGGTCGTACATGCGCTCAAACGCTCGCGGCAAGGGAACGCCGACCCCTTGCTGTTCGACGAGATCGATGAACTCGCTACGCACGGGCTCAGGCGATTCGGAAGCGATGAGTTGCATGCAGTCGCTGAGCGGAAGGCCAGACTTGATTCCGCGCACGATGATATCGATCGCGTTGGCAAACTCGGTCAAGAACTTGGCCTGGCGTGATTTGGTACGGCGCGCCAGGAGCCAGCGCGGCAGTCCAAAGCCGCACGCGAACGCGGCCAAGAGAGCGGCAATCGGCGCGAGGCCCGAGAGAAGAACCACGAAGCCGCCAAGGAGGCCGGTGAAAGCGCAGAAGATGTAATAGGTCCGTGGCTTAAAATGGAGGCCGGCGCGCATCAATTTGGTGCGCAGCGATACTCGCTTCTTTGCTCTTTGCTGCGCCTCGATATCTCGGATCGTGTCCTGGACTTGCTTGCGGCGCATTTGCAACGGGGCCGGAACACCGACTCGCGAGCGGGCTTTTATCTGGCCGTGCGCCACGTTGGCGACGCGCTTGCTGGCTCTGCGCTCGTCGCCGAGATATGGCATCACCAAGACGTAGACGATGCCGCCGACACCGAGACCCGCCAGCGCGATAGCGGCAAGTTGTACGAGCTCAGGGCTGAGCAAAGTGCTCTCCCAAAGGCCGGCCGTGCTCATCGTGCACCTCGCCCGCCGCTAGAGTTTCTGTCAGGCGCTTGTCCTCGCCGAAGTAGCGGGCCTTCTCGAAGAAGAAGGGCCGCGCGATGCCCGTGGTGCGGTGTCGTCCGGCGACACGGCCATTCGCGTCCTCGCCGAAGATATCGTAGACGTAGAGATCCTGGAGCGTGACGACATCCCCTTCGAGGCCCATCACCTCCGTGATGTGAGTGATCTTGCGGCTGCCGTCACGCATACGGGCGGCCTGAATGATGATGTCCACAGAGGATGTGATCATCTCCCGGATCGTCTTGTCGGGAAGGTTGTAGCCGCCCATGAGGACCATGCTTTCCAGACGGCTCAAGCACTCGCGGGGCGAGTTGGAGTGAAGCGTCCCCATGGAGCCGTCATGGCCCGTATTCATGGCTTGCAATAGGTCGAAGGCTTCGGGCCCGCGTACCTCACCCACGATGATGCGGTCGGGGCGCATACGCAGGCAGTTCTTCACGAGATCGCGCATGGTGATCTCGCCCTCCCCTTCGAGGTTCGGCGGCCGCGTCTCCAGGCGCACTACGTGCGGCTGCTGCAATTGTAGCTCGGCAGAGTCCTCGCAGGTGATGACGCGCTCGTCGGGCTCGATATAGGCCGTCAGGCAGTTGAGCAGAGTCGTCTTACCTGAGCCCGTGCCGCCGGAAATGATGACGTTGCAGCGGACACGGCCGATGATGGCGAGCAGCGTGCGTCCCTCTGGGTTCACGGAGCCTATCTTGAGGAGCTGGTCAAGGGTGAGCCGGTCCCTCTTGAACTTGCGGATGGTGAGGGTTGGGCCGTCGATGGCGAGCGGCGGCGCGATGACGTTGACGCGGCTGCCGTCGGGAAGACGGGCATCGCAGATGGGACTCGACTCGTCAACGCGGCGGCCAACCTGGCTCACGATGCGCTGACAGATATTCATCAGCTGCGCGTTGTCGGCAAATCGGATCGACGCAGGCTCCACCTTGCCGTTCACTTCGATATAAGTGGTGTCGGCGCCGTTGACCATGATGTCGGCGATGTCGTCGCGGGCCAGCAGGGGCTCGAGCGGACCGTAGCCGAGTACGTCGTTGCAGATGTCCTCGAGCAGCTCTTCCTGCTCGGCAATCGACATCACCACGTTCTTGATGGCGACGATCTCGCTGACGATGTCGCGGATTTCTTCGCGAGCCGCATCGGGATCGAGCTTCGCGAGCTGCGTCAGGTCGATGGTGTCGATGAGCGCATTAAAGACCGTGGTCTTGACGTCGTAGTACTCTTCGGAGCGACCGCGCTCGGCGGCCTTGCGCTCGGTCTTGATGACCGGCGGTGTTGGTGCTGCGCGCGGCGCGGGCTCTCGCGGCGCTTCGGCGCGGGGCTCGTACGCTGCCGGCGGGGGCGGCGTGCCCACGATGTCATTCGGCTCGTTGCGCGGCGGCTCGGACGTCGGAGCCTTTTCCGGGCGTGGCGCGGGCGTGGCCGCGGTCGTCGTACTCCGTTTTCCAAACATAGCTCTTCTTTATGCGCGCGCTTTTGTCAGCCTGAGCCGGCCGAGAATTGGGCTGAGCAGCGACTGCCGCTCACTCTTCTGTTCCGACCGGTCGGTGACAAAGTTGGCCAAGGCCCGGAAAGCATCTGCCGCCTCCGACTTGTCGGAGACTTCCTCGATCATCTGTCCGTTGTTAGCGGCCTTGCCAAAGAGTTGGGCATCGAAATCGATGACGACTTTCGGCTCGAGCTCGATGGCATGGGCAAAGTCCCTGATCGAGATCTCGGGCCGCTTCGGCAGGCCGACCTGATTGAGCACGAGCACTGGTGGGCGATCGTTTGGCCGCGCTGACTTGAGCTGGTCGACCAGATTCTTGGTGTTACGTAGGCTGGCGAGGTCAGGCGTTGCCGTAAGCACCACGTGGTCGGCTTTAAGAACGATCTCCTTGGCCCAGGCGGTCCATAGATGAGGGACATCGAGGGCAACCCAGGGCACGTTCTCGCGCACGACGTCGAGCACGGTCTCGCAAGCACTCGAATCGACGTCATAAGGCCGGTCGAGTGCCGCGGGTGCGGCGAACAAGCTCAAATGATCAGAGCACCGTGACAGCAACCGGTCGAGCAAAACCTCGTCGAGGCGCTCAGGCGAGGAGAGCGCATCAGCGATGCCCTGAAGCGGGTCCTGATTGAAGTCGAGGCCCGCAGTGCCGAATGGGAGGTCGAGATCGGCGATGACCACGTCGCTCTTGAGGACAGCCGCGATGGCGAACGCCGTGTTGTGGCAGATCGTGCTCGAGCCGGCGCCGCCCTTGGCGCCGACAAAGGCGATGGCCTGGCCCACAGGTCCGGTTTCCGGATCGGTATAGACCGAGGAGACGCTCTCGATGACCTGCGACACGCTCATGGGCGCCACGACATATTCGCTGACGCCGCGGCGTAGGAGCTCGCGGTAGAGCAACACATCGTTCACATGACCGATAACAACCACCTTGGTGCCCGGATCGCAGACCTCGGCCAGGCGCTCAAGATCGGCCAGCATCGCCTGTCGGTCGAGCAGGGATTCGATGATAATCAGGTTCGGTGTCGAGGCGTTGCGGTAGAAGGCGACGGCTGCCTCCATGCCGCCCATCTGCACGGTGACATGAGCCTTGGCCAAGCGCCGGTCCTCGGACGCCTTCTGAATCACCGAGGCGGTATCCTGGTCTTCGCAAAAGGCCTGGATATTGACGCGCGGGATCGGGCGGGCGCGCGGCTCGGCAGGCGCGGGCTCGTGAGCTCCCGGATCCTCCTCAGGCGGTGCGTTCAGCGAATATACGGCGTCGCTGATCACTGGCTACTCCCTGATTGGGTAATGTCGCTGGCCGCAGCATGCTCCGAGAGCGGCTTTGCGTCAGAGCCCCATTTAGATCCCGTAACGTCACCCTTCACGTATTTGGACCAGACCGCGTCACGCCGCTCGCTCGGGCGCGGCGTCTCGGGCCGCGGAACGAGGAGATCCTCCGGGTCGGCGACCATGGCGGCGAGATTCTTCTGCATGGCGCAGCCCATGTTCGGCGATGGCAGATTCTGCGGATCGCGGGCCAGGTTCTCCGACCAATCGGGGCAATCGGGCCCTTGGGCAATGTATTTGAGATAAGACAGCCTGAGCGGTGCGGTAGGATCCCACTTGGCGAAATAGGGCTCGAGCCGGACTTCCCTCGGGCTGATGCCCGCCCGGCCCATGGCGTGCCGCACATCCTGATAGGCGCGCATGGCCGCCTTCTCGTTGGCACCGCCCGTCGGCGCTTTGATGACCAGGCCGCTTTTGCCGTTCTCGCGATAGTCGTGCAGATAGGCGTAAAGTTGACCCCATTGTGTGGAGCTGAGACCGGGCGCGCTGCGGGACACCGGCAGGTCGAGCAACGCCTCGCCTTGCTTCACGGTGATCGGATGCCGCTCGTTGGGATTGGAAAGGGTGAATGGGGCTTGATTGCGCGGGCTCTTCCAGCAGCCGCCGGCCGGCACCGCGATCATAAGCATCGCGCATAGGGTCATGGTGGGTCGCATGGCGCGCGTCACCGCGTGCGAACCTTCGCGTTTCGATGCCATGATACTCTTCCCCTCCATCCCCTACTCCACGATGAAACCGACGTCGCCGTCGAACTTGCCGACAGGCGCGCGTTCCGGATCACGGCCGTAGATACGGTTCATCTGCCCCAACAAATCCGAGTGCACATCCGATGCCCAACCGAAGCCGTCGTCAGGCGAGGCAAGCTGCTGCCGCGCGACGGGCTTGACCACATAAGGCGTGACGAGGACCACAAGCTCGCTCTCGTTCTTCAAGTAGTCACGGCTGCGAAACAGTGCGCCGAGAACGGGCAAATTCTTCAGTCCCGGATAGCCACTCAGCGCCTGCTTCGATTGATCGGACAAGAGGCCGGCCATCACCAAAGATCCGCCGCTCGGCAGCTCGACCGTGGTTTGGGCGCGCCGCACCTTGAGTGCCGGAATCGAAATGTTCGAGAGGGTCACGGCGCCCTGGTTGGTCAGCTCACTAACCTCGGTCGAAATCTTCAGGCTGATGCGGCCTTCGGACAACACAACCGGTGTGAAGGCGAGGCCGATGCCGAATTTCTTGAAGTCGACGGAGATAGTCCCGAGCTGCTGGGCAACCGGAATGGGAAATTCGCCGCCGGCCAGGAAGTTTGCCGTCTCGCCAGAAATCGCCGTGAGGTTCGGTTCGGCCAGGGTGTGCAGCAGGCCATCCTCCTCCAGCGCCCGCAAGACGCCCTGCACACGGCTCGATCCATTGGTCCATTGCGAACCGACGCCGCTCGTGCCGCTGACGCCGGGGTTGTACGGTCCCGCCGAGGGGAATGCGGCGTTGGAGCCGCTCAGACCGGAACCGGTCAGAAATGGGGCCAATACGCCCTTACCCGCGGTGCTGATCGGGTAGGGAAGATCGCTCAATGCGGCGAAGGCGAAATTGCCAGAGTTTATCAGCGCATTCAGGTCGACGCCGAACTGCTTCAGGATGTTGCGCTCCATCTCGACAACAGAGACCTTGAGCAGCACCTGCTCTCGAGCCTCGACGGTGAGCAGATTGATGACGTTGTTCGCATTGCAAGCTGAAGTGTCGCTGCTACTGCCACCGCTACCGCCACCGCCGCTGCTGTTGGAGGTGTTCAGTGTTATCGCGGTACCTCCACCTTGGGCCGAGCTACTGCCCTGCTGCTGGTTATCGAGCGGTCCAAGATAACTTGTCACGATCTGACAGGCGCGAGGGGCATCCTCGGGGCTGGCCACGCTGCCGGTCAGCACGGTTCGCTCCCCAACCGTTTCGACCTTGATTTTCGAGCCAGGAAGAAGCCGAGTAAGTAGGTTGCTGAGAGCCGAAAGATCGCGCTCGATCGTCACATCGAGGGTCGCAACCGCGTTACCGTTGCTGTCAGTGAACAGGATGTTGGCCTCGCCGTATTGCTTGCCGATCACGTAGGCGCGCGTAGAGCTCTGCATCACCGCATCAATCTGATTGGGATTCGAGATCATCACCTCGCGCACAGCGCGCGGCAAATTGACGATCACCGATTTATTAAGGCCAAGCTTGATCGAGCGCGTCTCGTTCGGCCCGAGGTGCAGCATCGAGCGATGCTGCTGTGCGTGCCCGATAGTAGGCGCAATGACGGCAGAGAGCCCGAAGCCCAAGACGGCAACCAGGCCTAGCGTGACCAGGGCTTTGAGTGAAGCGTGACGCATCCGGTTGCCTTTTCGATTATCGAGTCTGCCATCAGTCCGCATCGTCAGTTGACGCCAAAAGTGCGCGAGGGCACGCCGTATTTGAGAATCTTGACTGAGCCCGAATTTGCGTCGCCGATCTTGGCGGCCGACTCGGCCTTTCCAGGGACTGAATCGGCGAGGCTACGCAAGGCCAAGGAGATCTCGCCCATGGACTGCGCCAGAGTCAGGACTTCAGCTTGGCGCGGCGTCAGCTCGAGCGTGGCGGTCTTGCCGGTTGCGACCTTCTCGTCGCCCTTATTCTCCAGTGCCTGACCAATGGCGAGCACGCGCACATTGCGCAGCACGGCTTCGCTCACCGGCTCCTCTTTGTTGCCGACGCGCATCTTGTAAGACAAGATGACGTCGACCCGGTCGTTGGGGAGGATGAATCCGCCAGCAGCCGTTTCCTCGCGGATTGGTGTCGAGACGGCACGCATGCCCGAGGGCAGGATGGCGGCCATCACGCCGCCTTCCGAGATCTTGATGAGCTTCTGATCCTTGATGGGCTCTCCGGCAATGAACGGCGCCCGGGCCACGGCGCCGGACAGCTTCGACGGCGCGTCGGGCCGGGCGGTCTTGGTGATCAGACCAGGCGTGACGCCTTCGACCGGCCATTGCTGCCACTTGAAGTCACTGGCACTCACCGAGTCACCGAGATCGATGTTGTGGGCGGCGACCAACACGTTGGTGGCCCCCACCGTCTTCTCCACCTCCTTGACCTCGGGGGCTCTCGAGACGATGGCTCGGGCAATCCAGGCTGCGCCGATCGCCGCCGTAATGGCGATGGCGAGGACGATGATTCTTGCTCGTTTCATTCCGGGTTTCTCTTTCTCTCGAACGCCCCACATCCCGAAGATTGGTTTCAATCTGACGCTGAAATCTCAACGCGGAGTTAATGAGCGTGCCAATTTGGCCGCCGCCGGGCCCGACGGAAAAGGCAGCAAAGCCGGCGGCTTGGCGCCACCGGTGAGCCTAGAACTTAAGAGAGGGTTAAGAGCCGGCGTTGCCTCAGACGCCGAGCGCCGCCATGAAGGCCGTGTCGGGATAGACCAATAGTCCGGCCACCGCCAAAGCAATCCCGTAAGGGACACCCTCTTTGGGGCTATGCAGACGCACAAGCCAGCCTTGAGAGTAGAGGGTGGCCGGAAGCGGCATGGTCCTCAAAAAGAGGAGCAGCAGGGTCAGCGCGCCGCCGATCAGGGCGGCATAGATGCTGTAAGCGAGGATCGCTTCAGGCCCCAGCCATAGACAGGTGGCGGCGAAGAGCTTGGCGTCCCCACCGCCAATCCATCCGAAGGAAAACATGGCGAAGGTGACGATCAGGGCCGCGGCGGCCAGCGCCACATGAAGCCCGACATCCGACCAGCCGAACCCCACCAGCGGAGCGAGCACAGCGAAGCCCACGACCAAGAGCAGCGAAATCCAATTGGGCACCGTCATGGAAAAGAGGTCGGTGGCTGCCGCCAGCGCCATGGCCAGAGGAAAAACCGTAATGATGAGAAGATTGGTGACCATCTGCCTTTCCCAGCGCCCTTGCTTCCACCTCGAGGCCTGCGGGCGAGTTTCGCCGCGAAGGGCTGAAAGCAGTGTTAACCCGGATCCTTGGCCAGCCGGTTTGCCAATCCTTCACCTTTTCCCGCTCAGATGAAGAGGACGGATATTCCTCGAATTCAGTTCAGCGTAGGGGACAGGGCGCCAATGGTTTTCCGGTTCCGCCCGGAGCGGTCGGCCCACGGGCTTGTGTTGGCTACAGTTCTTGCCGTTGGTGCGAGCCAGCCGGCACTTCCCGCCGGCCGGGATATCGTGGTCGACTTTGATCAGGCAACGATGCTGCGCCTCGAGAGGCCAGCCGCAGAAGTCGTCGTGGGCAACCCCTCTATCGCCGACGTCTCAATACAAAACAGCAAGATTCTGGTTCTCACCGGCAAATCTTTCGGCGAGACCAACCTCATTGTGCTGGACCCCCAAGGCCAGGTCATCGTCAATCGGCGCGTCGTGGTCGCAGAGCCGCGGAGCGGATATGTGACGGTCTACCACGGGACCAACCGAGTGACCCTGCACTGCGCGCCGAACTGCCAGACTCCGCTCATCATCGGCGATAACCCGGGCTACTTCGATGGTATTTCAAAGGAAATCCGGACCAAGCAAGCGATCGGTCAGTCGTCGGCCGAAGGCGAAAAGCAGAACGAGTAGCGCCAGCCGCGATGTCTGCGCCAAGACGCCACGCCCTGCTCCGACTTCTCCTTATTGCGCGATGCGCAGGTCGCTAAGGCCTTGCGCGATGTCGCTGAAGATCGACGCCAGCTGCGCGTTGGACGGCGAGTTGTAGGCCATGTCCGGCTGAGTTGCGCAGTTCTTTAAAAGATTCTGAGTCGTGGGATCGTACACCTGAAAACCGATGGTGTAGATGAGGATGCCTTTCGCCTTGATGGAATTGCAGACCTGCGTCGTCTTGGCGTCTAGGGTTGATTCGGCATTGTAGCCACTCGGACTACCGAGGTGACCTTCCGCCGCGTAGCCAAATGCGTTGTAGAGTGACTTGTTGTCGCCATTCGAGCCGCCTCCAACATCATTTTGACCGTCAGTCAGCAACACGATGGCTTTGACCACCTTTTCGTCATTGTAGGGCGCGCCCTCCGTGAAGGGCTCGCCAGGTGAGAGCACGCGCCAACCCCACAGGAGACCGGCAGGGATCACAGTAGATCCGTTGGGCTGGAGTTGTTCGATGGCCGAGATCACCTGCCCTTGATTGTTAGTCAGGGCCGTCACGGCGCGTGGCGGACAATTGAAATCCGGACCCCCGCGGCCCCTCGGGTTCGGATCGTTATACTTAGTTGTATCGCGCTGGCAGGCTTTCGCATCGTAACTGCTCCCGCCGCCACCCCAGCCACCCCAGCCGCCCCAGCCGCCGGAACCCCCGCCGCACGCTTTGGCGTCACCGTCGTCGAGATAGCTGTTGTAGTAGCCGCCGGTATCCGGCTCGTCGGGTGCCAAATAGGGCGCCCATTTCGTAACGTCCACATTGGTCGGCGGATCGTCTGTCAGTTCATAGAGCCCATCCCGCTCGCGTACGCAGCCAGACCAACTCCATGTCCCCTTCTTCCTTTTTAGGTCGTCGTAGAGCGTAAGCAGACTCTCCCCGTTCTTGAAATCGAAGTCCTCCTTCGCAATGGAGGACATGTTCGGGAACTTATCCTTGTCGAGCCAACCGGAGTTGAGCTTGTCAGTTCCGATGTTCACCGCGGCGGAGAAGGGCACCACCGCGATCTTCAAAGTGTCGGACGTCGACTTATCTTTGAACAGGTCTTGAACCATCTTCTTGGCGGCGCTCTGCAAGGCATCCATCTTGCCGTTCTGCGCCATGGAGCCCGTCGTATCGAGAACGAGCGCGAGCTCGATATTGCGTTCCTTCTTGGTAATCACCGCGCTCGCCCCGACATCGACCGAGTCGATGTTCGCGAGCCGCATGAACGTTGTCGGCACCGAGCCCGATACGTTCACAAGAATGTCGTCTCCTTGGAAGCCCACATTGAGCTTGCCCGCCGTGCCGAGCGCGTTCGACGGATAGTTGGCGTCAAAATATTGTTGGGCCTTGGTCTTGAGCTCGGCCTGCGTGAGTCCGGTCCACGACCCGATGGCAAGCGCGGCCGCATCGGCTGCACTCAGCATCCGCTCCCGAACAATGAGCGCGCGCCCGTAGTCGACGGCCACGCCGATGCCGAGCACGATGGGAATGATCGCCAGCCCGAACAGAACTGCGACGTTGCCTTGCGCGTTACGCGCAAAGCGCGGGACACGCAGCCTCACCGTTTTCAACATGTGACACCTTCCGCCTGATACCGGGCGGTCCGCCCTTTGGACCCGTAGCTATCCCCGGCTTCCGCAAGCTAGGATCAAAACCGCTTACGTTTAGTATCCCGATTAATTCAAAATCGTCTCTACTTTGATTAAAACAATATTACCTACACATTTACCCTAGTTATTACTCAGAAAGCAGTATTTAGGACCCGTTAAGCTAATTCTCGGTATGGCTTGTCCTATGGCACAAGGCGCAGGGCAGGCGAAAGACGCCAGACAACTGGTGCGGGGATACGGCGCTAGGCGCGCCCTGCGCAGATTCGGCGGGGATGCATCGGGCGCCTCTGCGCTCGAATTCGCCATTGTGGCGACCCCTCTCCTTCTCCTCTTGCTCGCCGTCCTGCAAGTGGCCTTCGTCTATTTCTCGAATTTCATGCTCGAGAGCGCCGTCGACCGAGCTGCGCGCCTCGTGCGGACGGGTCAAGCCCAGTCACTCAACGCCGCGCAATTCAAGAACGAGGTCTGCAAGCAACTGACGGCGCCGCTCACTTGCGGAAATCTTCAACTCGACGTTCGCCGATATTCGAGCTTCGCCGGTGCGGGATCGGACCTGACCCAGCCGCTCAACTCGGCAGGCAATCTCAAATCGAACTTCTCTTACAATCCCGGTGCCCGCGGCGACGTGATGGTGGTCAGAGCGTTCTATCCGTTGGACATCGGAGCGCTGCTCCCGAGTGAGATCAGTCTGAGCAATATGGCAGACAACAAGCGCATGCTGGTCGCCACCGCTGCCTTCCGTAACGAGCCTTTCTAAAGGAGTGTAGGCGGGGTGAGGATGGATCCTGACAAACTGGCTGACACCGCGCAGTGCATCGCTCGGCTGGTGGGCGACCGGCGCGGTGTCTCGGCAATCGAGTTCGCGCTGATTGCTCCGGTATTGATCCTGGCCTATGTCGGCGTCGCGGAGGTCAGTAGCGCGCTGACGATTTACCGGCGAACATCTGAAGTAGCCGCCACGGCGGCGGACCTTACGGCACAAGTCAAGACGGTTACGAAGTCCGACATCGGAGACATCGAAGCGGCGTCAAGCAGCATCATAACGCCCTATTCGACAACCCCGCTCAAAATCGTGCTGTCGAGCGTCGTCGCCGACGACAAAAACAATGGCAAGGTCGATTGGAGTTGCGCCTCGTCCGGCTCCGCCCGCGCGGCAGGTTCATCCTATCCGGTACCCACGGGACTTACAGAACCCAACAGTAGCGTGATCGTCGCCGAGGTGACCTACGCCTACACCAGCCTGCTCGGCTTGACGAGCGTCTTCGACCCAGGCTCGTTCAACATGACCCGCACGTTCTATGCGCGGCCGCGCAAGAGCACGAAGGTCGAGAAAACCGACAACGGCTGCTAGCGCGCGGGCGCGAGGGCCTCTGCTGCACTCCCTGACCCAGCGTCCGCTACCGGACTCGCCCACAGATCGTACTCGCTTGCCTCTTCCACGGTGACCATGAGCCGGTCCCCTGGAGCCAGCGGCAAGGATGCATCGACAAAGACGTTCCCGTCGATTTCCGGGGCGTCCCAATGGGACCGGGCGACAGCGCCTTCATCGTCGACCGTATCGACCAAGACCTCGATGGTCTTGCCGACGCGCGCGGCAAGCACGTCGGCGCTGATCGCCTGCTGATGCTCCATGAGCCGCGCGAAGCGCTCGGCCTTGACCGCCTCGGGCACGTGATCGGAAAGCGCGTTCGCCGGCGCGCCCTCCACATTCTCGTACTTGAAGCAGCCGACGCGGGGGAGCCGCGCCTCGCTCAGAAAGTCGATCAGCATGGCGAAGTCTTGCTCGGTCTCGCCGGGAAAACCGACGATGAAGGTTGAGCGAATGGCGAGGTCAGGACACGACTCCCGCCAGCGCGCGATGCGCGCAAGGGTTTGTTCCTGGTGAGCGGGCCGGCGCATGGCTTTGAGAATTGCCGGGCTCGCGTGCTGGAAGGGGATGTCGAGATATGGCAGCACTTTGCCATCTTCCATCAAGGGCAGCACCTGGTCCACGTGTGGATAGGGATAGACGTAGTGGAGGCGCACCCACACGCCTAAGCTGCCGAGTGCCGCGGCGAGATCGGCAAAGCGGGTCTCGTGGGTCGTGTCCCGCCAGTCGCTCTTGGCATAGCCGAGGTCGAGCCCGTAGGCGCTCGTGTCTTGGGAGATGACGAGGAGCTCCTGCACGCCGGCGGCAACGAGACGCTCGGCCTCGCGCATGACGTCGTTCAGCGGCCGGCTCTGAAGGGCCCCGCGCAAGCCCGGGATGATGCAGAAACTGCAGGCGTGGTTACACCCTTCGGAGATCTTCAGATACGCGTAGTGGCGCGGGGTGAGGCGGATGCCTTGCGGCGGTACGAGATCGACATATGGATCGTGGAGTCGCGGCGCCGCCTCATGCACCGCCTCGATCACCGCCTCGTATTGATGCGGGCCGGTCACCGCGAGCACATCGGGGTATTGCGCCCGAACCCGGTCGGCCTCCACGCCGAGACAGCCAGTGACAATGACGCGACCGTTCTCGGCGAGCGCCTCGCCAATGGCTTGCAGCGATTCCTCCTTGGCGCTGTTGAGGAAGCCGCATGTGTTGACCACCACTGCGTCGGCGCCGGCATAGTGGGGCGAGAGCGCATAGCCTTCGGCACGAAGCCGCGTGATAATACGCTCGGAATCGACCAGCGCCTTGGGGCAGCCGAGGCTGACAAGGCCGATCCTCGGCGCTTTTTCAGGGCCTAAAGATTTCGGAGATCGCGGCATCGCGCGCACTTATAGGCAGAGCCGGGCGCCTGGCAAGCGCGTTGCTTTGGTCTGCGATTGTCGTTTATCTGCACATCATCAATTCGCCATGCGGCCTGGTGAACAAGGCCATGGTCCAAAACAGGGAGGGGCTCTTGGCTAGACTGGCAGCGAAGCGATTTGCGCTTGCCTTTCTCCTCAGCCTCGTCGCCGCGGCTGCAGCTCAGGCCGGAAGCTCCAGCGCGCCGGAAAAGGGATGGCCAAAGGGCGAGACACCGGTGCAAGCCCCCACTCAGGGCGGCACGCCCAGGCCCACGGCCAAGGTCGAGGGTAGCTTCGGGAACTGGACGTTGCTGTGCGGCAAGGAGGCCAACGACGCGGCGGCAAAGGAACGCTGCTCGCTTGTCATGCCCCTGATGGAGAAAGAGTCCCAGAAGCTCGTGTTCAGGGTGATCGTCACCTACGGGCCGAAAAACCGTCTGATCTTGCGCGTGGACAGCCCGACCGGGGTCGCGCTTCAGCGCGGGCTGGAGTTCTCGCCCGATACGCAGAAGATCTATCGGATGGCGTTTCAGACCTGCTTGCCCATGGGCTGCAAGGCGCTGCTCCTCATGCCCGACGATCTCAAGAAGGAGCTCAGCACCGCAAAAGAGGGTTCTATCACCGTCTATGCGTTGAACGGCAAGGCGGTCCGGACTGTCGCCGCCTTCAGCGAATTTGCCAAGGGGCTGGCCGCACTCAACAAGCATCTCGCCAGCAAGTAAGCGTTTAGGCTCGCTCAGCGCAGGATCTTCTTGAGGTCCGGATCCATCGCGTCGTCCGTCTGGCTTTCCTCAGGCTCACCGCTTTGCGGCGCCGACAGGGCCTGTGGCTGCGCGCGGCGTTCCTGGGGCGCGGGCTTGTCGCCGTGGCCGATCTGCACCTTGCCGAGGAAGCGGCCAATCGCCTCGCCCACCGGCTTGCCTTTGAACTTCTTCTGGAGCGCCTCGCCGATCTTGTTCACCGTCTTGGAGGCGCTTTCAGGATCGGTAAAGACGCTGCCGATCTGAGGCCTGATCCGCGGGGCGTCCAGCGGGCCTTCGATACGCACCGGCATCGTCAAGCCGGCGAGGGCCTCGTTGGAGCCGCCTTTGCCCTCAGGGCCTTTGACGATCTCCGGGTGCGCCAGGATGTCGAGATTGCTGCGCGCCAGATCCACGGTGCCGTCCGCCATCACTTTCAGCAAGGGGCTCACCATCTTCAGATCGTGCGTCTCGGCGATGCCGTCGGAGATGGTGAAGCTGCCGCCGAGATCGCTGAACGCCGTCTTGGCGTCAGGCCCTTGGCGCAGGTCGAAGTTGCCTTGCCCAAGCGCGCTAATAAGGGCGGTAATGTCGATGCCCTGGATGGAGCCGTCGCTGACTACGACGCTGCCTTGCCCGTGCAGTGACGACTTGATTGCGTCGGCATCCTCGCCTTCTCCGCTGATGTTGAGGGTCAGCTTGGTGCGCCCGGCGATCATGTCGAACTGGGCGGCATCGCTGAGAAGGCGCTTGGCTTGGACGCCGTCAAAGCGGAGGTCAGCGGTAAAGGACGGCACGGGCTTCGAGGCGTCGATCGTCAGCGTGCCGCTGGCATGACCGTCATAGAGTTCCATGCCGCCAAGCGTGGCATGCATCACGCCGTTGTGGAAGGTGAGCCCGAGCGAGCTGGGGCCGATATCGAGATGGCCGACCCTGGTCTGGCGCACGTTGAGATTGACGTCGGCATCAAAAGCGGCGGGCGCGGACACGCGGGTGGTGTCGGATGCCTTGGCTTCAGGCTTCGGCGCCGGGGTGGCGTCAGCCGTAACCTGTTGTGGCGGCGGCGTGATTTTCTTTTCGACTTCGGGCGCCGCAGGCGCCGTGAACCAATCCTTCGAAGCGGCTGATGGCGAAGCCGCTGGCGGCGGGGACACGGTCTTCGCCTTAGGAGCAACGGGGGCCGCCGCCGACTTGGTGTGAGCTTTGGCGAAGAACGGGTTGAGGTCGAGATGCTTGAGCGCGATGGCCGCCCGGACATGAGGCCGCGGCTGTTTCAGGGTGACGACTGCCTGGCCCTGGCCGCTCGCATGCTCCAAGGCAAAGCGCGCATGGCTGAAAGTGATCTCACCTTGCGTCCAGGACACATCGCTCGCCAGCTCGCCGTCACCGAGGGCGCTGGAAAGGTCCTGGTTCTCCCGCATCCAGGCGAGAAGAGAAGGAATCGAATTGGATTTGGCCGAGAGCTTGCCTTGGCCGGAGAGGTGCGGCGCTGTGGCAAGGGTGCCGTCGAACCGCGCGGAGATCGCATAGGTATCGAGAGCAAGCTGGAGCCGCGCCGGGCGTTTCGCCCGAAGATCGGCCGGCGTCTTCACCTCAAAGCTGAAGTCTACAGTCTGATTCTTCCAATCGAGTTTGCCGTGGCCGACCAGCGCATCGGTGATCGCCGGCAGGCTCAGCCGCGCGTTGATGTGCTCGATGCGCCTCTCGGTGTCCGCGTCCTTCCCGTCATATACGATGACGATCGTACCGTCCTCGACGCGCATATCTTTGAGGTGGACGTCACGGGGACGTTCGGTCGTTCCGGCCATCTCCGCCTTGGCAAAACGAATCTTCTTCGGTTTCTCATCCGCGCCGCCCCAGCGCAAAGGCGGCGCCCCGTCACTGAGGCGCACTGTGAGCACGGGGCGCTCCAGTGCCACGCGCTCGGCGTCGACCCGGCGGCTGAACAGATCGCTGAAATTGAGATCGAGGGTGAGCTTCGCCACCGAGAGATCTGCCGTGCCGGCATTGGCATTAGGATCGGTGATCTTGGCGTCGGTGATGACAACGTGCGGCCCGGGCGTGAACAGCAACACTGTCGAGCCGTTTACGGTCAGGTCGCGCCCTGTCTGCTCCTTGATGCGGGCGGCGACGCGTGCCTGAAGCCAGTCGGCCGAGAGGATGAGATTGACGGCGATGAGGAGGACGACGAAGACGCCGATGACGCTTCCGCCAATGATCCAGACGCGCTTCCAAGGGCTGCGCATCCAAGGCCCCTGCATCCGGAGCCTTCGCCTGAGCGTGCCAAGCGCCGTGCGCGGCGGCTCCTCGGGCTGCTGCGGAACGCGCGACGGCAGCTGTGGCTTATGGGGGCTCTGGCTATGCATTGAGGTCCCGGACGAGGTGCCAAGCTAGCCCGATAATTGAGGTAAGAATAGGAATTCGATGCCGCCCGTCAGCCGAAGGTGCGGCGGATTGGCCCGGCTTTCCTAGGCAACCAGGATGGCGTGATTGTCCCAGTGATAGCTGGACGATTGGCGGGACATGGTGCCGTCGACCTCGCCGGTGGCGAGCCAGCCTTCGCCGCTCGTCAGGAGGAAGCTCGCGCTGTGATGGGTAGGGGCGAGCCCGCAGCCATCGCCGAGCCCGCACGTGCCGAGGAAGCGCCGCGCCCTGACGTCCCAATAGGTGATGAGACCGCCTCTCGGTGCGGACGCGGCAACGATGGTGCCAGCGGCATCGGCTGTCACCGAACCGATATAGTTTTGCATGGCAGCTTGGGTCGTGCTTGGCATCTGCACGGTGACGGGCTTCTCACCGCGGCGGTGAAAGCCGATCAGCGGTGGCATATCCTCGTCCGTCCCGTGGTACTGGCAGCCGAACACCACCGTGTCGTTCTGCGCAACGGCGAGATGGCGGATCGAGAGCTGGTGTAGTGCGGGGGCGAGCTTGTGCTCTTCCAAAATGTCACCGGTCTCAAGATCCGCATAGGCCACTGAGGGCTGCATGGTGTTGAGGTTCAGCTCCTCCCGATAGCTGTCGGGATGGGTGAGGATGCCGCCATTGGCGATGACCAAAGTGCGGCCGTCGGAGAGAAGCGCCAGGTCGTGAGGGCCGATGCCATGACCGTCGAGTTCGCCGACCTGCTTGTAGCCGCCCGTCGCGTCACGCACGCCAATGACGCCACGGCCATGGTCGTAGTCGTTCTCGGTGGTGTAGAGCAGCCGCCCGTCGGCGGAGAACACGCCGTGGCCGAAGAAATGGCGGTCAGGCTTGGACTCGAACCAGACCGGCGGACGCTTGTCCATCGGCACGGCAACGCCAAAGCGGCCGGGTCGGCGGGCGAAGGCCACCCACTCGCTCCCGCCAGGACGCAGGGCAATGTCGTGGCCGCGCGTCGGCAGCTCAACGGCGCGCAAGTCACCGCGCTCGAGATCGAACAGCGCAGCCGAGTAGATGCCGCGATCATCCATCCGCGCCGAGGCGAAGCGCTCCGGCTTGAACGCGGCAGAGACGGATTTCGGCACAGCGAGAACGCAGGCGGTTCCGGCAAGACTTGCGAGGAAGGCGCGGCGATCGAGCTGCATGATCAATCTCCATCCAAGGCGTTGAACCCAAAGCTCAGGCCCGCACCGCGCGCGATCATACTGGAGCCTGTGTCGCGTGCGCTCTTCAAGGCAACTCGCAGCGCTTCGAGCTTGGTGCGGAGGGCCTCGTCGTTGACGACTTCGGTGATCGGCTGGTCGACAGCGCTCAGGATTTTGATGGCGCGGTTGATATCAAACAGGACGGAGTCCTCGACCCCAGGGGACTCTTCGGCGACCACGTGGCTGAAACCGCCTTTGTCGAACAAGGTCCGCACGCCTTCCAGGTTTCCGACCATGTTGGGGAAGGTGAGGTCGCTCCGCCAAAGGGCGGCAAGCTTCGGCCGCGCCGTCTCGGGCGAGGTACCGAGCGGCTTGCCGAGCTTTTGGTCGCGCACGAGTTCGATCCCCGAGCTAAAGGCCTTGAACAGCTCTAAGGTCACGTCCTTGGGCGAATGATAAAGCGGATCCTCTGGACCGGGGCTCAGGAACGTCTTGGTGAAGTCAGCGCCGTCGCGCCAGCCTTCGGTGACGGCGTGGGCGATGCGGCCGATATTGGTGGCGACGCTTCTGGCAAAACTGCAGCGAAAGCCTATCTCGGGGGCGCCGTCGGCAAGCTTCTCGGCGCCGTCGCTATAGAGAAGGTATTCGAGCGCCGGGAAGCCCTGCAGGGCCACGCTTTTGTCCGCAAGCGTATCCGCGAGCGTCACCGATTCGTCTCGGTCAGCGAGAGCTTTCTGAACCTGCCGCAAGCCAATCCGCTTCGGGTCTGGCCAAAAGAACAGGCGATCGTAGCGGCGATGCCGGTTCACCGGGCCAAAACGGAAGATCTCGACCCGGCTCCACTTCTTCACCGCTTCGGCGAATGCCTTTTTGGCCGCATCGAGGGCTTCGGGGGAAGGCTCGTCACAGAGCGTCTGGACCCTGCCGTCGAGCGCGGTGGTGGCATCGGCGAAGGCCGCGTAGCCCGGCCGGATGACGTTGATCAGCGCGTCCTTAGCGATCGCACTTTGATCGGTCTCGGCCTGGGCGGGAGATGCCCCGAAAATCAATGCGAGGGCGAGCACGAGCCAGAGGGAGCGGAGAATGGTCACGAGGACCTCATAGGGAATTGACGAAGGCGAGCAGACGCTCGCGGTCCTCTTTCGGAAGATTAGCGAAGGCATCGCGCGCCTTTTGTGCTTCGCCCCCATGCCAAAGGATAGCCTCGGTGATGTTGCGGGCGCGGCCATCATGCAGGAATAGCGTATGGCCGCTCACGGTCTTGGTGAGACCGATACCCCAGAGTGGCGCCGTGCGCCACTCCATGCCGCTTGCCTCGCCATCGGGGCGATTGTCGGCAAGCCCCTCACCCATGTCGTGGAGCAGCATGTCGGTGTACGGGTAGATCAGTTGGTCCGACAGGTGCGGATCGTCGGGATCCTCGCCGGTCATGAATTTGGGTTGGTGACAACTCACACAACCGCCCTTGTAGAACAGCGCTTTGCCCTTCAACACCTCCGGATCATCAGGGCTCCGCCGCTTCGGCACCGCGAGGTTTTGCGAGTAGAACGTCACCAGCTTGAACAGATCATCGCCCACCTCGACGTTTTGATATTGCGGGGAGTTGCCCGATGGCGCGTCGAGACACGCCTTCTGCTTCTCTGTGCATTCACCCGAGCCGGCCGACATGAGCGTGGTCGAAAGGCCGATGTCGCCAGAAAAAGCCGACGCTGCCTGATCGGCGATGGTCGGAATGCTCGCCTTCCAGCCGAAGCGGCCGAGCATCTCCTTCTTGTTCTTCATCGACCAGACATAGTTCGGCTTGCCGGAGATACCGTCGCCGTCGGCGTCGTCGGGATCGGCATGGGCGAGGATCTGTTCCTTGGGAACCGCTTCGAGCAGGCCGAGCCCGATCATCTGCGGCGCAACGCGCGGCGAGATCATGATGTCGGGGTCCATGGGGCCGTAGGCGAGATAGACGATCTTGTAGGTCGGCGCGCGTAGGCTAACCGTCTCGCCGCCAGCGAGCGTGACGGGCTTCTCGGTATAGTCGATCTTGGCTTTGCCCTCGGCTTCAAAGCCCTGAATGGCAAAGTCCTGAAGCTGGCCGCCATACATAGAATCCGGGATGGAGTTCACCTTGTGAGCGGCGAGCATGGCTTTCTCGGCGTCGGTCTTCGGCGGCACCGAGAGCCTGATTAGCATGGAGCCCGTGTCGTCGGGCACGTCGGAGGAGAATGGCGGGTGCCCGCGGCCGTCTTTCAGATGGCAATTCTGGCAACCGCGGGAATTGAACAGGGGCCCAAGCCCGTCGGAGGCGTCCGTCGACGACGGCGCGGAAACCCAGTGCCTGCGGAAGATGGCGTTGCCGATCTTGAAGTTGAGCTCGCGCCGGAAGCCCATATTGCCGGACGAATTCGAGAACGCGTTCGACGTGTCGACGGTGCCGCGCGAGGTGGCCTCTCCGCCAGGCTTGTCCTCGCCTTGCTCGAGCTTGGAAAAGTCCGTCGTCGGCGAGAGCAGGCTTTCAACCCCCGTGGCGGCAGCCGCGCTCATCGTGTCCCAGGCGCCGACGAGAAATGGCAGAGCTGCCCCAAGTACGATAGCACCGCCAAACCAGGCGCGGTTGGCCTGCCTTGATGGCGCGTGTCGGGACAACTCTCCAACGTGTCTGGACTTTGAAAGTGTATATTTCACTCGATTTACTTGAGATGTTGCGTCAGAAGCTGATGGTGGAACGGGCTCCGATCACGGCCGCATCGTCTACACCGGCTACGCCGCCGCCAGGATTCCAGACATATTGGAAGTCGGGCTGGAGACTCCAGCCGCCGTTAATCTGGAAGGTGTAGCAGATCTCGACCAGCGACTCGTAGTCGCGCGCCTCGGGCTCGCCCGAGTCGACATCGAATCCGGCGGCCTCGTGGGAGATGCCGGTATAGGCAAAGCCGATGGCGAGCGCATCGTTAGGCCGGCCCGGGATCATGCCGGTGAAGGTGAAGCCACCGTCGAAATAGAGGTCGACGAGGTTGCGGTCCGAGGGCGCGCCCATGATGCGGCCGAAGATGGCCATGCCTTGCGGGTCTTCGCTGCCAGGCAGGCGCCAGATCAACTGATCGATGATGCCGTAAAGGGCCCAGTCGTTGTCGAGCGGCCTGCCGTCTCTGCCGGTGATGCCGATCAGACCACCGCCGGGGCCGAGGC
>Ga0307436_1000107_pt1 | contig 33371 bp, 31 predicted proteins | sample SalMarWE160440MG_FD_202513 | JGI IMG/M metagenome (GOLD analysis project Ga0307436, IMG submission 202513) | Salt marsh sediment microbial communities from the Plum Island Ecosystem LTER, Massachusetts, United States - WE1604-40 | ecosystem: Environmental > Aquatic > Marine > Intertidal zone >...
ATCGCCCTGCTGGGGCGCCTCGGTCCACGCTTCGGATTGCCGACGATGGTCCTGCTGCGGCACCCCTTCGGCCGGCGCGGGGCCGCACTCATCTCGCTGCTGCTGATCATCACCAACTTCGCCTGGATCGCGCTCAACAACGTCATTGCGGCCGAGGCTTTCGGCGCGTTGCTGGGTGGACCCAGATGGTTCTGGAGCCTGACGGTAGGGGGCGTGGCGATTCTGATCGCAATCGCCGGTCCCCGGGCCATGGCCCTCTTCGACAAGGTGGCCGTGCCGCTACTCATCGTCGTCGGCGCCGGCATCACCTGGGCGCTCTTTGCCGGCCCCGGACGGGAGGCGTTGAGCCGAGCCGGAAGCGGCGGGATCAGCTGGCTGGCCGGGCTCGACATCGTGGTCGGCTACCAGGTCAGCTGGAGCTTGATGTTCGCCGACTACACGCGATACCAGGCGGATGAGAAGAGGGCCTCGCGGGCCATTACGCTCGGGCTCATCTTGTCGAGCTGGTGGTTGATGATCATCGGCGCGGGCGCCGGCATCGTTGGCGGGGGCAACAGCCCGACCGACATGATCCTGGCGCTGGGGCTGCCGGCCGGTGCCCTGTTGCTGATGGCGCTGTCGACGATCACCACCAACTTCGTCAACATCTATCTCTCCTCGCTGGCGCTGAAGAATCTGTGGCCGCGGGCGCCGGAATGGGAGACCGTCTTCGCCATGGGCGGGCTCGGCACCGCACTCGGATTGCTCTCTCCGTCCTTGCTCGATCGCTACGCCGGCTTCATGGGCTGGATCGCCACCCTGTTGCTGCCACTGCTCGCGGTGGCGATCGCCTTCTTCTTCGACCGTCGTCGCGGTGCGGTGCAGGTCGCGGCGGGAGGTCGTGCCAGCCCGGGCGTGGCGCCGGCATGGCGTCTATCGGGGCTTCTGGGTTGGTTGGCCGGCGTACTCACGTACCAGACGCTGACCCGACTGCCGTGGCGCTGGGGTGCGACTCTCCCCACGTTGCTGGTCACTGCCCTGGTCTATCTCGGAACGCGCAAGCTGAACGGCTCGTCAAGGGACTCGAGCGAGCAAGCGTTTTCGCGTTAGAACCCAGGCGCCGAGTGCCGGCAACGTCACCATTCCCAGGGCGTACAACGAGAGGCTTGCGACATCGAGGGGTCCACCGAGCAGCAAGCCGTGCGCGAACGAGCCGTCGGGCACGAGCAACAGCCTCAGATCGTGGATGAGCTGAGCCGCACGAACGTGACCGCTGTGCCGCAAGCCTCCACGCAGGAAAGAACTGGCAGCCCCGAAGACGAGCAGCGCCGCAACGTCCTGATAGGTCTTCAGTCCAAGGCTCAGCAGGCCTAACGCCGCGAGGATTCCGGCGCCGTTGAGGACGGCGACCACCCATGCCCCCAGCAGCCGCCGCCACGAGATGGTCCCCGCGGAGATGGGAATCAGCGGGGTCGCGGCAACGAAGAGATACGCCCCCAGGGCAAGGACGGTGCCTGCGTAGCGCGAGAGATAGACGGTGGAACGCCGCATCGGTCGCGCCACCCAACCGATGAGCGCGCCATTGGCGAGGTCCCGGCCGATCAGGCCGGCGCCCAACAGCAGGGCCAGAACCTGCGCCAGGATCAGGTACGACGACTGCCAGCTTGCGGCGAGCAGATCCGCGCGGTCCTGCCAGCTGAGAGCGGCCGGCAAGGCGAGGGTCAGCATGCCGATTGCGAGCGCGGTGAGATGAAGGCCGCTTCGGGTCTTCTCACCGAAGGTGAACCGGATCAGCGCCCTATTCATCGCCGACAGCCTCGTGAAACGCTCGTTCCAGGTCGAACGCCTTCAGCTGCGCAGAGCGCACCGGGAAGCCCGCGGCCACGAGTCCCCGGACGACTGCATTCGCTGCGGCTCGGTGGTCGAGACGGAATGTCAGCAGGTGGCCCTCGACCTCCTCGAGCGACGCCCCGGGGATCGCCAGCCGAGTGAGCTCGACGGGGTCGGCTGACTCGGCCAGCTCCACGCTGTAATACGGCCGCCGCGAGAGCTGGCGCAGGTCGATCTGCTTGCGTAGCTTCCCGGCATCGAGGAAGGCAATCCGATCGCACAACCGCGAGAGCTCGTCCAGGTGGTGCGAACTGATCACGGTGACGCCGCCCCTGCTCCGGTGGGAGCGGATCGACTCCCGCAGCAACTTCACTCCGCTCGGATCGAGTCCGGAGGTCGGCTCGTCCAGAATGAGGATCGAAGGCGGTCCAAGCGTGGCGGCGGCCAGCCCGACGCGTTGCAGCATGCCGCGTGAAGTGTGACGCAGCGGGCGGTTCCAGAAGGCGCGCACGCCGAACCTATCGGCGGCCTGCCGCACGCAGTCTCCCTCGCGGCGCCCCAACAGGCGGGCATGGAGTCCGAGATAGCTGCGTCCCGTCTGGCACGCGGTGAAGCCGAGTCGATCCGGCAGGAAGCCGAGACTGCGCCGCGAGCGGGGATGCGACGGCGCGCGCCCGGCGAGGCGAATGGTGCCCGCATCGGGACGGAGCAGGCCGACAACACAATGCAAGAGGGTCGACTTGCCGGCGCCGTTCGGTCCAATCAGACCGAACGTCATTCCCGGCTCGACCGAGAAAGAGACATCGACCAGGGCGCGTCGGCGACGCAGCCCATGGCGATAGATGAGAGACACTCTCGTGACTGAGAGCGCGGCCTGCTCCGCCCCGATGTCGGACATTCCTACCTCCTCACTTCAATTGGTTCAAAATCAGTAGCAGCGTCCTTCTCCAGCGCCGCCGCCGTTGCATGAGTAGCCGCAGCCGAGCCAGCCTCCTCCTCCGGCGACGCAGCCCCAATAGCACACGGCGTAGGAGCCGCAATCCAGGATCGAACGCTGCGCGGTCAGCGCGGCCTGCGACGAGGTCGCGGCGCTTCCGGTGTTGATGACGGCGATCTCGAACGGAATCGTCTCGGCCGAAGCACCGCTCGAGGAGAGCGCCAGATCCAGGAGCTCGGTGTTGACGCTGGCCTTGAATCGAGGGCTCAGGGCGCGCAGAAACTCCACCAGCGCACTCTGGCCGGGGCCGGCCATTGTGTTGAGCGGCAGGTTGATCGAACGGGAGTCACCGGCGGATCGATAGCGTAGGCCGAGTTGGCCATTCCGGTATCCGATGTCCAGGTGCTCCGTGCCCAGCCGAAAGCGGGTATGGAACGCGCGTTGATCGCGTGCGCCACTGGCGGAGAAGCTGAGCTGATTCAACCAGCCCGATTGCCGCCACGAGCTGCAGCCCCCACCCTCGACTAGGGCAGTGCCGGGATCGGTTTGCGAATTCGCCGCCGCGAGCTGGGCGAAAGCGGCGGGCGCCACGCAGATCGCGGCCAGCAAAGCCGTGCCGATCGTCACGAACAGTCGATGCATCTTCATCATGGTCATACCTCCTCAAGAGAAAAAGAAAGAAATCGGCAACCCGAATCCACTCTCAGACTGGAGCGACGAGGCGGTCCCCGAGCCCGTGCATGTCGAGACGAAACGGAGAAGTCGGAAGTCTGATTCCAAGATCGGCTTTGCATCGATCCAGCACTCAGCAGCCCTCGGGGTCCGGGGTCTCGAACCCTCGCGGCCGGGTTGATCGCGGTCTTACCCACTAAGTGCCGAATAGAGCGCGAATTCTTACTCGCGGTACAGAAACGCAGAGGATCTCAGTGCGATCCGGTTCTGAGGCCGGGCGATCAAGGAGCGCCAACGCGTCCTTCTGAGCGAGAGCCGGCGCAGCATGCCTGAGACGATTCGCCTAGTGTGAGCAGCCGCTGCGCCGCGACGCCAATGACCGTTTCATCGGATGGAGCGCAATATGGACTCACCAGAAGCTTCTTCGGCGCCCGTTAGGGAGCCGGCACAACTGAATTGGAGAGAGCTCTCCCGCGTCGCCCTTCGCGCCGCCTACGCTGTCGGCACGCGCCCCCAATGGGCTCCAGACATTGCGCAGGATGCGATGCTTCGGCTGGTGAGCGCGGAGGAAGTGCGCTATCCCCGGACGTGGCTGCGCACGGTCGTGCGCCGGCTATCCATCCGGGTGGAACGGCGCGTACAGATCGAGCTGCTAGATGAAACGCCGGATGCCATCGTCGATCCCCGCAATCGGCATCCAGAGCTGTTGCTCGATGTGCGTCGGGTCCTGAGTCGACTGCGCGACTCGGATCGTGTCGCTCTTCTGCTCTGGCTGGCCGGCTTCAAGCAGCGCGAGATTGGAGATCGCATGGGCTGGTCCGTGCAATCGGTTGGTAGCCGGATCCACCGCGCGCAGGCGCGCGCTCGGTCGTTGCGGTAGGCAAGGGTCAGCCGGACTCGCGCCAGCGCAGCTCCGGCCGGCCGGCCGGCTGCAGGCCGAGGTGATCGAGGATCCGCATCAGATAGTGGTCCAGGAAGCGGTTGAAGTCTTCGCCGCCGATGTAGAAGGCTGGTAGCGGCGGCAGCACGGTGGCGCCGGCATAGGCGAGGCGGCGAAGGTTCTCCAGGTGAACCAGCGTATACGGAGTCTCCCGAAAGCCCAGGATGAGCGGCCAGCGTTCTTTCAAGGCGACGGCGCCGGCACGATGAATCAACGTGCTCGCGGACCCGGTCGCCAGGGCGCCGAGGGTCCCCGCCGAGCAGGGCAGGACCACCGTGCCCTGGAGCGGATGCGAGCCGGAAGAGATCGGAGCGTCGAGCTCACTGTCCCGGTGAACCTGAAGCTTCGCACGGGCGGATTCCGGAATGCCCGCTGCCTCGATCAGGTCTTCGGCGCTGGTGCGTTCTCGCCCCATCTCATGGGCCAGGACCTGTGCGGCACCCCGCGAGACGACGACGTGGAGGCGCTCCACCTGCGGATGCGACGCGAGAACGGAGATGGCATGCCGGGGCAAGGCCATCCCGGAAGCACCGGTGACGAGCAGAGCCAGCCGAGCGGAAGGGGAGCGAGGCCCCCCACTCTCCCGCCCCGAGTAGCGAGGTACGTCTTGTTCGTCGCGAGTTGCCATTCACTTCTCCCTCGTCCCTCGCCCCTCGCCCCTTGTCCCTCGCCCCTCGCTACTCGCCCCTTCTCGGCACGCTGAACCGGTACATCGCCCAGAGCAGTATGACCAGTAGCACCATGCCGGGAAACGCGAAGTCACGCACGCCGAAGAAGGCCAGGACATCCGACTTGCCGGAAAGCACGATGGGAATCGCCATGGCGATTCCAACCAGGGCCTCGCCGGTGATCAGGCCGGAGGAGATCAACATGCCGCGCTGCTCGATCTCCTTGCGCGCCGCCTCGGCCGCTTCCCCGCTGCCCCATTTGATCCGCCGCTGAGCGCGTCGCACCAGCCAGGCGACGATGCCGCCCAGGAAGATGGGCACGGAAAGTTCGAAGGGCAGATAGATGCCGACTGCCACAGCCAGCACCGGAGCGCGAAACGAGGCGTTTCTCTTCTCGAGCCACAGGTCGAAAGCGATGATCACCGCGGCCAGTAGCATGCCGATCCCGACCATCAGCCAGGGAAGCCCGCCGCGGAAGACACCCTCGGCCACCGATTGCATCAGGGTTGCCTGCGGGGCGGTGAGAGGTTGCGGGTGAGCCGCCGTCGGCGCGCCAATTCCGTAGGCGTTGAGCAGCAGGTTGAGCACCGGCGCCATCACCAGCGCCGAGACCAGCGTGCCCACGATGAGCAGGAGCTGCTGCTTCCAGGGGGTCGCGCCGACCAAATAGCCGGTCTTCAGGTCGTGCAGATTGTCGCCGGCGATCGCGGCCGCGCAGGCGACCACCGCCGCGATCAGGATGGCCGCCGCCGGTCCATGGCCCTCTTGTCGTCCGAACAGGCCGAGGATCAAGAGTGCCGAAAACAGCAGCGTCGCGATGGTGACGCCGGAGATCGGGTTGTTCGAGGAACCTACGAGGCCCGTCATGTAGCCGGATACAGCCGAGAAGAGGAACCCGGCTACGACCATGATGACGGCCATCGAGAGGCTCATCGCCACCTTCCCGATGAGCAAGTGGTAGAGGAAATAGAGCGGCACGATCGAAATCAATATGGCCACCATCACCCACTGCATCGGCAAGTCGCGGTCCAGACGGTCGCGCGACTTGCCCTCCTTCATTTCGCGGTAGGCAGCGAGTCCGGAGGTGATTCCGGACACCACGCTGCCGCGCATGCGAACCAATGCCCACAGGCCGCCAATCACCATCGCGCCGACGCCCAGGTAGCGCGTCTGCGTCGACCACAACTGGCCGGCGAAGTCGGTAGCGCTGATGCCGGCGGGCGCCCCGCCCCGGACCCAGCTCAGAATCGGGATGGCCACCAGCCAGTTGAGAGCGCCGCCGATGAACACCAGCGAGGCGATATTCAAGCCGACGATGTAGCCGACGCCCAATAGCGCCGGTGAGAGGTTGGTCCCGAAGTAGGCCAGCGCCTTGCGGCCGAACAGGTAGCGAGCGCCCTCGGCAGTCTCGGAGATCAGACGGAGTCCGGTCTGGCTGAATTTGAACGCCGCGGCACTGACGGCCGCCCAGGCGACGAACTTGACGCCGGCGCCGCCCCTCTCACCCGTCTCCAGGACCTCGGCGCAGGCCATGCCTTCCGGGAACTGAAGCGGCTGCTCGACGATCAGGGCGCGCCGAAGCGGCACCGTGAAGAGCACTCCGAGCACGCCTCCAAAGCCGGCGATCAACGTCGTCTGGACGAAGTCGAACTGAGCCCAGCGGCCGAGCAGGACGAGCGCCGGGAGCGTGAAGATGACGCCGGCCGCCAGACTCTCACCGGCCGAGGCGCAGGTCTGGACGATGTTGTTCTCGAGAATGTTCGAACGCTTGAACAGCCGCAACACGCCCATCGAGATGACCGCGGCCGGAATCGAGGCCGAGACGGTCATTCCCGCGAACAATCCGAGGTAGGCGTTGGCGCCGGCCAGGACGACGGCCAGAAAGATTCCCAACAACAGCGCCTTGACGGTGATCTCCGGCAGGCTCTGCGACGCCGGAATGAAGGGATTGTGCTGGCCCGGAGATGGCTGAGTGGACGGCATCGAGTTCCTCCCGATGAGGATGGCGGCCCGACTCCCAAGGATGCTGTGTAACCCTAGTCGCTCGAGCCACCTATGAAGAAAGCGGGTGCGATGATACACTAGGCCCGCGAGCGGAACTCACGCGTTCCACTCCGCCTCCCATTACCTCGCTGATACGGCTCGACTTCCACTTCTTGGCCCGAGTGAATCCTGGCACCATGTCGGCGGTACGCCCCCAGAGGCGGCGAGAACGGTGAACCGCGCGCACAACTCATGAAACCTCCGCTTCCGCGCAAGCGGACGCGGAACTCGGCGATCGCCCGAACGGCGATCAGCAAACGGAAGGAATCAAGACATTGAACGACGAACGAAAGATCGCGATGTTCTGCGATCTGGAGAACATCGCCCTGGGCGTCCGTGATTCGGACGTGCAGAAGTTTGACATCCAGCTCATCCTCGAGCGTTTGCTCGAGAAGGGCAAGATCATCGTCAAGAAGGCATACGCGGACTGGACCCGCTACAGCGACTACAAGCGTCCGTTCCACGAGGCGGCCATCGAGATGATCGACATCCCCCAGAAGCGATATTCGGGGAAGAATTCGGCCGACATCAAGATGGTTGTCGATGCCATGGACCTCTCCTACTCGAAGGAACACTTGGACACCTTCGCCATCGTCTCCGGCGACAGCGACTTCTCGCCGCTGGTTTCGAAACTGAAGGAGAACAACCGATACGTCATCGGCGTGGGGGTGAAGAACTCTTCGTCCAACCTGCTGATCGACAACTGCGACGAATTCATCTACTACGAGGACGTCTATCGCGGCGTGAAGAAGGCGCCGAAGGTGTCCGGCATCAATCAGAAGAAGGCCGAGGCCTTCAACCTGATGATCGACGCGATCCAGGCGCTGCAGCGCGAGAACAAGGAAGTGCTGTGGGGCTCGATGATCAAACAGACGATGCAGCGCAAGAAGCCTTCCTTCTCGGAGGGCTACTACGGCTACTCCTCGTTCTCGGAATTGCTCGAGGACGCCCAGGAGCACAACCTGGTCAAGATCAAGAAGGATCAGCGCTCCGGGACGTACATCGTGACCGGCTTCGCGGAGCGCTGAGACGGCGTTCCACGCCGGCTCTAGGTCTTCGTCGGTGGCCTCGCCGCCAGACCGGCGACCGTGAGCTCCTGGCCGACCAGGTCGTGGAAGCCCTCGACCTGGCCTCGCTGAGCCGCCGCGTCCCACTCCAGGGCGTCGGAGACCCGCTGCGCGGCACTCTCCGCCGCCTGGAGACAGGTTCTGAGGTCCAGTGGGCCCGGCAGCAGCCGGCGGAGGAGAAGATCGTCCAGCGAGAGGGCCCACTCCTCTTCGACCGCCAGAGCCAGGCAAGCCTCGAAGATCGCCTCGTCCAGGTCTCCACCCTCGGTCACCACTGGCGCCGCGCGCTCCGCCACTTTCGCGCTACGCACGCCATGGGTGAACTCGAGCCGTTGAATTCTGGCCGGGTCGCACCCCAGGCGAATGAGTCGCGTGCGCCCGTCCTGAAGATCGCCGGGTAGCAGTGGAATCTCCGCCGTGCGGCAGCGCGCCGCGTGCAGGCCTGGACTGCCTTCCAGCACGGCGTCCAAGAGGTCTTCAGCCATGCGCCGATGGGTGGTCAGCTTGCCGCCGGCGAGAATCCACAGCCCCGGGGCCCCGGCCACCACCTGGTGGCGCCGGGAGAGCTGGTCGGGATCGGCGTGGTCCGGGTCGGCGATCAACGGTCGCAGCCCCGCCCAGAAGCCGCACACGTCCGCACGGCTGAGCTCGAACCCCGGGAAGGCGTGGTTGGCATCGTCGAGCAAATAGTCGACATCGGCGCTTTGCGCTTGAACCGCGCCCGGGTCGACCGGGTCGTCGTCGTCGGTGGTGCCGAACACCGTATAGTCGCCATGCGGGAGGGCGAACGTCAAACGGCCGTCTCGCGGCGCGTGCAAGGCGACGAAGTGGCGCACCGGGGCACGCTCGGCGGGGACGCTGATGTGAGTTCCCCGGGCGGTCCGGATGTACGGCGGAATCTCGGCATGCAGGTTCTGCCACGGTCCGGTGCACAGGGCGACCGCCTGGGCCTCGACCTCGAGGCTCGAGCCGTCGACGCCATCCACGGCCTGGACACCGGTCACTCTTCCGGAGGCGTTCCGAAGCAACCCCTGGACGCGCAGGCGGGTAACGATCGTGGCTCCGGCCGCCGCCGCTGACAGGGCCACCGCGACAGTCAGTCTCGCGTCATTGGTAGCGCCGTCGGCGTAGCAGATGGCGCCGCGCAGTCCGCGCTGGCGCAGCTCGGGCTCCCTGGCGAGCACTTCGTTCGGGGCCAGCAACTGCCTCGATCCGATGCCGTATTGCCCGGCCAGCGTGTCGTAGGCCCAGGTGCCGAGGTGCACCATCCACAATGGGTCAGGATCCTTCGGGAAGACGGGATACAGGAATTGCACGGGTCGCACCAGCCCCGGCGCCGCGTCGAGCAAGCGACGCCGCTCGACCAGGCCCTCATGAACCAGGCTGAGCTCGAAGCTCTCCAGATAACGCAGCCCGCCGTGAATCAGCCGAGAAGATCGGCTGGAAGTGCCGTAGGCCAGGTCGAACTGCTCGAGCAGCGCGACGCTCAGACCCCGCAACGCGGCGTCGCGAGCCACCGCGACTCCAGTAATGCCACCGCCGACCACCAGCAGATCCCACGCCTGCGCCGAGAGGCGCTTCAAATCGGCGCGGCGCCGGTCCGGCGAGCCGGGAGCCGGGAGAGGAGGCATCAGCTGCGTCCCCTCGAAGTCGGCGGCCTCTCGAGCGACGAGCTCGGAGGATCGCTTGGGCCCGGGACGGTGATTGCCGTAAACTGGCCAGAATCGACTTGCAACCTCTGCGCCGAACGACCGACCGCAGAATTCAGGACGGTCGCTTCGAGCCCGCTCGAGGGAGGCAGGTGTGCTATACCTTCCGGGCACAGCCCGGCGATCGAGCCAGGGGGGGACAGGAAAGCGCCATGTCGAGAGCCGATTTCGTCGTACATCAGCAAGAGTTCCAACTGTTGGAGGAGTGCCTCGAACGCTTGCAACTGGATGCCAGCTCGAGGGCGGTCTTTCTGATCGACAAGAACGGCCAGCAGATCTCAGCCTCCGGAGACGTCTCGAGCTTCGACACTACATCCTTGGCTTCCCTGACGGCGGGCAACGTGGCTGCGACCGACGGCCTGGCCAAGCTGATCGGCGAACGCGAGTTTTCGGTTCTCTTTCATGAGGGCGAACGGGATCATATCCACATCTCGGTCGTCGCCGATCGCGCCATCCTGGTGGTCATCTTCGATGAGCGTTCCTCTCTCGGCCTAGTGCGGCTGCGGGTCAAGCGCGCCAGCAGCGAGATGAGCGACCTCTTCGAGCAGATGGATGCGGCGCGGCAACTGGCGGCTGGAGGGGATGCCGTCCCCAGCCCATTTGCCGAACTCACCGACGAGGACATCGACGCGCTGTTCAGTGAGTAGGGAGCCCACACCCGCGCCGCCGAGCAGTCTCCGGTCGTCGCGGCCGGACACGGACAGGGGCGTGGCGGCGACATGACCTTCATCAATTACGCCGCCAAGGAGATCAATTGCAAGGTCGTCTACTACGGTCCGGGGCTGGGCGGCAAGACGACTAATTTGCAGTTCATCTACGACCGCACCGCCCCGGAGGCGCGCGGCAAGATGATCTCGCTCGCCACCGAGACCGACCGCACGTTGTTCTTCGATTTCCTGCCCCTGGAGCTGGGCCGGATCCGTGGCTTCAAGACCCGGTTTCACCTCTACACGGTGCCTGGACAGGTCTTCTATGAGGCCAGCCGGAAGCTGATCCTGAAGGGTGTCGACGGTGTGGTCTTCGTCGCCGACAGTCAATCGGAGCGCATGGAGGCCAACATCGAGTCGATCCGCAATCTGGAGAGCAACCTGAAAGAGTATGGTTTCGATCTGATGGAACTGCCCTACGCCCTGCAGTTCAACAAGCGCGACCTGCCGGACGCCACGCCGGTGATCGAGATGTATCGCATGCTGAACTACAAGCGGGAGCCCACGTTCCAGGCCGTCGCGACGGAGGGACGCGGTGTCTTCGATACCCTCAAGGCGGTCGCCAAGCAGATCCTGATTCATCTTCGCAATAGCTGACGAGCCGGGAGGCAAGCCATGGCCAAGCGCTGGAAGAAGCAAGAGGTCACCTATCTGAAACGCTACGCCGCCCGCCGTCGGCTGGAGGAGCTCGCCGAGAGATTCCACACCGATACGACTTCGGTGCGAGAGAAGCTCGAAGAGCTCGGACTCGAGGCCAAGGATTGGGGCGGTCCACCGCTGGTGGACGAGCCGGATCCCATGCTCAAAGTCCTGGAAAAGGCGATCGCGGCCATGTACAAGCAGAAGTGGGAACAGGCGGCGAAGAGCCTGCAGAAGGTCATCGACGAGGGAGAGAACGTCACCCTGATCGCCCGCGCCCGCGAGTACCTGAGCGCCTGCGAACAGAATCTGAAGTCCTCGCAGTCACGCATCCGCGACCCCTATCTGCGCGCCGTCTTCGAGCGCAACTCGGGCAATCTGAGCAAGGCGCTGGAGATCTCGACGCACTCCAGTCGGTCTCGCGACGACCGGTTCCTCTACCTCGCTGCGGCGGTGAACTCGCTGCAGGGAGAGCTCGAGGAGGCGGCGAAATATCTCCGTCGGGCGATCAAGCGCGATGCGCGTCACCGGATCCACGCCCTGCATGACTCCGATTTCACCGCCCTGCGGGAGAGTGGTGAGTTCGACGATCTGTTCGCTGCGGAGAGCGAAGAGGCTTGAGGCTGGGTCTGGCTCGGGTCTGAGTACACGATCGCCGTTCGCGGTAGGCTTGCGCGCCTGAGAGGATCCATGCGGGAGACGGACTCACAATTGCCAGCGCGCGTCGCGGTCATCCTGGCAGCCGGCGAAGGCACTAGGATGCAATCCGACTTGCCGAAGGTGCTCCATCGGGTGGGTGGGAAGCCGCTCGTTGCGCATGTGATCGCGGCCGCCCGCGCGGCCGAGTGCGATCGAGTCGTGGTCATCGTCGGTCATGGTGCCGCTGAGGTCAGGAACGTCCTGGGCGAGGCGGGCGTCGAGTTCGTCGAACAAGCCGAGCAAAGAGGTACAGGTCATGCCCTGGAGCAGGTGCGTGGACTGGTGCAAGGCAGCGACATGCTGCTCGTCCTCTCGGGGGACGCACCATTGGTGCGGTCATCCACGTTGCGAAAGCTCGCCTCTGCGGCGCGCGACGGTTGGGGCGCGATCGCCACTGCCCGGATGGATGAATCGGAGTCCCTGGGGCGGGTGGTCAGGGACCAGGAGGGCCACCTGGAGAGGATCGTCGAGGTCGCGGACGCCGACCCCGACGAGCTCGCCATCCGCGAGGTGAACGCGGGGCTCTACGCGCTACCGGCCGCCGGGATCCTCGACTATCTCGAGCGTTTGCGACCGGACAATGCCAAGGGCGAGCTCTATCTCACCGACGCCGTGGGCAATGCCGCACGGGACGGGCGCGTGGTGGCGATCGTCGATCTGGAGGACTCGGACGAGGCGTTGGGGGTCAATACGCGCCCCGATCTGGCGCGAGCCCAGAGGGGCCTGTGGCGGCGCAAGGCGAGGGCGCTCATGAATGCCGGTGTCACATTGCTCGACCCGGAATCGACGAGAATCGACCTCGACGTCGAAGTGGGGCGCGACACCGTCATCCACTCCTCGGTGAGTCTGCTCGGCGCGACCCGGGTCGGTTCGCGCTGTGAGCTGGCGACGGGAACCTGGGTGCGGGATTCGGAGCTCGCGACCGGGGTCTCGATCCAGCCCTATACGGTGGTCGACGGCGCCCGTATCGGGTCGGATTGCCGTGTCGGTCCGTTCGCTCGCTTGCGGCCCGGGACGGTGCTGGAGCCGGGAGTGAAGATCGGGGATTTCGTCGAGGTCAAGAACTCGCACCTGGGTCCCGGCGTCAAGGCGGGGCATCTGGCCTACCTGGGCGATGCCGAGGTCGGCGAGCGGAGCAACATCGGCGCCGGCGTCATCACCTGCAACTACGACGGCGAGACGAAGCATCAGACCCGGATCGGCCGTGACGCCTTCGTCGGCAGTGACACCATGCTGGTGGCGCCAGTCGAGGTCGGCGACGGCGCTACGACCGGCGCCGGATCCGCCATCACCCAGGACGTGCCACCCGGCTCGTTGGCAGTCGAGCGCAGTCGGCAGCGCAACATCGCCGACTGGAAGAAGCGGAGAGGGACTGGGGACGAGGAGCGAGGAGCGAGGGGCGAGGAGCGAGGAACCGGGAGCGGGAAGCCGGAGGCCGGGGGTGGGGGCGGGGACGGGGGCACCTGAACCATGTGCGGCATCGTCGGCTACGTCGGTCCTCGGGAGGTCGTGCCTCTCTTGCTGGACGGGCTCAAGCGCCTCGAGTACCGAGGCTATGACTCGGCCGGCATCGTAGTGCGTCACGAGGATCGTCTCGACAGTGTGCGATCGAAGGGGAAGCTCGGCCGGTTGGTCGAGAAGCTGAAGAGCGATCCGCTGCAGGGCAGCTACGGGCTCGGCCATACGCGTTGGGCCACGCATGGGGCGCCATCGGAGCGCAATGCCCATCCGGTGCTGGATGCGCGCCGGCGTGTGGCCATCATCCACAACGGGATCATCGAGAACTTCTTGAGCTTGAAGACGCGCCTGCAGTCGGAGGGCTGGGAGTTCAATACCGACACCGACACGGAGGTGGCGGCGAACTTGATCTCCTCTCTACTCGACGGAGATCTGCGCCAGGCAGTGCACCGCGCCGCCGCGCAGCTGCAGGGCATGTATGCCATCGCCGCAATCTCGGCCGTCTCCGAGCAGCCGGAGATCATCGCCTTGCGTCAGGGTCCGCCACTGGCTCTGGGGCTTGGAGAGGGTGAGCAGTTTCTGGCCTCCGACCCGGCGGCGTTGCTGTCCTATACGCGCGACGTGGTCTTCATGGAAAACGGCGACCTGGCCCGGCTCACCACGGCCGGAATCGAGATCCAGGACGGCACTGGAAAGGCGGTCGAACGCCAGGTTCAGCATCTGGACTGGGATCAGCATCAGGTCGAGAAGGGCGGCTACAAGCACTTCATGTTGAAGGAGATTCACGAGCAGCCGCAGGCGGTGCAAGACACCTTCGCCGGCCGCGTGGATTTCGAGCTCGACCGCGTCGAGCTTGAGGGCTCGGGGCTGGACGAGAAGGCCGCCGGCAAAATCGACCGGCTGCATCTGCTGGCCTGTGGAACCTCCTGGTATGCGGCACTGGTCGGGAAGTTCCTCATCGAGGAGCTGACGCGGATTCCGGTCGAAGTGGACTACGGCTCGGAGTATCGGTATCGAGATCCGATCGTCGGCCCGGAAGTGCTGGCGATCGGCATCTCTCAGTCCGGCGAAACCGCGGACACGCTCTCCTCGATGCTGGAGGCCAGGGAGCGCGGCGCCCGGCTGCTCGCCATCTGCAACGTCCCGGGCAGCGAGGCGACGCGCATCAGTGATGGGGTGATCTACACCCACGCCGGCCCCGAGATCGGCGTCGCCTCGACCAAGGCGTTCACCACGCAGCTGGTGGCGCTCTATCTGCTGGCCCTCTACCTGCGGAGACTGCGAGGCCTGCCTCCCGAGCCGGGGCGCCTTGCTGCGCTCGCGCACCTGCCGCAGGCCCTGGCCGAAGTGTTGCAGCGAGAGGGTGAGGTGGAGGAGCTGGCGCGCGAGTTCTTCCGGGCGGAGAACTTCCTTTACCTCGGCCGCGGACTCAACTATCCGATCGCCCTGGAGGGCGCCTTGAAGCTCAAGGAGATCTCCTACATCCACGCCGAGGGATATCCGGCCGGCGAGATGAAGCACGGGCCGATCGCGCTGATCGACGAGGACATGCCGGTGGTCGCCATCGCCACCGGCGGACGGGTGTTCGACAAGGTGCGTTCCAATCTGCAAGAGGCCCAGGCCCGCGACGGAGTCGTCGTGGCGGTGACTGATCGGCCCGCGGAGCTGGGCGACGTCGCCGATCACGTCCTGGAGGTGCCGAGCGTCGACGAGCTGCTGCAGCCGATCGTCAACGTCGTGCCGCTTCAGCTGCTGGCGTATCACATCGGGGTGAGAAGAGGGTGCGATGTCGATCAGCCCAGGAATCTTGCCAAGAGTGTGACGGTGGAATAGGCCCCCGCCCGCCCCCGCTGCCCGCTACCGGCTGCCCGCTACCAGAGAGAGATACCAGAAGAGAGCCGAACCCCAACCCCTGCCCCATCCACCAACTCGCTTCCTAGGCAAGAGCGACCTCGCGTGAGCGAGGGCGCCAGAGAATAAGGGCCAGTTCGTCCGCCCGGCGGGCGAACTGCTGCCCTCGGGTAGCGGGCAGCGGGTAGCGGGTAGCTTTCTGAAGCACCGGCCCTGCCTTGAAACTGCTTGCTTGATGGGCCACACTGGCGCGATGCCTGCGACCTCCGCTCTCGACCTCGAGCGTGCCCTGAATCCGCAGCAACTGGCGGCCGTCACCCACGGCGAAGGCCCGCAGCTCGTGCTTGCCGGCGCCGGCTCCGGCAAGACGCGGGTAATCACCTATCGGATCTCCTGGCTGGTCGAAGAGCGTGGCGTCGACCCGGCGAGCATCGTCGCGATGACCTTCACCAACAAGGCCGCGGATGAGATGCGAGAGAGGGTGGAGGGGCTGCTCGGGATCTATCCACTGCCCACCTTTGTCGGCACCTTCCACCGATACGCCTTGACCCTGCTGCGGCGCTGGGGCGACCGAGTCGGCGTCCGACGGGATTTCACCATCTTCGATGCCGACGATCAGCTCCGCCTGGTCAAACAGGCGCTGGCGGACGAGGGCCTGGCGGAGAGTTCGTTTCAGCCCCGCGCCGTGCGCGCCGCGATCAGTTCGGCGAAGAGCAACCTGATCGGTCCGGCGGCCTTCGAGAACCGAGCTCACAGCTTCTTCCAGCGCGCGATCGCGCCGGTGTACGGCCGCTACCAACAGGCCTTGTCGAAGTCCGGGGCGCTGGACTTCGACGACATGCTGACCGGGGCGGTGCGGCTGCTGACCGAGGGCGAGGAGATTCGAGACCGACTGCGGCGGCGCGTGACCCATCTCCTGGTCGACGAGTTTCAGGACACCAACCATGCGCAGTTGCGCTTCGTGCAGGAGCTCATCGGGTCCGGCGGCAATCTCACCGCGGTGGGCGACGAGGATCAGGGCATCTACCGATGGCGCGGCGCCGATCTGGACAACATCCTGCAGTTCGAAAAGAGCTTTCCGGGCGCGACGATTCGCAAGTTGGAGCGCAACTATCGCTCGACGCAGAACATTCTCTCCGCCGCCGACGCCGTCGTCTCACGCAACGAGCTGCGGCGCGGCAAGACGCTCTGGACCGACGCGGGCGACGGCGAGCGGCTGACGCTCTATCGAGCCCGCGACGAGCAGGATGAGGCTCGGTGGGTGGTCCAGACGTTGCGCGACCTGCCGGGCGAGATCCCATTCGAGGAGACCGCGATCCTGGTCCGCACGAACGCGCAGACGCGGGCGCTCGAAGAGGAGCTCCTGGCACGACAGGTACCGTATTCCCTGGTCGGCGGCGTGCGTTTCTATGAGCGCGCCGAGATCAAGGACCTGGTGGCCTACTTGCGTCTGCTGCGCAATCCACGCGACGACGTCGCCTTGCGCCGGGTGATCAATCTTCCGCCGCGCGGTATCGGCCGCACGACGCAGGACGCACTGTGGGAGAAGGCGGCGCGATCCGGGGTGCCGGTCTGGGACCTGCTCGTCAACGAGGAATTCGCCGACTTTCCGACCCGGGGCGCCAACGCCCTGTCGGAATTCCGGAAGCTCATGCTTGGTCTGGCCGAAGCGGCTGCGGAGCTGCCGCTGCCGGCGTTGCTCGACCGGCTGTTGACGACGACCGGCTACACGGATCTCTACGATCCCGAGGACAGCGCAGATCAGGCCCGCCTCGAGAACATTCGCGAGTTTCTGTCGGCGGCGCAGGACTTTCTGGAGCGACGCCCCGAAGAGGAGGGCGACGAGGGTCTGTTGACCGCGTTCCTGGACCACGCCTCGTTGGTCACCGACCTGGACGCCTGGCAGCGTGGCGACGGAGTGTCACTGATGACCTTGCACAGCGCCAAGGGCCTCGAGTTCACGGCCGTCGTCGTTGCCGGGCTGGAAGACGGACTACTGCCGCACTACAACGCGGGGGAGGCGCGGGAGGACCTGGAGGAAGAACGCCGCTTGCTCTACGTCGGCATGACTCGGGCGCGCCAGCGCCTCTACCTGACCTGCTGCCGCCGTCGCCGCATCGCCGGGAGGTATCAGGACCAGGAGGACTCCCCGTTCCTGCTCGAGGTGCCGGAAGCCTTGCTGGACGTGGAGCGCAGCTCCGAGCTCTTCACGACGCCGAGGACGGCCGGAGTGCGCAGCTTCTTCAGCACGTCCTCCGAGCGGCGTTACGAGTACGACGCCGACGACTCGGCCGAGAACGCCCTGCGACGCGGCGTGCGCGTACGCCACGCCACCCTGGGAGCGGGGGTCGTACTGACCGTCGAAGGCGAGGGAGGCGAGGCCAAGATCACGGTGATGTTCGATCGCGCCGGCAAGCGCAAGCTGATGGTCAAGCACGCCCGGTTGGAGAGGGAGTGAGGGACCCTCGCCCCTCGCTACTCGCCACCAATCTCCCAATCCTCGCGCAAAATCGCATACAGCTCATTGTCCAAACGTTCGCCTTCCAGGGCGAAGTACTTGCGCAGCGTGCCCTCATGGCAGAATCCGACCTGTTCCAGGACGTGGCGGGAGGCGGTGTTGCGACTGGCGCAACGGGCTTCGATCCGGGCCAGCCTCGTACGGCGGAAGATCAAGCCCAGGAGCTGCTCCAATGCGCATGCCATCAGGCCGCGGCGCTGGAATCTCGGCGTGAGGGCGTAGCCCACCTCGGCCAGCCCGTGCTCCCAGTTGATGATGGCGAGGGTGATCCAGCCTGCCGGCTGCCCGTTCGCTTCGATGATCCACTGGAACTTCTCGCCCTGACCACGAGCAATGTCGTATCCCTGTTGGCGCTGCAGGTCGAAACGGAGGCGATCTTCACCGATGACCGGCAGCGGTTGGTGGGCCCGGATGCTCGGCTCCAACCTCCAGGCGGCCAGTCGGGTGGCGTCGCCCGGACGAGCCGGACGGATGCTGCACCGCACTACGTCGCCTTCCGACGCCTGCCGCTCCAGCATGGTTGAAGCCTAGCAGGCGGCGCGGGCGGTGGCACCGGAGGGCGCCGGCGCGTGCGATAGTAGAGCGCCGACAACAGCAAACGACGGCCGCCGAGCAGAGTGAGCACACCGAGGACCGGGTAAGAGAGTGCGAGAAGCGACGTCGATAGAGAGGGCATCATCGCTCGAAGGCGCGGCGCGGCCACGTCGCCAATGGGTGTGGCCGTTGACCATGATCGTGGCGGCCCACCTGGGCCTGATGCTGCTGCGATCTCCCGCCCGGTCTCCGATCGTCTTCTACGCGTTGATGGCGCTCGCCTTCACGGGATTGTGGATGGTCGCGACTCGCCGCGGGCAGGCTCCGTCCGCGGCAGCGGTTCTGGGGGCGGCGGTGCTCCTCCGCGCCCTGCTGATCCCCATGCTGCCGACACTCTCGGAGGACGTCTTTCGTTACGTCTGGGATGGGCGCGTGGCCGCGGCGGCCTACGATCCGTACCTTCTCGCTCCCGACTCTCGGCGGTTATCGCCGCTGCGCGACGAGCTCTACGACAGGTTTCCGCATCACGATGTCCCTTCCGCATATCCACCGCTCGCGTTGACGCTGTTCACCATCGCCTCGCGTCTCCGCGCTTCGGTGTGGGTGCTGAAGGCGGTCCTGGCGCTGCTCGACGTGATGACCTGCGTCTTGCTCGTACGGCTGAGCGAGCGCCGGGGGGCCGACCGGCGCCGAGTCCTCTGGTACGCATGGAATCCACTGGTCACTGTCGAGGTCGCCGGCATGGGGCATGTCGAGGCGCTCGGCGTTGCCGCGACTGTCGCGGCGGTTTGGTATCTCACCGCGCGACCACCTCGCGCGCTGGCCTCGGCGACGGCCGCCGCCGGCGGGTTTCTGGCCAACCTGGTTCCGATTCTCGCCTTTCCATTGTGGGCGCTGCGCAGCCGCCGGCCGGGGCGTTTTCTCGCCCTCGCCGCGGCGCTGTGTGCAGCGGCGATCCTCCCGGTCATCGCCGCGCTCGGCGGCGTGCCTTCGGGTCTGGCCCATTACGCTACTGCCTGGCAGTTCAATGGCCCGATCTTCGAGCCTCTCTGGCGTCTGCTCGAAGCGGCACGTGTCGATCCCGAGTTGATTGCCAAGGGGTTGCTGCTGGCGCTCCTCGTGGGTGCGGTTGTCTGGCAGCTTCGGCGGCGCGACGTGGTCGCGGCCACTGGCGCCACGTTCGCCTGGGCACTGCTTTGCTCGGCCACGGTCTACCCCTGGCACCTGCTGTGGGTGCTGCCTTTCGCGGCGTTGTCGGCCCAGCGCGCCTGGCTGACCGCTTCGATGACGATCACTCTGGCGTACTTGCCGCGGCTGTTGCAGCTCCCATACTGGCCGTGGACCTGGTTGTTGATCTGGCTGCCGTTCACCGTCATGCTGATCCGTCACTGGCAATGGTCTACCGATTGAAGGTCGCGTACCGGGGCACCGCCTATGCGGGATGGCAACGGCAAAACAACGCCGTCACCGTCCAGCAGCGACTCGAAGAGGCGTTGGACGAGCTCTTGCACGAGCGGATTCGCAGCACCGGCGCCGGCCGGACCGATGCCGGCGTGCACGCCCGAGGCCAGGTGGCGCATTTCGAGCTGGGGCGGGATTTTCCGCTCTCCGGGCTGGTCCGCGGCGCCAACACCCACCTGCCGGAGGACATCCGCGTTCTCGGAGCCTGTCGAATGCCAGCCGGATTTCACGCCCAGCGCTCGGCGCGTTCGAAGTGCTATCGCTATCGGCTGGTGCGTACGGAGGTGCTTTCGCCCCTGGACTCGCTGTTCGCGGTGCGCGCGCCTCACCGCTTCGACCTGCCGGCGATGCAGCAAGCGAGCGCCGCAGTGCTGGGAGAGCACGACTTCTCGGCCTTCGCGCTTGCGGGGGGGGCTCACCGGCAGCCGGTTCGCAAGATCTTTCGCGCCGCATGGGAGGAGCAAGGGCAGGAGCTCGATTTCGTCATCGTGGGCAATGGTTTCCTGCGCGGCATGGTCCGTTCGCTGGTCGGAACGCTGCTGGAAGTGGCGCGCGGGCGGATGAGCCCGGAGACGTTCACTCGACTGCTGAGCGGCGGCGAGCGCTCGCAGGCCGGGCCGACGGCACCACCCCAGGGACTGGTGTTGGAGGGGGTCGAGTACGGCCCGACGTGGGAACCTGCGGAGGGGGCATTCGGCGATGTGGAGGGGCCGGAAATGGCCGGTCGGGCCGGGTCCCTATGATAGCTTCATGAGTTGACATCATGGCTGATATCTCCCAGCTCGCCGCCCCTCGCTCGCCCGAAGAGTTGTTGGTGCGACGTATCGACTTTTCCCAGTTGCCGCGCCATGTCGCCATCATCATGGACGGGAACGGGCGTTGGGCGCAGAGTCGAAGTCTGTCCCGGGTGGAGGGGCATCGGGCCGGAGTCGAAGCGGTGAGAGACACCCTGGAGGCGAGTGCTCAGATGGGGCTCGAGGTGCTGACTCTCTATGCCTTTTCGGTCGAGAACTGGAAGCGTCCGCGCTACGAGGTGTGGACGCTGATGAATCTGTTGAAAGAATATCTGCGCCGCGAGCAGGACACTCTGATCGAGAACGGCGTGCGACTGAACGTGCTCGGCCGCTGGCGGGAGCTCGATCCGTCTGTGGTGAGGGGGCTGGAGGAGGCGATCGAGCGCTCGAAGGACGGCACCGGCCTGACCTTCAACATCGCGCTCAACTACTCGGGACGCTGCGAGATCGTCGACGCCTGCCGGCGGGTGGTGTCGGATTGGGCGGCGGGAGAACGGACCGACATCGACGAAGAGACGTTGGGCCGCTACATGTATACCGCCGGGCAGCCGGATCCGGACCTGCTGATCCGGACCTCCGGGGAGATGCGGGTGAGCAACTTCCTGCTCTGGCAAATCGCCTACACCGAGCTCTGGATGACCCCCACGCTGTGGCCGGACTTTCGCCGCAAGGATCTGTTCGAAGGCATCCTCGAATATCAGTCGCGAGAGCGCCGTTACGGGGGCATCGACAACGAATCCCCGCGCCGCGCGCCGAGTGACCTCACGAGCTGAACGGGTAACGACGGCCGGCCTTGAATCGTCGCTCATGACGCGCCTGTTGACTGCCTTGGTCGCCGTCCCTTTGGCTCTGGTGGCCGTCTTCCTGTTTCCGGATCTGTGGTTCTTTCTCTTCGTGGCGTTCTTCATCGGCTGGGCCTCGGGAGAGTTCGTCACGCTGGCGCGCCACTGGGCCCCCGGCGCTCCGTTGCGGTTGCTTCCGGCGCTAGTGGTGGTGATCGGAGCGCTGGCCTATCGACATGAGATGAACGGCGGCGCGCATACCGCCGGCGGCGAGTTCGGCCTGGTTGCATTCATGACGGTGCTGGCCCTGGGAGTCGGGACATTGATCCTGTTCGTCCGCACGCCCTCTGAGCAGTCGCTGCCGGCCGTCGGCGCATTGGCGTTCGGTCTGCCCTACTTCGTGCTGCCGATCGTCAGCCTGATGTCGCTGCGGCGGGTCGATCCATGGGTGGTCTTCCTGCTCTTTGCGATCGTTTGGCTGGGCGACACCGCCGCGTTCTACGTCGGCTCGACCTGGGGGCGACACAAGATGGCTCCTCGCGTCAGCCCGAACAAGAGCTGGGAAGGTGCGGTCGCCGGACTGCTGACCGCACTGGGGGCAACCGTCGCCTGGAGCCTGTGGCGCTTCGGGGGCGTGCAGTGGCCCCTGGTGGCGCTCGGCGGCTTGACCGGGGTGGCCGGTCAGGTGGGCGACCTGGTCGAGTCGATGTTCAAGCGGGGAGCGGGAGTCAAGGACTCCGGTGGACTGCTGCCCGGGCACGGCGGGGCGCTGGATCGCCTCGACGCTCTGCTCTTCGCGGCGCCGACGCTGCTTGCCGGCCTGATGTGGCTCGGCCCTCAAATGGTCGGGCGATGACCCGGCGGCTCACTGTCCTCGGCTGTACGGGTTCGATCGGACGCAGCACGCTCGAAGTCGTGCGCCATCAACCGGATCGCTTGGCCGTACACGGGCTGGCGGCATATGGTAATCAGCCTGACGAGCTGCTTCGACAGGTCGAGGAGTTTCAGCCCGTGCGGCTTGCCGTGGTCGCCCAGGATGCGGCCGGTCGGCTGCGATCACAACTGCCGGCGAGTGTCGAGTTACTGGTCGGCGAAGAAGGAGTGCTCGAGCTTGCCTCGGACGCCGCCGCCCACCGGCTGGTCGCCGCCGTGGTCGGCATTGCCGGCCTCCCGGCCGTGCACGCCGCACTCGACGTCGGTCTAGACGTCGCCCTGGCCAACAAGGAGTCTCTGGTCGTGGCGGGCGGCCTGCTGCGCAGCGTGGCGGAGCGCAGCGGGGCACAGGTTCTGCCGATCGACAGCGAGCACGCGGGACTCCATCAGGCTCTGATGGGGCATCGAGTGGACGATGTGCGCCGGCTCGTGTTGACCGCGTCGGGTGGCCCGTTTCGAGCCCGGCCGGTTGAGCAATGGGACACCATTACGCCGGCAGAGGCCCTGGCGCATCCCACCTGGAAGATGGGAGACAAGATCTCGATCGACTCCGCCACCCTGATGAACAAGGGACTGGAAATCATCGAGGCCGTCCACCTCTTCGGTCTGCCGATCGAGCGCATCGACGTGGTCGTGCATCCGCAGTCCAAGATCCACGCTCTGGTGGAGTTTCGCGACGGCGCCTGGATCGCGCAGATGGCGCCCAACGACATGGTCTACCCGATCCAATATGCGCTCAGCTTGCCGCAGCGCTGGGAGAACAGCTTCCCGCGCTTGCAGCCGGAGGAACTGGGTCGGCTGGAATTCGAAGCCGTCGACGAAGAGCGCTTCCCCGCGATCGGACTGGCGCGGGCGGCGTTCGAGGCCGGTGAGAGCGCCCCGGCCGTGCTGAACGCGGCCAACGAGGTCGCCGTGAGGGCGTTCTTGAGCGGTCGCCTCGCCTTCGTCGGCATCATCGGTCTGGTGCGTGAGGTGCTGGAGAGGCACCAACCGCGGCCTCTCGCCGGCCTGGAAGACGCCCTCGAGTGGGACCGTTGGGCGCGAGGGCAGGCGGAGGCGCTCCTGACGTAGCATTGGACGGCCGTCGGCCGCGGGGTTTGCGGCGGCGCAGGAGTCGGAACAAGCATGCTAGGACACTTGCTCACCAACCTGGTCGCCTTCGCGTTCGCCCTGGGCGTGATCGTCTTCGTGCACGAGATGGGTCATCTCGTGATGGCGAAGGTCTTTCACATCCGGGTGCCGATGTTCTCCATCGGCTTCGGCAAGCGCATCTGGGGGTTCAAGCTCGGCGAGACCGAATATCGGGTCGCGATCCTGCCGCTTGGCGGGTACGTTCGCCTGAGCGGAGAGGACCCCGAAGAGATCTCCGACGATCCGAACGATTTTCTGAACAAGCCCCGCTGGCAGCGCGTGCTCGTCTACCTGGCCGGGCCGGCGGCCAACGGAGTGCTGGCCATCGCCTTGATGACCGGCGTCTTCATGGTCGGCGTGGAAGTGCCGTTCATGCCGGATCTGCCGCCGATCGTCGGCGAGGTCGCGGCATCGTCTCCCGGCGCGGCCGCCGGAGTGCAGCCGGGGGACCGGGTGCTTGCGGTGGACGGCAAGCCGGTCAAGCACTGGGAAGCCGTCCGCTTCGCCCTGGTGACCTCACCCGATCATCCGGTCGATCTGCGTCTGCGGCGCGGTGACCGCGACTTCGACGTCACGGTCACGCCGGCGCGGGTGCCGAAGTACGAAGTGGGAGACGCGGGAATCTATCCTCACATCCAGCCGCGAATCGCCGAGTTGGAGCCGGGCCGGCCGGCGGTTGCGGCCGGTTTCAAGGTCGGAGACGTATTGCGCACGGTCGATGGCCGGCCGATCTACGATTCCACGGAATTCGTCCAGTACATCCAGGCTCATCCGGGAACACCCGTCGACATCCAGGTGATCCGCGAGGGCAAGCCGCTGCACATCTCCGTGGTGCCTGCCAACGACGGCGGACAGGGGCGCATCGGCGTCGGCATCGGCTTTCCGCAGCGCTACGGATTCGCCGGCGCCTTCATGGAGAGCCTGCGCTACAACTGGCAGATCACCCAGCAGACCATCGCCGCCCTGGGCAAAGTGCTGACCGGAAAGATGAAGGCTCGCAGCGCTCTGGCCGGGCCGATCGAGATCGCCGCTCTGTCAGGTCAGGAGGCGCGTCGCGGCTTCGGCAACCTGATCCATCTGATGGCTTTGATCAGCGTCAGCATCGGGCTGCTGAATCTCTTCCCGGTGCCGGTCCTCGACGGAGGGCAGATCGCCTTGCTCCTGGTCGAGAGTTCGATCCGCCGCGATCTTTCCCTGAAGGTCAAGGAGCGATTTCAACAGGTCGGCTTCTTCCTCATCGTCGCCTTGATGATCATGGTGATCTACTTCGACCTGTTGAAGAATCTGCCGGCCGGTCTGTTGCCGGGATCCTGAGGAGAGACTGCTTTGAGACCCACCATTGGCGAAACAGCCCCGAACTTCGATCTCACCTCGACGGAGGATTGCCTCCTGATGCTGCGAGACGAGGCGGCTCGAGCCGCGGTCATCGTCTATTGCTTCGGCGATCCTGCCGCGGTGGGCGTGCGCCAGGCATTGCAGGAGTTGGCGGCGCGAATCGACTCGCTGCCCGGGCCGGTGGAGATCCTGACTGTTTCACCCGCCACCATCGATCAGCTCAAGGCGCTCCAGACGGAACTGCAGCTTCCCTTCCCGCTGCTGCGCGACGATCGGGATCTGATGGCGGCCTACGGGTTCGAGGTCCCTGAAGAGGGCGTCGCGTCGCCGGTCCTTGCGGTGGTCGATCGGCAGCAACGCCTGGTCTGGTACCGCTGTCCCGCCGAGGACGTCGGCGCGGCGTGGCCGGAGATCGCCGCGTGCATCAAGCGCATGGCCCCACCGACCTCGAATTACCCCCGGACAGTCGTGAATCGGCTGGTGGCCCGGCGGGAGAGATAGGGGTCGGGAGCTGAGTGGTCACCCGTCACCAGTCTCCAGTCACCCGTGCAGAGAGAAGCGAGAGGCGAGAGGCGAGAGGCGAGAAGCGAGGGGCGAGAAGCGAGGGGCGAGAAGCGAGAGGCGAGAAGCGAGAAGCGAGAAGCGAGACGGTTCAGAATTCCCTCGGGCAGCGGGCAGCGGGCAGCGGGCAGCGGGTAGCGGGCAGCGGGCAGGGCGGGGGAACCGGAGGCCGGAAGCCGGAAGCCGGGCGCAGGACCCAGGAATCACCTACACGTATGAGTCCCCTTCCTCCACTCGGTGCACACGAATCCGTGGCCGGGGGGCTGCATCTGGCACTGGAGCGCGGCGCCGACATCTCATGCGAGGCGCTGCAGATCTTTGTCAAGAACGCCAGTCAATGGCAAGCCAAGCCGTTGACAGAGGGAGCCGTCGAAACCTGGAGTGATGCGTGGGAACGCAGCCCGATTGGCCCGGTGGTGGCCCATGCGAGCTATCTGATCAACCTGGCCACCTCTGATCCGCAGAATCGAGACAAGTCACGCCGGGCACTGGTGGATGAGCTTCGCCGCTGCGCGGCGCTCGGGCTGGATGGGTTGGTCGTACATCCTGGCGCTCATTTGGGCGCAGGCGAACAGGCGGGCATCGACCGGATCGCGGAATCTCTGGCCGCCGTGCTGGCCGAGGTTCCCGACGACACGCCGCCGATCCTGCTGGAAAACACCGCCGGGCAGGGAACCGTCCTGGGCCACCGCCTGGAGCAGCTCGCCGGCATGCGGCAAGCCTCCGGAGTGCCCTCCCGCATCGGATTCTGTCTCGATACGTGTCACGCGTTCGCGGCCGGCTACTCGGTGCACACGAAGGACGGGCTGCGCGAATTCTTGGACGAAGTCGATGCGCTCCTCGGCTTGGACGCGGTCGGTTGTCTTCACCTCAACGACTCCCAGAAGCCCTTCGACTCCCGACGCGACCGCCACGCCAACCTGGGGGACGGTGAGATCGGATTGGATGCCTTCCACCGCCTCATCGAACTCCCGGAGCTGGCCGAGGTTCCGATGATTCTCGAAACGCCGCTCGGCGACGAGCACGAGGGCCATCGGCGGGACCTGGAGCGACTGCGGGCCGGGTAGGCCCCAACCTCCCGGCTACCAGCCGCCAGCCACCAGCCGCCAGCTCCCCCGCCCAACCGGGAGAGAAGTAGCGCAAGGATTTCCGCAGGAACTCGCTTCTAGCTTCTCTCTGCACGAGCGACTGGAGACCAGCCAGGCCCCCAGCTCCGGGCACCTCTATGCCTGCTAAACTCCGATGTCGTGGGGCAGAGACTCGTGCGTATACTCATTCGCTTGGGCTACGCCCTGGTTCTACTCTTTGCGTTCACATTCGCCGCCTACCACGCCTTCAACCTGTTCGTGCGACGGGGGGTCACCTCCGTTCCGGACGTGGCGGGGCGGAGCGAAGCGCAGGCACGGGCCCTGTTGGCCGATGCCGGGCTGGTGATGGAGGCAGACCGGGAGGGTCAATTCGACGCCGTGGTCCCGCAGAACCATGTCCTCAGCCAGAACCCACGGGCCGGCAGCCTGGTGAAGCATCGTTCGCGCGTGCACGTGGTGTTTTCACTCGGTCCGCAACAGATCTCGGTGCCGGATGTTCGCGGCAAGGCGGTCCAGGCGTCGCGGGTTACACTGAACGCGGCGGGGCTCCGAGTGGGTCGGATGGCATGGATCTACTCGAGCTCGGGACAGCCCGGCACGGTCGTCGATCAGTACCCGATCGGCGGCTCGAAGGCCGGCGGCTCGGAAGGCGTCGACCTGTTCGTCTGTCAGCAGAACGTGGCGGAGACTTATCTGATGCCGGATCTGCTCTACCGCAATGCGGAGCAGGTCAGACAGTTCTTCGAAGTGCATGGCTTTCATATCGGCAGCGTGAAATTCGAGAGCTACGAGGGCGCACCTGATGGGACGATCCTGCGGCAGTTGCCATTGGCGGGTCATCCTCTCCAGGCGGAAGACGTGATCTCTCTCGTCGTGGCTGCTTCAGGCGCCACGGACGCGGCGGGGAACTGAGCGCCGAATGCTTCTCGCTCCGTCGATTCTGGCCGCGGATCTCGCCGACCTGGCCGCAGCCGTTCAGTTGTGCGAACAAGGCGGCGCCGATCTCGTTCACCTGGATGTGATGGACGGTCATTTCGTGCCCAATCTGACCTTCGGCGCGCCGCTCGTGCGAGCTCTCGAGCACCGTACGGACGTGCCGCTGGACGTACATCTCATGGTCGAGGAGCCGGGTCGTCTGCTCGACGACTACCTCGACGCAGGCGCGGCATGGGTCTCATTCCACTGGGAAGCTTCAGTCCATCCGGACCGGCTGTTGGCACGAATTCGGCAGGCGAAATCGCGGGCCGGGCTGGTGCTGAATCCGGCCACGCCGGTCGAGGTCCTGACCGACATCTTGCCGTCGTGCGACTATGTCCTGCTGATGTCGGTCAATCCGGGTTTTGCCGGGCAACAGTTTCTGCCTTACGTTCTCGAGAAGGTGCGCCGGCTTCGCGACATGATCCGCCAGCGCGGCCTGGGAGTGAAGATCGAGATCGACGGCGGGATCGGCGAACGCACGATCCGTCCGGCAATCGCCGCCGGCGCCGAGATTTGCGTTGCCGGTTCCGCGGTGTTCGGTGCGGAGGATCCGGTCGACGCCATGCGCCATTTGCGCCAACTTGCGGAAACGGAGAGTGTATGAATCGGGAGTCGATTCTGCGGACGACGGGGGTCATTCTGATCTTGTTGCTGGCCGGCTGCAAAGGCAGTGGACAAAAGGAGGATCCGATCCTCCGTCTGTCCGGAGACGAGGCGCTGCAGCAAGGCCAGAAGCTGATGAGTGACAAGAAGTACTCACGCGCCCGCCCCTACTTGAATCACGCCTTCGAAGTCGAACCGAACTCGGCGGGTGGGCGTGAGGCGTTGTTGTTGGTCGCCGACTCCTACTACAAAGACGGGGGTATCGAAAACTTCGTTCGCGCCGAAGCCCGATATCGGGACTTTCTGAACCGCTTCCCGACCAGCGACAAGGCGCCCTACGCGCAGTTTCAGATCGCCAACTCCCTGGCCGAGCGCTCGGCTCCACCCGACCGCGACCAGACGCCGACGCACAAGGCATTGACGGCCTACCAGGATCTGATCCGCCTGTATCCGACGAGCGAGTACGCGCAGAAGGCCCAGGACAAGATGGTGCAGGTCGAGAACACCCTGGCGGAGCACGAATGGAAGGTGGGTCACTTCTACTACCGTTTCCGCCTGTACACTGCGGCGGTGGACCGCTTCCAATACCTGTTGGATCATTACAAGGAATATCCGGGTACCGATCGGGTGCTCTACTTTCTGGGCGCTGCACAGCTCAAGATCAAGCACCGGGACGAGGCACGCGAGGCCTTCGACCGTTTGCGAAAGGACTTTCCGAAGAGCGAGTTCGTCGCCAAGATCCCCAAGCTGCCGGCGAAGGACACAAGCGGCAAAGAGACGCAGAAGGGCTGACCGGATGCGCCTGGCCACGCCCTTGCTGCTGCTCTTGCTCCTGATGGGTTGCAGCGCGCTGCCGATGGCTCGGTCGGGCCGGGACGAGTCGGCCGACGAAGTCGGCCAGCTCAAACAACGGGTGCTCGAGCTTCAGCGCCAGGCGGCCAAGGACGAAGTCGAGATCGCCCGCCTGCGTGAGCAGCTCCAGGCGGCTCGCCAGGCGGGCACTCCCAAGACGGGCAGCGGGCCGTCAGCTTCGGCGGAGCGCCGGCCGCCGCCACCGTCACCAACTCCGCCGTCGACACCGAGTGCCGGCGGCGGAGAGGCGACCAAGGTCAAGGCGCCGCAGCCCATCGAATCCGAAGATCTAGTGGCGCCGGAGCCGCTCGCCAACGGGACCGGTCCGGTCGGGGCGACGGAGGCGATCACGCCGGAGGTGCAGGCGCTCTATGATCGCGGTTACACGGCCTTTCACGAGCGCCGCTATGGCGACGCCGAGTCGACCTTCGATGAGTTTCTGAGCAAGTACCCGCATTCCGAGCTGGCGGACAATGCCGCCTACTGGATCGGCGAGGCCCGGCTGCAGCAGCAGGACACGAAGGGCGCGCTGGAAGCCTTCAAGGCGACGGTGGAGAAGTACCCGAAGGGAAACAAGGTTCCCGACGCGCTGCTCAAGGTGGGCGAGTGCCTGGAGTCGCTGGGGGACACCGATTCCGCCCGGCTGAGCTACCAGGAGGTCGTCAAACGCTTTCCCAACACGGCGGCTTCCGAGGTCGCGAAGGAACGGGAGGCGGGCCTGAAGTAGAGGGAGAGGGTGCCGGGCCGCGTGCTTGACACCCTTTTGAAATGGGGATAGCTTTCATTGGCAGATATCACTGAGCGTATGGACGGCTTCCGGAAAAGCTGTGGCATAAGCTAACGCGGCCACGTTGATTCATGCCATAGCCCGTTCGAGGGTGCTGTGTAGGAGGTCTGGAATGGATTCACGCCGACGTTTGATCGTGCTCATTTGTGTGGTGTTGCTGTCGACAGGCAGTCTTCTGGCCTCCGATCGCCCACCTCAGAATCTGCACATGGTCGGGGACCACTGGACGGCATGGAACCCGCCCTCCAGTTTCCCGGAAGGAGCCGAGGTCTACACCATCCAGAAGGGTGACACGTTGTGGGACCTGGCCGCGAAGTTCCACAACGATCCCTATTTGTGGCCGCAGATCTGGGAGCAGAACCGCTACATCGAGGATGCGCACTGGATTTATCCGGGCGACCCGCTCGCCGTCACGATTCACGTCACTCCGGTCGAGAGCTTGGCCAAGAAGGAGGAGGCGCCGCCTCCGCCCAAGGAAGAATCACCCTACGCCACGGCCTCGGGAGTGCCGGTCCCGTTGGGTAGCGAGGATGACATCTACTGCAGCGGCTACATCGGCGACCTGAACGAGAAGTTCGGTTATCACGTCGTGGGCTCGGAGTACGAGTCCCTGCAACCCTCGCCCAACGCCGTGACCGGCCTGCCGCCGGGCTCGTTCGGCGCCAACGAGACGGTGAAGGTGGGAATGGCCACCGGAGACATCGTCTATCTCGACGGTGGCCGCAACGGGGGCCTCACGCCCGGCGAGATCTTCACCGTGGTGCAGCCGGGCGACGCGGTGCGCCACCCGTTGACCCGCAAGATCATCGGCCGGTACTACTCCTACAAGGGGCGGATCCGCGTGCTCTCCGTGCAGGACGACAGCGCCATCGGGGAGATCGTGCACTCCTGCGCACCGATCAGTGTGGGCGCCACTCTCAAGCCCTTCGTCGAAGAGCCCATTCCGCTCGGCCGCCGTACGTTGATGCGTCCGATCAACGACCCCGTGTCGGCTAGCGAGCTGAAAGACGCCCCGTCAATCGTCTACGCCAACGCGAGTCTCGTCTCACTCGGCGAGGGTCACCTGGTGTTCATCGATCGGGGTTCGGATGAGAACGTGACGCCCGGCGACATCTACACGATCTACCGGATGAACCGAAAGAAGTCGCTGCCGCCGATCGTGCTCGGGGAGCTGGCGGTGCTCTCGGTGCATCCGCACGCGTCGTTGGCGCGCATTCTCGATTCGCGCTACACGGTCTATCTCGGCGACCGGCTGGAACTGAAGTAGGCACACCGCAATTCGGCGTCGTTCGGGCGTGCTCGTGGGCGTCGAGCCTGTGATAGGCTGCGTGCACAAAATGCGTCGAATGTGAAGCGATCGAGCGGAGGGATGAGTGAGTCGATGAAGAAGAATCTCAACGGCCAGCTGTATCGAATAGTCGATGAACTCGTCTCTCGGGGCATCACGCTGCAGCAGGCCCGTCGCGAGTTCGAGAGGCAATTCATCGTCGCGACTCTGCGCTCCAACGACGGCAACATCTCGCGGGCGGCGCGCGAGCTCGGCGTGCACCGCAATACGTTGCGCAACAAAGTGTCCGATCTCGGCATCGACGCGAGCGACATTCCGGGACGCGCCCGGAGCCGGCGCAGCCAATCTCGGCAGTCCTGATTCAGCGCCGGAGGGCGCGGACATGACGAAGTTGGCACCGATCTCGCAGCCTCATTTCTTGCGATAAATCCGGGACGGGGTTCACGCGCGAACCCTCCACTCCGCGCCCGGTTACAATTAGCCGCAACCTTCTGATTCCAAAGGCTTAGCCGCGTTGCGCACGCGGCACGTGGACGATGGAAGAGAGCCGCAAACACCAGCCCCGGCGCCACAATGGCGTGCGGAGAGCCTTCCTGGCTGTGCTCGGCATCGCGACATTTTTTGTCACAATGGTGGTTTCCGTCCCCTCGGGCACGACCGTTCCCGACCCTTCGGTCAAGCCGCCCCGCGGCGAAGACCTGTTGTTGATGCGGGAGCTGTCCGATTGGTTGCTGGGTGGAGAGGGGACGAACCAGTTCCACGCCGTCAGTGCGACGGATCTCGCCGCCGCTCTGCGTGACGAGCCGGAGAGCTTCGTCCTCTTCAAGCATCCGCGCCGCCGGGCGGCTGAACAGCGGCTGGTGCGGGGCATGCCCTACGGCAATCTCATCTGGGCCTCCGCCGAGCGCAACCGCCTCGACGGTCTGCTGCTGGCTTCCATTGTCGAGACCGAGTCGAGCTTCAACGCCAGCGCAGTTTCACCACAGGGCGCCGTCGGGCTGACGCAGATCCTGCCCAGCACGGCCCAGCTGTTCGGGATTCGGGATGCGGCGACGCCGGCGCAGAACATCGAGGCCGGGGCGCGCTATTTCAGCGAGCTGATGAACCGTTTCGACCAGGATGTGGTGCTCGCTCTCGCCGCCTACAACGCCGGGCCGGAGAGCGTGCGGCGTTTCGACGGCATGCCCCCCTATCGAGAGACTCGCCGCTATGTGGATCGAGTGCTGGCGCGCTACGTCACGCACTACCAGCAATTGTGGCAGGGTGCCGAATCCGCCTCCGCCAGCGGCTGAGCGGCCCGCCCGGATCGATCAATCTTCTCTGGACTGCTGCTCGTCCTGCTCTTTGGCGGGCGGGACGCTGGGGGACTCCTCGTCGCCCTTCAGACCTTGTTTGAAGTTGCGAATCCCCTCTCCCAGGCCGCGGCCGAGTCGGGGGAGGCGCGAGGCTCCGAAGATGACCAGCACGATGAGAAGGATGATGATGAGTTCCGAGGGACCAAGAGTTCCGAACATGGGTGGGATCTCCCGTGATGAGCGCCGCGCGGGGTCGCTGCCAGCGCCGCAATCAGTCTAGCAGATCAGGACTCTCGGCTCGCCGCCGTCCACGCCGTTCGCAGAGACTTCACCAGGGCGTTGCCTTCCGGAACTCGTTCGAGATGATCCAGGGCCCGTCGCAGCGTCGGCTCGAGAAGGGGCATTCGGCGATCATTGCCACGGGCAGCGGCGGCAGCATAGGTGCCGACGGCCTTCAAAGTGCGCTGAGCGGCCGTTCGATAGTAGAGGTCGGCGGTTTCCCCCGTCTCGAGTCGATCGCCGAGCAGAGCGGCCGTGAGCTCCGCGGAGGGAAAGAGCGAATCATTCAACAGTGAGGCCACGTCATAGAACCGCGGGCCAAGGCGCGCGTCCTGGTGATCGAGCACGACGATCTCCGGTGGGTCTCCGCGCGGCACCAGGTTACGCACCATGAAATCTCGATGGCAGGGGCGAAGGTCATCGTCCAGGCTCAGGCAGAGATCATCGAACAGAGCCTTCACCGGGCCGTGCAGCGCCTCCGGCGTGCGGTGGCGGGCGAAGGCGGTCCAGGTCTGCTCGAGCTCTCTGCGCAGCAGCTCGGCATTGAGCGGCGGATTCAGCGCCCGCACCGCGTCGCGCGGGAGATTCGCGATTCGATCCGCCAGGTCCATCGCCTGCCGGAACCAGCCGGGCACGGACTCGGGCTCATGGGCGCCTCGCTCGTAGAACGTCTCCTCCCCGACGTCCTCGAGAAGCATGCGGCCAGCCTCACAGTCCGCGGCGATGATCCGCGGCACCGGAACGCCGGCCTGCTGGAAGAGCTGAGTGCTGACCAAGAAGCGTCCGCACCCGTCCCGCATTGATTCCGGATAGTAGGCGGCGATGAAAGTCTGGTCGTCGGCCAGCCTCACCCGGGCGTAGCGCCGTGCGGAGACATCGGCCGGCAGCGGCTGCATCGAGACTTCGGAGTTGCCCAGTGTCTCGATCCATCGCACCAGCTCAGGTGGGATGGA